>Ga0315312_1000160_pt1 | contig 105732 bp, 92 predicted proteins | sample TDP7_MG_FD_203629 | JGI IMG/M metagenome (GOLD analysis project Ga0315312, IMG submission 203629) | Freshwater sediment microbial communities from Lake Towuti, South Sulawesi, Indonesia - TDP7 | ecosystem: Environmental > Aquatic > Freshwater > Lake > Sediment | place: Indonesia: South Sulawesi...
CTATACCTTTGGCGCAGCCGATAATGATATTGCGTTCGATGGTTATATTTTCTTGTCCCTGCCAGAGGAAGATAGCTGCCCTTCCGCCGTTCTGCTGGCCTCGAATGCCCTCCGCTACGCAATCTCGAATGGTTAGGTTTCTCGTCATCATCATATCTATCCCACCGATATAGTCAGGGTTTGAATCAGGGTGGCCCGTTCTGTCTTTTGTCTGGAGCATATATACGTTTTCGATAACAATATCATCTGAGACCTTTGATATGTCACTTGGATTCCTTGAGCCTTTGATGTGGCGTTCTCCGATATTCCAGGTCTTGACATTCGAGATTAACGTGCGATCTACGTCGTTTTCCGCTCGGGTGTGGATAGCATTAAAATAAAATTCTTTTAGGGTAAGGTTCCTGATAGTGACATCATCAGCTTCCACCGAAATGCCCTCGTCCACCCCTCGGGAATTCATACCGCCGCCTACAAGTATAACGTCCTCACGGGTTCCGGTCGCACCGTGAATCACTACATTCGGCCTGCGAAGGTTTAGAACTCTGCTTAGGTTATAAGTGCCTGCTGCGATGACTATTTCGTCACCAGAACGGTAATTACTAACCGCGTTATTAAGCTCGCTGACCGTAGAAACATTCCAGGTACGTGCAGACGCTGTATTGGCTACAAACGCAGTGGCAATACTAACAATTAAACTAATAGTCTCACACTTCAAAGCGATCATTAACTGCGCCGTTGCTCTGGTTTTCTACCTGCCTTTACCTCTTGACTAAAAGTAATTATAACACAAAAGTGATTGATTGTCCAAGAGGATTTAAGTGAACATGCTTTGTTTTGAAATCGCTGGAGGAATCGAATAATAGTCCTTGACAGATTTCTGCGACGGAAAATGGTTGTTAAGCGATGAAAATTTTGTTGCAGAATGCCTCCTACTATTGATAATTGAGGATTGAAAATTGACAGTTGGAAATTAGCGATGTGGTTTTTACACTATACAGATATGTAATTTTGGACATCCCAAGCAATGCGACAAACAATACTTGACAACCTTGAAAGAGGACAAATCGTGATTAAAAAAACAGAACAGAACAGAACAAAGCTGTCCAAGGTATCTTGCTCTGTTATCGGAAACATATTTAATCTTGCGCTGAGTCGGTTTCCCAATACTGTACGGGTCGAAACGACTAATGCCTGTAACGCAAAATGCGTAATCTGTCCGCATCGAAAAATGCAACGGCCGGTCAGTTACATGGATGATGCCCTTTACAACAGAATAATAGATGAATGCGCCGAGTATAGTTGCAAGGATGTCCATTTACACAATTTTGGCGAGCCGTTACTTGATAAGCATATAGCCCAGCGGGTGCGGTATGCCAAGAAAAAAGGCCTCAAAAGAGTGACAATATTTTCAAACGGGTCCCTTCTTACAGAACAGAAAGCCAACGAGCTTGTCGATGCAGGACTTGATGAAATCAAAATAAGTTTTGACGGGGCCACAGAGCAAGAGTTTGAAAAGATACGGCTTGGACTTAAGTTTGATGTGGTGGCGACCAATATTAAAGAATTAGTCAAGATAAAAAACCTGAGGAAATCTCCATTGAAAATAAAGGTTGCCTGTCATAGCACATCAGATAAAGACCTGACTATGCAATCCTTAGAGAACTATGTGGATGAGTTTTGCTTTGGCAAGGTTCATAATTGGGCCGATTCTGAAATTAATCATGCCGTGAAATCGACAATAAGAAAACCATGTTCGAGAGTATGGCGAACATTCACCGTATTGTCCAACGGCAAAGCCGCTTTATGCTGCTTAGACTACGAAGGCAAAGTTGTCTTAGGAGATGTAACCAAAGCGTCAATCTTTGAAATATGGAATAACAAATCCTATAGCGAAATAAGGCTGCTCCATAAAACAGCTCAGCAAGAGCAAATAACGATTTGCAAAAATTGCACTAAAGCTTTCTGGTAAGAATATGTTTTTGTTGCAAAGCAATATTTAGTGAATAGTATTTAGTGAATATTAACAAACGTCTGAATGCTAACGACTGAATAACGAAAATGGTTTTTACACTGCAAAGATATATATTTCGCGAGACTTTCAAGGTCTTCGTCCTTGCGACGGTGGCGCTGAGCCTGATTATGAGTCTGGGCAGCATAGTTCGGCCGGTTCAGGAATACGGCGTAGGGCCTCATCAGGTGCTTCATCTTATAGTGTATTTTTTGCCGATAGGACTGACGTTTGTGCTGCCGGTGGCTGCTCTATTTGCAACGGCTCTGATTTACGGCCGATTAGCCAGCGACAACGAGCTGGATGCCTGTAAGGCAAGCGGAATAAGTCTGCTGACGCTGATTTATCCCGGTCTGGCGCTGAGTATTATGGTCGCGATTGCAAATCTGATTTTGAGCTTTTATATGGTGCCGGCTTTCGTACACCGGGCCGAAAAAGCTCTCAAGGCCGACGCTAAACAGATACTCTTCCGCAATATTCAGCGAAGAGGTTATTACAGGCTGCCGCCGGACGAGCGGTACCTGATTTATGCCGACCAGGCCAACGAGCAAAACGACATGCTTTCGGGTGTGATTGTAATCGAGGTCAGAGGTAATGAAATAAGGCGGCTTATCACTACGGAAACCGCAAAGATAACTTTCATCCCGCATGAGAAGTTTAATGAGGTACGCATAACAGCATATAAAAGCTACCAAATGGATTCTGACAACGTTGTGACTGTAGGATTGTCATCGTTCTCCGCTGAGTTCGAGTCGCTTTTAGGTGATGACGTAAGATACAAGAAAATAGATGAAATGAAAAGGATTCAGGCTGACCTGATGCGATTTTATCCGGTCGCAAAACTGGCACGAGATATTCAAGCACAGTTTACTACAGAGTTGTTGGCGCAAGATATTGAGACCAAAATAGAAGGTAGCCCCAATAATTTTTACCCTCTGCATAGTGGTGAGAAGTTCGTCGAATTTACGGCAAGCAGTGTTGTACCACATGAGGAAAGTATCGAATTGTCCGGAGAAGTCGTGGTGGTTGAGTCCGATGCCTCCAGCAGGCAACTTTTACATACCTTGCGATGCGAGCGGGCGGTGCTGCATATCGAGGGCGATAAGCTGGCACCAACTTTGACGCTGGATATTTACAATACACGCGTGGAAGGCACAGGGGATTTGAGAATGCGTTATGTCATTCGCGGATTGATTCTTCCAAAAGCCGTCACCGATAAATTCAAAACCGGAAGTCTCTTAGAAACTACCAGTCCGCAAGTCATGTCATCGGCACTGCAAAAAGGGCCAAGTGCGATATTAAAGGGGCTGCAAAATAACCTTAAGTGGATAATGTCCAAAACGCTCGTGCGGATAATAGCTGAGATACATTCCCGTTTGGTGTTCGGAATAGGTTGCGTGCCAATGATATTGATCGGAATCGGCCTGGGTATTATTAAAAAGGGCGGTCATTTGCTCAGCGCTTTTGGAGCAAGTTGTTTACCTGCTACCGTGCTAATTGTCTGCATAAGTAGTGGCATACAATTGATAAATAACCTTAGTGTGAAAGCGATTTCAGGCATAGTGGTCATGTGGGCAGGTGTAGTATTCTTGGTCGTACTGGCTGTTGGGATTTATTGCTGGTTACTTAGAAACTAATCTGACAGAAATGGCTGAAAAAAAGAGAATGTTATGTTGAAAAAGCAAAATTCTGCATTAATTGGACTTGTAATATCTTTTTTCCCAATGCTTGCATTTTGTTCGTTGTCCTTACTGGCATTGACCAACAGGATAGTCAGCTCCATGATTGCCGTAGATAAGCTGATATTACTTACAATAGCATTATCACCCCTTGTCTATGGCATAGGAGCCGTCGTCTCAGTGACAGCTTTGGCAAAATCAGAGATGAAGATAACCGCATTTGTTGGTGCTGCTGCAAATATTGTTATGCTAATTTTTCTGTTTTACTTTAGAAAATCGTTTCTTATGGAGTTCAAATTGATGATGTGAGGATAGCAGAACTATGACTCACAGCCGGTCAATTAGGTTCTCTGACATAAAGCAGTTATTCGTTGCGCTTTTTGTGTACTTCGCCTTGATGGCAGTGCTTGTAGGATATTATTTGGTCTTTTTTGCGACAAGGGGCAATTTACATGAGGTCGTTAGCCGAAAAGTTTATCGTTCGGCTCAGCCATCACCTGAAGGGCTCAAATTGTGGATTAAGCAATATAACATCCGCACGGTGATAAACCTTCGCGGTGATGCTGGAAAAGTAGTAGAGGATGAGCTTAATCCTGCGGGCCAGTCAGGGGTTGCAATGATTTCGATTCCTTTTAGTTCGTACCGGCTTCCGTCCACAGATTCACTGGAAAAATTGATACGAGCGATAGAGACGGCCCAGTTGCCCCTGCTGATACATTGTCACGCTGGTATTGACCGGGCTGGTACTGCAAGTGCACTGGCGGCTATGGCAATCGGCAATGTGGACTACGATACGGCCAGGTGGCAGGCTTATGTCCCACCAGGCCCATGGAAACGCAAACGCCTGCGCTACAGTAATCCCGCTGACCGGTACATTCACATAAGCGATATATTTAAACTCTATGAGGACTACTGTAAGCGAAATAACTTGGAGACGAGTCCCTGGCGGCAGTTTAGGCAGTGGGCTATTGATCGCAGATCGTTAGACAAATACGTAAGCGAATTCCAAGGTGTTGTTCCATAAGTTAATAATGCGGGGTGGTTTCATCTGATGGAAAATTGACTCGTCAGATTAGATGCCATTTACCGCCAAGCTGTGAATGAGAGAATAGTGTGAAGATAATAGACCGTTATGTTGCGAAGAATTTTCTGATTGGCTATGTAATTGCCTTTTGCGTCTTGATAGGCTTGCGCATTGTTATTGATATGTTCGTGAACCTTGATGAGTTTACCGAGCACCCCAACCTGAGTGCTTTGGCTGTTGTTAAAAACATATTGATATTTTACAGTTTGAATAGCACTCTTTACTTTCGGGATTTTGCTGGAATGATAACCGTGGTTGCCGCGGCTTTTTCGTTTGGCAAGATGGTACGCTCTAATGAGCTGGTAGCTGTGATGGCATCGGGGGTTAGTTTGAAGCGGGTAATTGGCCCGATAGTGCTGCTTGCATTACTGCTGACCGGTATATTGGTCATTGACCAGGAGCTTATAATACCGCCGCTTGCGGATAAGCTTACTCGCCGTCCCAACGATATTCCCGGCCAGGAATCCTATAACGTATGGTTTATTAGTGACGGCAACGGTTCGCTGATTTGCTCTCAAACATTTGCTGTAAAAACATCAACGCTTCATAAGCCGACCATTCTCCTTCGCCGCAGGGCAGCCAAGCTCGGCATTTGGGAGCTAATCGGACGGATAGATGCAGATAGGGCAGTTTACAATACCCAGACCGGCAGGTGGGATTTAATCAACGGACGATTTACCGAAAAAAGCTCCGTTGTAGCTGCAAAGCCGATTGCTTTTTATGCCAGTGACATTACTCCAAAGGATATTCCCGTCAGGAAGGAGTCCGAGCATAAAATTCTCCTGAGCTGGCGGCAGTTAGCTGTTCTTGTAGCGCAAGCCCAGCAGGGAAAAATCAAAGATCTGCGTCAGCTTCTGAGCCAGAAGCACTTTCGTGTTACTAAGCCGGTTATCAACCTGGCAATGCTTATGGTATGTCTGCCGATTCTGGTTTGTCGTGACCCAAAGTCGACGAAGTCAGCGACGATGATTAGCTTTGCTATGGTTGGGGTGTGCTTTGTCGCGACTTTTATCTGCGAAATGCTCGCTCCGGAGGCCAACAGCTTCTATCGAATTGGGTTTTGGGCGTGGATGCCGGTCTTTATTTTTCTGCCGATAGCTTTTATCAAATTGGATTCGATGAAAACATAGTCGAACAGTACCTTGTGTGCTCCAGAATTGAAAACATTCATCATCGAAAGTGAAACAAAGCCCGTTAGATAATACCGCTACTGGTGAATGGTAAATGGAAATTACCAATAACCAATAACCAATAACCAATTACCAATTACCAATTACCATCTGAGAGTTCACGATTTGTAGTTTTCTGCCTTGTGTCTGACTATTTTCCCCTCGACCATATATACGACATCTTCGGCTATATTTGTCGCATGGTCTGCTATCCGTTCCAGATGTCGTGATGCTGAAAGTAAATGTATCAAAGGTTCTATATGTTCCGGTTGTTCGCGAATTCTATCCTGTATGATTTTAAACATTCGTCGGTTCATGTTATCGACTTCGTCGTCGTCAGCACAAACCTTGTATGCCAGGTCACAGTTCATATCCACCAGGGCCTTAAGGCTGTTTCGTAGCATCAATTGTGTTTTTTCCGCCATCTTGTCCAGGTCGAGCGGAACATCTACTTTTTCCTGTTTGGCAAGAAATTCGCCGCGCTCGGCAATGTTTACAGCCAGATCGCCAATCCGTTCCAGGTCGTTGTTTATCTTCAAAGCGGTAATAATGAATCTCAAATCAATTGCCACCGGCTGATAAAGAGCCAGTATCTTGAGGCATTCTTCTTCCACGTTAACTTCCATCTGGTCGATTTCCACATCTGCCTCGATAACCTTTTTTGCAATTTCCGAATCTTTTTGTTTGATTGATTTCACCGCCTGTAAGAATCTACTTTCTACGACATCGCAAAGAGATAACAGCATTTTTTTTAGATTGCCGATTTCCCTTTTCATATGTACCGTCATATTTTTCCCCTTATCCGAATCGACCTGTAATGTAATCTTCGGTCTTCTTTTTTGCGGGCTTTGTAAAAATCTGCTTTGTACGGCCGAATTCAATTAGATATCCTTCATAAAGAAAGGCGGTCAAATCCGACACGCGGGCAGCCTGTTGCATATTATGTGTCACAATTACAATTGTAAAGTCTTTCTGGAGCTCGTCGATGAGGTCCTCTATGCGGGCCGTCGATTGTGGGTCGAGTGCGGATGCAGGTTCATCCATCAAGAGTATTTCAGGCTCGACTGCCAGAGCCCGCGCGATGCAGAGCCTTTGCTGCTGGCCGCCTGATAAATCCATCGCGTTTTTATCCAGACGGTCTTTGACCTCGTCCCACAATGCAGCCCGTACAAGAGACGTCTCTACAATCTCAGAAAGCTCTTTGCGTTCCCAAATGCCGTGTATGCGCGGCCCATACGCCACGTTTTCAAATATAGATTTGGGAAACGGATTAGACTTCTGAAACACCATTCCCACTTTTTTTCGCAGCTTAAATATATCGGTGTCGCGGTCGTAGATGTTTTTACCGTCTATCAAAACTTCACCGTCGGTGCGAGATTGTTCTATAGTATCATTCATTCGGTTCAATGTCCGAAGAAAAGTTGATTTGCCGCAGCCCGATGGGCCTATAAGCGCGGTTACCTGCCGGGCAGGAATATCCATCGTAATTCCAAATAGCGCCTGTACACTTCCATAGTAAAAATTCATGTCTTTTACTTGTATTTTAACTTCCGTATCTTTTTGTTGTCTGGTTTTTACCATTTGTATTTTCTTCGAATGTGAATTCTTGACAAAATCGCCGCTAAGTTTACTCCAAGAACCAGCACAATAAGAACAAGTGCCGTGCCGTACTGCATCGGCCGGACCTTTAATGCCTCGGGATGCTGAGTCGCCAGAACGTAAAGATGATACGGAAGCGCCATAACCTGATCAAATATCGACCTCGGCAGCTTCGGCAGATAAAAAGCAGCCACCGTAAGCAGTATCGGTGCGGTTTCTCCTGCTGCTCGGCCGATACCTAAGATAGAACCGGTGAGCATACCCGAAACAGAATAAGGCAGGATGTTTTTCCGTATCGTCTGCCACTTCGTTGCTCCCAGAGCCAGACTGCCCTCCCGAAGAGACTTCGGTACCGCTCGCAGCGATTCCTCGCTGGCTACTATAATTGTCGGCAGTATCATACACGCCAGCGTAAGGCAGCCTGATATTATCGATGCGCCGAATTCGAAAAAAATCACGAATAGTCCAAGCCCGAATAAGCCAAATACTATCGATGGCACACCCGCTAATGTTACTAGCGCAAGTCTTATTGTATGCGTCGTTCGCCCCGGCCTTGCATATTCTGATAAATATATAGCCGTTGCCATGCCCAGAGGAAATGCCACGATAATCGTCCCTGCCACCAAGAGCAATGTCCCTACGATTGCAGGAAGTATTCCGCCCTCGGCGCCGCTGTTTCTCGGCATCGTCGAAAGAAACTGCCAGCTTATCACCGGCATACCATTGTAGATGATTGTGAAGATTATCGATGCAATCACAAACACAATAAAATACGTCGTTACACGCATCAGCCATCCGACCGACTTTTCTTTTTTTGCACTTGGCATTATCCCATCCTGTATTTCTTAAGGACTTTTTGGGCTATCATGTTTAGGCCGAATGTCGCTAAAAGCAAAGCTATCCCCACGCAAAATAGCGCACGGTAATGGTCGCTGCCGAAGGCAACCTCGCCCATCTCCGCCGCGATAGTAGCGGTCATTGTGCGAACCGGGTCGAAAGGTGACGCTGTCATCACAGCGGCATTGCCGGTCACCATCATCACAGCCATTGTCTCTCCGATTACCCTTCCCATTCCTAACATTACCGCTGCTGTTATTCCGGGAAGCGCCGCCGGTACCGTCACCCGCCATATCGTCTGCATTTTACTTGCGCCAAGCGCCAATGAAGCTGCTTTGTATGACGTGGGGACGCCTCTTAAGGCGTCCTCCGAGATGGATATAACCGTTGGTATCGCCATCAGCGCTAAAAGTACAGCACCAGCCAGGGCGGTCAGTCCCGTTGATAATCGAAAACATGTTTTAATAAGCGGCACTATTACAACCAGACCGAAAAAGCCAATCACGACCGACGGAATTCCCGCCAGAATCTCGATAAAAGGCTTTAATATTTCTCGTTCAGTAGGCCTGGCCAGTTCCGAAATGTACACCGAAGTGCCTATCCCGAATGGGATTGTCAATAGCGTTGCCAGTGCTGTAACCAGAAGTGAGCCGGTAACTAAAGGCAAGATACCGAATGATTCCTTCTGAAAGGATACGGGCATCCATCGCGTACCGATAAGCTCTTTTAAGCCGGGTTTTGCAAGAAATGGGCCGCCCTCTTTCGCTAAGAATACAAATATCCCTGCCACTATTAGAATGCTCGTCGAGGCAGTCGAAAGCAGCAATAGCTTTATGGCTTTTTCTTTCCAGTGCGGCTTCATTTTATTGAATCGTGACGTAACCGGTTTGGTTTACTACCTTCTGGCCTTCGGCGCTTAAACAAAAGTCCACGAAATCCTTCAACGTTCCCTTCGGCTCGCCGTTAAGATAAAGATATAACGGCCGGGCGATGGGATACTCGCCGGATTTCACAGTTTTATCCGATGGTATAACAGCCGGTGTGTTTTCATTCGTCTTTATTGCTACAATCTTGACCTTATCCGCTGCGGCAGCATAGCCTAGGCCGACGTATCCTATTTCCCATCTGTCGGTAGAAATAGATTGAATAATTGCAGACGTCGCCGGCAGCAGTTTGGCGTCCTGAGTAAAGTCCTGTTTGTTCAGCACCATTTCCTGAAAGAACACATAGGTGCCCGAGCTTGACTCCCGCGACAGCACACCGATTTTTTCATCTGGCCCGCCGACGTCGCTCCACCGAAGCGACTTGCCCGTGAAAATCTTGCTCAACTGCTGCATCGTTAATCCATCAACGGGATTGGCAGGATTAATCACAATCGCGATTCCATCTATGGCAATGGTGATTTCGTTTGGATGGATGTTTTTTTGTATGGCCAGGTTTAATTCCTTGTCTTTTATCTTTCGGGAGGAGGCACAAATATCGGTGGTGCCGTTTAGAAGCGCAGCTATTCCTGTCCCTGAGCCTCCGCCGGTTACCGACACTTCCACGTCGGGCCTTTTCTTCATAAAAGCCTCCGCCCAGTTGCTGACAAGATGCACCATCGTGTCGGAGCCCTTGATGGTGATGTATCTTTTCTCGCTCTGTGCTTTATCAGCCCGTTTAGAGCAACCGGCAGCTAAAATTGCGACTGCAGCAGCTACAAGACAGGTAACTAAAATTGCTTTTCTATGCTTGTCTATACCTGCCATAGCCGTTCTACTTCCTATATTTCTACTTGATGGAAAATATTTAGGCCTGACTAAATTACATCTTTTTTGTCTGGGCAGACCTTATCTTTTCTCGAATTTGACGGTTTATCCTGACGCTGCACCACTTTTGGCCGCACATTGAGCAGTAATCAGATTGTAGGGTGGGCTTTAGCCCACCATTTGCCTTCTCGCAGGCCTCGCGGTGCATTCGCTGTGCAGTTTGTGGGTCGAGCGACTCGGCTAAATGCGTTTTCCAGTCCAGATTGCTTCTGGCAATGCTTAGTTTTTTGTCCCGCTCGGCGGCACCTTTTAAGCCGCGAGCGACATCGGCGGCGTGCGCTGCGATTTTCGCTGCAATTACGCCAGCCCGAACATCATCGGCATCGGGCAGACCCAGATGCTCTCGGGGGGTAACGTAGCACAAGAACGATGCGCCGTAATAGGCGGCGGCAGTTCCGCCGATTGCTGATGTTATGTGGTCGTAGCCCGCTGCGATATCGGTTACAAGCGGCCCGAGCACATAAAAAGGAGCGCCGTGACAAATCTGCTGCTGTATTTGCATATTGTATTGTATCTGGTCAAACGGCACGTGGCCGGGACCTTCAACCATAACCTGGCAGCCTTTTTCCTGCGCCCTGACTGTAAGCTCGCCCAGCGTTCGTAGTTCTGCGATTTGGGCCTGGTCGGTGGCGTCGGCAATCGCACCGGGCCGAAGGCCGTCGCCGAGAGAAAAGCAGACGTCATACTCGGCTAATATGTCACATAAATCATCGAACATTTCGTACAACGGGTTTTGTTTGTTGTGATATAGCATCCATTTGGCCAATATCGCTCCGCCCCGGCTGACAATTCCTGCAAGGCGTTTCTCAAGTAAAGGCAGGTACTCCTTTAAGACGCCGGCGTGGATGGTGAAAAAATCAACGCCTCCTATGGCCTGTTTTTCGATTATCTCCAGAATTATTTTGTTGTCCATGTCCTCGATATTTCCAGCTTCTGCAATCTGGTATATCGGCACTGTTCCGAAGGGTACGGGGCATCGGGCGAGCAGCTTCTCGCGGGTTCCATCGATGTCGCGACCGGTGCTCAAATCCATAATCGTATCGGCACCGGCTGCCAGTGCTGCTTGCATTTTTTCGATTTCAGCTTCGACCGAGCAGCGTTCGCTGCTTGTACCTATATTTGCGTTTACCTTAGTGGTGAGCACCCGGCCAATACCGGCCGGCCTCAGATTAGTTTTAAGATGCAGCTTGTTCGCGGGTATTACCAGCCGGCCGGCAGCAAGCTCATCGCGAATGAGCCCGGCATCAATATTTTCGGCCTCGGCGACAAATTTGACCTCATCGGTAACAGCCGAGGTTCGTGCAACTTGTAACTGGGTTGCCATTGTCTTATACTCCGTGTTAAAAATAAAAAATCGCTTCGGTCAACGCAATTGCAAAAAGAGATGGACGCCTTTTTTGTTTGAGGTAACGATGTCCGGATTTTTATCGCCGTTGAAGTCGGTAACCTCAAACTGGGTTCCGACGCCGGAGTCGTCATCGATTTTGTGCGGGATGAACTCGACCTTGCTCGTCTCGGCGAAGGCCCGAGCTGAAGCTGGGCCCTTCTGTGGGCGCCGAAGTTCAAACCAATAGAGCACCGCTGGCTCATATTCGCCGGGGTCTTTACCCATGTGTGCGAAGTACCGCTTGCCGGTAACCAAATCCTTAAGGCCGTCACCATCCATATCAACTAAGCGTATCGCGTGCGGCTGAGAAAACTCGTTGAAGATAAGGTGCTGCTCGAACTGTGGGCCATCTTGGCCGGGCCGCTGCTCAAACCACCAGATGCCGTAATCATGTGCGGAGCTGGTAATAACATCGCTGTCGCCGTCGCCATCGACGTCATAGACAAGCATATCGGCACACTTGGGCCCAAGTGCGGCGGGGTGGAATTTCCAGTTGGTTATGGTTCGGTCCTCCGGCGCTTCCCACCAGCCTTCTGTTATGAGGACGTCGCTGCGACCGTCGTCGTTGACATCGCCGGCGCCGAGTCCGTGGCTGTACTTTTGTGTGCCCGGGGCATTCGGGCCGGCAATTATGTGCATGTCCCACGGGCCATCAAGATTCTTCGGCACGCTAAACCAGACCATCAGGCCGAGCGCCGTGTTCTTGCGAGCGCGCTGGTCTGCCTGACCAGTCAGACCAGGCGGGCGGACGGCGAAAATAAGGACGCTGCGGCCATTGCCCAGCAGGTCAGTGAATAGGGGCGTTTCGTTGTTGGCGCTTTTGGCAACCATTCGCTGCTTCCAGTGGCCAGGCTCATTTTTAGGATTTTCGTACCACCAGCACGGCTCGCCGGGCAGGCCAATGATAATCGAATCGGCCCAGCCGTCGCCGTTTACATCCTGGGCAAAGTTAATAAAACAATTGCTGTAACCTTTTGAGCCGTCGTATTGGCCGACCTGACGAATTTCGTGCATCTTCCAGTCAGGCGCGGCATACCATACGTCGCCTGCGATGATGTCCAGCTTGCCGTCACGGTCGACGTCAGCCACCGCGACGCCTTCGGAGCGAAAGGTTTTATCGACGACGATTTTTCTAAACTGTATCTGGCCTCCAGCAGCCGGCATATTGGCGAAAAATACTAATATGACCCACAGAAAAACCAATTTTATTTTCATAATGACCTCCATCTTATAGATGTCCAATAATTGATTGCGAATAGCCGCTATTATAACGTGTCTCTCCCGCCGGGCAAACAAATATGTTAATGAGTAGCCGTCCTTGACATATAGCCCACAATGTCGGAGCTTGAAATTGGCTTTGTTTGGGTTTGTTTTTTGATTTACTGTTCATAGTTATTTGTTCGTAGTTCATTGTTTTAACAGAGCTTACGTTCATTTGAGCATCCAGCGAATTGGGTTTGTTTTGCGTACTCGATACTCGATGCTCGATACTCGATACTCGATACTCGATACTAGATGCTCGATACTCGATACTCGATGCTCGATTCTCGATGCTGGATACTCGATGTTTATGTTTTGTTTAAGGTTATTGAACATTCATTAATCCTCAGGATGTATGACTGTAAAACTAATTTGACTGGAACTGCTGTTGCCTTTCGTGCGGGTCTCCGCGTGCTTGCCGCTCATGGCGGATATCGTTCCCCCCAAATTTCGGCAGTATTATACCAAAAAATGCCTTTTTTTCAAGAAAAATCTAAAATATATCGATGCTCGGGAGGAATAGGGGATAGGGGTTAGGGGGTAGTGAATAGTGAATAGTGGATAGTGAATAGCGGAGAGGGGATAGGAGGTAGGGGATAGTGGGTAGGGTAGGGATTCTGTATTATGTTTTCTGTATTCTGTCTTTTGCCTTTTGAGCTTAGGTCTTAGGATTTGCTATATCCAGCGGTATCAATTTCGTTGTTCTATTTTATTACCGTTATTTTTATAGGTGACTGTCACTAGTTTTTCTTTCAGACCGTTTTATTCCTGGATTCCCGCTTGCGCGGGAATGACAGAAGAGACGATTGTCTAAAAACTTTGTAACAACAGCTTAGATGCTCGATACTCGATACTAGATGCTCGATACTCGATACTCGATGCTCGATTCTCGATGCTGGATACTCGATGTTTATGTTTTGTTTAAGGTTATTGAACATTCATTAATCCTCAGGATGTATGACTGTAAAACTAATTTGACTGGAACTGCTGTTGCCTTTCGTGCGGGTCTCCGCGTGCTTGCCGCTCCTGGCGGATATCGTTCCCCCCAAATTTCAGCAGTATTATACCAAAAAATGCCTTTTTTTCAAGAAAAATCATAAAATATCTTGATGCTGGAGGGTAAACCAAGACACAAGACACAAGACCCAAGACTCAAGACCCAAGACTAAAGACGCAAGACCAGCGGAAGAGGGCGGAGGATGGAGAACAGGAAATAAGGTAGACAGGAAATCAGGGTATCAGGAAATCAGGAAGCAGGGTGTCAGGACAGCAGGGTATCAGGTAAATAAAAGGCGGTGGACAGGGGATGGGGGATATGGGATGGGGGATGGGGGATAGGGGGTAGTGAATAGTGAATAGTGAATAGTGGATAGTGAATAGCGGAGAGGGGATAGGGGATAGCGATTCTATCCCGCCACACAAATGGCGGGCAAGCTTCTGTATTATGTCTTTTGCCTTTTGAGCTTAGAACTTAGGATTTGCTCTATACAACAGTATCTCTTTCATTATTATCTTTTAACTCAGCTCAACCAGGCTATTTTTATAGGTGGCTGTCACTAGTTTTTTCGCCACTAGTTTTTTCACTAGTTTTTTCACTAGTTTTTTCGTCACTAGTTTTTTTCATTATCATAAAGCTTGAAATGCAGTAAACCTAACTATGAATTCGGGTGACCTAAGATTGCCACGTTCCGTCCAGCTTGTTTCTTTAATTCCCGTTTCTTCATCTGTCGATATTACCTCAGCGGAAAACACAACATTTGAACCCTCCGGCAACTTCGCAAGCTTCCTATAGATTTCAGTATCTCTCCGTAATCTTGTGGATTTATTCGTCTTAAAACCTATAGCAAAATCCCAAAATTCAGACACAATTGAAATATCGGCCGTATCACCCCCGTGTGGAGTATCAATGCTTCTTATTTTGCCTCGCCAATTTTCCAGCTTATTGTTCCGTTCACGAAAAAAATCTTTTGTAAATTCGCCAGCTTCACGGAAAATACTCGACTTTGCAATCTCGTTTGCGGCAAGCTCATACATACCGAAATATCGACGGCGTTCCCAATGAAAATCCTTCTGTTCGCTAAGGCCCTGAGTTAACAGCTGTTCCTCATTATTTGCAGAATCTTCTAATCGTGGTATTGCTTTGTTCTTTGCTATAACAGCCTCTCTTAAAGTGACCTTTGATTGTTCATAGTTCTCCGTTGCTTTTTTGAGTTGCCTGGCGATTTCTTCTTTTGCTGATTCAAGAGCCTTTGATTCTCCAAGGTATTTTTGTTTTGCTTTATCCGCTTCTTGTTTAGCAACTTCAGCATGCTTTATAGCAGTTTCCTGCTCTTTTCTAATTGGCAAGCCTATAAAAAAACCACCCAGAAATCCCACCAGACCAGCTATTAAAGCTACAGTCACTCTGCCAATTTTCTCTTTATTTTCGTCCATCCGACATTCTCCCTCATCAGTTTTCAAATTTTAGCGCACGAAAAAAGGGCACCGCTAGCTTTGCAAATGCGGGTGCAAATGCGGGGCAAATCTGAGGACACCTTACTTATTTCACCCTTTCATTGAGTTCGTTTCGTATCTCGCATTGGATTTTAATGGGCTATAAGCTCCACACTACATTCTGGATTCCCGCTTTCGCGGGAATGACAGCTTTCAAAATTCGTATTAGTGTAAGCAAAACGCGGTCCCGGTTGTTAACCTCCGCCGATATTATTTGTAATTATACTTGTTTTGGCAGGAACTGCAAGTTAATTAATATTGCCACAAAAAGCACAAAAGGCAGAAATTCAATCATATAGGACAGGATTTACAGGATAAAACATAATTAAAGAAAGGAAGTATTGTTAAGCCCGTCTAAAATCAATAAATTGTTTGTGCTTTTTGTGCCTTTTCGTGGCTAATTCAGATATTAGGCATTAAACGAATTATTGTGCAGTGCATAACCTACAAAGGACTTTGTTTATTTAATCGGTGTTCATCCGTGTCTAATACTAATCGTAGTTAAAAATTGCCGAAAGAATTGAACTAATTGAAAGGATCTGGATTCCTGCTTCCGCAGGAATGACAAGCTTCCGCAGGAATGACAAGGTCAGATAGTCGGTAATCAATACATTAAATTTGTGTAATATAAACCCATATACTTAGGACAGCAGAGGCGAATGCGGACAACTGCGGGTCAATATGCGGCAGCCGGTCTGGGTTACGAGGACGTCATCTTCGATTCGCACGCCTAAATTGCCGGGGATGTACACGCCCGGCTCAATCGTGATGACATTGCCGGCTTTGAGCCGGCCCCCTCGGCCTTGCTCGGGGCATGCTTTGCTTTCGGGTTTGAGGAAAGGTAATTCGTGGATTTCCAGGCCGAGGCCGTGTCCTGTGCCGTGGCCGTAAACGGGTAAATTGTTTTTGACAATCGCCTCTCTGGCGGCGGCATCGACCGCAGTTTTTTTGACGCCGGCTTTGACCATTTTTATCGCGGCAGCCTGGGCCTGCTCTACAACATTGTAGACTTTTTCATAAAATTTGGTCGCTCTACCAAGTACAAAACATCGGGTAATGTCGCAGCAATAGGCGTTGTATTTGACGCCAAAGTCGAGCAGGATTGTATCTTTTCGTTTGAGCTTTTTTCTGCCCGGCTGATGGTGCGGCCGGGAGGCGTTTGGGCCGAAGGCGACGATTGTCGGGAAGCTGTTCGTTGCCCCGAGCTTGCGAATTTGAAAGTCGAGCCTGCCGGCCAGTTCGCTCTCAGTCACGCCCGGCTTTATGTAGCGTAGTGTCCGTTTGAGTGCTTGAGCCGCTACTTTCGCGGCGGCTTCGATAGCTGCGATTTCGCCGGCGGCCTTGCTGCTGCGTATGGTTTCGAGAAAATCGGCAATTGACTTAGGCCGAGCTTTCATGTGTTTTCTCAGCTCTTCAAAATCTGCAAGCGAGGCGGACTTTTCTACGGTTATGGCTTTTACCGATTTTAGTTTTTTTACCAGTTTGGCGGTGGCTTTAGCCAGAGAATCGGTACGCTGGATTATCCTGCAGTTCGGACATTCATTTAGCGCCTGCTCGGTGTATCTGCTGTCGGTTATAAGATAGACCCGGGCTTTGGTTATCACTGCCCAACTATCATCGCCCGGAAAGCCGGTCGTATAAGTTACGTTGGCGGGCTTTGTTACTATTAGGCAATTGATTTTCTTTTTGTTTAGCTCGCGGCGAATTTCCTTGATGCGTTTTTTTAATATATCTCTATTCATTTGGATTTTTGTAAAACTCAGTTGCCAAGCACGTTCCTTTCCGGGGCCCATTTTTTCTGCCATTTGGGATAATCTTTAGCCAGCAGTTCTGCCGGCCAGTAGCCGTACCAGGTGTAGTGCGTCCGCCGTTCGTGTTCGATATCAGCCAGGCGGTACTGAACTTTGCCGTCACGACCACAGAAGATTGGCCGATTGCTGCTAAGCTCATAGAGGCGTGCCCATATCGGCGGGGCGTTTGGGTCCTCGATGACGACCTTGTCATAGCCGCCTTGCAAAGATTCGTCGGGCTTGTTGACCTGGCGGAGGCCTGTGAGTTTCACGCGGTCGAACCATGCGACGGCACTCTGGACGGCCTCAATGACATTCGGGTCAGGGTTGTCGATGCTCATAAGGAACTCGACGACGCCGACGCTTTCGCCTGCGGTGATGGCGGCCGGCTCGAAACTGCGGGCTGGCCGAGGCTCGAAGGATACCTCGTCGTGCTGTTGACACCAGGCGGTGCGCTTGCCATCGACGATGAGCTGGCACTTCAAGATACATTCAACGCCTTTTTTAACGGCCTTTTCAGCCCTTTTGCAGCGGTCCTCGTCGACAAAGGTGTACTGGGGCTTTTTGGACGCGATGTCGCGGAGAACGCTCATTGCACCGACCATAGCGCCGTCGTTGAACGTAATGAACTTGCTGTAGCCGCGTGGTGACGGATAGGACTGCGGCCAGCCGCTGTTGGCGTACTGGGCTTCGAGCAGGTAGTCGGTGCCTTTGAGAAAAGCCTGTCTGAAACGTTCCTGGGCAGTGGCGTTATAGACCTTAGCTAAGTATCGCAACTGCGTGTGGGTGGCGCCGTTGTCAAGTGTGGAGTCCTCTTTACTTTTAGCCTCACGAAGCTTGGTCTTATCGGCCTCGCTGAGGACCTGGGCCATATCGATGTTCTGCCTCCAGCCGCCTGTGTTGCGCTGATACAGAAGGACATTGTCGGCGATGCGAATGGCCTCATCGCCGGCGTAAAAATCGGGCTTCTGGCTGAGACAGCGTCTCCAGGAGATAACGGCAGATGCTTTCTTTTCGCTCTGGGCGCAGGATGCTGTTGCCACGACAAACAAACAAAGCAGAACTGTTACCATCGGCCGTGCATTCTTTTTCGTATTTGGTACTTTTCTGAACATTCGTTTTCCTTCTTTCTTCTATGGGACCTTTAACTTCGGACTTTTGTAGAATGTGGCCCTTCGACAGATTGTAAATACAAATAATTAACAATAACCTGAGAAAAAATAAAGTCTTTTTTGCGGGAGTGTTTGGCCTTTTGCAGTTTTATTTTTATATTTTTATTAGATAAGACGCTGCTGGGGGGAAGACCGGCTGCGGCAGATAATTGGGCGGACCCTTGGATGTTTTCCGCAAGGGAGGAAAACAGTTCGTAGCACCCAATTTTCCCGAGTAGGACGGCCATTGCCGTCCTATTTTTATATCTTGTCAGAGCTACTTTTTGCTATTACAATAAACCTGCATTTAATTTCAATAATTCGAAATCGATAGTTAGACTATGTTATTACCCATCCGGACAAGTATTCGGCCGAGACGAACACCATACGCAAATTACGCCCTGATAGCTGTTAATGTGTTCCTTTTTTTGCTGACATTTTCTCCCCGTATTAACCCGTTAACAGGTGAGGTTGTGCGGTTTCTCCGGCCATTGGCTGAACCATTTACGCTCATCCCTACAGAGTGGCATGTGTGGCAGTTTGTCAGTTACGCTTTTTTGCACGGTGACTACCTGCACATTATCGGCAATATGTTTTTCTTGTATCTGTTCGGCAATAATATCAACGACAAGCTGGGCCATGTTGGGTATTTGTGCTTTTATCTGGCTGGTGCGGTATTTAGCGGTATAGGTCATACAGTTTTTCATTTAGGTTCGAGCACACCGACTCTTGGGGCCAGCGGGGCCGTCGCAGCGGTAACCGGAGCTTACCTGGTGTTGTTCCCACAGACCCTGATAACGGTTTTATATTGGCTGTTCTTCATTGGCACAGTGGAGGTGCCGGCCCTGTATTTTATCATTTTTAAACTGATTGTTTGGGACAATCTTATCGAACCTAAATTCTCCCCGCCCGGGATTGCCTACAGCGCGCATCTGGCAGGATACAGCTTTGGTATCGCGGCAGTATTAGGTATGTTAGCAATCGGCTTGATTGGCGGCAGCAGCTTCGACCTGTGGGCGATGATAAGGCGGTGGAATCGGCGGCGTCAGTATCGTGATGCCGTCTCGGGTGGTTACGACCCATTTACCGGCTGGATAAGAACAAAGGAGATTAAGGTAAAAGAGGTAAAAAACCGCCGACTTGAGCAGGCTGAGGAAAAAATAAGAGAGCTTCGCAGCGAGATTAGCAGCCGGATTGCCCAGCGGAATTTAGCGGCGGCGGCTGAAGTGTATCTGGAGCTTATGAGGCTCGATAGTGAGCAGATTCTGCCTCGTCAGCATCTGTTAGATATCGCTAATCAGCTTGCCAGCGATAAGAGGGCCGCCGAGTCGGCCCGGGCGTACGAACAGTTTTTGGCCCACTACAGTAACTACGAATACGTCGAGCAGGTCGAGCTGATGCTCGGCATATTGTATTGCCGTTATCTTAATCAGCCCAAGCAGGCGATAAAGCATCTGGAGGTTGCAGCTAAAAAGCTCACCGACCCCGGCCAATTGAAGATGTGCAAGGACGAGCTTGCCAGATTACAAAAGTAAAAGCATTTGGATAAAAATTAGATAATTGTCCGATTTTTAATTTTCGGTACCTTTGGCCTTGAGCAGTTCAACTATATCCTTGTGTCCGCGGCGGGCCGCCTCGTGTAGCGGCGTATAGCCAGCCGAGGTCTTTGCATTGACATCGGCACCGCTGGCCAAAAGTAATTCGACCATATCTTTATTACCCCGAAGGGCTGCTTTATGCAAAGGCGTCTCTCCATATTTGTCCTTCGAATTCAAGTCCGCTCCGTTGGCAAGAAGTAGTTCGGCCAGATTCTTGTGTCCACGGGCTGCATAGTGCAGTGGTGTGAGGCCAGTCCGTTCTTTTGTATTGACGTCAGCTCCTTTGGAAATTAGAAGTTTGGCCAGTTCAAAGTTGCCGTCAAGGGCCGCATAATGTAATAGTGTCTTGCCGTCTAAATCCTTTGTATTGACATCAGCACCTCTATCCGCAAGCAATTCTGCGATATCCCTGAACTGACGACGAAGTGCTATTAAAATCGGCGTCTGACCAGCATCGTTTTGTACGTTGACATCTGCAGCTCTGGCAATGAGCAGTTTTGATACATCTCTGTTACCCCAGGTGAGTGCAACTAACAGAGGCGTATTAGCTTTCGAGTCCTTTGTGTTGACATCTGCTCCTTTGGCAATTAGCATCTCCACCAAGTCCTTGCTGTTTTTACGCCATACATCAGCCGCCTGGTGTAAGGGTGTACGGCCGTCTTTGTTCTTTGCATTTACGTCAGCTCCGGCGCTAATGAGCAGTTCAGCAACCTCCTTGGAGTTATTTAGGGCAGCCTCGTGCAGTGGTGTATTGTTGTTCTCGTTCTTTGCATTGACATCTGCACCTTTGTCAATGAGCAACTTAACAATTTGAGTCAAATTTTTTTCGGGGTTGGTTGCGGCCTCGTGCAGTGGCGTATTACCGTTTTTATCCTTATCGTTGACGTCCGCTCCTTTGGCGATTAGAATTTCTGCCAAATCCTTATCTTTGATGTTATCAAGCCATCCATCAGATGCCTCGTGTAATGGTGTACGGCCGTTTCTGTTCTTTGCATTTACGTCCGCCCCGGCACTAATAAGCACCTCGGCAATATCACTATCGGCCGCTTTATGCAGTGGGGTGTTGTCTTTATCGTCCTTTGCATTAACATCAGCTCCATGAGCCAAAAGGAGCTTGGCCATATCCTTACGGCCCCAGCTACTTACCCAGTGCAGAGGTTCCTTGCCGTCCTTGCTCTTTGCATTGACATTAGCCCCATGGGCTATGAGGAGTTCAGCAACATTCGCTTTCGAGTGAAACAGTGGCGTCACGTTGTTCCAGTAACCCTTTGCATTAACATCCGCACCTTTGGTAATAAGAAGATTCGCTATATCTCTATGACCCTCCTCAGCGGCCAAGTGCAAGGGTGTTATTCCCCCCTTTGATGTCTTTGCATTGACATTAGCACCGCTTGATATGAGTGATTGACATTGCTCAATGTTACCTTCCTCAACAGCTTGAAATAGAAGTGTTGTGGCTTCCGTGGGCTTTTCACGCGTTGTGGTTTCAGTTGGCTCCTTCTTGCACCCTATGGCGAGAAACATCAACGCCGAAATCAAACAGAAGAACTTACTCGCTTTCATTTTCCGTTCCCTCCGTTAAAGTCCACATTTGTCAGCCAAACCGAATTCGACAAAGGTAGCATCAATAAATAAATACCCTATGGAGCTGAAGATAAAATCCCTAACTTTTGATATGATATTATACATCGAATAGATGCCAAATTCCCGAAAATTTGTGCAATCAGGATACGAAAACAGGCAAGCTCGGCGAGGTACTGCTGGAAAATCCGGCCGAGACTATATTTAATCCAAGAAAAAAGTTGACAATCAGCCGGAGGCGTGCTAATTTGAAAGCCCAAAGAGTTATTTGGCAGTCTGGTTGTTCTTGGACTTGGGGGATAGGAGTTTTTTTTGGAGATAGAGAAATGGAATCTCGCCACGAAAAAAAATTAAAAATCAAAAATCAAAGTGCAAAAATAAGGAATTCAACAATTTTGATTTTTTCATTTTTATTTTTGATTTGTCAGGTTGGCCTTGCAAAGAAATCTGCTACTTCAGCTCGTGAGGAAGCTGTCACTAAGACCGGTGACGCTAATGAGGCTGCTGCGCCATCTTTTCCCTACGTTGCCGAGATAACGGGCGATAACCTTTATGTTCGTTCCGGGCCGGGCACAAACTACTACCACTGCGGCAAGCTCAACAAGGGCGACAAGGTAAAAGTTGTCGATAAACAATTTAGCTGGTCCTGCATTGTTCCGCCAGCCGGCAGTTTTTCCTGGATTTCCATGCAGTATGTCATGATTGACCCGAATGATCCTACGACGGGCAATGTCACCGGTGACGAGGTTCGTGTTTATGCCGGCTCTGATTACGTAAAGCCATTATATTCCACGACACTACAGGGGAAGCTCAACCGGGGCGATAAGGTCAAGCTGTTGGGCGAGCAGATGGACGACTATTATAAAATAGCTCCTCCATCATTTGCGTATCTCTGGGTAAGCACCGATTTTATAAAGCCGGTCGTGTCCGTTAGTGAGGCTGCGGTGACTGACGTCAACGAAACTGTCGCTGCTGCACCGGCGGCGGTTTCAGGTGAGGCAAGGCTCGGAGAATATTACGCTATTGAAAAGCAGATAAGAGCTGAGCAGGCCAAGCCGATGGACCAGCAGAACTACACAAATATGAAAAAGGCTCTTGTCGAGATTGCCAACGACAAAACAGCCGCCAAGGCTGCACGCTACGCGGAGTTTATGGTCAAGCAGATAGAGGGTTTTGAGCTGGCTCTGGGAGTGGCAAAAGAGGTTGAGCTTCAGAATAAACAATTGCAGCAGGTTAAGGAGGGAATAGTTAAGGCCCGCACGAGACGGCTGGCAGAAGCAGAAGCTAAAAATATGGGCAGATTTGCCATTATAGGGCAGCTTCAGGCTTTCACGACTTACGGCCCCGGCCACTACCGCATAGTTGACGAATCCGGCAAAACGGTTTGTTACGCTTTACCGGCCGACAAGGCCGCGGCGATGGATGTGAGCAAACTTGTAAACCGCAAGGTCGGCCTGGTCGGGACAATCGAGCCGCATCCGCAAACGCAAGGGGCTCTGGTGCAGTTCACAAAGGTAGTTGGCATGGACTAACGACAAACAAAAAAGTCGCACCTGCGAGAGCGCGACTTTTTTTGCTGTCGGTAAAATAGTCAACAGTCGTCAAAGCTCAACTCTTACCTTGCCGGGGACAACAGTTTCAAAAATCGTGAATCGAACCACGAACCACTATCGGCAACGTCCTATTTTTTCGGTTCGTACGGCGAACCTGGTATCGGAATTACATCGTCCGGGGGCGCAACCGGCTTACCGGTTTCAAATTCTTCAGCGGTCGGCTTGAGGGTAAAGTTGTACCACGGCGAGGTTTCGGTCTCGGCCAGGTCCGACCATCTTATTGCCTGGCCGGTATAAGCAGAGATTCGGCCCATGATGGCAGTCATCGTGGATTCGGCGACGTTGCGGGCCTCATTGATAGGTTTGCCCTGGATAATACTGTTGAGCAAGTCGATGTGCTCCTGGATATAGGGGTCTTCGTGGCCGGTGAACTGTGGTATATCGATTTTTTTGCCGGCCTCCATCGAGCTGCCGTCACCGAAGGTCGAACCATCGCTGCCGACAAAGTGCTCGGCAACCCTATTCCAGCAATCGCTGACCTGACGACACATGCTGTGTATGTGAACGTCATCGGCATAGTCGTACTGGATGCTGAAGAAGTCAAACTGATTGCCGGTTTCACGGCGAGCCCGCCCACCAAAACCGATGGCTCTTATCGGCGGATGGCCAATAAACCAGTTGGCGACATCGAGGTTGTGAAGGTGCTGCTCGACAATGTGGTCGCCTGACATTTCGATGAAATTGAGCCAGTTGTCGACCATGTAGTCGGCGTCGCTGTATTCGGGCTTTCGCCGGTGAATCCAGGGGATACGACCACACCACCAGATGCAGCCGCCTCTGATTTTGCCAATTGCACCGTTTTCAACGGCATATTGAGTCCGGAGGTATGGTACCTGGTGACGTCGTTGTGTGCCGGCGACGACGGCCAGGCCTTTGCGTTTTGCAAGCTCGCCGGCCTCGATGACTCTGCGAACACCCGGCGGGTCGACAGCAACGGGCTTTTCCATAAATACGTGCTTGCCCGCTTTGATTGCTGCTTCGAAATGTATCGGCCGGAAATTGGGCGAGGCGGCCATCAACACGACGTCAGCGTTGGTCTCGAGGAGTTTCTTATAAGCGCCGGCGCCGCTAAAGCATCGCTCCTTTGGGACGCCGTAGGTCTGGCCGGTTTTTTCGGACTTGGCCCCGAACCAGTCGGCGGTCGCAACGACTTCCATCTCACGGCCGATTTGCTTTGCTGCATCCAAGCAGTTTTTTACGGCTCCATTGCCGCGGCCGCCACAGCCGATTAGAGCAATGCGGATTTTGTCTGAGCCGGCGGCAAAGATGCGATTTGTTCCTGCACCCATAGCAGCCAACGATACTGCCGCCGATGTCTTAATGAAATCTCTGCGAGAGACCTGACTTGTTTCTTTTGCTTTCTTGTTCATAAATGTTCCCTTTCGATGTTCATTGTTTTAGTTCATAGTTCATTGTTCATAGTTCATTGTTTATAGTTCATTGTTCATAGTTCATTGTTCATAGTTCATTGTTTATAGTTCATTGTTTATAGTTCATTGTTCATAGTTCATTGTTCATAGTTCATAGTTCATTGTTCATAGTTCATTGTTCATAGTTCATTGTTCATAGTTCGTTGTTCATAGTTCATTGTTCATAGTTCGTTGCTCGTTATTCGTTATCTATGAACTATGAACTCATAACTATGAACTAATCGCTCCCTAAAAATCGTCACAGGCTCGATATGCCTCAATGACAGCTATCTCGCCTTCCTTGCCGGGCTTGCTATTGCCATGTTCCATACACAAGACGCCTTGATAACCCTTCTTATGGAGATGCTTGAAGATGTTCTTGTAATTGATTTCTCCAGTTGTCGGCTCCTTGCGGCCGGGGTTATCGCCCAGATGAAAACTGGCGATTTCATCCCAGGCCATATCGATATTCGGGATGAGGTTGCCTTCGGTGATTTGCTGATGATAGAGGTCATCTACAATCTTGCAGGAAGGGCTGCCCACCGCCTTACAAATCTGATACGCCTGGGGAATCTTTGTCAAAAACAGCCCCGGATGGTTTGTCCAGGCGTTGAGAGGCTCGATTACCATCACCAGTCCCGACGGCTCGCATACTCCGGCGCAGTACTTGAGGTTCTCGATGACGTTGGCCGTCTGATAGTCCCACTCCAGGCCCTGGTCGTAGGCGCCGGGCACGACGAGTGCCCATTTGGCGTTGGCACGCTTTGCGAACTCGACACCATCCTTGACCAGATTTATGATGTTCTGGCGTATTTCCTTGTCGTTTGTTACAAATGACTTTCCGCCAATACCTTGTAAGACGAACGGTCCGATTGTCATCCCCAATCTGTTTGTTTCGCTGACGATTTTATCTACCAGGTCCTTGTCTTTTTTCATCAGGCCGTTATCAAACATTGCTGAAAAACCCTGGTCAGCCATAAATTTGAGCTGCTCGAGCGGGTCCTCGCCTGCGTGTTGCTTAAACATGCCGAAAGGCGGCGCGTACTTAAGTTTGAACTTTTTGGACGAGGTTGCCGCCCGTACTGTAGAACTCGCTGTTGAAATCGCCCCTGCTGCTTGGCTTTTGCCAAGCAAAACGGCAGGGGCTGCGGCTGCAGCGGAAGCCACAAAATGACGTCTGGAAATACATCTATTCACATTATATGAATTGTTTTGCCGGTCTTTCATTTTGACACTCCCTTATTTGTAGTTCATAGTTATGAGTTCATAGTTCATAGTTCATAGTTCATAGTTCATAGACAAAGAACAATGAACTACTTTTGTCATTTCTTGAATGGGGTCCACTTCTGCCTGCTCATTGTGCTGGCCAGGACGGTCTCGATGAAGAGCATACCCCGCAGACCGTCATCGACGTCGGGAAAATCCAGTGCCAGCGGATCCGGTTTAGTCCTGGTCAATCTTGCACGGATAGTATCAGCGAAGTTGCAGTAAATGTTAGCGAAGGCCTCAAAAAAGGCTTCAGGATGGCCGAAGGGCAGGCGTGTAGCCCGGGCTGCCGCTGGGCTTTTCGCACCCACGTAATTGTTTCCGCGCCGCCAAACCTGCAAAGGACCGTCGGGGACCTTCACATAGAGGTAGTTGGGATGCTCCTGATGCCATTCGAGACTTTTCTCTTCGCCATAAATCCAGATGGCCAAATTATTTTCCTCGCCGATGGAGACCTGGCTGGCGTGAAGAATTCCTCTGGCGCCGTTATTGAAGTGCAGCAGGCAGTTGCCGTCGTCGTCGAGGCGCCGGCCCTTGACGAAAATCGTCAGGTCGGCACATATATGTGTAATCTTCAGCCCCGTTATATACTCCGAGAGATTTTCAGCGTGCGTGCCGATGTCGCCCATACATCCGGCGCCGCCGCTTTGCTTGGGGTCGGTGCGCCAGGCAGCCTGCATATGGCCTGTTCTCTCGAGTGCAGTGGCCAGCCAGCCCTGCGGATATTGTACAACAATCTTGCGAATCTTACCCAGCTCACCGCTGCGCACCAAATCGCGAGCCAGCTTTACCATCGGGTAACCGGTGTAATTGTGCATTAGTCCGAACACTTTGCGGGATTTCCTGACAAGTTGTTGTAGGTCTTTGGCCTCTTTGACGCTAATCGTCATTGGTTTTTCGCACATCACGTTGAAGCCGGCATTGAGAAAATCCCTGGCAATAGGAAAGTGCCAGTTGTTCGGCGTAGTAATCGAGACGAAGTCGATCCTTTCGCCCTCCGGCAGCTTAAGCTCACGCTCGATCATCTGGTTGTAAGTGCCGTAGACCCGCCTGGGATTGAGGCCCAGTTCGCGTCCCATCTGCTTTGATTTGCGTGGGTTAATATCGAACGCCCCGGCCACCAGCTCGATGCCGCCGTCCAAGCGGGACGCCTTACGGTGTACCTCGCCTATGAACGCTCCCGGCCCGCCGCCAACCATTCCCATCTTCAATTTTCGGTCGAGTTTCATACCTATGCTCCTTTCACTAAAATGATCGCGCGATAAAGTTAAAGTTTTTAAGCATTCACAATTGTATCTTGTTTAAAAAACACTGCCTCCTGTAAAAAAACAAGCTTTCAAAATTATAGAGATTCAGGCCGACAAAGCAACCGAAAAAAGATGTCTTTGCTTGAGAATCTAACAAAGTTAGGGTTGACAATGGCTGGACATAATGTATAACTCTCTTAAATAAATAATGGAACAACCACATTGTCACTCCTGCGCAAGCAGGAGTCCAGGAAACGCTGATAAAACAACTGGATTCCCGCTTTCGCGGGAATGACATCTTTGTTTGTACAGCAATGTTCCATTTAATATTTAAATAGCAATAATATCAATCATCGGCAGGATTTGGACGTAAAGGAATATGGCAAAAAGAAAGAACCAAAAAACAACTGATATTAACCCGGTGTCTGTTGATTTGTACTTTATTCCAGTGGAGACGAGAGTGCCGCTGAAGTTTGGGCCTGAAACATTGACGTCCGTTATTTGTGCGCGGGCCTGCGTAACGGTGGCAGACAAACAAGGACAAAAGGCACAGGGATGGGGCGAAACTCCGCTGAGCGTTCAATGGGCCTGGCCCAGCAGCCTGGGTTATCAGGAAAGATGCGATGCGATGCAGCTTTTCTGCCGAATGCTTGCCGAGGCGTGGGCTGCGTTCGAGCATCGGGGCCATCCCATCGAATTGGGCAGCGATTTTATTGAATCGGTGCTGCCGGGCTTACTAAACAAACTCAACCGTAAGCGGGGTTCACAGACGGAATCGATGCCGTGGTTAGCAGCTCTGGTTTGTTGTTCGGCTTTTGATGTTGCCTTGCACGATGCGTATGGTCGGCTTTTAAGCAGGGATGTATACTCGACCTACAACGCCGATTTTATGAATACTGAGCTGTCCGCTTTTCTCAAACCCGCTGAGGGCTTCGACTTCTCATTCGCGGGCAAATACGTGTCAGATTTTCTCAATTTCCCACCTCCTAAGAGCCTGCCCGCCTGGCACCTTGTAGGCGGCAAGGATTTGCTCGACGCATCCGAGCTGACGGGAACAGAGCCGGATGACGGTTATCCTGTTTTATTGCCGGACTGGATAAAACGCGATGGCCTGACGTGCCTGAAGGTAAAACTGCGCGGCAATGACTCGTCCTGGGATTACGAGCGCCTGATTAGGGTCGGCGAAATTGCGCTGGAGAATAACGCTCTATGGTTGACCAGCGATTTTAACTGCACGGTTACAGACCCTGCTTATGTGAACGACATTCTGGATCGGCTGATGGCAGAGCAGCCCCGAATCTACCAGATGATTCTCTACGTGGAACAGCCGTTTCCATACGATTTGGAAGAGAACCAGATTGACGTTCACAGCGTATCGGCGCGGAAGCCGCTGTTTATGGACGAGAGTGCCCACGACTGGAAATTGATAAGGCTCGGGCGGAGGTTAGGCTGGACCGGCGTTGCGCTTAAAACCTGCAAGACTCAGACCGGCGCGTTGCTGAGTCTGTGCTGGGCTAAAGCGCATGGGATGACCCTGATGGTGCAGGATTTGACTAATCCGATGCTGGCACAGATACCACACGTTCTTCTGTCGGCGTATGCGGGAACGATTATGGGGGTGGAGACCAATGCGATGCAGTTTTACCCGGCGGCTTCAGCGCCGGAAGAAGTGGTACATCCCGGGCTTTATCAACGACGCAACGGCCAGGTTGACTTGTCAACCTTAAGCGGACCGGGTTTTGGTTACAGGCTAAGTGAGATTAAGAGGCGTTTGCCCGATTTGGCGGCGCATTTTGAAAAGTGACAATCTCTGCATGTTCTCAACAAAGTAAAGTCGAGTTTGAACTATTTTATCTTTTAATCAAGGAGGCGTTAAAAATGGCGAAATTAAGTGCATTTGCAGATGAGGTAACTGACGACTTTTTAGGACAGGTTAAATACCTTGCCAAAGAACACGTCGGTTATATCGAGCCTCGATTCATTAACAAAAAGAATATTATGGACCTCAATAAACGTCAGCTCAATGAAGCGAAAAAGATGATAAAGAACCACGGCCTGAAGGTAAGCGCTATCGGCTCACCCATAGGCAAGGTGAGGCTTGACGAGCCTTTCGAGCCGCATCTGGATAGGTTCAAACACGCCGTCGATTTGGCGTTGCTTTTTGAAACGCCATACATACGAATGTTCAGCTACTATGCCCCGGAAGGTCAGAATATCGACGACTATCGCGACCAGGTGATGGATAGAATGGCTGCCAAGCTTGAGGTGCTAAAGGATGTTGACGTAACAATGGTTCATGAAAATGAAGCAAAGATTTACGGCCATACCGCTGAGCACTGCGTTGACATTGTAGAGACGATTAATTCCCCGAAACTGCGGTTGGCTTATGACCCCGCAAACTTTGTCTGGGCAGAGAAAATAACAAATAATGTCGAAAGATGCTGGCCTTTGCTGAAGCCGTACGTTGTTCACGTTCATATCAAAGACTGGAAGCTCGGGGCGAAAGACGTGGGCAGCATACCGGGCGAAGGCGACGGCCAAATTAAGGAGCTGCTTGCCGAGCTTGCGGCTATGGCTTATGACGGCTGTCTTACGATGGAGCCGCACCTGCAAGCCGGCGGCCAGTTCGGCGGCTCGACTGGGCCTGAGCTTTTTTCAAAGGCGATTGCAGCGGTTAGAGAGCTCGCCGCTGAGGTCGGATTGGCATGTGAGTGAAAAGACCCCACGTAAAACGTGGGGCTAAATATTATTTAGCTCCGCCTTTTAGGCGGGTTTCTCACGAATTACACGTTAATATACTGAAAGGTTAAAATATGAAAACCTGGAATTTTGGAATAATTGGTGCCGGATTAATCGCTGATTTTCACGCAAAAGCCATAGGCGATATTCCCAACACGAAGTTGGTAGCTTGTTGTGACAAGATTCCGGATAGGGCTGAAAAATTGGCGGATAAATACAAGGCCAAAGCTTTTGGAAGCTATGAAGATATGTTAGAGCTGGAGGAGATAGATATTGTTACTATCGCCACACCGAGCGGCTTGCACATGGAACCGACCATTGCCGCAGCCCAGGCCGGCAAACACGTAATATGCGAAAAACCGATGGAGGTTACCCTCGAACGAATTGACGCTATGATAGAGGCCCACGAAAAGAGCGGTACTCGGCTGGGCGGCATATTTCCGTACCGATTTAACGATATGATGGTACCTCTGCGAGAAGCGATAAAATCCGGACGCTTCGGCGTGATTACCTACGCCGGCATATATGTTCCCTGGTGGCGCACCGATGGATATTACAAAGACTCCTGGCACGGCACGTGGAAACTTGACGGCGGCGGCGCGCTAATGAATCAGTCCATTCACATGGTAGATATGCTGTGCGATGTAATGCCGCCGATTGAATCTGTGCAGGCATTCACGTCGAAACTGGGACATCCTCAGATTGAAACAGAAGATACCGCTGTCGCGGTGCTGCGCTATACCAACGGAGCATTGGGAGTTATCTACGGCACCACCGGCTCGTATCCGGGACAATTCAGGCGATTTGAAATTACCGGCACAAAAGGTACTGTCATAAATGTGGAAAACAGCATCACCCTCTGGCAGTTCGCGGACGAAAGACCGGAAGATGAGCAAATCCGAAAGAGATTCGGCAAGATAGCAGGCGGAGGCGGCGTGGCTGACCCGGCCGCTATCACCCATGAAAACCACGCACGCAATTTCAAGGCCTTTATAGATGCTCTGGAAAGAGGCGAAGATTTCTGGATTAGCGGCCAGGAAGCACGCAAAGCGGTGGAAATCATACTGGCAATATATAAATCCGCCAAAAAGCCCAGCACTAATTGGTAAGACTTCATAAAAAATATTTTCTTCGTAAAATAAGCCAATTAGTGCTGGGCTCATTAAGCTAATCTGACAGGTAGCCGGACCCAGCACTAATTGGTAAGTCCTCAGAGAACATTTTTTCTACGAAAGATTAGCCAATTAGTGCTGGGCGCGGTTTTTGTAAGTTTAGGATTGTTCACTCCAGAGCTTAAGCGGTTTCAGTGTTTCCTTATCTGAAAAACCGAAGGTTTTTCTCTGGCGAATTTTACCCCTCTGCCTGTAACTGTCTCTTTTCGTTCTTTTATAAAGTCTATGTATTGCAACAATGCCCAGGCACTATTGTTCCAGCTCATCTGATAGCCCCTCTCATGGGCCTGCTTTTCCATTATAAGGCGTTTATCCTGGTTGAAGACCAGATAATCGAGGGCCTCAGCTATTTGTTCAATTGAAGGCTCTCCCGGGTCGACCAGAATACCTCTGGCATGCTGCCCGATGATTGTGCCGTTTGGACATCGCTTATTCGAATGAATTAGCTCCACCGCATATCTGAACTTTGTTGCTATGGCGACTCTGCCGGAACCGAGTGTATCGGCTAATATGCCGCTCGATATCTGGTGGGTGTTAAGATAGGGCAACACCATAATATTTGTCGCCCCGTAGAGCTTGAGCAGCGTGTTCTCTTCAAGAAAGGTGTCGAGAAAGATTATGTCATACTGGTCGAAATCCGTTCTACCGAGTTCTTTCACTCTGCACCACATTAGTTTAGAATCTTCGAGAATTTTAGTCAGTGTCTCCTGGTATTGTTGGTAAGGCTTTCCACCCTCATTCTTAATAAATTCCGGATGGTATTGGCCGGCAATCAAATAGGTCAGCTTATCTCTCTGAGCTTTTGTGCACGATTCGTCCAGAAATCGCCGATATGCTCGAATACTATATTCGATTCCTTTGTCCGGAGAGAGAAGTCCAAGAGTCGTGATAAGAAAGTGATTTTCCAGGCCGAACTCGCGTTTTATTTCCAGGCGGTCATACTGGGACGGATGCTGCATCCTGATTCCGTGATCGATGTGCTTTAGCTTTGAAGGGTCGATTCCATAAATATCAGATTCAAGTATGTGAATCGCACTTTCTGTTGTGACGATAAGCCCATAGCTATATTCTGCGAGCTCCTGTAGTGTCTTTTTCTGATACGGGTCTGGGTCATCGAGTACAGTGTGCAAGTAGACTAAAGTCGTTAATTCCTGCTTCTTAAATGCTTTAAGCATGTCAACAAAATTAGTACCCTGACCGTCTTTGCCATCCTTATCTGGGTCAAGTCCGTATTCGTGCTGCATTATAACGATAGTAGGGTCGGCGCTTTCACCTGCACGCGTGATGATATGAGTGGTCGTATCAAGCCAGGATTGGGGGGTATATTGGTCGATACGGAGGTCTACGGGGATGTCATACCGCCCATTGATATTATCTATCGCAGCGACCCTTATATGACCAACTTCTGCTGTAAAATGCGCAAGTGCGGTAGCCAGGTCGCGTGAAAACGTACCTATTCCGCACTTTCGTGGCGGGTACGTGCTTACTATCCGGATATTATACGGCATAGTAAAGCCCCTGTGGGGAAACTTAAAACTAAAAACTAAAAGCGCAAAAGTAAGGAATTCCATAGTTTTGAGTTTTTAGTTTTGAGCTTTTAGCTTTATCAAATAACTGCCAGCACTCCTCTGACGTAACCGACCGACTCGGCCAGGCCAGGCAGCGGGTCTTCGGCGTCCTTTTCGTGTTCGAACGCTACGATACCGGAATAATTTATCTCTAACAGCGTCTTTAGAAAATTCGGAATGTCAATCACCCCTCGACCAATTTCCACTGTATCTCCTTCTGCGGTCGCTGCTGAAACATCCTTTATATGCACATCCAGCAGCCGGTCTGCGAAATTTCTGGCTGAGACCGATGGGTCCACCCCTGCCCGCTGGGTGTGTCCGATGTCGATGCAAAGTCCAATCCGCTTGTCCAAATCTTTTATTTTTTCGTAAGCACTTGCCGGCGTAGGATAAAGTTTATCCGTCGGCCCGTGATTGTGAATAGCCACCTTGATGTCGTATTGTTTGACCTTTTCATTTACCAGCGGCAGCAGTTGGGGTGCCGGCACACCGACTATAACCTTCATCTCGGCGGCTTTGGCATAATTAAAGGCTTGATGCACCTCAGATTCCTTGTTCATAGAAATCACTCCGCCGGCGTAAAGCGTCAGGCCTGCTTCTTTGACTTGTGCCACTACCGCTTCGATTTCGGCCTGCGTGCTATCCAGCGCCAGATGAAAGCTCTTGAAACAAATGAACTTCAAGGCAAGTCGCTGGGTCATTGCCAGTGTATCATCGAGTTTGAATTTTCTCAAGGTATAGGAAGCCAAGCCCAATTTAAACGGCCTTTCGGCTTCTCGAAGCCCAGCGGAACTGCTCGTCCCGGCGATGGCCTGTGCCGCAGCCGGGCCAACCTGTGCTGAACAACTGTGGGCGCCGGCCAGCGAAGCCGCTGCTCCAATACCGGCTATCTGTATAAACTGTCTTCTGGTCTGTTCTTTTTTTGTCATCTGCATTTTCTCCTTCTTAGTATTAACAGGGCGACCAGCCCTGCTTTTTACTTTCGAGATAAAGATAACACAAGTGTCTTTTAAATACAAGGAAATTCACGTTGCGAATGCACGGCGTATTTGGTAGGATAACCGAGAGACGATGGACGATGGATGATGGATGATGGACGATGGATGATGGATGATGGACGATGGACGATGGATGAGAGACGATGGACGATGGATGAGGGACGAGGGGTCTTGAGTAGAGGAAAAATAATGAGATACCGAAGAGCTGAAAAGACGAATAAACTAACCCGCCGGCGGTTTTTGAAGAGTTCTGCAGCAGTGGCAAGCGCGGTTTTGTCAATGCCAACGTTCGTACCGGCTTGGGTGTTTGGCGCTGAGGCACCGAGCAATCGCATCCTGGTAGGCTGCATCGGCGTCGGACGTATGGGCCTTGCCGATATGAAAGAGGTCCTCGGATTTGAGCAGGCCCAGGTCGTCGCCGTATGCGATGTGGATTCCAAAAGGGTCAAGCACGCCCAGGAGCTTGTCGAATCACATTATGGCAGGCAGAGCACGAGCGGTACTTATAAGGGCTGTGCGACGTACAAAGATTTCAGAAGTCTTCTCGCACGGGATGACATAGACGCGGTGCTGATATGCACGCCTGACCACTGGCATACGCTGCCTGCTATCGCCGCAGCCAAAGCCGGCAAGGACATCTTTCTGCAGAAGCCGCTGACGCTGACCATTGAAGAGGGCCGAGTATTAAGTGACACGGTCCGCCGTTATGGGTGCGTCTTTCAGGTTGGAAGTCAACAGCGCAGCGATTCGAGGTTTCGCTTTGCCTGTGAGCTGGTCCGCAACGGGCGGATTGGCAAGCTGCACACTGTGAAAGTCGGCTTTGGGGTGGACCCAGCCACCGGGCCGCAGCCGCCGCAGCCTATCCCCGAGCAGCTCGATTACGATATGTGGCTGGGACCCGCGCTCTGGGTGGCCTATACCGAAGAGCGTGTCCATCCTCAAGACGGCTATGGGCGGCCAGGGTGGCTGCGTATTGCAGACTATGGCGCCGGTATGATTACCGGCTGGGGCAGCCATCACAACGACATCGCACAGTGGGGCATGGGGACGGAATCCACCGGCCCCGTCGAGATTGAAGGCCAGACGGAATATCCGAAGGATGGACTTTGGGATGTGCACGGAGCGTTCCACATCGATTACACCTACGCCAATGGGGTCAAGGTCATCTGCGCGGACAACAAAAAGAACAAACAAGGGATTCTTTTCGAGGGAACGGAAGGCTGGGTGTACGTCGATCGCGGGGAAATTGACGCACAGCCGAAGGAACTGCTATCCTCGACTATCAGTCCAAACGAAATACACCTTTACAAAAGCAATAACCACAAAGCGAATTTCCTTGAGTGTATCAAATCGCGAGCGGAAACCGTGGCCCCTGTCGAAGTGGGACATCGCTCGTGCAGTGTATGTCTGCTGGGTGAAATCGCAATGCGACTCGGCCGGAAGCTCAAATGGAATCCTGAGCTGGAGCAATTCATCAATGATGAGCAGGCTAATCGTATGCTATCGAGAACAATGCGCAGCCCATGGCATCTTTAATTGATTATTGACTATTGTCTATTGAAAAATTGAATATGAGTTCGTTGGGGAAATTCATTTCACTCTATTTGATTGCTGGGTGCAATGTTTTGACATCGACACAATCGAGTACCTATGCTCAAGCAACTTCACAGCAGCTAACGGCTAAATTGGAGAAGGAGCAGGTCAAAGTTACTGTCAACGGCGAGCTATTCACGTGCTACAAGTTTTCCTCTTCGCAGAAGTATCCATATTTCTGGCCGGTGAATGGGCCCGCCTGCCCAGAGCCCGCCTGCCCAGAGCCCGCCTGCCCAGAGCCTCGTACGGCGGGCAGGCCTCGTACGGCGGGCAGGTCTCGTACGGCGGGCAGGCCGGCATCGGGCAAATCCGTAACTACCGAAACATCGCAGCCGTATCCACACCATCATTCGCTGTTCTTCGGCTGCGACCGTGTCAACGGCGGTAACTACTGGCAGGAAAGTAACGAACAAGGGCAGATTGTCTCGCAAGGCCCGAAGCTCATCGAGGCTTCGGGGAAGCGCGTCATCCTTACCGACAAATGCTTCTGGCGCAAAGGCGCAGACGAGCCGGTCATCCTCGATTTGCGCCGTGTCGTTATTACGGCGCCGAGTGAAAGTCTGCGCTTTATCGATTTCGAGATTTCGTTGGAACCTCTGACGGACGTGGAAATTCTTAAGACCAACCACTCGCTGTTTGCCGCACGCGTTGTACCTGAGCTGAGTGTCCAGGCCGGCAGCACGCTGATAAACGCTGAAGGCGAAACCGGCGAAAAAGGCACATGGGGCGTGGCCTCGCCATGGTGCGATTACTCTGGAACGCGAGACGGCGTTACCGAGGGCATCGCTATTTTGCAGCATCCAGATAACCGCTGGTTCCCAAGCAAATGGTTCACTCGCGACTACGGCTTTTTCTCGCCGACGCCGATGTTCTGGCTCGAAGATGGGCGTCTGGAACTGCCCAAGGGCCGAACGCTTACTCTGCGCTATCGCGTCGTCGTCCACAGCGGCGATGCCAAAACGGCGGCAATAGCAGAGATATTCAAACAGTACGAACAGTCTGCTAAGCGTTCCCAAACGCAAGAAGAACGCGTTTTGAAACGCTGAGAAACGAGTGGCGCAACGACTCTCGTCCATCCTCCATCATGCATCGTCAATCGTCCATCGTCCCTCATCCATCGTCCATCGCCCAGCACTAATTGGTAAAACTATAGAACGAATTTTCTCTTAGAAAGATTAGCCAATTAGTGCTGGGCCCTCGCTTACGCTCGGGGCTCTGTCTTCTGTCCTCTGTCTTCTGTTAAAATGATATGCGAACTTTAAATTTTTCAAGGCAGTTGTATATAAGGTTTGAATTTTCCTTGAAAATAGTTTATAATTGGTTGCTTTGTATAGCTGCAAATGGTTCGATAGGCTCACCATCCCGAGCGAAACCGAGGGAATGCAATGAAAATAAAGAGCACAATTGGTGTGTTGCTGCTAATTGTGGTCATGTTTGCTGCCCCTGCCGTTTTGCTGCGCAAAAGCGAAGCAGCAGGGGTGCTGGCCCAGGGCAATGGTTCGACAGGCTCACCATCCCGAGCGGAGTCGAGCGAGGAAAACGAGTGGTTCGTCTATTTAGGCGACAAGACCGAGCCAAAGGCGCCTCCCAAGCAAATCAGCGCAGCCGAGGCTGTGGCGCCGCTGCCGTTGCCGGCTACTCCACTACGGCGGACAGAACGTAAGAAGCCGCCACAGCCGGACTACCTGATTGGCAAGGTAATATGGGGTGAATCGGCCTCTTTTGTCGACTCCGGGGGGGAGAAGATGGAGATTGCCGACTGGAATCTGTGCCCAACGGACATGGAAAAGTTCGTGGAAAACGGCAGGGCCATGGATTTGAAATATCACTGGCAGAATGTCAACCTCAACGATTTTCACTTTGACCCGAAGAAACTGCCGGCACTACTGTTTAGCGGAGGCCGAACGCTGCGGCTCAGCCAGACGCATATTCAAGGGCTGCGTGAATACGTATTGAATGGCGGTATGGTCATCTGCGATTCGATTGCTGGCTCGCCTTTCTTTTATGAATCGGCGAAGAAAACTTTCCTGCAGGCGTTTCCGGAATGTCGGTTTCGGATGCTACCGGCTGACCATCCTCTCTATCATATGCTTGTGGATGTGGAGAAGCTGGTTTATCCCGAGGGTGACCCCATGAAGTGGGGTATGGTTAAGGCCGGCGCCGGCGGCACAGAACCATTTATGGAGGGTATCTACGTTGGCAGCCGGGTGGGCGTGCTGGTTTCAAAATATGGGTTAGGCTGCGGATGGAACCGTGATACGCAAAGGCTCAGCAGACTGCGGCAGGCAGCTTATTACGATGTGAAAAGTGCCAATCAAATCGGGCTTAACCTGGCGGCATATATTGTAGGCTATGCCGAGGTAGGACTGCTGGAGGGTCAGCCGGAAGTTTTCGGCCTGGCGGACGAGAAGAGACCTACCGATGAGTTTGTCTTTGCCCAGCTCAAGCACGACGGGGCGTGGAATGTGCATCCTGGCGGGGCAACAGCACTGCTGACGAAACTGCGGCGGCACACCGCTATTCGCGTCAACCTGAAACGCGTGGCGGTGGACCCACAAGAGGACGACATTTCCTCGTATCCGTTTCTGTACCTGACAGGTTTGGACGATTTCTCTTTTTCTCCAGAGGCGGTTACTGCCCTTCGGCGTTATCTTGATTATGGAGGCGTGCTGTTGATAAACAACGGTATGGGATTGAGTACGTTTGACAGAGCGGTGCGGCGGGAGCTGGCGAAGATTTTGCCCGATGCGAAATTGGAGCCTATCGCGGCGAATCATAATCTCTACAGCAGTTTTCTGTCAATCAGGGAGGTGGGGTATTCGCCTGTGCTGGCGAAAAATAAACCTGAGCTCAAAAATCGGCCCTACTTATTGGGCGTAACAATCGATGGTGCCCGCCACACGAACGGCGGACAAGCCCGCCACACGAACGGCGAGCAAGACCTGAGAGTTCTTTATAGTCCCTACGACCTTGAAGCCGGCTGGCTGGAAGCATATTACCCGCTAATAAGGGGCTACGACTCGATTGGGGCACAGCAGTTAGGTATGAACATTATTGCGTACGTTATGACTCAGTAAAGCGGAAGGTATTGTATGGCAGATAAGAAGTCTACTGTAAGCTGTCCGGAATGCGGTAAGATGTACGAGGTCAGCAATGTTTCTCCCGGGCAGAAAGCCCGCTGCAAATGCGGATGCAAATTTGACGTATCAACGGGGCTGAAGCTCGACGAAAGCGGGTCCACAGCTCCATTGGCAGGAACTGATTACGGGACGAGAGGGACTGTAGATACGGTTGAAGCAATGGCCCAGGCCAGAGATACTATTCTCGCTGAAGTGGGCAAGGTCATTGTCGGTCAGAAAGAGGTGCTGAATCAAATCCTCACTGCATTTTTTGCCCGGGGACATTGTGTGCTGATGGGGGTGCCCGGGCTGGCGAAGACCATGATGGTGTACAGCCTCGCTCAGACGATGCTGCTCGATTTCAAGCGGATTCAGTTTACGCCGGACCTGATGCCCACCGATATTACCGGTACAAACATTCTACAGAGCGACCCGAAAACGCGACAGCGGCGGTTTGTTTTCCACAAGGGGCCGATCTTTACTAACGTACTTCTGGCCGACGAAATCAACCGTACACCGCCCAAGACACAGGCGGCGCTGTTAGAAGCAATGCAGGAGCGGAGAGTTACCGAATCAGGGCATACCCACATTCTGCCTGACCCTTTTTTAGTGCTCGCGACGCAAAATCCCTTAGAGCTGGAAGGTACATATCCGCTGCCGGAAGCGCAGTTGGACCGGTTCATTCTGCTTATAAAGGTTGACTATCCCAAGCTGCAAGAAGAGCAGCAAATTCTATTGTCGACCACCGGTCGCGACGGACAGGCGCTCGAAGGCATCCTTGATGCTAAATCGGTTACGATGTATCAGGATTTGGTTCGGCAGGTTCCGGTCAGCGAGTATGTGGCCAAATATGCGGCACGGCTGTGCCGGGCAACGCGGCCGCAGCGAGAGGAGGCTCCTGAATTTGTCAATAAGTTTGTACGTTATGGCTGCGGACCTCGTGCCGGACAGTCGCTGATATTGGCGGCTAAAGCACATGTGCTTTTGAATGGACGGTTCAATGTCTCGTGCGATGACATTCGAGAATATGCCTTGCCGGTGCTGCGTCACAGGATTATTCTCAACTTCGCCGCGGCCAGCGAAGGACTCGATGCCGATGCAGTAATCAATAAACTGCTACAGACTGTGGGTGAGTCAGAGTAGATAAGGACAGAGGACAGAAGACAGAGGACAGAGGACAGAGGACAGAGCCCCGAGCGTAAGCGATGGGTTAACAAATGGATGATGGACGATGGACGATTGATGATGGACGATGGACGATTGATGATGGACGATGGACGATTGATGATGGACGATGGACGATGGATGATGGACGATGGACGATGGACGATGGACGATGGATGATGGACGATGGATGATGGACGATGGATGATGGTCGATGGACGATTGACAAGGTCTTGGGTCTTGAGTCTTGTGTCTTGTGTCTTGAGGCTTGTGTCTGTTAAACGGAGGTGTGTATGATTGAAACGGCAGGTCAGGCCTGCCCGCCGTACGAGACTCTGGGCAGGCGGGCCGGCGAAACTGTATCGGGTTCCCGGCAACAGGGGGGCGGGTCAGGTCAACCTTCAGCGCCGGCCGGCTATCGCTATCTTCCATCGCAAATGGCTGAGCGTCTGCGCGGAGTCGAGATAGCTGTGCATCGGCCAATGGACGGCAGCCACCAGGGACTGCACAGGTCCTCTGCGTTTGGGTCTTCTGTGGAATTCGCTGAGTACCGCGAATATGTGCCGGGGGACCCGATAGCGCGGATTGACTGGCCTGTTTACGCACGAAGCGACCGGTACGTCATCCGGCGGTTCCATGAGGATGTGAGTATCCGCTGTTACGTTATGCTCGATATATCCGGCAGTATGAGATACAAGCAGGATGGGCCGCTGCCGAAAAGTCAATACGCATGCTATCTCGCGGCGGCGCTGATGTATCTGATGGTACGGCAGGGTGATACCGTTTCGCTGATTACGTTTGATGACCGGATTCGCCAGTACTACGAGCCGTCAGGGTCCTTCGTGGGTCTTAAACCGATGCTGCTGGGCCTCGAAAAAATCGAGCCCGCCTGCCCAGAGAGTACGGCGGGCAGGCCTAAATCCAAAGGTAATATCGAAGCAGCGCTACACAGCGCGGCGGAATTGATAAAGGGCAAAGCATTCGTGATTGTCATTTCCGACCTGCTGGAAGAGCCCGAAAGAATATTGCGGGGCGTTAACCACCTTCACTATGACGGCAAGCAGATTACACTGTTTCACGTTTTGGACCCGGCAGAAATGCGCATGTCTATGACAGGACTGGTCGATGTTATCTCGCTGGAGACGGCAGAGAAGATAACGGTGGACTTTAGACAGATACGGGATGTTTACCTTGAGCAGCTTCATTTTTATCTCGACGAGCTGCGAAGCGGCTGTCAAAAAATCCGGGCCGAATATATCCTGACAGAAACCAGGACGGAGGTAGTAAACGTTGTTTTGCAGAGGAGTAGAATGGTATGATTTTTCCTGCTCCCATCTTTCTTTATCTTCTGCCGTTGGCGGGGCTGCCTATTGTCTTTCACTTTGTTCTCAAGCAAAAAAAACGCAAGGTGGTATTCTCGACCCTGATGTTCTTTCACCGCACGGATCCGAAGCTGAACTCGCATCGCAAAATCCGGCAGTGGCTGCTGCTTCTGATGCGGATTTTGTTGATAGCATTTATGCTTATTGTTTTGTCACGCCCGATATTTCAAAGCTCTGGTGGTTTCGGCGGCAAGATTTCGGTCGTAGCCGTAGTGGACAACTCCGGGTCAATGAGCGGCAGAGCTGGTTATAATGATGATAAGACAAAACTGCAATGTGCGGTGGGAGCTGCCAGAAGGCTTATTTCCACTCTGGAGGACAGCTCGGAAGCAGCGGTGGTGTTGCTGGTCGATGACCCGGGGGTAGCTGGGACTGCCGACAAGGAATCCCTTTTAGCCTTACTGGATAAAATCAGACCTACGCAGGCGACGGGAGATGCCGGTCGTGCACTGGCACGGGCTTTTAAAATTCTTCGTGCAAGCTCTGCGGGCGGCGGGGTTGTGCATGTGTTCAGCGACTTGCAGGAGGCTGAGTGGGGGCCGCCGCTCCCCCAAGGGGAAAGCGCAGGGGCAGAACGGATTGAGGCCGATGGAGCGCCGATAATGGTTTACGTTCATAAAATCGAGTCTGAAATCCGGCACGAAGCTAATGTGGCGATAACGGCGATACAACTGCCGCAGGAGAGGATTTTGCCCAAGCACACTTATGCAATCGGCTTGGTGCTGCAGAACAGCTCAGATATTGCCGCCAGTATCCGTGTCAACTCTATTGACAACCAGGGCGTCAAGAATACAGAAAACGTGACGCTGGAGCGGGGCTCGGCCAGGACAGTAGAACTGGAAACCAAGCCCGACGAGGCTGGATGTCACTGGATTAAGGTTTGGATCGAAGGCGACGGTTTCTCGCCGGACAATGAAGCGGGGGTGGGGATATTCTGCGAAGATACGGCAACGGTTTTGTTTGCCGGTACGCCGGAAGAGTACGGCGTACTACCGCTGGCCCTGTCGCCTTCGGTGGAGGGTCAATTTACCGGTATGGTCGTAAGGTTCTGCTCGCCGGAGCAATTGACCCGGTCCGCCTCCGCTTGGGGACGCCTTACGGCGGCTGAGGAAAAACCAATTATGATTGTTGCGACGTGGACGGGATTGCATCTTATAGGGGAAAGCACGGTATGGCTGCGGGAGTATGTAGACAAAGGCGGAAATCTTCTGGTCGTTCCGTCGGTTACATTTGGGGGAAAGGTTGTTTCTGGTCAGCTACCCGACTGGCCCCTTAGGGGCTGGCTCGGTGCGGGCATAAAAGCCCGTGAGGTGTACCAGCAAGGGGTCAGCTTAGAAGTATTGGACGATAGAGCCTCCTTCTGGCATCGAATTCGACAAGCAGCATCGAGTTCGAAACTGGAACCTGTCAGCGCCTACATATTTCACTCACTGGAATTTGCCAGTCCAGCGACGATGGGTATGAACAAGCCCGCCTTTCAAGCTACGGCTGGCTCCCCGACTACGGCTCGGGCCTCCGCTGAGACGAGCACCCCGACGAGCGGCGAGTTCACACCGCTTTTGGGAGTTGATTTTGGAGGCAAGCCCGCTCAAAAAACAGTAATTGCACATAGAAAACTGGGAAAGGGCAATGTTTACGTCAGTGGCACAGCCTTCGCTCCGCAGTGGAATACACTGCCGCTTACGGGGCTGCTGGTAGTGATGGCGCAACGCATGGCAGTAGGGGGGTCCTCGTCCGAAGACCTGCCCGCCGTACACTTTGTGCAGGCGGGCTCTGGGCAGGCGTGGCAGCGAACACTGTTACTGGTCGCCGGTGAGCGTCCGCGCGGTATCATACCCAGAAGCGGCGAAGCTGGCAGCAATGGCCTTGCTCAGACCAGCCTCCAGGAGGTCGAGATTCTTTCCTTAGTAGGTGACCCCTTGGACTGGAAGGGCAGAGAGCAAGAAATCCCAGCCTTTCCCCGAGCGGGAGTGTACCTTGTGAGGGATAGCGCCGCCGGCCCGGAGCAAACCCGTCCACCGTCTGGGGGGCAAGCACCCGCTGCTTCGATTTTACGAGGCAAAACGGGGAGTGCCGGTAATAACAAATACTGTATATCAGTGCGTGCATCAGAGAAAGAAGGGCTGGAGAAATTTGTCGAAGGTTCGGAAGTTCCACCTATGGGTCAAATAGCACATAAGATATTGCCCTATGATGAGGCCGAAGACTTCCAACAGCAGCATAAGGGCCAGGCGAGAGCAGTAGAGTTGTATCTGTTTGGGCTTCTGCTGGCGACGATGGCGCTGCTGGCAGAGGGCTGGCTGGGCAGTCACAAGCCGTCCCCTATCGTCCATCGTCCCCCCGCTTGCGCGGGGGCAAGCCTGCCCCTGCAACAGCAGGGGTCCCTCGTCCATCGTCTCTCGGCCCGCCTGCCCAGAGTCTCGTACGGCGGGCAGGTCTCGAACTGGAGGGCGGGCTGATGGGAGCACTTCGGTGGCAGACACATCTTAACCCGGTCTTGGGGGCGGGATTGATACTGGGCTTGGTGGTTTGGCTGATTATTCTATACCGGCGACTGCGAAAACAGCATCCGGCCAAACAAGCCATAATGCTGCTGGTACCTAAGATGCTGATAGTGCTGTTAGTGATTTTGGCCTACTTTGATCCGCTATGGACCGTAATACAAAGGCCCGGCAAAAATAGAAAACTTGTTGTTCTGGTCGATACGTCGTCTTCCATGGAGGTCGAGGACAAACCTGAAAGTACACGGGCCGAACGAGCTGCTCGCCTGGTGGAAGAGCTTAACCAGAAACTGGAATCTTCTTACATAGATTTTGATAATCTGGCATTCGACATGGAGGTGCACGAGCTGGCTAAGCGCAATGAGGGCCAGGCCGGGGCCCGCAATTCTAAGAAGCAGTTTGCAGCGTTTGGTCCTACTGAAGAGGCCCGCCTGCCCAGAGTCACGTACGGCGGGCAGGTCCGGGAGACCGATTTAGGCAAGTGTTTGGTTACCATGGCAGATAGGCTGGACTCAGCAGCGCCCACCGGAGGCGAATCCAGCTACATGGGTGTGATTCTGATTACAGACGGTGGCGATGAAGCAGTACAAAACGTCAGGCTGCCCGATGTGCCGGTTTACATTACCGGTGTGGGCAGTGAGCCGGAGACCTGGAATGATATAGTGATAACCACAGTCGATGCGCCGGAGGTCGTGGAAGAGCTAAGTGATTTTGAGGTGGCTGCTGATATCGTCGTCCGCTCCGTTTCCGGTGATTTTGCCGCCAGGGCGGGGCAGGTGAGAGTCGGGCTGGAGGAGGAGAGTCCAGAAGGCTGGCAAGTTCGAGCTACGGAACTGGTTGACCTGGCAGGCCCGCCTGCCCAGAGTCTCGTACGGCGGGCAGGCTCGAAGGCACGTGCCAGATTCAGGGTGGAGGCCGGCCCGCCTGCCCAGAGTCTCGTACGGCGGGCAGGCCCGCCGCCCCGACTCGCGTCGGGAGACGCGGGGGCCAGCAGCAGCGCCAACCTAGACCAGACCACCGCTCCTGTCTCCCGACAGGAAAATGAAGCGGCAGGCCCGCCTGCCCAGAGCCCGCCTGCCCAGAGTCTCGTACGGCGGGCAGGCCTGGGAATGAAAAAATATCGCGTTCGGGTAGAAACGATTGAAGGAGAATTGTCAGAGTTGAATAACGCCAGGACCTTTACGGTAGAGATACGTAAAAGTGCTCTGCCTGTGCTGCTTTTTGCTCAGGAGGTGGGGTGGGATTTCAGCATGATTCGCAAAGAACTGGCCCGCGACCCATTGATGGCACTGACATCGCTGTTTCGCATCAGCGATGACCGATTTATTGTTCAGAGCAGTCGCAACGAGGGCGGGCAGAATCTTGAGGCTGGTTTTGCTTCCGATAAAGCAAGCCCGCCAGAAGCGGATCTAATCAAGGCTGGCGGGGCCGGTCTGGGGCTATTTAGGTGCGTTATCGTGGGCTCGCTGCCAGCTTCACAGTGGCAAAAAGAACAACTGCAAGCTCTGGTAGAATACGTGCGGCAGGGCGGAGCAGTTATCTTTTTAGGAGGAGAGCATTCCTTCGGTCGGGGCGGTTACTCTGGGACGGTGATTGAGCCGCTATTTCCGTGGCAGATAAGCGATGCTGAGCCGGAGCTGCAAACCGGCCGGTTTACCGTAAGTGTGCCATTATCAGCGGTCAATCACAGTATTGTTTCGGAAATGTCGCAGCTTATTAGTCAGGCTGGAGCCGCTATCGAGAGTATAAATCTGTGTGGGCCTCTAAGAAGTGGAGCTATCAGTCTGCTGGATGCTTCAGTGGGCGGCAAGACTGTGCCGGTAGTTGCACTTCAGCGCTATGGACAGGGGCAAACGATGGCAATAGCGACGAACACGCTATGGAAGTGGACGTACGCCTCTCTCGCCCTTGGGCAGGCGTACGGCCATTTTTGGCGACAGGCGGTCAGGAGCTTGTCGCAATGGGAGGAAGGGGAACGCTTTATCGGCGTCAAGTGGGACAAAAAGGACTACAGACCGGGCGAAAAAGCCGTCACTACGATTCGTGTTGCCGGGCGGTATAACCCCGGACAGTTACATTTGAAAGCAACTTTAAAGATGGCCGACTCGCAGCTCGATACTCCGAACTCGCAACTGGTAATTCCTGTCGAACCGGTGGTGGGCAGCGCCGAAAGGCGTGCTGTGCAGGACAATACTTTCATTGCGGAAATGGTCTTTTCTAAGAGGGCGGAATACCTGTTTGAAGTACATGCTTACGTGGGAGAAAAACTATTAGAGTCTTATGAAAAGACGCTGCTGGTGGGACCAAGGCTGAATGAAGGTGCTAATTTGGAAGTCGACCATGCGTTTCTGGACGACCTGGCGGTGCGGGGTGGCGGTGCGTATTTCAGGGAAGCAGATTTTGATGGGCTGATTGAGACTCTTAGAAGCAGGCTTATGGATTACGCTGTTAGCCTGGAAATCCCGCTTGTTCAGGATAGGTACATATATCTTCTGATTTTTTTAATCATTCTTATGCTGGAATGGACGCTGCGACGCAAGATGAATCTGTTCTAAAAAAATGGAAATATCAAAAATTAAATATCAAAATTACAAATCAAAATTCAAAAATTTTGGGGCATTTTGCCTTTTTATATGGCGTTTTGGTTTTTGCATTTTGTTTTTTGATTTGCTTTGGTTGGACAGCCTCGCTCGTGCCTCATCGCCCGTTGCTCGTGTTCCGAGCGACGAGAGACGAGAAACGAGCGACGAGCCCGCGCACAGACTTGCAGCGGTTTATTTTTCCGATGGGAAAGTGCTGACAGGTAAAATTTCACTAACGCCGGGCCAAAGTTTTAAGCTAAACATACCCGAGCGGGGCCAGCTCAAGACAACAGATATGGTAACCGGCGAAGACGTACAATATGGCAAGCTTAGACGCTTCGGCCTTGAGCCGGTGCGGGAGATTCGCTTTTATCCGGAAAAGGAAGAAATGGCCCGCAAGTGGAAGTTCATAGAAGAGACCAAATACGATGAAAAAACGGCCAAAGCAGATTATTCGCCGGCTGCAAAGGCTTATTCCGGCCAGCCGTATCCGCTGCGGTATCTTGCCGCGACGATAATTTTTAATAGTGGCGAATCGCTGGAGGGACATCTTTACACCACGACAGTGTATCTCCAGACCGAAGAGAAAACGCACAGGCTGATTTTGCCCAGCAAGCAGCGGGGTGAGCAGGGTTCGACACTGGACGAGCTGGTTTATGTCAACAGAATAAAAATGCTGGACGAAGGTATGAACGTTGCGCCTAAGGTTACGGTAAAGTTTACTGATATGTGTTTCGGCCCGAAGGATGCAGTGCAGGCTGTAACAAAGGAATCTCTGACGCCGGTACCAACTACAGTGACTGACAGTAACGATACGTGCATAGTAGAATCCGCGTTTGGTGAGGAGTTCTATCTGGCCGTGAGGAAGGACGGAAAGTACATTGTCGGCTGGCCCAAAGACCTGCCCGCCGTACGAGACCTGCCCGCCGTACAAGACTCTGGGCAGGCGGGCTCTGGGCAGGCGGGGCAAGACAAAGAGCTATTTGCTTTGGCCCAGGAACACCTAAAAAGGCAAAGAGATTTTTACAATGACAAGGAATTGCTGGGTGTGGTCAAGAGTAAAGATGGTCATGAGGTGCTTACGCTGGTGAGTCTGCGACGCAAGGTGGCGCCGACCCATTTCGGTGACATTGGCGGAGAGTGGGACAAAAAATTGGGCACAGTGGTAGAACCGTGGCGGTTGAGCATCTGGCAGTGGAGATACGATGAGGTAAACCAAGAGCTGATACTGTCTTGTCGCGGGACATTTTTCCGAGTCATTCTTCTACCGACGGACCCTACACCACAAGTCGTTATTTCGGAAAAGCTCTGGCAATTACAGCAGAAGAATGACATCATCATTGTAGGTGTGAACGCTGGCCCAAGCCGGTAAAAAGAGCTTTAGAGGAACGAAGCTATGAGCGAAGTAAATGATAGACTCGTCTCGGCGGAGGCCCGAGCCGGAGCGGGACAGAACCCGCTGGAGTCGGTTCGAGAGATAATAGTCAAGGGCCGGCAGGTAATGATTATAAGCCGGTTGGTTTTGGGGCTGCTGATGTGGGTGACAGTTTGCTCAGGGATGTGGCTTGCGTTATTTTTCTTAGAGAATTTTTTGCATCTTCCGCCGGGCTTGCGTCTGGCGATTGTATTAGGTGGTGCCGGTTTGATGGTGTTCATACTCTGGAAGAATTTACTGTCGCCGATTTTACAGCTTGAGGGGCTTGCCCGGCTACCCCCGCTCCTGTCTTCCGGCAGGAAGACGCGGGGGCCGAGACGAGAGAGGCTTGAGACGACGGCCTTGCTTCTGGAGCGCAAATACAATGTGCCGGAAAATATGCTGGTCAATGCCATGTATTTTGAAGGGCGCGAGTTTAGCTCGGATGAGGAACCGTTTGCGCAGCGAACAATAAACACAGCAATTTCCTTGATGGCACAGGCAGATTTGAAAGAACTGTGGGAGCTGCGAAAAATAAAGAGATGGCTGGTGGTAGTTGTGATTGTTACGCTGCTGTGGGGGATTTATGGTATCAGCCGGGGCCGCTACGCAATCAATGCGCTGGCAAGATTCGTATGGCCATTAGGGGACGTGCCGCCGGCCGGTTCGGTGGTGCTGAAGGTTACGCCGGACAGCGATGTAACCATCGCTGAGGGCGATGACTTGCGTGTGCTGATTGAAGTTGTAGGCAAGGGTGACGAAAGTGCGCTGCGGAGCTATCCTGAGATTGCGTGGCAGGAAGGAGCAGACTCTATAAATTCTGACGAGGGCACGGGCTCCGCAACCGAGCGCCGAGCCGTCAAGCGTCAGTCGGTTGCGCCGCTCGTGCGGGCCGTAGACACGAGCTTCGCAGCCGCAACCCCGCGACGAGACAGCAATCGTCAGTCGGTCGCGCCGCTCGAGGGAGGGTCTGCTCAGTTCAGCTATACTTTTGAAGGTGTGAAGCGGCCTTTTGCTTTTCGGGTATTCGCGGCGGATACTTACAGCCCCAGCATCATGGTCTTTGTCAACACGGTGCCGAGAATACAGGAATCTCAGTTTCATATTTCGCCACCGCCATATACAGGTGCAGGTCGGGACAGCACGCTGGGTCCTCCTGAGGCTTTATCGGGGCTGGCCGATTCGCAGGTAGCTGTGGACGTGAAGCTTGACAAGCAGGCGGAAGGGCTGTGGTGGAAGACTCCGAGCGAAACGATTGAGTTTGTTCCCGAGCGAAGTCGGGGGAATGTCGGCAGACTCTGGCGGGCGCAAACGCGGCTGCAAAGACCCGGCTCCTACCAGGTTGAGGTCAAGGGGGTCCTCTCCGCCGAAGTGGCTACGAAGGCCGAACCGGGAAATGACAGGCGTATTGTCATTGCCTCCGGAGCGATTTTGCTGCAGCAAGACAGTGTGCCGGAAATCGAATTTGTAAAGGCCAATCGCAACTATACGGTAAATCCGGGAGAAAGATTGAATCTTGACATAGCAGCTTCGGACGATTTTGGGGTTGGCCAGGTATATGTAACACTTCAACAGGTGCGGCCCGACGGCCCGGCGGAAACAATAAAACATTGGAGATATGAAGGGCCGCCGGGAAGAAAGGGACAGGTGGAGGAAACGCTGCTTTTATCGACCGATGCCAGCGTATTTAAACCGGGCAACAGCTATGTTCTGCAGGCGTTCTGTCAGGACTTTAGCCCGACGAACAATACGGGCAAATCGCAGCCGCTAACGGTTCAAGTCAGGTCGCTGGACGAGCTGGCGATTTCAAAGGATGACCCCGACAGCACTGCCTTTGCGGCGCTGGAGAAGGCTATTGCCGCCCAGCAGGCAGCGCTGGGTGTAACGAAAAATGTAATAACAAATCTCGACGATGTGATTGACCAGAGCAAGGAAGAAACCGAGAACATCAAGTCCTTGCAGAGGCATCAAGGCGAAATGAGCAAAAAGCAGGAACGAGTCGGTGCACACATGACCGAGGCCTGGGATGTATCATCACTTCCTCGGCCAAGTTTCGTTAGTAAACTCATTGCCCTTCGAGATGGCGAACACGCACGGGCGATGGAGAAAATAAAAGCAATCTCAAATCTCAAAACTCAAGACCCAAAACTCAGCACTAAGGAAGCTGTTTCTCGTTCGTTGCGGTCCGTTGAAAGACTGCAAGATTTTCTGCTTGAGCAACTTATCGCGCTTAAGGGTGTAATAGCCAAGCAGAGCGAGGCTGAGGCGGAAAAGGCCGCAGCAGAAATTCTGGGTCAAAGTACGCAATTGCGCGATGCAGGCCTGGAAGAAACACTCAAGAAAACGGTCAATGAACTGGATGAGTTCGTCACGCAGCAGAAAGAGATAATGCAACAAAGGCAAATGATTATGGATAAGCCGCCAGAAGATTTTAGTGCCGAGGATGAGGATACGTTAGAAGCACTTGCGCTGGACCAATCAAAGCTGGCGGAGATTCTATCGAATGTTGTAAACGATTTTACTAATCTAGAGCTGCTGGACTTTGGGGACGATGCGATGGTCGAATCGGTGAAAAGTCTCTATGAGCAGGCCGACAAACTCGCCGAGCAGGCCAGGAAAGCTGCGGATATGCGCCAAGCGCGAGTGGACGCTCATCGGCTGGAAACCGAAGCGGTGGAGATGGCCGAGGAATTGATGATAAACTGCGAGGCGACGCTGGGCTTCGTAGACAATGTCCAGTTTATTGCGGAAATTCCTGAGGATGAGCAGTTGGTCGCCCCGTTAGCTGAGCTTCCATCGGAGCTTGTTGATTTGGTGAGCGGCCTGATTACGTCGGAAGAAGAGATGCGGCAGGAGGTAGAGGATATCGGCAGCTACCTTACATCTCTGGACCATACGGCTGGCCCCGTTGCCGACGGAACCATAAGCAGCACCAGCGCCAAGGGCAAAACCGGCGACCAAAGGCCGGAAGATAATATCATCCAGGGCCGCAGCGGAGCCGGACGCAGTGGTATGGCTGACGGCCAGTTGGTCGAGCCGGTGGCGAAGGCACTGCCTGACAATGAGTATAGTTTGCGGGAACGAATCTCGAACACGCCGCTGGAAAGCGGACAGGTGAAGGATGAGGACGCTAAGGCTCAAACAGGCGGCACAGGGCTCGGCAAGACCACCGACGGCGCCAGCATGTTTGGGCCGGGTGGTAAACTGCCTGCAAAAGTGCTGGATATGATGAAAACTACAACGGGAAAGCAGCGCAGCATCCGACAGTCGGCACAAGAGTTGGTGCCGAAGCTCAAAGGTCACAATCTGCCGACAATGGAGCTGCAAGAGTCTATCCGAGCAATGAGAAAGGTAGAAGAAGCTGTAAACAGCCGCAGCGGAATCGATATCCGCAGCGCCTACGACCAGACGGTCAACGCGCTGAAGAAATCGCACGGGGCAGTGAGCAGTGAGCTTGCGGTGCAAAATACGCGGGACAAAGCTCTGGCAAAGAGGCTGGACGATATGCTCTCCCAGAAACAGCGGTACGATTTCAGGGGCTATGAGCGTATGATTAGCGCATATTTTGAGGCACTGGCGCAGGACAAAGAAAAAACAAAGCCCGACCCCGCTGCTTTCTTGCGAAAGCAAGAAGGGGGGCAAGCCGAGAAAAATGATACTGGCGAGAAATGATTAGTTAATATGGACGTTGTTCACATCTATTTTCGTATCGCATATTTCGTATTGCGTACTGCGTTCGTTTTTCACACGACGCATTACGCACGACTCACGACGCATTACGCACGACTCACGACGCATTACGCACGACTCACGACGCATTACGCACGCCTGCTACGAGCGAAGTCGAGGGGACGCACGACGATTTTAGTAGCGGCAGCTTTGCTTGTATGCGGCAACTGCTGGGCCGTTAGAAATTCGGCAGAGGTGCCCAAACCTGAAGAAGAGACGATTTCTAACGGCGCCAGCGAAATTGGAAGGGACGACTCGTGGGATGTCGAGGATGCGACGCTGCGGTTTCGCATTGAAAAGGACTACAGTTATGCTCAGCCACCCGACGTTTACGTCTCTGACCTGCAGGCGACCAAGGGACCATCAGATTTGAAGCAAGCGAAGACTGATAAACAGTGGGCCGGTACGTACTACAGGGTGAACGAACAAGTCTACAAAAAGGCCATTGCTGTGTCCTCGGCTGCAACTGTCGTTTACAAAAACCAGAAGGAATATGGGCGTTTTGTGGCTTTGGCTGGTATTAATGATAGAGCCGACCCTAATGCATCTGTCAGCTTTGAGGTGTACGCAGATGAGAGAAGACTGTACAAATCAATGCCGTTGACAAAACAGATGCCGCCGGTTGAAATTAATGTCAGGCTCCCATCGGCAAGCAAGGAGCTCAAATTAGTAACAACCGGTTCAAATATGCAGGGCCGGCAGGCAAACTGGGTTAATGCAGGTTTCCTGCTGAAAGGGAAAAATCCGAACGTATCTTATGTCAAAATATATACCCCTGGATATGACCCGAGCGATTTTGAAGCAGTAGTTTTTGCCTCTAAAGGCAAGCGAGTCAGCAGTCAGCTTCTCTGGACTGGCCAGGGCGAGCCGATGGAAATCCTATTCGACAGCGGCACCGGCAGCGTGATTTACTTCGTTTATCTTGTGCGTAAAGGGCCGATGGCAGATAAGTATCTCAAAACTCAAAACTCAAAATTCAAAACTAACTCGGCATGGGAGCCGAAGGCCGGGCTTGTCCTCGAGACAAGACGTACAAACAAAATCTACCCGCAGTGCGACAAACTGCCCGAGTTGCTGCGAGTGTGGAACGAGGTTGCCGAGCCGGTAGGTAAAAGTGTAGTCGGTAATATTCACCATGGATTTCCAATTCATCGGCTGGCGGAATTTGGTTCCGGTAGCGCCGCTGAAAAAGGCGGTATGGCGATGTATTACTACAAGGGCTTCTTTGAGATTAAAGAATCTGGTCAGTACACATTCGCCACGGCGTCGAACTGGGGGTCGCATCTGCTTATTGACGGCAAGGATGTTGTGAGCTGGCCCGGCGAACACGACTACCGGGCCGGAATCAGAGGAGACAAACAGGGCCAGCTTCGTCTTGAGCCGGGTGTACATAAGCTGGAATATCGCAACTACATTCCATGGGGAGAAATGTTTACCTTGGCTGCCTGGCAAAGTCCCAAAGGAAAATTAAACCTTATGACCAGGAGCGATTTTTTGCCTGTGGGACGCTACTTAGTTACGTCAATTGGATATAACGAGCTAACCAAAGACGGCGGCAGTTTTGAATGGCGGATAGTCGATGATTGGCAACTGGAGCAGCGGCCGGGGTCGCCGGGTTCGCCGGCTTCCGCCCAATCGTTCCTCGGCGGCGCGGCTATGGTGCAGATGCACTTCGACGTGGTCAGAGCGAGTGGAACCGACGAATACTCGTACAGATGGAAGTTCGATGACGGGAAAATCGAGACCGGTGAGAGTGTAGAGCATGTGTTTTTGCAGACTGGAATGTGCCCGGTGACATTTGAAGTGCTGAAAGACCAAAAAGTTGTTGCTGGAGTAATGCAAAGAGTTTACGTTCACCCTTTGTGGGATAAGGTGCATCCTGAGCCGGAGAACATAGAGACTTTCGAAAAAGCTATATCCGAAAGCGATTTTCGCACGGCCCCTATCGGTGCTCTGGTCAGTCTGTATGCTTTTGCCGATGGACTTGAGCGTCCGCAGTTGAAGCAGCAAGTTGTAGCGGCTTTAACGAAGAGGGTGGACGAACTTGTGGCAGAACGCTGGAGCGAGGAGGGACACAATACAGCTCAGCTACGATGGTCGAATTTTTGCTTTGAGCTGGGCCGGCACCTATGCTCGGCTCCGGTTCGGCAGTATGAGCAAGCATTGACGCTTTTCACCCGTCTTCGGGAAGAATCAGCAGAGGATAGGCCAGTTCGACAGCAGGCGATGGTTTCTCAAGCCGAATTGTTGGTACGATGTTTCGGAAAGATTCAGGAAGCAATAGAGATTTTAAATCAGCTCGAGAAGCAAAGCGATTTAGATGAGAAGTTAGCTCATCGATTTGCGATGATTCGAGCCGAGACCCTGATAGCTGCGGGGGAAGTTCAAAGAGCCAGAGAGATGCTCGAATCCCAGGGTTCCCAGCAGCGCAATAAGACCAGCGAAGAGGTCAAGCATATGGGGATGCTGCGGCAGGCGAGGCTATTGGCTGAGGCCGAGGACGACCCGGAACAGTTGGATTACGCTATGGAGCAGATTGAGACTATCCTCGCCCAAGACCCTTTGAAGATGTTAATGCCGAGTTTGAACCTCGTAAGGCTGGATGTACACCTGGCCAGGGGCGAGCATCTGATAGCGTTTCATCTGGCTCAGCGGTTGAGTAAGCTCGAACTGAGCAACTACTATCAGTTGGAGGTGCTTGTCCGGCAGGTAAGAGCGCTGTGCGGTATCAAGGCCGTGGAGCAGGCCAAGGTAATTTACCAGACCATGGTGGAGAATTACCCGTACAGCCCGGTTGTGGCCGAGGCTAAGAAAGCTATTGTTGAAGCGGTTATAGCAGGGCAGGAAAAGTAACGTTTGCGGCGGACGCAGCGGTTCTGATTTTGCTCCTCTTTCACATTTGGCAAAACCAGCGATAGCTTATACTAATGAAAGGACCTGGATTCCTGCTTCCGCAGGAATGACAAGGTAGGATAGTCGGCAATCAATAAAATAAATTGATATTAGAGGTATAATGTAGATATGGGTGCTGGTTGCAGTCGACGCCCGGTTCTTGTTTTAGGTATAGGCAATATTCTGCTCGGTGACGAGGGCGTGGGGGTGCGTGTGATAGAGCAGATTCAAAAAATGCGCCTGCCTGACTACGTAGAGCTGGTTGACGGCGGGACGGCCGGTGCCGATTTGTTGGATGTGTTGGCAGAGAGGCAAAAGGTAATTGTTATCGATGCGGTGCAGGCTGATTGCAGGCCGGGCACTGTGCTTCGATTCACAGCTAATGAACTCGTTGGGGGTGTGAGTATGTCGCTGCACGAACTGGGGCTCAGTGAGGCCCTGACAATGACTAAACAGCTTGGGTGTGAGCCTAAGGATGTGGTAGTTCTCGGTATTAAGCCCAAGGACATCGAGTGCGGTTCGGAGCTTTCCGAAGAAGTTGCGGCAGCGGTGCCCAGGGTTGTCGAATTGGTGCTGGCGGAGATTGCCGGGAAACGAAAAACTCAAATCTAAAAACGAAAAACTATTGAATTCTAAAGTTTCACATTTTTCACTTTACGTTTTACACTTCCTTTTAGTCGGCAGTGTGAAGATGTGTGAAATGGAGCCAATGGGATTCGAACCCACGACCTCTTGCATGCCATGCAAGCGCTCTCCCAACTGAGCTATGGCCCCAGGCTAAAACAATATTAACACAAATTGCCAATATTGGCAAATAAATTTTTCCCCGCTCGTCTCGGCGAAGACCCGAGCCGTAGCCGGGTTAGTTTTCCCAAGACGTGGCTCGTTTCTTTCATTATGTCGCGGCGATTGTATTTTTCGTGCCGACAAATTATAATAACATTTCAAGAACCACCGATGTAAATAAGCGTATTATTGATGTTTGAATAAATAATGGAACAACCACATTGTCACTCCTGCGCAAGCAGGAGTCCAGAAAACACTGATAAAAAGACTGGATTCCCGCTTTCGCGGGAATGACATCTTTGCTTTGTTTGTACAGCATTGTTCCATTTAATATTCAAAGAGAGATAAAAGCTATCGAAAGGACGAAGATTAAGAGCTTTGATTAAAAGGCAAAGAATATTCATAACGGGGCGGGTGCAGGGCGTCGGTTTTCGCCCTGCCGTGTATAGAGTAGCGCAGGCGCTCGAGCTGTCCGGTGTTGTCTATAACGACACCAAGGGCGTTACAGTTGAATTACAGGGCGAGGAAAGAAAGTTAGCTGACTTTTTACCGCGCCTGCAGTCCGGAGCTGATAAACCTCCGCTGGCAGAAATAAAGTCCTGTGATGTAATTGAGATACCTGTAGTCGAGGCGGAAAGCAAATTTATCATCAAGACAAGCGATTCACGAGGAACACCGTTATCACAGGTGACCGCTGATGTCGCAACCTGCCGGGATTGTCTTGCGGAGATGGCCGATAAAGAAGATTTTCGGTACAGCTATCCGTTTATAAACTGCACTAATTGCGGGCCGAGGTATTCAATAGTCAAAAGCATTCCCTACGACAGGCCCAATACCACGATGTCAGTCTTCAAGATGTGCGATAAATGCGCCGCTCAATACAAAGACGTAAGCGACCGGCGTTTCCACGCCCAGCCTGTTGCCTGTGGCGCCTGCGGACCGAAAATATGGCTCACCGACAGCAACGGCAAAACGATAAAAACGCAAACCGAGAAAGTAATCGCTGAGACTGTGCGCTTACTTTTAGCTGGAAGGATTGTAGCAATAAAGGGGGTCGGCGGATTTCACTTAGCCGTTGATGCGCTCAATAACAAGGCCGTGGAGCGATTGCGGCAGCGAAAAAGGCGAGACCACAAGCCTTTTGCCATGATGGCTGGCTCAATCGAAAGAATAAAAGAATATGCAGTCGTGAGCGAATCGGCCGAGCAGGTCTTAAAAAGTCCTCAAAGCCCGATTGTTTTGTTGCCCAAAAAAGAAAACTGCCCAATAGCTCCATCGGTTGCAAGCGGCGTTAACACCCTCGGCTTTATGCTCTGCTACGCACCGCTGCATTACCTGCTCTTTGCCGGGGATATAAAGGTTCTGGTTATGACCAGCGGCAATATTTCCGACGAGCCGTTGATTTGCAAAAATGAGCTGGCGCTGGAACGGCTCGGCGGCGTTGCAGACGTTTTTTTGATGTATGATAGAGAAATTTATCGCCAGGTTGATGATTCGATTGTTCATTTTATTGACCAGCAGCCGGTTCTTCTACGAAGAGCGAGAGGATATGTGCCAACGCCAATCTTTATGGAAGAAAATTGCAAGCAGGACATATTTGCGGCAGGGGCTGATTTGAAAAATACTTTTTGTTTTGCAAAACAAAACCAGCTTATCTGCAGCGAGCATATAGGCGACCTCGAGGATGCAGAAGTCTATCATCACTACATCAATTCGATCGAGCATCTGCGAGGACTTTTTGACGTTGAGCCGCAAGTTGCGGTCTTCGACCTTCACCCCGGCTATCTATCTACCCGGTATGCTCTTTCGCTGCCCGGCTTAAGAACTATTGGCGTTCAGCATCACTGGGCCCACATCGCGTCTGTTTTGGTCGAGCACGGCCTTAGCGGCCCGGTCATCGGGCTTGCGGCAGACGGTACCGGCTACGGAACGGACGGGGCCATTTGGGGCTGCGAGTGTTTGATTGCGTCGTTAGAGAAATTTGAGCGATATGGCCATCTGGGATATTACCCTCTCGCAGGCGCAGACAGGGCAAGCAAAGAAGCTGTAAGGCCTGCTCTGTCATTATTAAAAAAAGCATACGGCAGCAAATTTACTTTAGAGAAATTCGAGTGGTTGTTGAAGCGGATCGAGCCTGACGTAAACAAACTGCAGATTATATCAGAGCAGCTTGAGAAAGGCGTTAATTGTGTACAGACATCCAGCTTGGGTCGGGTTTTCGATGCGGTTGCCGCAATGCTCGGCTTAGGCAGCTACAATCACTTCGATGCGCAACTGCCGATGGCCCTCGAGGCCGTTGCCGTTGCCGATGTTGAAGATTACTACGAACTCGAGATGTTTTCCCCGCCGGGCGAACCCTGCTGGTTCGGCCTGGATAAAACCTTAAGTCAGATTGTCGATGATGTGCAAAATGGAGTCGATGTGGGCATAATTTCAGCGAAGTTTCACAACACTATTTCGGAAATTCTGATCGGTTTTGCTTTAGTCTACAGATCGAAAAAGGACTTGAACACCGTTGCGTTAAGTGGTGGCGTATTTTGCAATCGGTATTTGACTAACCGTTTAATAAAGCAGTTGAGACAGCACGATTTTTCCGTATTATTCAACCGTGTTGTCCCATCCAACGACGGCGGAATATCCGTTGGCCAGGCGGCAATCGCCGCAAGAATCGTGACTCGTGACTTGTAAATCGTGATTCGGGGACGGAATACCGGATGGTTGTATCGGTGTGCAGGCTAACGTGCCCAGTAGAATTTTGGGGAATATTTAATTAGTCGGATGATGCTTTTTTCAGCATAGCCAATATGGCCTGCTTGAGCTTCGGTACGTCACGCTGGGTAATTTCCCACACCTGCTCCATATCAATACCCAGATAATCGTGAACAAGCACGTTACGAAATGCAGCAATACGAAGCCACTCAACCTCAGAATGGGTTTCCTTCGAGTCATCTGAAAGACGCTGGCTTGATTCAGCCATCGTTTGAAGGTTTCTCAGCACAGCGTCCTGAAGAGTGTGAGATGACAGGAAGCGTTCTCGTCCACCAGCGACATTTTCTTCGATACGCCGAATGCACTCTAAGATGTGCCGTAAGTAGACGGTATCATCTTTCATAACGGTTTAACCTCGGCAAGCACGTGTTCGCGGATATAGGGACTTAGTGCCTTCTCAGTAACAATCTCGACACGACGTCCCAGAATTTTTTCAAGGTCCAATATGAGACCGGCAGGAAACCAGGAGCTTGTTGTTGGGCCTGCGTCAACGAGAAAATCTATATCGCTATCCGGGCCGGCTTCGCCGCGTACAACAGAACCGAAAATTCGAATATTGTACACACCATGCTTGGCAGCAATTGCGCGAATATCATTGCGTTTTTCGTGAAGAAACTGCTCTATATTCATAGATAGCTCCGACATATTCAGGTCATCCATTCATAGCCTAAAACCACCAACCACTGATTATGAAGGATAGACTTTGTATATTTCCCTGTCAAACACTTTTTGCAGAACCTCGTAAAAGACAAATGGGCGGAAATTAAGAGGCTGAGGATAACTTGTTAACCTTTTTCAAGCAAAGGATTGACCTAAAATACCTTAGCCAATAGAATGTGACCAAAATTGATTATATAATCATTTATCAAAATACGAAATACGAATAATCCTTGCTTCGCCTTTAGCTACGCAGGACAGGCGAGCGACGAGTGACGAATTATGTGTTTAGCAATACCGGCAAGAATAGTAGAGTTGGAAGGTGACAGGGCGGTTGTCGATGCGATGGGCAATTGCTTCCAAGCTAAAACCACACTTCTGCCGGAAGCAAAATTAGGTGATTTGGTCTTGATACACGCTGGTTTTGCCATTTCCCTCGTGGATGAAGAAGAGGCAAGAGAAACCTGGCAGCTTCTGGCTGAAATTGCCGACTTTGAGGATACGACAAATAAGGTCTCAGGATAGGTGCAAGACTTGAAATACTAAACACGGCAAAGAAATCAAAAATTGAAATGCAAAAATCAAAATGACAAACAAAAATTCAAAGATGAAAATAGTTTGAAGCTGGCATATTTCTCGTTTTGCATTTTGATATGTAATTTTGATGTTTGATTTTTGAAATTTTATTTTGTTTCGGATTTCGATATTCGAATTTATTTTTGGTATGCTTGAAAGAATCCACAAAGCACAGACTATTATCGATGCCGCCTGCAGGCAGTTAGGGCGGCAAATCAATATAATGGAGGTCTGCGGCACTCACACAGTTTCCATTTTCCGCAACGGCATAAGGTCGATTCTGCCCAAAAGCTTAAAACTTTTATCCGGGCCGGGCTGTCCGGTCTGTGTTACCGACCAGGGCTATATCGATACTGTTTTACAATTGGCAGACCGCCAAGACTGTTTGATTGCCACCTACGGCGATATGATTCGAGTTCCCGGCAAAATCGGTTCGCTTGAAACAAAGCAAGCAAAGGCCAATGTCAAAGTTGTTCTAAGCAGTGAAGATGCGCTGCAATTAGCAAAAGACAATCCCGAAAAAACGGTTGTATTTATTGCGGTAGGCTTTGAAACTACCGCACCAGCTACGGCCGTTGTAGTAAAAGAAGCGGCTGATGAGTCAATCGATAATTTTTGCATTTTGAGCGGGCACAAACTGGTTACCCCTGCGATGCGGGCATTAGTGAGCGGTAAAAATCATAACATAGATGCTTTTCTCTGTCCCGGGCATGTCAGCGTAATAATCGGCTACGGTGCTTTCGCAGAGATTGTGGAAGATTTTGGTCGGCCGTGTGTTGTAGCCGGCTTTGAACCGCTGCAGATAATCGAAGGACTTGCCGAAATCTGCACGCAACTGTCAGCCGGCAAGGCGGAACTAAAATCAGTATATGCTGCGGTCGTAACCAAAGAGGGCAACACCGCTGCGCAAAAAATCATCGACGATTGCTTCGAACCGGTGGATGGCTACTGGCGGGGACTGGGAAAGATAGAAAAAAGCACGCTTAAACTGAAAGCTAAATACAGCCGATTCGACGCCCTTACGCGATTTAACATAACCCAAACGCAGGGCGAAGAAAGAAAAGACTGCCGATGTGGCGAGGTTTTGTGCGGATTGATAGAGCCGCCGGAATGTGGATTGTTCGGCCGGAACTGTACGCCGCAAGAGCCGGTTGGGCCTTGTATGGTAAGTTCCGAAGGGGCCTGCGCAGCTTGGTTCAAGTATGGCCGGAGCAGGAGAGCAGGTAGTCGGGAGAGCAGGTAATCATAGGTTCGAGGCTTGGGAGTAATGAAAACAAACAGACATGATAGAATCTTGCTTGCACACGGCGGCGGCGGACAACTGATGGATGAGCTAATCCGCAACGTAATCCTGCCTTGCTTTAATAACGACGCTCTTGCGGAGCTGGGCGACTCGGCGAAGCTGAACGTCTCTTCGAACTCGCTGTGTTTTACGACCGATAGCTACGTTGTAAAGCCATTGTTTTTCAACGGTGGAGATATTGGAAAACTTGCAGTCTGCGGAACGGTAAACGACTTAGCTGTTGCGGGGTCGGTGCCTGTTGCTTTGGCGCTATCGTTGATTATCGAAGATGGTTTCGAGTTTGAATTGCTCGAAAAGATTCTCATGAGCATCAGCCAGCAAGGGCGCCAAAACAACGTCGATATTGTTACCGGTGACACGAAAACCGTTGAAGCCGGGGCAGCAGACAAAATTTTCATAAACACTGCTGGAATCGGGATAAGATTAGCAGGCGTGGATTTGGGCTTCGATAAGATTGCGGTCGGAGATAAAATCATTATCAACGGCACGATAGGCGACCACGGCCTTACTGTTATCTCGCAGCGGGAAGGCATCAAATTTAAATCGCAGTTGCAAAGCGACTGTGCAGGCCTGGCAGGATTAACCTGTCAGCTATTAGAGAATACCAGCGGTATAAAGTTCATGCGGGACCCGACACGCGGAGGATTGGCTGCAACACTTAATGAAATCTCAAGAGGTAGCGGACTGAGTATCGAGATTCGGGAGGCCGATATACCGGTCAAGCCAGCAGTACAGGCGGCAGCCGATATGCTTGGTTTCGACGTGCTGACAATCGCAAATGAAGGGAAATTTGTTGCGATTGTCTCGCCGGAATCAACAGATGATTGTTTGAATATCTGCAAAAATCATCCGCTGGGCAAAAATGCGAAGATAATCGGCAAAGTCGTTGAAACCACCGATGTCCCTGTTGTGGAAATGATAACCAAAATCGGTGGAAAGCGGATTGTGCAGATGCCGTACGGACGGGAACTGCCGAGGATATGCTGATGCACGAAACAATGGTGGCACAGAGCCTGTTGGTGGCGATTTCAGACGAAGCTGCAAAGCACAATGCCAAGCCCATAGGCGCCAAGATTAGCTGTGGAGAGCTTTCCGCTATCAATGACGAAGCGCTCTGTTTTGCCTTCGAGGCTGTTGCCAAAGGTACGCTGTGTGAAGGCGTGAAACTGGAAATAGAGCATAAGCCGATGCGGGGGCAATGTAAAAGTTGCAATCAAAACTTTGATGTCGAGCTTGCACAGCCCAGATGTCCAAAGTGCGGCAGCGACGATTTCGAATTACTGCCCGATGTACCTTTGATACTGGAAGAAATAGAACTTCAAAATGGAACAGCGTATGAAAAAAATTAATGTTGGCAAAAAAATTCTCAGCGAAAACGAAAAATATGCCTTTGAAAACACTCTTTTTTTGGCTAAGCAAAAGAAATTATGCCTGAATATGATTTCGTCTCCCGGCTCGGGCAAGACTACAATTCTGACCAGGACAATAAGTGAATTGAAAGACAAAATCAAAATCGGCGTGATTGAGGGTGACATTCAGACTGATTTAGATGCTGAAAAAATCAGAGCAGCTGGAGCGCCGGCAATCCAGATAAATACTAATGGCGCCTGTCATCTGTCAGCGGCTCAAATAAGCGCTGCATTAAAAGAGCTCCCTGTCACGGATTTGAATTTGATTTTTATCGAGAACGTTGGTAATCTGGTTTGTCCATCGGCTTTCCAGTTGGGTGAAAACGGCAAGATAGTCGTACTTTCCGTTGCGGAGGGCGATGACAAGCCGGCCAAGTATCCTGCTATTTTCGCAAAGTCAAAGGTGCTGCTTATAAGCAAGATCGATCTGCTTCAGATGGGGGCGCAAATCGATTTTGATATCGAACGAGCGAAAGCTGATGCAAGAAAACTAAATAAGAGCATTGAGATTTTTCCTATATCGGCCAAAACAGGCGAAGGTATGAACGATTGGTACGACTGGCTGCTGAAAGCAGCAGGAGATACGCTAAGCCAGAAATAGATGTCTGTTTTCCATCAGTAATGTAGAGACTACTGTTGAGCTATGATACCCAAAGCGTTATACCACAGATGTGTTCCAGTTTCCCGTCCTTATATCTGTAAACATCTATTGACCCCACTCCGACCAACCAATCTGATTGTATTCCATGGTAAACTAACACAAGACCCTTCTCTTTGTCATAGGCGGGAAGAGATACTTGTGTATATCCATGAGCCTCGGGGTGGTCTTTGCGCCATTTCTCCCATCCACCACCCTTTTCTTCAAAATACCTCGCGTATGTTCCATCATAATCGATGATATATCCATCTTTGGGCAAAGACTCAAGAGACAAACGAACAGACTTTTTATTTCGTTCAAGCAATAGATCAACGAGATTGCTGATATCATAATCCTGTATTTTGATATTCTTGTATATGTATTTTTCAAGTTCCCGAGGGTCGTTTGGCTCATACCCGCCAAATGTCACACACGCTCCTGCCAAGACCTCCGGAGGGTAGCTCCAGTTGAAGCCAAATGGCGCCGTATTTTGGTCTACAACGGTGAACCCTCCCACATCGTGGAAATCTTCATCCTCATAGACGGTTCCATCCTCGTAGCACTGTTGAATGAAGGCCTGGCGAAGTACGAGTGTGAGGATGGCGTTATCGTCATTCTGTCTGCTGTCTTCTTCTGCTGAAGACCCTATTTGTGTCATAATGCACGCTACAATTGTTAATTGGGTGTTTTCTACAAAATAGTCAAGCTAAACCAACGGCAATGGAGATAGGTACTACACTGCGAAGCACTGCGTAGCACGAGTTGGACCGCTTCAAACTTCCGCTGCTTCAAAAGCAACCCGTATCGGTTGGGGTGCAGCAGATAGGAAATTCAACTTCTCAAATCCAATGACTCGTCCAGATTTATCCTTCATCAGAATTACTTCGTCGCCGGTTTCTTCACAGATATATTCATCCTTTGAATTGCCAAACCAGACGGTAAGCGTGTTACCTGCTCTATCATAATATACTTTTACTTCGGCCATACTCGCACCCCTTCTTTTATAGAATCGGTCGGATAAGTCGTGATCAAGAAACCATCGACGTCTGATCGCTTGGTTACGGCACAAATCCATCGCCCTTTGCGTTCCGACCGATAGAACATATACACGCTCGGGTCACTTCGACTAAGCCGAATCTCGTCTGGTTTCTCCAGTGTTTTTCTTACATCCAACTCTCGGTCTTCCATAGCAGGATGTTTGGCAGTGATAATCAATTCCCAATGAGAGAGACTCACCCGCACACGGAAACCCAGTGGTGTCATCACCTCAAAAAGGACATCGTCCGTGTATGTATTATTATTCATTATACGATATTATACTTCTGATTTGATGTATTTGCAACTTAAAGATTTTTAATGAAGCACTCTATTCTTCTATATGTGGGCATTGCCCAACTTACCTTAGCTATGGTTTAGTATTTGTTCGGTATAGACCGTGCTTGCGGATATAGTCGGCAACGGATGGATGCAGCATATCTGTTACGTCGCGGCCGGCAGCTATTCGGTTCCGTATTTCGGTGCTGCTTATGTCAATCAGAGGCGTCTGAATAACATTTCGCTGTAGTTTTTGGACCCGCTGACGGCCCCAGATGGCCTCAAATCCGGCAAAATCCGGTAAATCGCAGCCAGCCCTGTACATGGTCGTCAGAGTACAAGCATCAATCAATTCGACAATTCCGTACCAATGCACCAAATCACCGATACTATCAGCGCCTACGAGCCAGTAGATTGAAGTTTCGCTGCCGTAGTCGGCCTGAAACTGCCTTACTGTCTCCAGCGTGTAGCTCGGCGCCGGCTTTTTCAATTCGCAATCACTCGCCTGGAATTTCTTCTCCCCGGCGATTGCAAGTGCTATCATCTCGAGACGAGCATTATCACTTGCTTGGGGCAGAAAGCCTTTGAGGGGTGAGCGCTTTGCAGGAATGAAAACGATTTTCTCGGCGCCGATATGTTTGAGCACACTGGCAGCGACGATGGTATGCCCAAGATGAATTGGGTCGAATGTTCCGCCAAATAAAGCTATTTTTCTTTTCACCATGAAAAACTAACAGCTAAACTGTGTGTTATTGAAAAAAAATTATCACGGACAAAATTAAAAATTCCAACCGACAAAAAATGTTAACAAACAGTAAATCTTTTAAACCATAGTTATACTTTAAGTCAACTATTAAAGTTCCACTATCACTTGAAAGCATATAGGATGACAAAGAAGAAATCTTTTTTCTTGCGGTCAAAAACGATGAAATTGACCTATAAGTCAAATAAATCAAATCCAACAGGTATATTTATAGCAAAGTAGTTTTTCAGTTTCAGTGAGAACTTCAGCTACAAAAAATAGTTTGTAATGTTTCACTAAAGAGTATAGTAAACAATATGTGATGTTATGTAAAACATCGAGATGAAAAAATTTTTATCAAGTATTATTAAATGTTTGGACGATAAAAAATATGTGAAAAAATTTATTGAGTTTTCATATAATTTGTTTGACAGAGTTTTTTATGCAAATTAGATTCAGTGTTAAAATGTTAGCTCGAACATAAAAGGATTTTTTGTTAGCCAAAAGGAGGTGACAAATAATGGCGAAGAAAAAAGCAAAGAAAAAAGCGACGAAGAAAAAAGCCAAGAAGAGAGCTAAGAAGAAAAAGAAATAGCGTAGCAATTTAGTCAGGAGCCCGCATCTTTTTCATCGTTGTAAAATTTTGACGGGCTGCTGGCCAAAGTCGCTTAGTTAAGAGGGGCCCCATGTGCGATGCCGCACCAATTGGGCTTAGGCTCACGACTAATTGGTGCGGGGAAAATGGGAACCCGGCCGCAATGAAAAATATCGAGACCGCGGCAAGTTATGCGAAAATGGAAGATTCTTTCAACACGAAGGAGTCTTCCATTTTTGTTTATATCCACGCCCACGAGTAAATTGCCTCACAATGCGCCTTAACAACGCGTTTATCTTGAGCTTTCCAACCGACTACTTTCTTGCAACCTGCGTGTAATTGCTTATACTATTACCTGACTCTCGAGTAATTTCTATGGAGTTATCTGAAGACGAGTAACTATGGATTATTTTAACTACAAAAACGGCAGCCTCTTTGCTGAAGATGTAGAGGTTGAAAAAGTCGCCGAAAAGGTCGGCACGCCGGTTTATATCTACAGCAAGGCCACCTTCAACGAGCATCTGCAAAAGATTCAGAATGCCTACGGCGAGCTTGACACCACGATTTGCTATTCCGTCAAGGCCTGCGGCAATATAAATATCCTCAAATTTATGGCCAGCCGAGGCAGCGGATTCGATATTGTCAGCGGCGGTGAGTTGTATCGTGTTTTGCAGGCCGGAGGCAATCCGGCAAAAATCGTTTATGCGGGGGTCGGAAAAACCGACACCGAAATCGTCGAGGCGTTAAATGCCGACATCGGCTATTTCAACATCGAATCTGAAGCTGAGATGGAAAATTTAATCCGCCTGGCAAAAATCGCAAATCGCAAATCGCAAATCGCAAATCCTCGTGCTGCCCTGCGGGTCAACCCCGACGTCGACCCGAAAACGCACTTGTATACCACCACAGGCAGGAAGGAAACCAAATTCGGGGTGGACATCGAGCGTGCACGAAGAGTGTTTGCCGCTTACGGCGGAAATAAGTCAGTGAAACTTTGTGCAATTCATATACACTTAGGCTCGGCAGGGCGTACTGTAGAGCCATACGTTGAGGCGATAAAAAAAATATTGACTTTGATTGAACAGTTGCGCAGCGACGGGTTCACAATAGAAGCGGTAGACATCGGCGGTGGATATGGGGCCGATTACATAACCGGCACCGCACCAACGGCTGCCGATTACGCTGCCGCCATCGTGCCGTTACTAAAGGGAAAAAATTTAAAGATAATTCTTGAACCGGGAGCAAGTATCGCGGCCAATGCCGCAATATTAGCAACGAGGGTCTTATATCTGAAAACCGGCGGGAGAAAAAAATTCGTTATAGTCGACGCAGCGATGAACGATTTGATTCGTCCGCCGTTATACGACGCATTCCACTTCATCTGGCCTGCGAAGGTCAGCGAAAAATTTGTTCCACGCCAGCGGGATAAGGATTTGCAAATAGAGGGCAGCGAAGTTGTCGATGTAGTTGGGCCGATTTGCGAAAGTGCGGATTTTTTTGCACAGGATAGAGCCATGCCTCCTGTAAAACGCGGCGATATAATTTCTATCTTTACCGCCGGGGCTTATGGTTTCAGCATGAGCAGTAACTACAATGCCCGGCCTCGAGCCGCCGAAGTGCTTGTGGACGGCAAAAAATTCTCGGTCATCCGAAAACGAGAATCCTACGAAGATTTAATCGCTCTGGAAAAGTAACTCGTCGCTCGTCGCGTGCCTCGTTGCTCGTAACACGTCATTGTGTGGTTGTCAGGCCGAAGAAATCTCGCTGAAACCAGGGATTGGCGCGACCATCAAACGATAGGTGTAGAGTGTGCATTGCACACCGATAGAATAATGGTGGGCAGTACCCAACCTACCTACTTTTGTGGTGTTATTTTAGCAGGAAAGGCTGATCAATTTTCGATTTTCAATTTGCGATTTCCGATTTGTAACACACACTTCTTCGACAAGACTCAGTGAAGGCTTCGCTCACCACAACTTTATGATTTGTAATAGAGATTGCTTCGGACTATTAACCTCGCAATGACAAAATACGAGCGACGGGTCACGAGTGACGAAATTAGGCAGCTTCATAAAGCACTTTCCCTTTATCAAGAATATTTTTTACAAAAGGATCATCCAGCTTTAGTCTCTTTTCCAGCTCCTCTGGCTTATATACGATAAAGTCAGTAGCAAATCTGTATTTAATAAGCGAGTCTAATTGACGAATTCTATCTACGCCAAGTTCGGGGACATCGCTTTTAATAATAAAAAGGTCTATATCTGTACCTTGATGTATTCGCCCTTCGGCTAAAGAGCCGAAAAGAATAACTCTTTCGGGCTTATAGAGCCTTATAAGCTGCTCAACGATATTTTGTATTTCTCTATCAAATTGACTTTGAGATACCATTTAATGTAGTTCCTTTTTAAGAGTTTTCTCGCGCTATTATTATAAAAATTTGTATGATTCTATCTACATTTTAGAAGTTTCGTTCGACAAAGCCGGTATCGATTTTGTTCTTGACGTAAAGGTTATGTGATAGGATATCCAAGCAGGCAGGTATCGTCGTTTTAATCGGCTCGATTATAAATTCCCGCAAAGCTCTTTTCATCGTAGCAATAGCTTCAGCTCGCGTTCTCTGGTGGACGATGAGCTTGGCAATCATCGAATCGTATTTCGTAGAGACCGTCCAGCCCTGATAAACGTGCGTATCTACTCTGACGCCGGGACCGCCCGGCGGAATATATCTGGTAATTGTGCCCGGACAAGGAGCGAAATTATTTGCAGGGTCCTCGGCGTTAATCCGGCACTCAATCGCTACGCCGCTGTGTTTGATGTTTCTTTGGCTGAACTTGATGGCATGGCCGCTTGCAATTCTCAACTGCCACTTTATCAAATCATGGCCTGTAACCATTTCAGTAATAGGGTGTTCAACCTGGATTCGCGTATTTGCCTCAATGAAGTAAAATTTCTTATCCTTGTCTAAGAGAAACTCGACCGTCGCGGCGTTGACGTACCCAGCCTCTTTTATCAGCTTAAGGGCAGCTTCGGCGAGCCGTTCCCGGTCCCTTTCCTCCAGCACCGGACAAGGTGATTCCTCAATCATCTTCTGATGTCTTCGCTGAATGGAGCAGTCCCTTTCATAAAAATGTAATGCCTTGCCGTCCTGGTCGGCGATTACTTGTACTTCTACGTGCCGCGGTTCAACTATATACTTTTCCAGATAGACGCTCGATTCACCGAAGGCGACTTCCGCCTCAGCGCGTGCTGCGCTAAAGGCCGAACGCAGACTTATGTCGTTATGCACAACCCTCATGCCGCGTCCGCCCCCGCCGGCGGCAGCTTTTATTATCACAGGGTAGCCCATCTTGTTTGCCAGCTTCAGGGCTTCAGATTCGTCCTCGATTGCACCATCGGAGCCGGGCACTACCGGCACTCTGGCTTTGCGTGCCAGTTTGCGGGCCTGAATTTTGTCGCCCAGCAGCTCCATCGCCTCGACAGGCGGGCCGATAAATGTTATCCCGCAGTCCCGACATATCCGTGCAAAGTTTATGTTCTCAGCCAGGAAGCCGTAGCCTGGGTGGATTGCCTCAGCATCAGCGATTTCAGCGGCACTTATAATACGCGGGATATTCAGATAGCTCTTGTCGCAGTCGGCAGGCCCAATACAAATGGCTTCATCGGCGAGCTGCAGATAAGGAGCATCTCTATCGGCCTCGGAATAAACCGCCACCGCTTCAATGCCAAGCTCGTGACAGGCACGGATAATACGCAGCGCTATCTCACCACGGTTTGCTATCAGAATTCTTGAAAGCATGTTCTCGATACTCGATTCTCGATGCTCGATTCTCGATGCTCGACTCTCGATTCAGTCTGGTCTGACCCTAAAAAGTACCTGGCCATATTCGACAGCCTGGCCATTGGTTACGAGTATTTCAGCGATGGTTCCGCTGGTTTCGGCCCTTATTTCATTCATCACCTTCATTGCCTCGATTATACAAACGACCGTCTGCGGCCCGACTCTGGAGCCTACTTCGACATAATGCTCAGCATCGGGGCTTGGCGTCGCATAGAAAGTCCCGACGATAGGTGATTTTATCTCCACGAAATCCTCTGCAGCCGGCGCCGGTTGCGGGGCCGGCTGCCGGCTCAGAGCCTCTATGCTTCCGGAGCCGGCAGGTGCGACGCCGGATTCGGGCGTAATCATCGGCGCAGCGGTTACGACCGGGCCTAAGGCAGGTTGAGCCTGGCTACGCTTGAGAAAAATTTTGTCATCGCCATGTTTTATTTCAACTTCGAGAAGCTCGTTTTGCTTCATTATTTCAATGAGCTTTTGTATTTTCTGAAAGTCCGTATCTTTCTCTGCCATCGCCGAGTCCTTTCTTAATTCGTTGCCCATGGTTCGTCGCCCGGGTCACGAGCCAGCGGCACAGTTGTATAAGTATAGCTGCAAAAGGCGTTTTTGCAAACAATTTCCGGCTGAGAAACAAAGGACCCTGCTGAATATCGATTAGAAATTCTGTTTTAGAAATGGAGACTGAGGATTGTAGATAAATATCCATGGTTTGTGAAGAAAAATAGTTCCTAAATAACCTGCAATCCCTTAAAATGTCAGCAATTTATCTTGTAGATAAGCCTGGTTTTCCGGACAGTATCGGACAATATCGTTTAACTTGGAAGGGAGCTGATATGAAACAGTCACAATCAGCAAAAAAGTTGGAGATGTCCCGGCGGGATTTCTTGCAAACAGTGGGTAGCACTGCTGCGGGCATTTCACTGAGCTCTAAGGAGTTGCTGGGCACTGCGACTTCCGCGCAGAGCAGCGCCGGACAGAAGACAGCCGCTGTCGTGCGTGGCGCTTTTGTGTATCCACCAACTGAGTCTCTTAGAGAAGCTGGTTATTATAGCTGGCCGGGTTCCACCTTCGATGCTGAAGGGCGGCAAAGATGGTATATGGACAAGCTCAAAAGAATCGAGCAAAACCTGGGAATGCATATCTCTATGGACGAACGTCCCCTCGATGATGCCGCCAGTGTAACGCAGTTCATCAAAGAGCTCAAACAGTCGAAGCCCGATGGATTGCTTCTTATACCGTTCAAGAAAGGTCATTGGCAGCACGTTACTCGTATCGTTGAAGAAGTGGGCATCCCCACGGTTATACTTGCTTCGTTAGGCATCCTCCTGGTCGATCACATTAATCAGCTACACCAAAAGTCCGGCGTGTATCTGATCAATTCACTGGATAATTTTGATGCTGTTGAAGACGGCATGAAGATGATAAAAACTGCTCGCTGGATGAAGGAGAGCCACATTGTCAATATTGCAGGTTCAAAGACTGAGGAAACGATGGTGCCGCATCTTGGAACCACCATACGGACCATCCCCGGGGCGAGGTTTATTGAGGAATTTAATCGCACTGAGACAACGGAGGCGGTGAAAGAGCTGGCCCAGGCGTACCTGAAAAATGCCAAAGAGGTAGTCCAGCCCACCAAAGCCGATATTCTCGACGCCGCAAAAACATATTTCGTCTTCAAACAGATCATTAAAGCGGAGAAGGCCGATGCTGTCATGATGGACTGCTTACCAGGACTTGAAAAGCCGCACAAGCACCCTCCGCCGTGTATGGGCTTTATGAGTTTGAGAGACGAAGGTATAGCTGCCGGTTGTCAAGCCGACCTTAATGCAACACTGACCTTGATGCTGGTGCAGCAGCTCTTCGATAAACCTGGATTTCAGCAGAACGCTTCTATGGAGACGGAGAAAAATCATTATTTCGGGGCACATTGCACTTGTGCCTCCAAGCTCAATGGTATAACTGCCCCTGCCGAGCCGTACATCTTAATGAGTCATGCCGAGGCCGGCTGGGGCTGCGTGCCTCGTGTCCTCTGGAGCGCCGGAAAAGAAGTTACTATGGCGCAATATCTTTCGGGAGAAACACCGCAGATGCACATCTATAGTGGAAAGGTAGTAGGCTGCCCGAGCATCCCGCAGACCGGCGGCTGTCGCACAAATATAGAGATGACAATCAACGAGGTAGACGACGTATGTGACGTCAAGGGTATGCACCAGATTATATTCTATGGCGACTATGCAAGACAATTGCGGATTTTCTGTCAGTTGTACGGCATTGAGGTCGTTACTTAAATGACTAAAGACCAAAGCACAAGAACGCCGTCTCGGCTCTTGTGTCTTGAATTTAGTGCAGGATTTCGAGCCCGACTATTGTAATATCATCGACTTCAGAGGAGTCGATTTTTTGCTCCTGCGTGAGCGTTTGAATTTCGTCCATCATTTTAACAAGCGGTAAATCTTTAATCTTGCAAAATTTTTCGTCGAAGCCGAAGCTGCTTTGGTTGTGGAACCTGCCTATAAAGGGGTCAGCCCCATCGGAATACAGCAGCAGTTTATCACCGCCTTGAAGCTGGATGGTGTGCTGGATGTATTCGGCCTGTTCAAAAACTCCCAGCAGCGACCCTCGTATTTGCAATTGTTGCGGTTGTTTCTCGGGCCTGATAAGAACCGGATAGGGATGTCCCGCACGGGCATAGGTCAACTGGAGTGTCTTTGTGTTCAGCAGACAATAGCAGCAGGTTGCAAATTGATAGCCGGAGAGTTTCTGGGCAGCCATGCGGACGTTGAGGTTTCTCATAACTTCCGCCGGTGAGAATATGCGGTAATTGTTGTCGAGGGTCTCTCGCATAACAAGGGCCTGTTTTAGAAAAATTGTCAGTAGTGCTGCCGGTACACCGTGGCCGACTACGTCAGCTACATAAAAGCCTATATGCTGCTCGTCGATACGGACGATTTCATAAATATCGCCAGAGACCCACTCGGCGGGCAGAAAAATTGTGGCCCATCGCATCTGCTCGGTATTCGGAAGCACAGTAGGGAGAAAATCCTGCTGAACAAGGCCGGCTAAACGGAGCTGCTCAGTCAGATTGTCCACTAATGCTCCTGTCATAGTAAGCTGTTCAGCCAGTTGATTCTTGTAACCTGTGTGCACATGCTTTGGCGGGACCGCGGGTTTTATCGCCATTCCAGAGCTTCTTTTACGGTACGCAAGATTGACGCTGAGCCTTACCCACAGTTCGTCTACAGAAACTGCTTCTATTGTGCCGCGCATGGAGAAACTGCTCTTCGCCGGTGCTAAAGAGAAGCTTTTTACCGGCACCTTCACCCTGTCTGTGAGCAAAATCACGCCGATGTTTTCGGTTTCGAGCGATTCTATCATTCGGGCAAGTTTCTGCTGCTCTGGAGCGTCCAGGTCTTGTACATCGATAACGACGGTCCCTATCAAATCAAGTCTATCGCGTATCTCGGAAAACTGCTCTATCGTAAGAATGCGATAAGAAAGCTTGTGCTGTTTCAAAAGCCGCCTTACTTCAGACGGTGGCTGGCCCTGATTTGTCAGGTATAGAACATCCGTGAAGCTTTTGGGCGGTTCAACAGCGATTATCAATTCTGCCTTTTCCATTTCGTTTTATCTTCTTCGGTTGCGTTATGGGACCTTGAATGACTATACATACTAACGTACCCGATATAAGCTACTTTCGGCTTGTTAGGGGCTGTACTTTGTATTTTTCTTGCCTTTTTCCACCGTTGGGATAGTGGCAGAATTCATGCCCTTTGCAGAGGTGTGCTGGCACAATTTATTGATGTTTGAATAAATAATGGCACAACCACATTGTCACTCCTGCGCAAGCAGGAGTCCAGGAAATGCTGATAAAACGACTGGATTCCCGCTTTCGCGGGAATGACATCTTTGCTTTATTTTGCAGCAGTGTTCTATTTAATATTCAAAGAGCAATAGAAACCTGTTCGAGTAAAAGATGGAAGTATGGAAATTATTGAATTGTACTTCGGTTATCTTCGATGCTTATCTGGCCCAAAACTGCTCTTAACCGGCGAATATTGCCGAGCCAATGCGAAGGATGGTCGCGCCCTCTTCGATAGCGACTTGGTAGTCTGAACTCATACCCATACTCAGTTCAGTAAACGGCGGCCCGACGATTTTTTCGCCGCGCATCTCGATAAATAACTCTCGTGCCCGCATAAAACAAGCTCGAACAATATCCTTATTATGCGTCAATGGTGCCATTGTCATCAGACCTATCAGCTTTAAGTTCGGCAGGGTTTCTATCTGCTCAGCTAAATGCGTTGCCGCCCCGACCGGCACACCGTATTTTTGGGGTTCGTTGGAAGTGTTGACCTGCAGAAGTATTTCTGGGTATAGGTTGAGTTTTGCCGCTGAAGTGTTTATCTCCTCGGCCAGCCGAAGTGTATCAACCGAGTGTATCAGAGAGGCTATAGGCAGGACCTGCCTGACCTTATTACGCTGCAGATGGCCAATCATATGCCAGTTGATCTTTTTTGACAGGGCAGGTTCGCCTTCATTTCCTTGCGAAAATTCAGCTACCTGAGCGGAAACTTTTTTTAGCTGCTGTACTCGGTTTTCACCCAGGTCTGTGAAGCCCAGACGAACGACTTCTTTTATGGCCTCGATAGTGGCGGATTTGGTTACGACAACGAGCTTTACCTCGCCGGGGTCTCTGCCGGCACGGGCGCAGGTTGCGTTGATGGTGCCTTTTAGACGTTCTATTCTTTCAGAAATTTTTGCCATAAAAGGATAGTTAAATTTCTTACATTTAGTTTTGCACAGCTATATATTAGTGTACAAAAGTTTTTGCCAGCATAAAAGAAATCAAAGCAAAATTTTTAGTGGTTTTTATCTGTCAGCCGGACGCTCGTTGAATAACAATTCTTGAGGATTATCGGTCGTTATCGACGCTAATAAAGGGTAAGAGTTTGAGCCGCCTTGTCTCTTTTGGCGGCTTCCGCTCAGATTGTGATAATCCTAAAAAAAACGAAAAAAAAGGGATTTTTGACTTGCATTTTCTCGCCATAACTTGTATACTAATGTTAAAGATAATGTGGGGTAGCGATAAACTCCCCGGAGGATTTTTATTGGTTCTTTTTATTTTTTTGTTTGACGGAGTATCTTAGAGGCGTTAATTTTTCGAGACGCTTTTTAAATAGAATAAAGCAACAATGCTGCTCTTAGCGGTTGCTAAACCTCGGCGAGGCAGCGTGGTACACCGGTCTCCCCCCCAGCCGGTTCCACCACCTCGCCTATTTTTTGCGCACGCCGAACCGGCCTTTTAAGTGACGGAGCTTGGTTTAGACCCTTCGAAACTTCTGTAAAAGGCAACAAAGACGACAACGGCGGTAAGAGCTGCTATGCTGCCGAAGACGAAGGTCGCAACCGGGGAGATATTTTCCCAGAGAAATCCTGCCATAAAGCTTGCAGGCAATGCTGCAACGCCCGTTACGGTGTGAAACGTTCCCAAGGCCGTCGCCTTGGAATTGCTTGCCGCCAGGTCGGACACAAACGCTCTTTCGGTACCCTCAATGGCCGCGAAGACCACGCCGTAAAGTGCAAACAGGATAATATAAAGCCACAACGAATTGCAGAATGCGAAGCCGAACGACACAGCAGCAAACAGACCAAAACCGAAAATAATGACTGCCTGTCGTCCTATTTTGTCCGAAAGTGAACCCAAAGGTATGGCCAGCGCGCTGTAAAAAATGTTGAAGAGCACATATAAAAGAATGGGTGCGGCTTTTGATAGCCTGTCCGTAAACAGATGTTCCGCCCTCATCACAAAAAACATATAGCTGAAATTGCCCAAGGCAAAAATCCCAGCAACGAGGATAAAAAGTTTCAACGGCTTGGGCAATATCGCCAGCCCGATTTTTAGTTTTACATCTTGCTTTTGTATTTCTGGCTCTATTACAAATCGAAGCGGCATCAGCGACGTTGTCCCGATGACCCCTGCAATAAGAATTATGGCTGGAAACTGAAAACCCCCAAACCAAAGAAGCAGAAATGCCGTCGTCGAGCCGAGAATCGCACCGATAGTCTCAAGGCCGCGGTGAATCCCAAATCCTTTCCCTCGTTTCGCAGCCACAGAATCTGCTATTATTGCATCCCGCGCCGCCGTCCGAAGGCCCTTTCCCGTCCGTTCGAGAGAAGCAAAGACTACCGCCAAAGGACAGGTCTTCGAGACGGCAAGCAGCAATTTGAAAACCGTCGAGACTCCATATCCGAAGTATACGAAGACCTTTCTTTTGCCGGTCTTGTCGGACCAGTAGCCGCACACCACCTTGAGGATGCTGGAGAAGCTGTCCCGCAATCCGCCGACTAAGCCAATAAGCTGGCCCGAAGCGCCGAGCGACTGCAGAAACATCGGCAGAATCGGCATTATCATCTCGCTGCTGAGGTCGTTTAGAAAACTTACGATGCTGAGGATGATGACGTTGCGGAAGCCGCCCTTTTTATCGTTGTCTTCCACAGCGTTATTCTCCCCGGACTTGGACGATAAAAGTTCTGCTGCGCGGGCCGTCGAATTCGCAGAAAAAAATGCCCTGCCAGGTGCCGAGCACCAGAGATTGGCCTTTTATGAGGATTTGTTCACTGCAGCCGATCAGAGAGCTTTTGCAGTGTGCGTCGGAATTGCCCTCGGAATGCTGATAGCCCGCCCGGAGACGGGGTACCATTTCGTCCAGGGTCAAAAGTATATCGTGCCCAACAGAGGGGTCGGCGTTTTCGTTTATGGAGATTGCTGCCGTAGTATGAGGACAATAGACAATACAATCGCCGTTGGCAATACCGGATTGACTAACAAGCGAGCGGACCTGACTTGTAATGTCAATCATCTGGCTGCGCCTTTTTGTGCTTACGTGGAAATCTTTTTCGACGATTTTCATTGTCATTACCTTTTACATCTGCTCGACGACTTCGATACCCAGAAGCTCGCTGAGTCCGTGCTTGATGGTCCTTGCCGTTAAATCACAAAGCAATAGTCTCGTAGGTCTTTTGGCCGGCTCAGCGTTCAAAACAGGACAATTTGTATAGAAAGCACTGAAATTTTGAGCAAGCTCATAAAGATAAGCGGTCAGGTAGTTCGGCCTATAATCGGCAGCGGCGGCCTGTATCGCCTCGCCGTAGCGAATCAGATATTTTGCCAGGTCCAGTTCAGCCGGCTCAGTCAAATTCAGGGCTTGCAGGCCGGCAAGCTCGTCGGCAATATCCACGTCTCTGGTCTGTGCCTTTCGCTCGATGGATTTTATCCGGGCGTAAGCGTATTGCATATATGGAGCGGTATTGCCGTCCATTGCTAACATCTTGTCGAAGCTGAAGACATAGTCGCTCGTCCGGTTATTGGAGTAATCAGCGTATTTGACGGCCCCGATTCCCACGGCCTTGGCGATTTTCTCTTTCTTATCCGGCGAAAGCTCCGGATTCTTCTCTTCGACGATTGCCTTAGCTCGTTCGACTGCCTCATCGAGCAGCTCTTTTAGTTTCACGTTCTCGCCGGAGCGAGTCTTTAACGGAGTGCCATCGTCACCCAGAACACTGCCAAACATAACGTGAACTAATTCTGTCTTCTGTTTTCTGTCTTCTGTTCCCTCGACTGCGCTCGGGACAAGCTTCTGTTTTACATCCCATCCCGCCATCTTCGCTACGGCAAAGAGCATCTCGAAATGCAGTTTCTGCCGCGCATCGGTGACATAAATTATGGCATCAGCTTTCAAATTTTTAACACGGTAGCGAAGCGCTGCCAAATCCGTCGTCGCATAAAGATATGCCCCGTCGGACTTCTGAATCATAAACGGCAGACGCTGCCCTTCCTTATTCTTAAACCCCGGCGGAAAAACACAGATAGCACCATCGGACTCAACCGCCAATCTTTGCTTTTTCAAATCATTCACTATGTTCGGCAAATCGTCATTGTATGCACTTTCACCACGTATGTCCTCTGGTTGCAGTGTAACTTTAAGTAAGTTATATATTTCCCAGTAGTGTTTCTTAGATTCTCTGACGATTGATTTCCAGTGCTCCATCCATATTCCCTCACCGGAGTGTAGACCCACAACAGCTGCACGAGCTGTTTTCGCAAACTGCGGGTCTGAATCAAAAAGTTTTTTGGCTTCTTTGTAGAAAACTTCAAGGTCGCCAAGTATATCTCGTGTTGAAACAAGGTTCAACCGGTCACCTGTCATGCTCATTTGCAAAAGTCTCTTATCAAAAAGAGCACAGAGCATACCGAAGTGTGTTCCCCAGTCGCCGATGTGGTTTTGGCGGATGACTTTGTGGCCTAAGGATTCGAGCATTCGGCAGATGCAATCGCCGATGATTGTGCTTCGCAAGTGGCCAACGTGCATTTGCTTTGCGATATTCGGACAGGAAAAATCAACGACGATGGTCTTCGGCTCAAGCGTTTTTTCTATGCCGAGATTGGCGGAAGCTTTGTTAATTTCAAGAAGTCTGTCGGCAATAAAATCGGCTTTTAGACGCAAGTTTATAAAACCCGGCCCTGCAACTTCCGGCGGCTCGCATATATCATCGACGTCTAAATTCTTTACCACGTCTTGCGCAAGCTTACGTGGGTTGGTTTTTATCTTTTTGGCCAATGCCATTACGCCGTTGGCCTGATAATCGCCGAATTTCGGGTCGGTGGAGTGTCTAACTATGGCTGGAGTGTCTCTACGACCGGTGGCAGCGGCCATTGCAACCGATATTCTCTCTTCAAGTATGTCAATAGTCAGCTTCATACGAGAGTCTCAGATTATTTTTGTCCTCGGCGGATATCATTGTTTGTCATTCCTGCGAAAGCAGGAATCCAGTAATTCTAAGAATAGATATTAATTACTCAGTGTATAATATAAATCTTCCCAGTTTGGATTAGATTTCTCAATCAATTCCAACTTCCATTTTCTTTTCCATTTTTTCATACATTTTTCTCTTGCTATGGCATCTTCGATGTTCTTATACGCCTCATAATATACAAGATTGTGGACGTCATATTTTTTAGTAAAGCCATCTACAAGATCATTTTTGTGTTGGTAGACTCTTTCGAGTAAATTATTTGTAACACCAATATATAATGTTCCATTTCTTTTACTTGCAAGTATATAGATAAAATACTGTCCCATTTCCTGGATTCCCGCTTGCGCGGGAATGACAAAGAGTAACCTCATTTATGTTTTTTTTCTGCATCAATATTCAATCTCTTTGCGTCGCCCCAGAGCAATTCCAAATCATAATAATCTCGATATTCTCTGTCAAAGATATGGATTACGACGTCGATAAAGTCGAGCAATATCCAGCGTGCCTGCTCATAGCCGGCCCTGCCGAAGCGTTGCAGGCCCCGTTTTTTTGCAGCTTCACAGACTTCATCGGCAACGGTGCGCATTTGTCTATCGCTTGTGCCGGTGGCGATTACGAAGTAATCGGTAGCAAGCGATTTGCCCCTCAAATCCAGAACGACAATATCGCTGCAATGTCGGCTGGCCGCCACCTTAGCTGCGGCCAAAGCAAATGCCTTTGCTTTTCTGTTTGCCTTCTTTACCAAATTTCGCCCTCTTTTGCTCAATAAAAGACGGGGCGGCCGTCCCACACCAATTGAGCTTAGACTCAATTGACGTGGGAGACCACCCCGATAGATTACATATATTAGATAGCTACGTCAACCGGCTACCCGCCTTCAGCGGGATGCGGGTTTATTTGCCCATCCCCAGCCAGCCTGAAATTACAGGCCCAAACTTGACGACCACGCCAGAAAAGACCACGCTGACCATGCACATCAGCTTAATCAGAATGTTCATACTCGGGCCCGAAGTATCCTTAAACGGGTCGCCGACCGTATCGCCCACCACCGCTGCCTTATGGGCGGGGGAGCCTTTACCGCCGTGTGCGCCTTTTTCGATATATTTTTTTGCGTTGTCCCACGCTCCGCCGGCATTGTTGAGGGTTACCGCCAGCACAAAACCGCACGACATAGCCCCGGCCAGCAGCCCCATAACGCCTTCTACGTCCAGAAATATGCCCGTTACGACCGGCACAATAATTGCCATAGAAGCCGGCAGTATCATTTCCCGCTGTGCACCAGCAGTTGAGATTGCCACGCATCGTGCGTAATCCGGTTTTTCTGTGCCGGCCATAATGCCCGGTTTTTCCTTGAACTGTCGGCGAACCTCATTGACCATTTTGCCTGCGGCCCGGCCGACCGCCTTCATCGCCATTGCCGCGAACACAAACGCCATCATACAGCCGATGAACAGCCCCGCGATGAGCTTGGGATTAATTATGTTCAAGGCGTATGCTGAAACAAAATCTACAAGAGATGCGGTCTTGACATTCATTAGGGCCGGTAATACTTCCCCGGCCGCCTGTGCCTTTGTTTTAATAGCATCAAAGCCTGCCTGCACTTTATCTGTTATTTGAGCGTTATAGAAGACGGTATTTCCGACCTGATAGATGCCATCGACCGATTGATTTGCGAGTCTGCCAATCCAGATGCGCACCTCTTCAATATAAGCAGCCAGAAGTGCCAGCGCCGTCAGTGCCGCTGAGCCGATTGCAAATCCTTTACCTGTGGCTGCTGTCGTATTGCCCAGCGCATCGAGGGCGTCGGTTCTTTTGCGGATTTCCGCTCCTAAATGGCTCATCTCTGCGTTGCCGCCGGCGTTATCGGCGATAGGTCCATAAGCATCGGTCGCCAGCGTAATACCCAATGTCGCCAGCATCCCGACCGCTGCAAAGCCGATGCCATAAAGTCCCATTGCCATATTTGTAAAGCCGCCGGCGAGACCATACGCACATAGAATTGCCGCCGCAATCGTTATTACAGGCAAGCCCGAAGAATACATCCCCGTTGCAAAACCGTCGATAAGCGTGGTTGCCGCACCCATTGGCGCCTGGTCTGCGATTCCTCTTGTGGGCGGATAGGTATCGGAGGTGTAGTATTCAGTGAACAAGCCAATGATAACACCTCCAATCAGACCTGATACGACAGCGCCAAATACTCCCCAGCTTATCCAGCCGGCCAGTACAAGCCCAATAACAGCCACCAGAATCAGCACCGGACTGCTCAACGTTCCCAGCCGCAAGGCCCGCAGAAGGTTTCGCTGTGATGCGTCTTCCTTGCAGCGGACAAAGAATATGCCGAGGATTGACAGAAGCGTGCCAAGCCCGGCGACAATCATTGGTGAAAGCACCGCCTTCAGAGGGTCCATTTTATATTGTGACAGGACGCTTATTGGTAGCGCCGCCCCGAGCGCAGCCGTTGCCAGGATTGACCCGCAGTAGCTTTCATAGAGGTCTGCACCCATACCTGCCACATCGCCCACGTTATCGCCGACGTTGTCAGCGATTGTTGCCGGGTTTCTGGGGTCGTCCTCGGGTATTCCGGCTTCCACTTTGCCGACCAGGTCTGCCCCGACATCGGCTGACTTGGTGAATATTCCGCCGCCTACACGGGCAAACAATGCCTGCGTCGAAGCGCCCATACCGAAGGTAATCATAGTTGTAGTGATTTCAGCTAATCTGGTTTCGGGATTCATCCCTGCGTGCACCAGCGTTATGCCAAAAAGTCTAAGGCCGTTGGCCATATGCTCGGCTGTATAAACTAATTTATCTAAAATCAGGTACCATAGCGAAATATCCAGCAGCCCAAAGCCAACAACAACCAGACCCATAACCGAGCCCGACCGAAACGCAACCTGCAAAGCTCTATTAAGATTGACCGTAGCTCCCTGTGCGGTTCTGCTCGATGCGTTGGTCGCGGTTCTCATTCCTAAAAAACCGCACAAGCCGCTAAAGAATCCGCCTGTCAGAAAGGCCACTGGCACAAATGGGTTTTGAATACCGTAGTATGCCAGCACGCCAAAAATAATGCTGAGCAGCACAAACATTAAAGCCACCACGCTGTACTGCCTGAATAGATACGCATAAGCCCCTTCACGAACATAAGAGGCAATCTTTTCCATAGTCTCGTTACCTTTGGGCGATTCCATCATCTGTTTGTAGAAGATATAAGCAAATACCAGCGCCGCCACTGAAGACAGTGGTGCAATCCACCATCCCAGCGGCGTGCCGGTTGTCTGCATAACTCCGGAACCTTCCGCTGCGACCAACCTTTCGCAAAAGCCGAACATTGGAACTGAAACTATCGCCAGATTTCTAAATGTCTTCACGGTTTCTACTCCTTTCGAATCCAACCACAGTTACCAAAGGTTCAACCAAAATAAAGGCGTATAGTGTAACGAACCACAGAACTTTTGCAACTATTTTGTGTAGAAATTCAGGAAGTTGTTTAGCCGTCGCCGGCATTTATCCGCCGTAGCTCACGCGAAGGCGGACTGCGACGGTATAGTTTCTACGTGCGGTATTTGGCGTTGATTCTTACGTACTCGGCACTTAAATCGCAGCCGTAGTAAAAATCGCTTGCTTTTCCCACCCCTAAATCCACCGTTATTGTATGCTTTTTTTGCGATATGATTTTTGAGACCTATTTTGGGTCGAATCTGAATGTTTATTTCACACAAACGATTGAAAGCCAGCAGTTATTATGGTATATTACAAGTTAAAGACAAAGGGTCTTCGTTATGCCGGAAATATGCAGATTTCTCGGAATTGTTATTGCGATGTATTATAATGAGCACTATCCGCCGCATTTTCATGCCAGATACGGCGAGAATCGAGCCAGTTTTTCGATAGAAGAGCTTCAAATTATTGAAGGAAATATGCCCAAAAGGGTGGTTTCTCTTATTCTCGAATGGGCGTTTGAGCATAGAGCCGAGCTTATGGAAGACTGGGAGCTTGCCAAACGCAAAGAAAAGCTTAAAAGTATTGAACCTTTGGTATAAGATTATGCACTATGTGACTAATGTAGCTTATTTGGGCGGCTATAAACTTAAGATATGGTTTGAGGATAATTCCGTTAAGGTTGTAGATTTGCAGCCGTATCTTGACGGGCCGATTTTCGAACCCTTAAAGAATCCCGATTTTTTCCGCAAGGTTACGGTCAATCCTGACATTGATACGATAGTCTGGCCGAACAACGCCGACTTCGCCCCTGAATTCCTCTACGAGATTGGAAAAGAATAGTTGTAAAGTGGACTTCCGGCTACGGCTCGGCGTCTTTATCCCTTCTGTTGCCAGAGCATCGTCTTCGCCGAGACGAGTTAGCCCACCACAATCCTTCTCGAATCACATCCATATCCTATGTGTGGTATTCTGCATTTATGCGGACGTATTCGGCACTCAAATCGCAGCCGTAGCAAAAATCGCTTACCTTTCCCACCCCTAAATCCACCGTTATTGTGTGCTGAAGTTGGGAAATAATCTTGCTGGCCTTCTTTTCGTCAAACTTCTTTGGTGCACCGTTCTTAAAAACAACGACAGGCCCGATTTTACAGGATAGTTTCCGCGAATCCAGTTTCACCCCTGCTGAGCCGATAGCGCAGATTATTCTGCCCCAGTTTGGGTCGCCGCCGTGTACCGCACACTTCACCAATGGATAATTAGCGACCGCCCTTGCCGCCTTTGTTGCGTCGGCCTTTGTAGCCGCACCTCTGACCACCACCTTAAACATCCGCGTCGCCCCTTCAGCATCGAGGGCCATCTGCCTAGCTAAATCATCGCACAAATCGGCAAGTGCCGCTGCGAATCTCTTATATCGCGGGCCCTGGCTCACTATCGGGCGATTGCCTGCTAAGCCGGAGGCAAGAATGAACGCGGTATCATTGGTACTTTGATGGCCGTCAACGGTCAGCTTATTCAGCGAATTGCCGACGGCGTATTTCAATGCCCTGCTTAACATAGGTTTGCTTATAGCCGCATCGGTGGTAATAAAACAAAGCATCGTCGCCAAATTTGGAGCAATCATACCAGCCCCTTTGACCGTCCCAGCTATGGTGATAACGGTATTTTCGATTTTCGATTTTCGATTTTCGATTTCCGGCATACGTTTTTCATTCGTCAATCGACAATCGTCAATCGCAAATTTTCTAACTGCTTGTTTGGGTTTTGTATCGGTTGTCATTATTGCTTTTGCAAAATTCAGCCCCGCCGATGCAGAGCCTGACAGTCTCGCCGTCGCCTTTGCGATACCCGCCATTATTTTTTTCATCGGCAACTGGTGTCCGATTATGCCGGTCGAAGCAACAAGAATGTTTCGTGGCTCGTGACTCGTGACTCGTGACTCGAACGACGAGCGACGCTTGTCCGCCGTAGCTTCAGCGAAGGCGGAAGCGACGAGCGACGCCGTCTTGGCACACATCGCTACTGCATTCTTAATGCCTCGCTGGCCGGTGCAGGTATTGGCGCAGCCAGAGTTAACAACCAGCGCAAAAATCTTAGGGCTTTTAATGTGCTTTTTGCTGACCTCTACCGCTGCTGAGACGATTTTGTTTGTTGTAAAAACCGCCGCTGAGGTCGCTCCGCTCGGACAGACAATCAGACCCAGGTCGTTATTGCCCGACTTTTTAATCCCGCAGCTCACCCCCACAGCCAGAAAGCCTCCCGGTGCCGTAATCGTATTATTCGCCATCTGCGCTCTCCATTGTGACATTCCGGCTCAATTCCTAAATGTTTTTCAGCAAAATATTGAACCTTGTTAGTATCCCCCCGTGCTCGGAAATCCTGCTAAACTGCGAAAGCCATCGCCTGATATACTTGCGGTCAAGCGAGCTTTTGTTCTTAACCAATATGCTTTTGACATCCTCCTCATCGACGGCTCTGCCTGCGACCATTTTATGAATAATGACATCCTCGCAGGAAGCGAATTTCACAGGATAGCTGTTCATGTTAACCTGCTTTGCTCTTTTGAGTGACTGTTTTTCGTATTCGCTGAAAGAGAAAATGAAATCCACACGGACTCCCGACTTCCGCTCCTCTGCAGGCAGCACCCTTGTCTCCCTCGCAAAGTCCTCCGGCTTTTTAGGCAGCATCTTCAACTTTAATTTTTTGCACACCTTCTCAGCGAGTGCAAAGTCGTCTATGTCTATCCCTAATTTTATGCCGATGTCGCGCGTCAGACGCGGCCTGCCATATACGAGCACCGCCTGCCCGCCGATGACCATATAGGGAATTTTATCTGCGTCTAACCTTTCGGCTATTTTTCTTATCAGTTTTTCGAGCACGTTTTAACCTGCTCATTGCTTGAGCGATTCGCAAATTTACCTCGAAGCCGTCCCAGATATTCTCGTGGCTGATAGCACCCAAAGACACGGCTTCCTTATATAGTGCATCATATATCCGCAGGGCCTTTTTATAAGGAAGCTTCTCTTTGGTCTCTAATTGCCGGTAAAACTTATCCAATTTACGTTTGTTTCTTATCATTACTTGATTACGGTTAAAGCCAAACCGCCTCTTTAAGAACGTGGCGAATCCACGGAGTATTTTCCTGTTTCATCCTCTTTATTTCCTCGTTGGTATAAGGGAAAACATCGCAGCTTACGGACAAATTCTCTGGAAGATAATCAGGGATTCTGTCCAGGAAATGCTTAGCGCTATTGCGCAGAACTATCAGCAGGTCCACATCGCTCGCTGGGCCGAAGCTGTCAGTGGCATAAGAGCCAAACAGCCCGACTTTTTCTACTTCCGGCGATGTCTTCTTAAGTTGTCTTGTGTAATCTTTTAGCTGGCGCAGAACTTTCTTCTTATCAGCGAACACAACTTTGACAAAATTTGATGATCTCTTGGGCATTTTTAATAGCCTCTTTGGCCTCTTTATCGGTATAATAATCCGCAGGAATCCCGCGTTCAAAACCATTGGGGTAACGTGTGGGGATATAATGCTTATCTAAAATCTTCGCTGTTTCCAACAACTTCTGCGGTACTTTTATTTTATCACTTAGTGCCTTAAGCAACCCATAGACCGAGTGCCCCCAGCCTTCACCATGCAGGTGAATAAAAACGGCCTTGACTGCTTTTTCTGCTGCCTGCTGGGCACTGAAACAGGACCATTCAAAATCCTTATCTTTGCGGGCGTTTACTGCATGATTTAAATCTCGTTTGGCCTGGGCTAACCAATCTCTCGACCTATCCGGCATTTTTTATTCTTTTCTTAATTAATAGGTTTTACTTTCCCCTTCGTTTCAAGATATTATACGCCTAAATGGCTGGATTAACCACCTTTTTATTATCTACGAAGTTTTTTCAAAGCTGGGTTGTGATTCTCGAGCGCGGGTCTTTAATAATCTTTGGGCCATTGCTAAGGGCGCCGGCAATCGCCATATCTCTAAAATCGGCCATCGGGTCGTAGAATTTCTCGCCCAAATCGACTGTATTGACCATCAAGCCGGGGCGATTGCACCTGAGCTGGCGGACTATCTTGCCGTCCGGCTGAATGAAACACGATGGATACGGCGAGTAATACCCGCTCGAATTTGATATGCTCACCCAAAAATAGTTCGTCGCCGCGTGGCACTGCATCGTCTGCCGCATGATGTGGGTATGTACGCTCGGGCCGTTCTGCCGGGCGTTGTAAAACGACTGAAAGATACAGTTGACTTTCTGTTTATACAATTGGCGGTAAATCTCCGGAAACCGCAAATCGAAGCATATAAGCAGCGAACATTTCACGTCGTTTATCACGAAGTACACGAACCTGTTGCCCGGCGTCAGCCGTCGCAAATCGCCCTCGGTGCAGAATCTCTTATCGTAGCGGTCAACAATCTTACCCTCGGGACTGATAAGATACAGGCTGTTGTGCGGCTTATTCGGCTCGGTCAATCTATGTGTACTGCCCAGAACGACCCACAGGCGCAGCTCCCCCGCCAGTGCCATAATCTTTTGCGTTTCTTCTCTCAGCAGGTCCCAATCATATCCTACGAATTTTGGAAAGTCCGTGCCCACATAGCCGCTGAGAGCACATTCGGAAAAATGAGATATATCGGCCTTGGCCTTTTTCGCTTTACGCAAAAACTCGCAGATTATCCGCGAGTTCCGCTTTATAGAACGGCTCACCGCAAACTGACATGTCGCAATCTTCAAACATCTATCAGCCACAGAGTTTTCCTTTTATTTTAAGCCACAGAGGACACAGAGAGCACAGAGAATTATTGCCTTTAAACATAATCGAATAAAGTATGTCAATAAAATTCAAAAGCAACACAAGACATCACAGCTTCCCAAAATAGCATCGAATACAGGTGAAGTTTCCTATACTTAAAATATTTGTAGGAAAATACCTTATGATAAGTTCCTTTTGTTTTCGTATACGGCCAATAAAGTTTGTAAAAGTCTGGCACTTCATTTTCCTTTAAGCAGAACCGAATATCCTTTGCGTTTTGCAAAGGCAGGAAAATATTGTTTTCAATATAAAACAAGCCACGAGCGATTTTAAGTGCAACTCTTTCAATACGCAAAAGGTCGATATTTATTTGGAATATTCCGTTTGGCAGATGAATTCCATTAGGAGTAATATTGGAAACTCCTTTCAGGATTTTCCTTACCAGTGCTGGTGTTTGTGATCTTTGGGATCTACGATGAAAATCGGACATGATGTGTTTTGTGATGGGTGGTTTCTGATTTAGGACTTCTATTAAGAAGGCGTTCTGAAAATATTCCTCATCTTTCCTATAAATCTCATTACAAGTCTTGTGAGTAGGAATCACCCAGAGATTCAGTCCGGCTCTTATACCTTTTGGATAAAATGCTTTTGGCGGAACATGGTCATCAGATAAATTGCTTGTTTCTATGTTTCTTCCACATAGATAGCAGATTGGGTTGGTTTTGTCTTCTTCGACCATTTCTACCTGCTCAGTTAAAATTCCTCTTTTTAAGAAACAACTTGGTTTTATATTTTTTCTCTGTGTCCTCTGTGGTCTCTGTGGCTAATAATTATCTGTAACCTCTGTGGCGATTATTTGAGACCAAGTGTTTCTTCGAGGCCGAAGACAATGTTCATGTTCTGAATCGCCTGGCCTGATGCGCCTTTAACAAGATTGTCAATCGCCGAGAAACTTACAATCCTGCCTTTTACGCAGGTTACAAAGATGTGGCAATAATTTGTTCCGGCGACATCTTTAACGGATGGGCTGTCTTGGCATAGCTGCACAAAGGGCTCAGCTTTGTAAAAATCGTTATATAGCTGCAATAGTTGGTCGCTTCGGACTTTTTTCTTCGGCTGACAGTATACCGTCGAGAGAATTCCCCTGTCGAAAGGTCCCGCATGGGGCTGAAAAAGAATTGGGACCTCGCAGCCGGCGATTTCACCGGCAATTTGCTCCATCTCCGGCATATGGCGGTGTGAGCCGATTCCGTAGGCAAATAGATTTTCATTCATATTTGGGAAATGGAATTTGCTCGATGGATTTCGGCCTGCACCTGATATGCCGGTTACCGCATTGACGATAATTGAGTCTGTCTCAACCAGATTTTCTTTGAGCAGTGGTGCCATAGCTAACAAAGCGCCGGTAGGGAAGCAGCCGGGATTGGCAACTAAATCGGCACCTTTTATCTGCTCGCGGAATAATTCCGGCAGTCCGAACACAGCCCGCGCCAGATTGGCCGTATCGGTGTGCTTTACTTCGTAGAACCGTTCGTAAACATCCACGTTTTTTAGCCGATAGTCGGCACTGAAATCGATTACCTTTAGTCCCGCATCTAAGAGTTTCGGCACAAACCCCATCGAGACCTTATGTGGCAAACAGCAAAGGGCAACGTCAGCCAAGCCGGGCAGTTTCTTCAAATCCAACGGCTCGATTTGCAAATTGCACCGGCCCTTAAACTGGCCAAAGACATCGCCCACCGGCCCGCATTCGGTCGGCAGAGCGGTCAGATAAGTAAGCTCTGCTTCGCTGTGGCGCAGGAGAATCTCTATCGATTCAGCACCGGTATATCCGCTTGCTCCGATTATCGCAACTCGTATCATAATAGTCCTCTTACAAAAACAGCCGCTAAGATTGTCTCTCAGCGGCTATTGTAATAATCCAAGAATAGATTTTCAAATTAACGCTTTGAGAACTGGAATCTTCTCCTTGCACCGGCCTGGCCGGGCTTTTTTCTTTCGACCATCCTGGGGTCGCGGGTAAGGTGTCCGCCATCGCGCAGCACCTGGACAAATTGGTCGTCATAGCTTTTCAATGCCCTGGCAATTCCCAGCAGCGACGCACCTGCCTGTCCTGTGATTCCGCCGCCTTTGACATTGATAAAGACATCAAATGATTTTTCCGCGTTGACCGCCTTTAGAGGAGCCAGAACTGCTTTTCTGTCCTGTTCACGAGTGAAGTAGTCTTTGAACTGTCTTTTGTTGACCAGCAATTTGCCATCGCCGGGTTTGATTCGTACGCGGGCCACGGAGGTTTTTCTTCTGCCGGTGCCCCACCAGTAACCACCTTTGGGTTCGCTATTCGGAGTCGGTGTCGGCTTGGCCTGACTACTTACCTTAACCTCAGGGCTATCAGTTTTTGTTTCTGCCATAATTTTTGTTTTTCCTTGATTGAGCCTTAAGACAGCTCTATCTTCTCGGGTTTCTGGGCCTGGTGGTCGTGTTCCGGGCCGCGATAAACCTTCAACTTTTTGAGCATTTTTCTGCCGATTTTATTCTTCGGCAGCATTCGCCTTACCGCCAATTCAATCACCTTTTCGGGTTTTCTTGCCATCATATCGGCGAAGCTGACGAATTTATGGCCGCCTGGGAAATGCGTGTAATAGTCGTATTCTTTCACCTCGGCTTTTTTGCCGCTAACCTTTATTTTCTCAGCATTAACTACAATTACATAGTCGCCTGTATCGACGTTGGGCGTATATGTGGGCTTATTTTTGCCCATTAGAATAGGTGCAATTTTTGCGGCCATTCTGCCTAAAACAAGCCCTTCTGCATCGATAAGATGCCATTTCTGCTCAACTTCACCTTTTTTCGCCATAAAGCTCTTCATAGAAAGACTCTCTTTCGCTACACAAAAAGCGGTATTCTACAGAATTTATCCAAGCTGTCAAACTTTTTCTGAGGTGAAAAAATCAAGAATTTGGACTCTCGAATATCTAAATACGAAATTTATCCTTCGTAGTAATTCTACGGAGAATGGACAATATTAAACATTGTTGGTTGTTTGTGATTTTGTATGTATGCAACTTTTGTGACCAGGTCTTCCTGAGTAAAGCTTCGCCATCCATAAAAAATAATATTGTTGATCCCGTTATGCAATCCAAATGTTTAGCCCTGCCGCTTGCGGCAGGGGGCTTTATTCGTTACTGCCGCTTGCGGCAGGGGCTGAATTCGTTACTGCCGCTTGCGGCAGGGATTTAATTCATTACTGTCGCTCGCGGCTGGGGATAATTTCTCATCCCTCGTCCCTTGTTTTTATTGAAGAAGCGCCCGCCAGTTTTAGAAGATTTGAAATTTCGACGGGAAATAGCACGACTGTATTCGAGGGGCTGGCGCCGAGGCCGTCGATGGTTTGTAGCGTGCGCAACTGCACCGCTACAGGATTGGCTTTCATTATGTTTGCAGCCTCGGTTAAATTAACCGCTGCTAACTTGTCGCCTTCGGCTTTAGTGATAGTTGCACGTTTCTCTCGCTCAGCCGATGCCTGTCGTGACATGACGCGCTTAAGGTCTTCAGGCAGCTCGATGTCTTGCAGCCTGATTGAGTCGACATGCAAGCCCCATTCCTTAATCCGCTCTTCGACGTTCTCGCCGATTTTTGCCTGCACCTGCTGGCGTTCTGAAAGCAGCTCATCGAGTGTAAGGCCGCCTACAACATCGCGTAGCGCCGCCTGTGCGTATTGGGCGATTGCAAAGCGAAAGTCCTGAATGCGTATTATTGCTTTTTCCGAGTCCTTCACCATGAAGAAAAGCGCACCATCAATTTCGGCAGGGACATTATCACGCGTGATGACTTTTTGATGGGGAATGTTGACTACAAGAACCCGCGTGTCGATGAATTTTACATACTCTATAATCGGGACAACATAAAGCAGTCCCGGCCCGCGTACGGCTTGAAAGCTGCCAAGACGCAGGATGACACCGCGTTCCCACTGGGCCGCTATTCGGATACCGCTGACAATCGTTAGCCACAAAACCCCGACAATGGCTGCTGTAATTATGGCGGTTATCGGCTGCATTGCGCCTGTTACCGTTAGCCTATAAAGCGCAAAAAGGAAGACTCCAAACGGTATGACGAACAGGATTGCCCGCAAAGGCTTTCCAAGCGAGATATGCTCGTCTGTAGGATGTGTATACTCTTTTGTGATTTGAGAAACCGCACTAATTAAATTCTTCCCCATATTCTTTGTCTCCTTTGAAACGGGACGTTCTTATTCCCTAATTAAAAACGAGCCACGATTCACGAGCGACAAGCGACAAATTCCGAGTAGCCCATGTAGTTTTAGCGGCTCAATTCTTCACCGGAGTTGACATTACGAACAATCGCTGACCATCTTTTTCGTCAACGACTTTGTAGTTTACAATCATCCTTCTGTCATCCGCAAAGAGAGCTTTCTTACGCTCTAAAAGCATGCGGGTGCAATCCTCAATTTCGTGTCGCGTGAGTAGATCAGACTTACCCAATTCATCGACGATGGAACGAAACATCTTATGTTGTTCCTTTTCCGGTAAAAAAGAAGTATTCCAGCACATTGCAGCAATACTAATGATACCTTCGAAGCATTCATCATTGTCAAAGGTATCTAATAAAGGTTCAGCGAAGTCTAATAGCGCCTCCGACATCTTTTTGCCGGGAAAAGATTGTTGTGGCCGGAGAGGTTCAACTTCATAGTGCGTATCTCTGTTTTTTCTCCGCAGTTTCCTCATTACACCCATATCAACAATCCTTTGTCGAATTCGTTAAAAATCAATCCATTTATCACGTGCGACGAGCGACGAATTATGAGCAGCCCATAGAGTTTCCGCAGTTGAAGCATTTATAGCAGGTGCCGTTTCGGACCGTAATCGAGCCGCAGATATCGCAGGCTGGAGCGTCGTCCCCGAAGTGCTCAAATTGGGCGTTAAACTGCTCTATAACCTTCGCTTCGGCCTGAAATGGCCCGGATGTCTCAGCAACGACTGAGCCGACCAGAGCACTAATGCGACTCGCCGGGTCGGTAAATCTGTCAACCAGCGCAGGGACGGATTGTTTAGTTGCCTGCTTTGAGGCTGAAGAATCCGCCTTTGCCTGGATAATTGCCTCTGCTTTGACTTTCGCCCCAGCTTTTGCTTCGGCAATTTTCTGGGCGAGGTCTTTAGTCTTTTCAACCAATTCTCTGGCGGTAGTTGTAGTTTTGCTTTCCGGCGTAGCGGCCGCTGCTCTATTGGGGATGTTCTTATCCGCATAACCGGGTATAAACTGGCAGCCTAACCAGCAGAAAATATAATCAATCAGACTCTTGGCAAAGGGTATATCCCTGTTCGATGTCATTCCTGCCGGCTCAAAGCGGGCGTGCCGGAACTTGTCGACAAGCGTAATCAGCGGCACGCCATACTGCAGGGCCATTGAAGTGCATGTACCTATAACATCCATAAGGCCACCGACGGTGCTGCCCTCCTTGGCCATAGTGATAAACAGCTCACCAGGCTGGCCATCCTCATACAGCCCCACCGTCAGGTAGCCTTCATGTCCTGTTACGGAGAATTTATGCGTTATGCTTTGGCGGGTGTCCGGCAGGCGTCGCCTGAACGGCCTGGCCGGTGCGGAACCATCGGCAGCGGCTTTGGCCTTGGCCTCCCTATGCTTTTTTGTAGAGACCGGCTGAAGTTTCTTCGAGCCGTCGCGATAAATCGCCACCGCCTTTAACCCGAGCTTCCATCCTTCCATGTAAGCTGCGGTAATATCTTCGGTCGAACTTTCCTTCGGCATATTGATGGTTTTACTTATAGCACCGGAGATAAACGGCTGGACAGCAGCCATCATTTTTAGATGTGCTGCATAATGAATGCACCTTTTGCCGTTGCGCGGTTTGAAAGCACAATCGAAGATTGGCAAATGGTCGTCTGCGAGTTTTTCTGTGCCTTCGATAGTCTCATTTTTGTCTATGTAATCACAGATAGATTTGATGTCTTCGATGCCGTAGCCGAGCCGCTCGAGCGCCATTGGGACTGTTTTGTTAACGAGCTTAAGCATTCCACCGCCGGCTAATAATTTATATTTAACAAGTGCAATATCCGGCTCAATGCCGGTAGTATCGCAATCCATCATAAAACCGATTGTGCCCGTTGGCGCAAGGACGGTGGCCTGAGCATTGCGAAAGCCGACCTTTGTGCCGGCGTCGAGGGCCTGGTCCCAGGCATCTTTAGCAGCGTTGCGCAGGTAGTCCGGACAGTAAGATTCAGGAATATCATAAGCGTGCTGACGGTGCGTATTTATAACCTTGAGCATCGCATCGGTATTCTTTCCGAATTCTTCAAAAGGTCCTTTTATCGAGGCTATTTCGCTACTTGCTGCATAAGCGGTGCCGGTCATTATGGCGCTGATTGCAGCAGCCAGGACCCTTGCCTGGTCGGAATCATAAGCAAATGCCAGACTCATAATCAGAGAACCCAGATTAGCGTAACCGAGTCCAAGCGGCCGGAAGCGATGGCTGTTAACAGCGATTGCCTTGTCCGGATAGCTTCCGTTATCAACTAAAATCTCCTGAGCAATGATAAAAATCCGAACCGCCTTTTTGAAGTTTTCAACATCGAAAGAGCCGTCGTCCCTGCGAAACCTCATAAGATTCAGTGAGGCCAGATTACAGGCCGAATCGTCGATGAACATGTATTCGCTGCAGGGGTTTGAAGCGTTAATCGGCCCGGAGTTCGGGCAGGTATGCCAGCGGTTGATAGTGCTGTGGTACTGCAGGCCGGGGTCGCCGCAAATCCTTGTGCCCTCGGCAATTAGCCGCATCAGCTCGCGTGCCGAGTGCTCGCCGAGCTTCTGGCCTGTTGTTACAGCATAAGTAGCCCAGGTATCGTCCTTTTCGACCGACTGCATAAACTCGTCGGTTACCCGCACGGAAAGATTGGAATTCTGAAACATTACGCTGTTGTACGCCTGGTTGTTGTGGTCGCCGTCGTAGCCGGCCTCGATAAGCGCCCAGGCCTTTTTTTCCTCCTCGGTCTTGCAGGTGATAAATTCTTTAATATCCGGATGGCTGACCTTTAACGATTGCATCTTTGCAGCCCTGCGGGTCTTTCCGCCGGATTTGATAACCGCTGCAATCTGGTCATAAACCCTCATAAAGCTCAAAGGTCCGGATGGTTTGCCTCCGCCGGACAGTTTCTCTTGACTGCTGCGCAATGTTGAAAGGTCGGTTCCGGTTCCTGAGCCGTGCTTGAACAGCATCGCTTCGCTTGTTGCCAGCCGCATTATGTCTTCCATCGAGTCCTTAACCGACTGGATAAAACAGGCCGAGGCCTGTGGATATTCATAGCTGTTTTCACAGGCAACGGCTTCGTTGCGCTGCGGGTCCCAGCGGAAATTGTGTTTGCTGCCTGCGATACCATAAACGTCCAGAAGGCCCACATTGAACCACGCGGGTGAATTAAACGCCCCGTATTGATTCACGCACAGCCAGGTTAGCTCGTTGTAAAAAATCTCGGCATCCTGGTCGGAGGCGAAATAGCCGTCCTTTCTTCCCCGGTCGGCGATGGTTTTGCAAACGCGATGGACGAGCTGCTTTACCGAATGTTCCCGCTGGCCGGTCTCGATATCTCCGTAAAAATATTTGCTCGCCACCACTTTAGTGGCCAGTTGACTCCAGGATGCTGGAACTTCGATATTATCCTGCTCAAAGATTACCTGTCCGCTGTCGTCGGTGATCTTGGCCGAGCGTATTTCCCATTGTAGCTGCTCGAAGGGATGCACGCCCGGAGTTGAAAAGAAATGCTCCATCTTCAACCCTTTTGAGCCGAGGGCTCCCGCAGCCGTTTTGGGTTGCGGATGCCGGTCTTTGAAAGGATTTTCGGGCTTGAATTTATAAGACATTTATACGCCTCCATGCGAAAAAATAAGACCACAATATATAGAAAAATGACCTGGAATTAAGCCAGATATAGTGGTAAATCCCGTAAAAAACAGTATCGGCAGATTAATGACAATTTGATTAGGTGTAAAGACAAAAGTGGCAAATTTTTGTGTAAATTTTTTGGCCCTGCTGTTAGTCCTTATAGCGATTGAACCTACGCAATAAAATTTTTTTTACATGTGTTAAAGTATTTTAGATAATCTCACAATGATGTTAAGATAAGAATATGTCAGCGGAAAAAAGCAGCAAATTTCGAGCGCTCCGTGAGAAGATAAAGAGCCTTCCGATGGGGCCGGGCCTTTACTTTATGAAAGGTCCCGCGGACAAAGTCCTTTATATCGGCAAGGCCAAAAATCTGCGGTCGCGAGTGGCCAGCTATTTTCAGCAGGGCGGCGACCTGACCGTCTCACGCGGCCCGAAAATCGCTGAAATGCTCAGTAAAGTCAAAACGGTTGACTTCCTCGAGACTTCAAACGAAGTTGAAGCTGTGCTTGCCGAGGCCCGCCTGATTAAGGATATCCGCCCGCCTTACAATACCGACCTGGTCGACGATAAGACATTTCCATATCTGGAAATCACAACGGACGACGATTTTCCCGGCGTCTATATCACGCGAAAACCTCGACCGCAGGGAAGCAGATTATTCGGGCCTTTCGCCGGTGCAAAAGACCTGCGAGGCGTTTTAGTAGTATTGCAAAAAATCTTTAAGTTCCGAACCTGCAAGCTGAATATCAGCGAAGATGACCCGAAACGGCGGTTCTTTCGGCCATGTATTCTGTACAGCATAAAGCAGTGCACCGCCCCCTGTGCAGCCAAAATTGACAAGCGCGAATATAAAAAAGTCGTTATCGGCGACCTTATAAGATTTTTGCGGTCGAAACGCTCGACTATCCTGCGCCGTCTGAGAAAGCAGATGGCCGAGGCCGCTGAATCGCTTCAGTACGAGAGAGCGGCGATGTTTCGCGACCGTATCCGGCTGATTGAACGCCTCGACCGCCGCGGCACGCCGGATGAGGACGTCCAGCCGGAGGTCTTCGCCGCCGACCCGACAGAGGCCCTCGTACAGCTACGGCAAATCCTGCAGACGCCTGAGCCGGTCCGGATTATTGAGGGCATCGACGTCGCCAATATCGGCGGCGCCGAGGCGGTCGGCTCGTTAGTCAAATTCATCGACGGCAGGCCGTTTAAGAGCGGCTATCGACGGTTCAAAATAAAGACTGTAAGAGGTATTGACGACTATGCGATGATTGCCGAGGTGGTCAAACGCAGATACAAGTACGCCCTGCGGGGCGAGGAACTTTGGCCCGACCTTATTCTAATTGACGGCGGCCTGGGGCACCTTCGCGCCGCCGAAACCGCTCTCAAAGAGCTGTCTACCGCAGAGAACGCAAAGCACGCAGAGAAAGCAATATTAAATTTAAGAATTGCTGCAATAGCCAAGAAAGAGGAAGAGATTTGGCTTTCCGAACCATCATTGTCATTGCGACCCCGAGCTTGTCGAGGGGGAAGCAATCTCAATTCCCGAGCGACGAGCGACGAGCGACGAGCAACCACGCCTTTGCGTTTGCCTCGCCATTCGTCCGTTTTGAAGCTTTTGCAGTACGTCCGTGACGAGGCCCACCGCTTCGCCCAGCATTATTTCCACATCCTCCGCCGCAAAAAAGCTCTTGGAGAAGATTAGCTATGCCATAGAGAAAAGTCATTCTATTTTTTGCCACAGAGCTCACAGAGGACACAGTGAGTTCAAATGACTCAAGTCCAAAAGACTCAAAAAGTAAATTGAAGACGAAGGTTAGGCGAGCGACGAATAGTCATTCCGAGCGCAGCCGAGGAATCTATATTAAAAGATGTAATTCCTGCGAAGAATTATCAAACTTTATCTCACTTTATTTTACTTTAGTCACTTTAGCTCACTTTCTGATATTTTCAAAATCGGACACAGGCGAGAAATCTACCATCTCTGACAAAACAACGAACCGATGTTGAAAAGCTAATTTATACCAATTGGAGTTAATTCTTGCGCCCTGTCATTCCCGCGAAAGCGGGAATCCATAGGTTTATATGTACTGGATGCCTGCTTTCGCAGGCATGACACAGTGATTGGTAGTCTACCAAAAAGCGCATTTATTTAGTTGGATTGGTATTACAGAATTCTTCGTCTGCGTAGCAAAGCGACAAATCCTATGCCGATGCTGCCGAGAAAAACAGTACTTGGGACGGGGGTAAGTACAATTTTGGCATCTTGGCCGATATAAAACAAGTTATTAATTGCCTCGCCGCTTAATAATGTGCCTGTCAGATACCTGGAAGGTTCATCAAGGTAGGAGCCGCCCAAGATAGTAGTGAGTTCACCATAACCAAATGGCTGGCCATTCACAGCAAAATCCGAACCATATAATGTTACCACGACGTCGTTTGATAGGGTCAACTTTCTGTTTATTGATCCGCCGTAAATTTTAACCTGGCTGCTTTGATTGGCATGCAAATTATAACCTATCGAGCCTCCGTAAATCGTAACTTTGCTACTTCCATCAGCAACAATACCACATTCTATGGATCCTCCAAAGACAGCAACTTGGCCCCCATAGGCAGCCAAGACATTTCTTATTAACCCCCCCGAAAAAGTAACCTGGCTACGATCATTGCTGTATAGAGATTGCACCGAACCGCCAGACATATTTATCACGCTATCTTCAAATCCTCCTAAAGAGTAGGGATAGGGAAGTAATCCGCCGTCGAGCAGGTTGACGGTAGTTTGCATTCCGGGGCTCTGGTAATCAACCCATACGTTATCATCGATTTGGTAGTCGATGTTATAAATTTGACCGTCGTTAAAATACATAGCAGCTTCTACGTTTTGTGGACCGATAGGAAAAAACAAGAAAGTCATTGTGACCAACAAAAGAATTGATTGCCATTTCATTCGTATTCCTCCTTATTGTCGCGCTTTTTGTCTTAAAATCCAGCTTGAAAAGCTAAGTCCGATGCTGCCGAGAATAACTGCACCGGGAGTGGGAACGAGAAGGATTGCAGCGTTGTCATATATGTAGAAATCATTGTCTATCAAGTCACCATTGGATAGTATTCCGCTGATTCTGCCAAATGAATCTTTAATCTCGCCGATGGGATAGTTGAAGTCACTGCCGTAGATGTTTATTACGCCGGTGTGCGGCCCAAAATCATACCAACCTGCACGTATGTCAGTTACAATCAGCCCACCCGTGAAATCTATTTGACTGTTGTCGTAAGAACGCAAGTCGTGTATCAAGCCACCAGAAAAAGTGATATGGCTATTCTGGAAACCGTATAGACCGGCGTCTATGGTCCCGCCGGAGAACGTGACTTCGCTGTTATCATAGGCGTACAAATCCCACTTGAGATAACCATCGGAGACATTAGCTCGGCTGTTGTCGAACACTCTTAGTCGATGGTCTATCGATCCGCCTGTGACCAAGTTTACCGTAGTCGGATCACCTGTAGGGCTATCATATACTTCTACCTCTTCGCTGACGGCGAAGTCGATTGTATGAACCCCGCCATCATTTAGCATGAGTGCAGCATGTCCCTCCGGTAAACCCAGACAAAAGATTGTAAAGAATATTACCAATACGAGAATTGATTGCCATTTCATTTTCTTTACCTCCTCAAAAATTTATTGTTAACGGCGCAGTTAAGGAAGGGCACCGATACATCGTGTTCGTCAAACCTTGAAAATCTGCTCCGTGAATCTAACATATTCTACCCTATTGACGATTAGTCTGTATAGTTAGGGAAACTACGTATTTTTAAAATTTGACCCTCATTTTTAGGCGAAAAATGGAGGTAAACGAAAAATTTTCTCTTACGAAACAAATAAATCTTTATCAATCTGAAAATTGATTATCGAATTAAGTGGATATACAATAATGAAAATTTAGTTGCATAATAAACGGGACGACCAGTAAGCTACCTGTTAAGGGGATGGTCTTTGGTAAGGTTCTTTCTCAACCGATGAAGACAGATCTTACCCGAAAAGGACACTTTAAAAATGACTTATGATGATATTCGTAAAGACTTAGTTAATTTGACAACTTTTCTGCGGGGTCTGAAGAAAGACATCTCTTCAGGACAAATCCGAAATTATATGAACGTTCTGAATGCGTTGAAAAGACTTGGTAAAACGATTCGTTCGCTGGAGAAGATTTTAGACAAACAAGTTGATAAGACAATCTGCAGAAAGTGTGACTATATTAAAAATTCAGCAAAAGAGCTCCAAGACATTGTTTCTGATTCGATAAGTAAACCTTCCAGTTATATTAAAGTTACAAATCGGCTCGATGATTTGATTGATGACCTTAATGATTTGTCAGAATTGAAGCCAGCAGAAACAAAGCAGAAGTCTGAAGGAAGTAAGATTATGATAACGGCGAGAACAAGTATGGAAAATTGGGAAGCCATAAAAAGTGAATATGACATCAGTAAGATAGATTTTGCCAGGAAGATAAAATTTGTGAAAGACAAATTCAAAAAGAATGTTATATTCCGTGATGTTGAACAGGCATTTGTCTTAGCGTCACAGGGTTTCTCGAAACCGGCCCTTATTCTATCCGGAGGTGTCATTGAAGAGTTACTAAGACTGTACCTGAAACATAAGAAGATTAAGCCGAAAGACGAGACGTTCTTTTACTATATTCAGGCCTGCGAGTACAATAAACTTCTGAAACGTGGGGTTTTTCGTCTATCCGATTCAATAAGGGATTTTAGAAATTTGGTTCATCTCAAAAATGAAGAAGCAAAAAGACATACCGTATCACAGGCAACTGCAAAGGGTGCTGTTGCATCTATATTCACTATTGCCAACGATTTTCAGTAGACGATGGTGGTCGGTGGATATTGGGGGAATTGCAAGACATAATTGGTGGTTAGTGCCGAATTCGTCTCTCGTTACTCATGTTTCGTATTACGTATGTTGTACATAAGCCAGAAGGCAGAAGACGAAAGTCAGAAACAGGGATTGCAATATATCCCTCCACTTCGGTTGGGATGACGAGAATGATTATTGTTAATTGATATTTCTCCGCGCTCTCTGTGTTCTCTGTGGCCAGAAAAAAATTACCCATCTTTCCCAATCTAACAAAATGTTAAAATCCAAAAAGTGCTAATTTCTTACTCATTTTTATTAAAAAGCGCGCATTTATACCAATTTATACTCAATTCATGTCAATTTATGTTCATTTTTTTGATAGTTTTTCTTGCCTATCTTACTCAAATCCCGCAAACTTACATACCAACCTCCATTTTTTACCTTCAAAACGAATCTTCCCAAAGAAATGAACCTAAAAATCCTGAAAAAACCCTAATTTTTACCAATTCCTGAAAATTTCAATTTTCCGTCCTGTTAATCTGCGTAAAAAATTTATGGTTTCAGCTCCACAATACGCACGACGCAATACTCACGATGCACTACGCACGACGCACTATGCGCGACGCACTACGCGCGACGCACTACGTACGACTCAATACGATATACGAATTAAACAAACCAAGAAGCTATTTTCAGGAGCAGGCGGGTTTTCAAACCCTGGGCATAAGCGGTGGCTCGCAGTGTCGCTTTGATTGCTCTGGTAACGTCAGCACCGCTTGTCTGCGGGACGCAGGTATTGGAGATGTTCTCAGTTTCGCTAATCTCGTACTGAAAGCCTCTTATTACCGCAACAGGAATGGCGGCGGCTGTCTGGCCAAAGATTAGGGTCGAGGCTGCGGTCAATTCATGAGCAGTCAAATCGATGCCGCCGAACTTGGGTTTGCCGAACAAATCTTTCTGGCCGAATCTCTTTGAGACCGGCTCAATACCCGATGAGCCCACTGCAAAATCCATCGTGCCGAACGGGAGCATCTCGGTGTCGGCTAAGATGACGGCAACCTCTTTGCCGGTGAGCTTGCGGAGTTGCTCTCTTATTTTTCTTGCCTCGGCGTCGGGGTCCTGTGGCAGAAGGCTAACCACATCGGGCGGATGGTTTGAGCCGTCGATACCCGCATCGCAGGAGTGGATTCGGCCGTCCCTGCCCTTTGTTACGCAGAGAGCCTGCTCGTGCTCGATGAGGTCTCTACTGCATCGGGCATCCTTCGAGGAATTGACAATATGCCGCTCGATAACGCCCTTGAGGGGGATAATTGCCAAAATTTTATGGCCTTCGTCGAAAATCATTTGCAGCCATTTAGCGTCTTTGCCGGTTCGCGCCGATATCACCAGAGCCTTTTTGCCGGGGACAACTTCGCTGAGTTTCCGCGTTCGGCCGAGGGCCTTGGATACAATCTTGCTGGTCAGGACAATAATATCCTTATCTTGCAGGCCGCCGATTTCGTCATCGCTGCACTTGACGATAATTTCAGCCAGATTATCTCCCGGCTCGATTTGCGGTATGATCTGCAGACCGAGCACTTCTATCTTTTTCATAGTTTATCCTTCGACAATCGAAAGTTCCTTGATTGCCTTTTCGGATAAGCCAGTCATGCGAACGTCATCGCCGAGATGTTGAATGTCAACGCAATGCAAGCCGATAGCTTGTGTTAATTGGGCCATCGGGCCGGCTATATCGGCGCTTCCCTCTGCCGCGAGTATTTTCGGTGCGATATAAACGACAATCTGGTCGGCGAGGTCCTCCTTGAGGAACGAGGTCAGTACGGTCGGGCCGCCTTCGACAAGTAATTGAGTGATGCCGCGCTTACTTAATTCATCGAGCAGAAAATGGAGATTTGAGCGGCCCTGCATGTCCGGGTAGGTAAGCAGCTCAGCTCCATTTTTGGCAATCTCGTCGGCAATCCGGGGATTGGCCCGGACCGAGTTCTCGCTGGTATAGATTAGCACGGGACTTTTTTTAGCCGTCTTAATCAGCTTACAATCCAGAGGAATCCTCAGGAAGCTGTCCATAACGATTCTGATGGGATTTTTTCCTTTGCTCGGCCGGATTGTCAATAGAGGGTCATCGGCCAGCACCGTATTTATGCCGACCAGTATGCCCCCAACCCGCTGGCGGAGTTTGTGCACGTCTTTTCTGCTTTTTTCTCCGGAAATCCAACCGCTATCTGACGGTCGCAGCTCGTCCGCGCCCCTGCGTGATGGTCGCGGCTGGGTTGTGGCCAGCTTGCCGTCGATGCTTTGCGCCCATTTTAATATGACCCAGCATTTGCCGGTGGCGGCAAATTTGATAAAAGGGGCATTGAGCAGCCGAGCTTCATTTTCGCACAGGCCGGTATGTATTTGAATTTTTGCATTGCGTAGCTTCTCCAGGCCGGCTCCATTGGCGTGCTTTGATGGGTCAATCGTTGCGACGAAAACTTTGGCTAAACCTGCGGCAATTATCGCTTCTGTGCAAGGGCCGGTCTTGCCGTGGTGAGAGCACGGCTCGAGCGTAACGTACATCGTAGCGCCACGGGGGTCGACGCCCAGGGTTTTGCAATCTTGCAGGGCGTTTATTTCCGCGTGCGGGCCGCCAAACTTCTCGTGCCAGCCTCTGCCGACGATTTGATTGGCCTTTACGATAATGGCCCCGACCGCAGGGTTCGGCTCAACCATGCCGACGCCCCGCTGCGCCAGCTTCAACGCCATCTTCATATAACGCTGACTATCACTGACTTTTACACTGACTGACACTGATGTGTTTCTTTTTATCATTGGTATAAATGACTCGCTTTATGTCGACTCCGCCAGAGTTAAAATTTATAAGAAATCCTAACTCGTATTTACTATTTCGCAAATAACTATAAAGTTGATTTATCATCTTACGCGGCATTTGTTCTAAAGCTTTTAATTCTACAATAATTTTATCCTCAACTACGAAATCAGGTTGATATGAACCAATTATTTTTTTAGTTTTTGGCGAATATATGCTTATTGGTTTCTCTCGCTCATAGTTTATTTTCCGGAGTCCAAGCTCTTCGGCGAAAGCCCTTTGATATAACATCTCCTTATGTCCCGGCCCATAGTTTTTCTTTACCTCGATCGCAGCGCCACGAATTTCGTAACTTAATTTTTTATATAGCAAATTCACGTACTTCTTAATCATACTATTGTCTATACCAGTCAGTGTTGGTCGGTGTTCTCGTTAGTGTCAGTCAGTGTTTATCATTTTAAGAAACTGTTTTTCGCTAATGACTTTGACGCCAAGTTGCCGTGCTTTGTCGAGTTTGCTTCCCGGTTCTTCGCCGGCTAATACGAAATCGGTATTTTTACTGACGCTGGAAGTTGCCTTGCCGCCGGCCTCTCTGATTGCCTGCTCGATTTGCTGTCTGCTGAAATTGGCAAGTGTGCCGGTAACAACAATGGTCTTCCCCGCCAGTTTGCCTTTGGACTTGACCTTCTTGGGCAGTTCCGGCTTAACCCCCGCTGACAATAATTCCTTTACCACTGCGATATTTCTGTCATTGTGAAAATACTCATATATACTTTCAGCGACCTTTTCCCCGACTTGCTCAATTGCATCAAGCTCAGCGTGACTGGCTTTCATAAGGGCATCGAGCGAGCCAAAATGTTCAGCCAACACCTGCGAGGTCTGTCCGCCTATGTGCCGAATACCGAGGCCAGCGACCAGCCGCCACAAAGACCTGGTCTTGCTTGCATTAATCGAATCAATGACGTTCTGAGCGCTTTTGTCGGCCATTCTTTCTAATTCGAGGAGTTCTTCTTTTGTGAGTTTGTATATATCGGCAAAGTTTTTGACTAGGCCAGCGTCGACCAGCTGGTCTATCAGAGCTTCACCTAAATGTTCGATATCCATTTGTCCCCTGCCGGAAAAATATCTGATTTGCTCTTTCAACTTCCCCACGCAATCCGGATTGACGCATCGCAGAAAAACCCCTTCTTCGTCTTTTTTAACGTCACCGCCGCAATTGGGGCATTTCTTTGGTAGCTTAAATGGCGAGGTTCCCTTTGGCCTTCGCTCTTTTTTGACCTCGACGACCTGGGGGATAATTTCACCCGCCTTTTCAATCATAACCGTGTCGCCTTCACGAACATCAAGGCGATTTAGCTGGTCGAAGTTATGCAAGCTCGCTCTTTTGACGGTCGTCCCTGCCAAAAATACGGGCGTCAGATTGGCAACCGGTGTCAATGTGCCGCCTTTACCTACCTGCACAACAATTGATTCGACAACCGTCTCTGCCTGTTCAGCGGCAAATTTGTAGGAAATGCACCACCGAGGCGCCCTGCCGGTCGCACCTAATGTGTCCCGCTGCTCGAAGCTGTTAATCTTTATCACCATTCCATCAATCAGATAATCCAGCTTCAACCGCTTCTGGCTCCAGCTATGACAAATATCTATTACTTCGTTTATGTCTCTGGCTTTTTTGATATTAGGATTGACGGGTAAGCCGAGCTCCTTGAATCTTTGCAGGGTTTCGTAATGATTTTCTGCAAACGGTGAAGAAACCTCACCAGTGGCGTAGGCGAAGAACGATAGGTTTCTGGCAGCGGTGATTCTTGCATCCAGCAGCTTCAAGGAGCCTGCCGCGGCGTTTCGCGGATTGGCAAAGGCCGGCTCGCCGGCCTTTGCGCGAAGCTTGTTTAGTTCGACGAAGGCACTTGTTGGAATGTAGACTTCGCCGCGAACTTCGAGCACAGCAGGAATTTTACGCCGACCTAATAATACCAGCGGAACTGCCTTTATTGTCCGCACGTTAGCAGTAACATCGTCGCCGACTTCGCCGTCGCCGCGTGTGGCAGCCGTTGCGAGTCTGCCTTCTTCATAGCGGGCGCTTATAGCGACGCCGTCGATTTTCAACTCGACTACATAGTTGTAATCTTTGCTGCCAAGCTGTTTTTGTACTCTTTCGTCAAACGCCCTTAGCTCATCGGCGTTATAGGTGTTGTCCATACTGAGCATTGGCACTGCATGTCTGACGGTGGCAAACCCTTCGAGGGGTTGACCGGAAACACGCTGCGTAGGGGAATCCGGTTTTATAAATTGCGGGTTTGCCTCTTCCAACGCCTTGAGCTCGGCAAAGAGCTTGTCATATTGCAGGTCGCTGATTTTGGGCTGATTGAGCACGTAGTAGAGGTGGTCGTGCTTGCGAATCTCGTCCCGCAACTGCTCCATTCTTTTGCTTACATTTTGCTTCATAAGCCTTAATTTATATGCCTTTTCAAGACATTTTGCAAGAACTCTTAGAAATGATTGTTAAATGGACAGCGGCAAAAGTTCTATGAGAGGAGGCAACTAAAAGAGCTGACCCTATAAGCCCGCAGAGGGCCTTAAAGTTAGCAGATGCTGCATTCACTTGAGCTAAGGCCGACTTTCTCGGCCGGCTCATAGGCGGCAATCAACGCTTGCATCAGGTTTGTTACAGTAACTATTCCACGAAGCTTTTTTTGCTCATCGACTACCGGAAGGCAGCTAACTTTCTTCCTGTACAGGATATCCACAGCCTCGCAGACTCTGCAGGTGGGCAAAATATGCAGCACCTTCCGCACCATAAAGCTCTCCAGGGGCAGTTGGAGACTTCTGGTTCCTGATGTGGCTGCAAACAGGTGCTCTCGAAATATCTTTGGCGGTGACGGTGGCCGCCTGCCGGCAAAGGGAAGATTCCGAAGAATGTCTCTGTCGGAGACCAGCCCCACCATCTTCCCCTGCTCATCCGTTATAGGGACGTGTCTGAATTCTTCCGTCTGCAGGACTTCGATCGCCCTTGCTAAGGTGTCCTGCGGCTGAAGACAAATCACCTCATTGGTCATAATCTCTTGAACGGTTCGAGAAACCCATGAGAATAAAATTTTGGCCTTGGCTGAGCTTTCAAAGCCCATATCAATAAATGGCGCACCTTTTTTCAATTCCGGGCATAGCCGGTGTATCAAATTGTCGAGTCTCAAGAAGAACTTCATAAAGTCGGTAGTCGTGATGATACCCACGAGGTTTTCGTTATCGAGAACCGGCACCATATCGATATGGTTGCGAATCATGACCGTGATAGCGTCTGGTATCGGTGTCCAAAGCGAGACGGACTTGGGTTTTCTGGCAACTATTTGTACAAGCAACTGCCGCAGGGCTTTTTGGTCTATCTTCTGTTTGCCCTTTGTTTCGGCATCCCGTTCGTTCAGTCGCAGGACATCTCTTTGTGAAACGACGCCAATAAAGTACGGTTTTTGCTCTTCTGGGTTTGGATAGTCCACCACGGCAACGTGCCGGACCCTGTGATCCTTCATAAACTTTAGGCACTGTTTTACCGTATGGTCGAGGGTCAGGCGTTTGACATCCGTATTCATAATGTCCCGGGCAACGCGCATAGGCTCAAGATGGACATATTTCTCGATGCACATCTCTTCTATTAAGTCGATGATGTTAAATTGTCCATTTTCCATGCCGCTGCTTATCCTCCGGCTCGGTTGTGGCGTGGTCGTTTTAAGAAACTATCCTTCTTGCTGTTTTATCTTATCGGTCTTTTTATCGGTAAAAATTGTGAACGGCTTTAATGGATTCTCGCCGAATCAATCTGTGAGTGCTTAATTTATAGATTGAACGCATAAAGCATACAGCGGTGCTGAGCTTGGTTTTCCACGCGTATCGCAACCGACAATCTGTCGTATTTTCCTTAAATCCTTCTCCCTAAGCCTATTCCATTTCTGTTTTTGAAAACAGGTTGACTTCTAAGCTAAGGCGGTTTATTTTATAATAGCAAATGTCGGATTTAATCACCAATCCGTAACAGGTGGGCAAAAGAAGCAGAGATAATACCCGAATTTGCGAAAAAGAAGGATTTAAGCAATATTTTTCTCATGATTAATATAGAAAAATTCAAACCAGAGATTGAACAAATATGTCGGCGTCTGCCGGTCAAACGCTTAGGCTTGTTCGGTTCTGCTTTGAGCCAAAATTTCTCTCAAAGCAGCGATATCGACGTTTTGGTGATTTTTGATTCGGGCGAAAACATCGACCTTTTCGATAAGTATTTTGAATTAAAAGAGCAATTGGAAGAAATATTTAAACGAGAGGTTGACCTTGTTGTTGATAAAAAATTCAAAAACCCTGTTTTAAGAGAGGCTATTGACCGGACAAGAATCGTCATTTATGAACGATGAAACAATAAAAAACCTTATTGATATCCTTCAGGCAGCCGAGGAGATACAAAGTTTCGTTTGCGGAATGGATTTCAAGGCATATCAAAACAATCCCGTTACCAAAAGGGCAGTCGAAAGAGACTTTGAAATCATTGGTGAAGCTCTTAACAGGATTAAAAATATAGTAACCGTTCACGGTTTTTTGAGTAATTGAAGTAAAACTCTGTTTTTGTCCGATAAAAGATTCATGGACAAAGACGCTATTATCGAAAAACTTATCGAAGAAAACAAACTCCTGCGAAAGCATACAA
>Ga0315312_1000161_pt1 | contig 104731 bp, 113 predicted proteins | sample TDP7_MG_FD_203629 | JGI IMG/M metagenome (GOLD analysis project Ga0315312, IMG submission 203629) | Freshwater sediment microbial communities from Lake Towuti, South Sulawesi, Indonesia - TDP7 | ecosystem: Environmental > Aquatic > Freshwater > Lake > Sediment | place: Indonesia: South...
CATGTCCGCTGTGAAAAATGTCCGGCGCTCTTTCTATAACCATGAAGTCTCGCTTTTCTGGGGCTATCGGAGTCCTTTGCCCGTAAATGGGCGCCAAGTGTCGGCTTTGTAAGAGGAGTTTCATGGCTTTCTCCGGCGTTTGAAAGCTTACGTTTGGCACAGCGGCCACGAGGTCGTCCAGACTGCGTCCGTGATAGAGAAGAAGCTCCACTCCGTGAAGACTCACCGTGGCCGGGTTCCCGAGGGAATACACCTTTCTAGCTTCATACAATGGTTCCGCGTAATTCCTAGGTAGGGCTGGTTGAGGAAGGGCCTTTCGAGACGCGTCGTGATTACCGGGTATGATGATGAGTTCAATGTAATCTGGAATTTGTTCAAGGAATCCAGAGACCTCTCGATACTGTTCATAGATGTCTCTTATCACTAACTCCTTTACCTGCTTCGGGTAAACTCCTATTCCATCTACAAGGTCGCCAGCGATGACCACGTATTTAACGTGGCCTGCCATCTTCCTCAGATTACTGTTTCCAAACTTCCCGTTCAACCAAAGCACAAAACGGCTAAACTCGTCAGCCATAAACATCTTGCTTCCCACATGCAAATCCGATATGAGCGCTGAGTAAACCGGCAGGGGAGCCTTGTTTGAAGTTTTTTGAGGCATGTCGGGCCAGATGAAGTCTTCTGCAATCAGCAAATCGTTTCTTCCTTTAATGGCGCTTACGCAAATAACCTGATCCATCAATATGGCCTGCGCCTTTTCTATTATCTCGGGGTTTGCGCGTTGAGAGACGAGCACGGTGGCGCTAGCCTCCAGATCTTCAATCCTCAAAAACATCTGTTGCTTGTATTCTCGTCTCTCGGTTATCATGCCAATAATCTTAACCTTTGAATTGATTGAGGCTCTGAGTGCTTGTGATATAGGCATAGCGTCTTTAGCGTCCATCCTTTGTCTCAAAAATTTCTGCATTTTTTTGAAGCGGTCTCGAAAATATTCTAAATATTCCTCAATAGACCCAGTTGCACATATTTTATCCGTAGGATCCTCTATTACTTTTATGTCCGCATCGACATCTTTCGCGTACGGATGGAAAATCTTCCTCGCTTCGATTATGGGAAGCGTTAACGGCTCCGCCTTTGTCACCTCTGGAAGAAGCTCCTTCATTACCTCCTCCAAGAAGCCTCGATCAATAAACAATGGTTTTTCAGGGAGGTGTTCTATCCTTTTAATAGCCTCCTTAATCAAGGCAATCGGGTCCTCCGTTTGAGACAATTCCTTCAAAAGGTCAAAAGCCTCTTTGTTAAGTTGGTACCCCGCGGCTATTGCAAAAGAAATGGCCTCTTGGAGCTTTTCGCTCAAAGCTGTAGCCTCCTCCAATCCCGCTTTAATGGAACGACGATATAACCCTCTTTTTCATCTCCTACTAATTCTGTTTTTCTCTGCAGGTGAAGGTGTCCTGTCAATGCGGCTGTTACGGCATCAATTTCGTGAGGTGTCAATGCGCGTACCGCTAGGTCTCCCTTTAGACCCAAGTGTAGGAAAAGCGTTTGAATCTTCTCCCAGTCTTTGGTGGGCATGTTTAGGGCTTTGCGAGCAGAGGCTGGATGGACTTCAATAACATAAAACCCTCTACCGGCGACTTCCCGGGCTATTTTCATCGCCCGTAAGGTCAGTTTTTCCATGCTTGGAAAGCTTGGGGGGAAAACGGGATACCCGCGTTTATACATCTCTCTGTCTGCCCCTCTCATGATATCTGTTACCGGCAAGCTCAGGGGGGCATCTATCGCAATGAGGGCGGGGTCACAATCGATTGACCGCCTTAGGATTTCCCCGTTCTGGTATAATTGGCAAGCTGAGATCACTTTGTTTTTCCACAGAGCCCATCCGGTTGGATTTTTCGCCGTTCCCGCTAAATCTATACCCACTATGATGTTTTTCTGCAATTCTAATGTTGCCTACTAACTTTTAATAATATATTCTTATTTGGACGAATACATATTTATGTTGAGGTTTTCATATGGAGCTTCGAAAGGTTCAACGAACAAGTGGTGGAACGTTCTTCGTTTGTCTGCCTAAGGGTTGGGCTGAGCGAAACGGGCTTAATCGTGGCTCTACCGTTGCTATTTCTGAGACATCGGATGGGCGTCTTGTTGTTGATGCGAAATATGGGGTGGAGCGTGCTCCGCAGGTAGTGGTGATTGGGCCTACGCCGCTTCTTGACCGTGAAATTGTTGAAAAGTATCTGTTAGGATACGATGTTATTCGAGTTGAGGCGAAGGAAAGAATGGGCCCGGGTGATCGCGAACAAGTTAAGCAAGCGTCTAGTCGATTAATCGGTTTAGAGATCATTGAGGAGGACTACTCTCGAATTGTTCTGCAGTCTCTTTTGGAACCCTCCGCTCTTCTTCCTGAGAAAATTCTTCGACGCGAATACTCTATTGCATCTGGGATGCATCGAGACGCGGTAACTGCCTTGATCGAGGGTGATGTCCATTTAGCTAAAAACGTCATTGCAAGGGACAACGAGGTTAACCGATTGTATTTTCTATTGGTGCGGATCCTTCGAACGGTTATTCAAAACCCGAATTTGAGTGAAAAGCTGGAAATCCTCCCCATTGATTGCTTAGACTATCGTCTGACAGCGAGCCTAGTTGAGGCAATAGGTGACCAATCCGCTCAGATTGCTGAAAAAGTCAATAGATTAGGAGGCGCAAAGATCACAAAAGAACTTTCTCTATTGATTCTAAAGTTCAGTACGGCTGTGCATGAGGCGCATGAAAACGCTTTGAGGGCATTGTTTTCTCGGGATGTTTCGATGGCAGAGGCGGTGAGGACCCAACGAGAGGCTGTTATAGCTCTCTTTAACGAGATTGAAACGATTGCCCACGCTCAACCTATTGAGATCGCTCCATGCGTCCTCGCAGCAGTCTCCTCCATAAGTCGAATCTATGATCATAGCGTGGATATAGCAGACCTCGTCATGCCAAAACCTCTTTGAGAAGCTTCTCTTACAGTTTACTTGTTTTTGAGAAATATTAACCTCCATTTTGCCGATTTGTGGAAGGTAAACAAGAAATAAGGGAATCTAGGAACTAATTGAAGGATCGTAGGAAGTTAGGAAACATGGAGGAAAAATCCTTAGTTGAGTGTCTGGAAACGGCTACCCTCTCTAGTTTCCACTACATCCTCTTAGCAATATGCTCCATGGCATATGCCCTCACCGGCATGGATGTGATGTTAATCGGTGCCCTCCTAAAACCCATCGCCTTAGACTGGGGACTTGACCCTGTAATGGCGGGATTGCTTGCTAGCGCTGGTTACGTTGGCATGTTTTTTGGCGCCATAGGATGCGGCTTCCTCGCGGATATCGTGGGACGTAAGAGGGCGCTTCTGTTTACTATTGTCATCTTTTCCCTTTTCACCGGGCTTTGCGCTGTTGCGTGGGATGTACCTTCGATGGCTGTTTTCCGCTTTCTAGGAGGGATAGGGTTAGGAGGAGCTCTACCTCAACCCGGAGTATACATATCCGAGTACATTCCTGCGAAGTACAGAGGCAGATTTTTGGGTTTCACGGAATCTGCATGGGTTTATGGAGCGCTACTTGCCATGTTCTTTGGGTGGTTGAATGCCGCCCTAAAGCTTGGTTGGCGCTTAACTTTTCTCACAGCTTTCATCCCTTTCGTCTTGGTGCCGTTGATTATTTGGTTTGTCCCAGAGTCTATCCGTTACCTAGAGTCCAAGGGAAAGCGAGAAGAGGCCGTAGATATTCTTAAGAAGCATGGACTGCCTACTCCCTTGGAATCCGGTGCAAGATCTAGCAGAGAAGCCTCCAGAGGTTCTGAAGTGACCGTGTCAATGGGGGTAGCTCTAAGGGAGTTGTGGTCGCCTTTCTACAGGAGTAGGACGGCTGCACTTTGGATCTTGTGGGCTGTGCTAGTCTACACGTATCACGGGATCTTCGTTTGGCTTCCTACAATCTACGCAAGCCCCCCAATGAACCTCGAACTTGTCAAGGCGCTTTGGTTCACACTAATTGTAACGGCATGTCAGATACCAGGTTATTATAGTGCCACTTTTCTCCTGGACTCTCTCGGGAGGAAACCTGTTCTGATAGGTTATTTGGCACTCGCCGGAATAGGTAGTTATCTATTGGGATTTGCTGGAGACGTTCCCAGCATCCTGCTGTGGAGTTGTGTGATCTCATTCTTTAACCTAGGCGCGTGGGCTGGGTTGTATACGTACACGCCGGAGCTCTATCCAACACGTATGAGAGGAACAGGTTCAGGATTTGCAGCAAGCCTCGGACGATTTGCGGGGATATTTGCTCCCACGATAACGCCCCTTCTCTGGGCGACTGCGGGACTAGGGTCGGCTTTTATAGTTTTCGCGTTGGCGCATGTTGCCGCCGCCTTGGCTGTAGCAGTCCTTGGGGCTGAGACAAAGGGCAGGGTGTTAGAGGAGATATCGAAATAGCTCTCGAGAATTTGTGAAAATTAATAAAGTCGCTGCTTTCCAGTTATTCCGGTGAGCTGGGTGCATCGTATATCGGCGGAAAGACCCGTTGTCGAAGGGGAAAAGCAGTATCATATCGCTTGCAAACTAGGAGATCTCGCGAAGTACCTTCTTCTCCCCGGTGACCCTGAGAGGGTGCCGAAGATCGCAAGCTTTTGGGATGAAGCCAAGGAAATAGCCTATCGTAGGGAGTTCCGGTCCTTCACTGGAAGGTATAAAGGGGTGAGCCTCTCCGCCATGTCCAGCGGCATAGGGCCTTCTTGCGTAGCCATCGTAGTGAATGAAGCGGCCAACGTCGGTGTCGAAACTTTCATAAGGGTGGGCAGCAGCGGAGCGATTCAGCGGGACATTCGCTGCGGGGACCTCGTCATTTCTACAGCCGCTGTTCGTTTAGACGGGACGAGCCACCACTACGTTACACCCGAGTATCCAGCGGTTGCAAGCTATGAGGTGGTGCTGGCGCTGATTGAAGCCGCTGAAAGCTTGGGGGTTGAGTATCACGTGGGAGTCACCGCCACCACCTCCGACTTTTACGCTGGTCAAGCGAGGCGACCACATGGGGATTTTTTGCAACCCCAACGGAGCGACATCATTTCCAGTCTTCAAAAGGCAGGGGTGTTAAACTTCGAAATGGAAGCCGCCACCCTCTTTGTCCTCTCTAACCTTTTTAAGCTGAGGGCGGGCGCGGTGTGTGCGGTTTACGCGAACCGATGCACCGACACCTTTGAACCCGGGGCTGGAGAAGTGGAGTGCGTTAAGGTTGCCAACGAGGCGGTAAAGATTTTGAGCACCTGGGACACCGAAAAACAGAAGAGAAAGAAAGAATGGCTATACCCAAGCCTGTTGAGATAAGTTGAGGCCTTCGACGCGATCATGAAAGTATCTTTATAAATGGCTACAACTCTAAAAGCTTGAGGCGCCGGGGTGACAGAGCGGAAAACACTCACGCAGATGTGCCGGCCTCGAGATCCATAGCATAGATGGGGACCAGAGGAAGAGTTAGCCGGTGGCGCCTTGCGCCTCAAGGGTTCAAATCCCTTCCCCGGCGCCACTTGAGATTGCCAAATGGTTCCCATTTTTATCGGTTTTCCTCAAATAATCCCATTTAACTTTCCTTCAGTTTTTAAAAAAACAAGAATAAAAAGGGGCTAGGTGTGGCAGTCAATGCGCGGAAATTAGAAAATGTTCTTCAAGGGAAAAGTTGAAATTGTGAACTATTACGATACTTCTCACTCAAAAGGTGACGGTTCGCATAAGGAGTGATGAAAAATGGTTGAAGGAAAGTTGCAAGGAAATGTGGCAATTGTAACCGGTAGCGGTCGAGGCATCGGAAAAGCAATAAGTTTGGAGTTTGCAAGGCAAGGTGCTGATGTTGTCGTCAATGCTCATAGCGATGTAAAGGCAATATTTAAAACGGCAGAAGAAATACGAGCGCTAGGACGTAGATCATTACCCGTGGTAGCTGATGTATCAAACGTTAACGATGTAAAGAGACTGGTAAGTGAAACTACAAAAGAATTCGGAAAAATCGACATACTCGTCAACAATGCCGGAATCATGAAGCCAGCCCCTATCGAGAAATTATCTGAGGAGGCTTGGGATAGTGTCATGAATGTTAATCTTAAAGGAGCTTTTCTATGCAGTAAATACGTTGGTCATCAGATGATCATGCGAAAAAATGGAGTAATAATAAACATAGCTTCAATAGCCGGGTTTGTTCCAGAAGTTTTTGCCGGAGCTTACAGCCCCAGTAAAGCGGGACTTATTAGTCTGACGCAACTTTTAGCATTAGAATGGACAAAGTATAACATAAGAGTGAACGCCATTTGTCCGGGGGCAATCGAGACAGCAATAACCAATGCCGAATGGCCAGGTAAGAAACGAGAGGCAAGAATTAAAGCTATACCACTCAAGAGATTCGGTAAGCCTGAAGAGGTGGCGAAAACAGCAGTTTTCCTTGCATGCAGTGATTCAAGCTACATTACGGGACACGCCCTTGTTACGGATGGCGGTTCCTCGCAAAGCATGTACTCTTTGGTAAACCTCTTGATTGGTTAGCAAAACTTACTAACTAAATCCTCGGTTGCGTCAGGCATGTGCAGCAGGCACTCATTGAAAGTGAGGCATGATTTCTCTACTTATGAGTTTAATCATCTCCGTATGCTTTGGTATCCCCGTTATTTTTGTGCGAGTGATGTGTTCTATCAGTTCGGCATCCGTTATGAGGGTAAGTAAATGTTTGACACCGCTTGCTTCAAAGTCCTCTATCTTATCAATGCATTCCTCAGGAGAACCGGAGATGGACAGTTTTTCCACGAGATCCATTGTAGTTAGATCAATAACCTTAGAGATATCGCCTGTGGAAAACGCCTTTTTTATATCTGTTACATCATCGGGTTGAATTCCATGCTTAATCAGTTGTCGGTCTGGCAAAAAAGAAACAATACGGCCCACCATCGCCTTGACTGCTTCTTTTGCCGCGTCTGAATCTCTCGAAGTGCAAAATAAATCCGCACACGCCATGTCGAATTCCTTGAGGTCACGTCCGGCCGTCTTTGCCCCTTTCTCCACTTCCTCAATCACATATTTGAAGTATTCACGAGAGTATCCATAGCAGAGCATTACCCCATCGCCGATTTCTCCGGCCAACCTGAAAGTGAGAGGACCCCCCATTCCCCCTATGTAGATAGGTAATTTTCCTACTTTTTTAGCAGCTGAAGATAGCCTGTTGTACTTAAAGAATTCTCCATTGTAGGTGACTAATGGTTCGGTCAGCATCTTTCTTATAACTTCAACAGCCTCCCTCAGCCTCTTTATCGGCTTGCCTCCTTCAAGCCCAATGCGGTACTGTTGCAACATAAAGGGAGCCCCTATGCTTATACCGCATGCCGCCCTTCCATTCAATAATTCATCAAGGGTACCTAGGGCTTGGGCGATAAGTGTGGGATCCCTCAAATAAACATGTGTTACACAAGGCCCGAACACCATGTTTTTGGTCACCACGGCGCAGATGGCCATTGTTATCCAAGGATCTTTAAAATAGACCTCATCCGCAACCCAAAATCCGTAAAAACCACTTTCATCTGCCACTTTTGCGATTTCTAATATCTCATTTAGGGGATAAGAAGGTATGCTCGCTATGCTAAATCTCATAATACCCCGCCCTCGCGTGATGATTCTTGTTTCCAAAATTTAAAACTTTTAGGCTAGACTATGGCTACTTGACATAATCGGAGACAAGAGTGCTCACATTATTCTTTCTTCGAGAATTTAACATTTCCTAGTTCCTTGCGTGCATGAAGTGGACCCATTATACGCGCGCTACACATGCGTCAAAAACAAACCGCTTCGTAAAACAAGACTTTGAGGATTAGACAAAAGAGGTCAAGTTGAATAGCGATGAAATAGAAGCCGCTTAGTATCTTCCCCCTTCTTCGACACGACTTTCACGATCGCGTTTACCTGTCTCGAACGAGGGTGAATTGCTCTGTCTTCATAAGTCCTTCCGTGACTTACTTGTAACACCCAATTTCGAGCCACATGAAAATGAATAGAATATCTTTTAAGGGTTCTAATATAACCAAGCGCTTCTATCGAGGCCTTGCATTCCATACATGGTTAGAAGTTCTCTAATTAGAAAATCTACAGTTTTCTATTTCCTGCAAGTATTCCTCTATTACCTTGGACATAGACTTTCCTATGTTCTGAATCTTTTCTAAACCCTTCACTCCATTTCTCCGGTAGATGGCACTGACATTTTCTTTTAATTCGTCTATCGCCCAAGCGGCTTTCCTGTAGGCCCAGACTCTACGAGGGGATTCACAGCTCACTTCCATGCGATAAGTGTCAAGGAACAGCTTTTCCGAGATTCTCTTGTTTGCTTCTCCTTCTCCGGGCAAGATGTAACGAGGCATCCTGTCAGCGATTTTATATTTCTCACAAAATCTTCCCACTTTCCTTGCAATTTCCCCTGAGTATTCTGGATCTGGACTATAGCCTCCCTTGTACAATTTGTCGTACTTTGCTGTGAGGTGTGGGTAAGATTTTTTGAGGACCTGCATGTATCGGGAAGCTTGGGCACCACTCATGGTGAGACTACCCGCCAAAACGAAGGAACCTCCACTTTGAGCTGTCTTCTTCACCACAGCCTCTAGGTTTTCGTCGTTGTCGCAGATGTAGGGGAGGATCGGCATGAAGGCGGTGCCCGTGGGAATGCCTGCCTCAGAGATTTTCTTCATGGCAGCGAATCGGCTTTCGATGGTTGGGGAACGAGGCTCAAACCTTTCTAGATATCCCTGAGACTTGTGGTTTACGATGCTCCAGAGGACGCAAGCCCACGTTTTACGGTTTATTCTCCTAATAACATCTAGGTCCCTAAGCACTAGAGGAGACTTCTCGTTGATCAGAACTGGAAAGCCCAGTTGAAGACAGACTTCCAGCATCCTTCGGGAAAGAAGAAACTTGGCTTCTGCAGGTTGATAGTCTCCGGTAACAATAACGTCTTTGGGAACCCTGCTCAGCTCCTTTTCTAAAAGTTCGGGGGTGTTCTCCTTTACCTTTATATACTGGGAGAAAGGGTCAAGTAGTCCACGAGCCGCGTTCTCCCTCGCTAGCATGTTGTATTTCTCGTCTCGCCAATAGCAGTATTCGCAGCCGTGCTCGCATCCCACGTAGGGGTGGGCTGAGTACTTGCTCCAGAACCAACCGCCATCTATGTGTTTGTGAATGTTGAGAATTCGCTTGGCCTTATACAAGACGTATCTGGGCTTCGGTTCCATCAACACTGCCTTCCTCTTGACCTCAGTAATCATCTATTGTGTTTTACCCAGTTTTGTGCGCATCTCTGATGATTTCCCTGACGTCAACTTATTGAAGTAAACCTAATTCGTGGAGTTTGGCTGACTTTGGGGTTCCTGTTTTTCCATCCCATTTCATCATCTCATAAAACAGTTCAATTGCCTTCTTGAGGTCATCCTTTGATATTTTAGCTCCTTCTTTTGGCCCTGACCTTAACGGTTCAAAGAATCTCTCGGGTAGCCAGTCATCAGCCTTGGTGAACCCTTCTCTTAAGTTAAATATCCTAGCTAAATTCAGCGATCTTTCTGCAGTCATCATGAGCTCTAAGAGGCTTGTGTCCCACCCAGTCACCGCGTTCACGATCTCAACAAGGTGGTTAATTTTAAACACTCCAACCGGATGAGGGACAAACACAAATTTGCACGCGCAAACACAATCTAATAGGCTCCACCATAAATGTAGGTATTTAAATAATCTTACTTTTTCAGGTCCTAGACTCAGCCGATTAACGGTCTCTAAAATTCCGAGGGGCTTGATTTCTTCGATACTATTTTCGAAGGATGGGTCGTGGGCGGATTGTAGATGATCCGCCCCTGAGGGTGACAAAGCATATTGCAACGCCAGACCTGTTTTTCCACGCGGTTCATGCATCGGTATCTCCTTGCCCTTCACGTGCAACGCGTACCTTTCGGCACCTTTACCGATCTTCTCAGAGGCTCTCTTAACACCCTCAGCCAAAATATCACCTAAGCCTTCCCTTTTGGCGATCATCTCAACAAGCTTGACCATAGCGTTTGTATTTCCAAACCTTAGCTCCAAACCGTCTGTTTCGTCCTTTGTTAATACCTCATTTTCGTAACAATCCATCGCGAAGGCTATCACGCAACCCGTGCTGATGGTATCTAAACCATACGCATTGCACAGCTGATTGGCAAGTGCCACAGCACTTATATCATTTACAGCGCATAGAGAGCCGAAAGCCGCTATTGTTTCATACTCTGGCCCGCCGTAGCTCGGATCTGTCGCGTATGGTTCGAGGCCTTTAACCGTTCTCTTGCATCTGATTGGGCAGGCGAAACATCCCTCGCTATTTATAACGATTGTGTTTTTCATCTCCTCCCCAGATATCCTTTCAACCTCTTCAAAGGTGCCCTCCCTAAAGTTTCTGGTGGGTAAAATCCCGTCAGCATTCATGGGCAAGACCGCCCCAGCTGTTCCATACGTGTTTCTTGACAGCGCTGGCGGGTGTTTCCTCCAATTTTGACCAAACCACTTTGCAAGTCCTTTTATTTTTTCGGGATCCTTACATTCCACTCTTTTATGCCCACGTACCGCAATGGCCTTTAGGTTCTTTGAGCCCATAACCGCTCCTAGACCGCTCCTTCCGTTAGCAAATTTCAGCTCATTCAGTATGCAGGCAAATCGAACGAGGTTCTCCCCAGCATGACCAATTGAGGCCACCCTAACCAGCGGGTCACCAACATCCTTACGTATGGCTTCTTGTGCTTCCTTTGTTGTTTTACCCCAAATATGAGAAGCGTCCCTTATCTCAGCGTCGTTATCATGGACCCATAGGTAAACAGGTTTACTAGACGCACCTTCAACTATGATGATGTCAAAACCCGCGAACTTTAACTCAGGTCCCCAAAACCCTCCGGCCTCTGCCTCTCCAAACCCATTGGTTAAGGGGGATTTTGCAACAACACTATACCTAGAGAAGCCCGCTAAAGGTATACCTGTTGTGACTCCTATCGCAAAAATCAGCTTGTTTTCGGGTCCTAAGGGATCCGTTTGAGGTTTTAGCTCTCTGAGAAGAAAGTATAGGGCTAAGCCCCTTCCTCCGAGATGTTCTCTGTAAACCTTCTCGTCCAGCTCCTCAACCTTAATATCATTTATCGTTAAGTTTATCCGCAACACCCTATTGTTAAAGCCATACATTCAGTGGCACCTCTACGCATATTATGGCTAATTTATTGAAGATCCGATTTATGAACTTCGTGAGTGGAAGCCCCCACATTAGGATCCGTTAAAGGCCCGCTGTTTCTTTATGGAGGTTTTTCTTAGGGGTTTTCTTCTCAGTTCGGTGCCACAGACTTGGCAAGTTTTGAACTTGTAGTCTGAGGGGTATTTTCGATGGCATGCTGGACAATATAAAATCCAGTATAGGCGGTAGCGTATGCCAAAAGTCATGAGGGACGCAAAGTCTACGCCTATCTGGTTGGCTACGTTTTGGATAGAATAGTCGTCTGTGACGATCAAGGGATCGTGGCTGGTGCTCTTGAGCTCAAGGGCTAAGGCCAAAACCTGCAAATCTACCTGAGAAAGATAGAGCACATCTCCAACCGCCTTGGAGGATTCTTTGACCCTGTCTAGGAAATGTATGCTTGGCGTCTTAACCTTCAATTTTCCGATCTCTAAGGCGGTTTTAAACCGCACCCAAGGAAGGGAGTTCGAGACGAGTTCCTCCTCTACCGTGGGGACAGAGTACTGTTCCTTGTCAAGTGAGAGGGGATCGAAACCGGCGATGAACGCGGAGGTGTCGAGAACTATGACCTTCTTTCTTGTCTTCAGCGTCTCTTCCCTCGCGAAAAAAGGAGCCTACCTTTTAGGCGTTGATAAAAGTCATCCTTGAATCGAACAAAGGAAGATTCATACTCTGACTTAGTAATTGTCACGCGCGGGTTCTGTGGTTCAATTTCCCTTCGGTGATGGCCATCCAGCACCACCACCGCCCTCTTGGGTCTCAGGACCTCTATGCTTATAGTAGATTCTGCGGGAAGAACCATTGGGCGAAAAGCGAGGAGCGGGCAAACAGGGGTCAAAACATAGGCGTCAACTTCAGGGTCGAGCACTGGCCCGCCCGCCGACAGGGAATACCCTGTGGACCCAACCTGGGAAGCGACCATGACGCCGTCGGCTCGGCACTCCGCTACCGCCGTGCCGTCCTTCCATATCTTCGCGTATAAGAGCTTCACTGGAGCGTCTGCCGTAACGAAGACCTCGTTTAGAGCGTCGGGTAATCTGGTGTCTCCTATAAAGGAGGCGAGTTTCATGCAGCGCTGGAGCACGAATTCTCCCTTGAGGCATTTGTCCACCGCCTCTAACCCCTCCTTGGGGAGCGCCTCGGTTAGGAAGCCGCGGACACCCATGTTGATGGCGAGGATGGGTGGTTCAGGCTTGGGAATTATGAGGCAGGTCCTTAAGACGGTTCCGTCGCCCCCTATCGTGATGATTAGGTCAGTCTTCATCTCTTCTAATGGCAGAGCGGCCTCCACCCTATTGACGTATTTCGCTAGTCTTGGCTCTAGGAATACGGATAGTTCCCTCGCCTCTAGATGATCGAGTAATTTCGCTGCAAGTTTCTGCGCTTGTTTTCGATCCACACGCGCGACTAGGCCCACGACCTTAAACAATGCGGTCACCATATACGAGTGTAGCGATAACTTAATTAAACTATAAATTCACGATTGTAAAGGTTGCTGTTAGTGAGGCGATGGGAATGAGCAAGCCCATGGAAATAGGGGCTTTAAGGGTTGGCAGTTATGTCGTTATCGAAGGCGAGCCCTGTCGCATCGTTGACTTGTCAAAGTCTAAGCCCGGGAAACATGGATCTGCCAAGGCTCGAGTAGTTGCCATTGGCGTGTTTGATGGAGTGAAGAGAAGCTTTGTAAAACCTGTTGACGCGCAGGCAGAGGTGCCCATCATTGAGAAACGAGGCGGCCAGGTTATAGCGCTCTTGCCGGCGACCGTGCAAGTGATGGATCTAGAAACCTATGAAATCTTTGAAACCCCCATACCAGAAGAGGAAGAGCTCAAATCCAGACTGAACCCCGGCGTTGAGATCGAATACTTCCGTATTTTAGGCCGAATAAAAATCATGCGAACGAAAGGTTAATTGCGGTTCAGTGTAAGTTCTCAGTCCCAGATTAAACACTCACATACCACCTCAAGCTCTTTCTTTTAAATCGCCAATGCTATCTGTAATGTGAGGTGGAAACTTTGAGGTACGTCAAGCAAATGAAACTGCAGCCAGAGATCAGTGTAGGAGCGCTTGTCGACGAAATGAGGACATGCGGAGTGCTTGGAGCCGGGAGAATAGGCAAAGCAGCCGAGCTGGCAGCTGAAATGTTCAGCAACCCGGACTACACTGTGTTTCTAACGATGGCTGGACCCTTGGTTCCCGGCGGACTTCGAGGAATCATCAGTGATCTAATTGACAAAGGATATGTGGATGTGGTGGTCACCACCGGGGCCAACGTAGTACACGACATGGTGGAAGCCTTAGGCTACAAACATATGATAGGCACTTTCTTGGCCGAAGACCAACGGCTCAAAGCTGAAAACATCGGTAGAATTGGAGACATCTACATCGAGCAAAAGGCGTTTAAGGATTTGGAAAAATGGATGTACAAAGTGCTGGAGGCCATACCAGAGGAAAAAAGGGAGCGCATGTCCGTGGCCGAACTTCTGTTTGAGATGGGAAAACAGATTCCAGACCTCGGGTCAATCCTCGCCGTGGCAGTGAAGAAAGGAGTTCCCATTATATGCCCCGCCTTTGTCGACTCCATCGCAGGGTTTCATCTGTGGGTCTTCGGTCAAGATCGAAAGCTCAGAATTGATCCCCTTCTTGATGTGGGTAGGCTGATGGACAAGGTGTTTGAGGCAAAGAAAGTAGGCATCATCATTCTAGGCGGAGGGCACCCTAAACATTTCGCGCTCTTCGCCAACACCTTTCGAGAGGGCGTTGACTCGGCGATTCAGATCACCATGGACAGACCCGAGCACGGAGGCTTGAGTGGAGCGACCCTCGAAGAGGCCATCAGCTGGGGCAAGATTAAACCGGAAGGCAAAGCTGTAACGGTCATCTGCGACGTGACCGTAGCCTTCCCTCTTATAGTTGCTGCAGCGCTGGAAAAGCTTGGTAAGTTTCGTTAGAAAGTGAGAATGAGTTCTGTTGAAGCTGATGATGCGAAAAGAGCCGTTGGGCTTGTGAAGTCCCTTATGAGCGCTAAGGCTTCATGATTTTAAATTATTCCACCTTAATCTCGTGGCCTCTCCTTCTTGGAAGGTGTATTTCTAGAATCCCGCGCTTGAAGTAAACTTTCATGCGTTTCATGTTGACGGGCACCGGAACACGAACCTGACAACGGAAGGAAGAGAACTCTCCCTCTCGATGAGTTATGCCAAAATCGTCAAAGCGCAACTTTTGCCTCATTTTCGCCCCGATCTCGAGACGGTCTTCACCTATCGCCTCCACTTTCACAGTTTCAGGTTCTGTGTAGGGCATGTCGGCGGTAACCACCACCACATCGGCCGTAACAAAGACGTTGCATAGAGGCTCGAGGCAACTGGACCGGGCATCCCAGCTGGGTCGTTCAGCAATTGCCAACTCGGCCATTTCCTCAGCCGCTGCCTCAAAGTCTTCCATGTATTCCCTCATTAGATCGAAAATTGAGCGCCTTCTCTTTCTGGACATGAGGCTTCCCTCCTAAACATAGAGCGGAAGGTCGTATTCCTGCGATTTTTTCATTTGGGTTAACTCCCGCTGGGTTCGCTTCATGACATCCCTCGCCCTCAATCGAATCTCCTCCCCCTTTTCCAGCAATTTAGAGACCTCCACCTTTAGTTTCGTGATCTTTGTGAGCTCCTGGAGGGCCGCGGCCGCCGCCTCCGGGTCAGGGTAGTTGTAGAAGGACTGGGCTAACAGGGCAATGGCCGGTAGGTTCCTCTCGGCACAGTACCGCATAATGAGCGCGTAAGGACCAACCATATAGCCCTCCTTGAGGATCTTCACCCCTTTCGCACTCAACGTACTAAGAAGGGACATGGTGGATGCGGCGCCAAAAACTTGGGGTTCCTTGATGTCTTGACGGTCGGGCACTGGCATTCCTCCGATGGAGACCATTAGCCTCATCTTCTTGGATTGACCCCAGTCAACGAGGGCTCTCATGATGGGTTGAATAGCCTTTGCAGGGATCGCCGTTTCTGAAATAGTGACTATTAAATCATTGTTCCCAAAGATTCTTAGGGGGGCGTGGGGAAACCCTTCATGGAGCACCGCCACGGGTGGGAGAAGGTCCGACTCCACGTGAGCGATGTCGGTTAAATTAAGCTGGGATATGATGTTAGAGGCAGCGATGAGCCCGACGAGACCCACATCAGGAAGCCCCTGCAGTATTATGGCTTCAGAGGGTACCGGCTTCTTTTCCACTATTCTAACGGGCTCGGACACGGAGCACTCACCAAGCTTAAGTTCTTTAGGCGAGAAAAAAGAGTTACGGTGAATAAGAGCCCCTAGAGGGTTTCGTCCCAAGCATCAATGTCGAGCTGGAATAAAAAGGGGAAGTGGCCCTAACAACGGCGCACAGTTCACAACCGCATTGGCTGTTGTAGCCATACATGCGCCGAGCGGAAAAGATGCAGACAAGTACCGCGCCGCATAAATAAATACAAGCTATAGAATAGATATAGCATAAGAATAGAAAGGATCATGAAAAAACAATGGCACTCGAAACTATAGGAAAGAACCTCTACGAGGCTTTGAGGAAGGTTTTTCGAGCTCCGGTTGTGGATGAGGCAACCGTTAAGGAGCTGGTTCGCGATCTTCAGCGAGCGTTGCTACAGGCGGATGTGAACGTCAAGCTGGTTCTGGAAATCTCGAAACGGATTGAGGATAAGGCCTTAAGGGAGAAGGTTCCGCCGGGCATCTCCAGACGAGAACACGTGATAAAGGTAGTCTACGAAGAACTAACCCGCTTTTTAGGCGAAAAGCCGGTCCCTCTAGAGATAGAACCCGGGAAACGAAAGGTCCTCATGCTCGTGGGAATCCAAGGCTCAGGCAAGACCACAACCACCGCAAAACTAGCGAGATACTTCCAAAAGAGAGGGCTAAAAACAGCACTCATCTGCGCAGACACCTTCAGACCCGGAGCGTACGCTCAGCTAGAACAACTGGCAAAACGAGCCAATGTGTCCGTCTACGGGGACTTGAAGGCCAAAACTCCCATCGAAATTGCCCGAAAGGGGCTAGCGAGATTTATCGATTACGACGTTATTATCATCGACACTGCGGGGCGCCACAAAGACGAGAAGAGCCTAATAGAAGAAATGAAGACGCTGGAAAAGGCCATGAGGCCCGACGAGGTGGTTCTAGTGATCGACGGAACCATTGGTCAACAAGCAGCGACGCAAGCTAAGGCGTTCCACGAGGCCACGCCCATAGGGTCCATCTTTGTCGCGAAACTCGACGGATCTGCGAGGGGTGGTGGCGCCTTGTCAGCGGTTGCAGCCATTGGGGCTCCCATCAAGTTTATCGGCACTGGCGAAAAAATTGATGATGTTGAGCCCTTTGTTCCATCGAGATTTGTGGGCAAATTGTTGGGCATGGGCGATCTTCAGAGCCTCATCGAAAAGGTGCACGAGGCGGAGGTGAAGATACCCGAAAAAAGGGCTCGGGCTTTTTTGAGCGGAAAGTTCACCCTCACGGACATGTATGAGCAACTTGAAGCCATGAAGAGCATGGGACCCTTCAAGCGTCTCCTCAAAATGGTTCCAGGAATCACCTACAACATACCCGAGGAAATGATGGAGACGGCGGAAGACAGCCTTAAAAAGTGGCGAGTGGTCATCCAGTCCATGACTCCAGAGGAGAGGGAAAACCCGAAGGTCTTTAACGCTTCCAGAATACGGCGAGTAGCTCATGGTTCAGGCACCAGCGAGAAGGAAGTGAAAGAGCTTCTAGAGCGATACTCCATGATGAAAAAGATGTTTAAGACCCTAAGAAGGAGGGGTCTTCGGCTTCCATTCTTAGGAAAAAGATTTCCCACCGGATATTAGAGAAAATGAAGTTGACGCTTAGAACATGCGGCGAGTGAAAAAGAAGATGGCCGTGGGAATGCTGGAAAAGGCGCAGAAAATGCTGGAAAAGTATGCTCTTTGCAACCATTGCCTGGGGAGACAATTCGCCCTCTTAGGCTACGGATTGGACAACCGAGAACGAGGCGAGGTCCTCAAACTTGTATTAACAATGGAAGGTCATCAATTAGCACTTTCGGGAGAGAAAGCAGGAGTATCCCTCCTTAAAACTTTGGCCACGAACGGGTCCTTTGACATGGCTGCCGGAATACTAAGGAAACTGAAAAGGAGAGCTGGGGAAAAGAAAGAATGCTACCTTTGCAAGGGGCGATTCAATCTCTTAAACGACCTAGTGAGCTGCTCTCTCGAAGAACTGAAGGATTACGAGTACGCCACGTTCTTGGTGGGCATAGAGTTGCTAACCGAGGTGGAGGAGAGAGAAGACGAGTTCAAGGCTGAGTTCGAGGTGAAACACGGAGAAAGCATGCGAAATGAGTTCAGCCGAGACATTGGGAAGAGAATGTGTGAAATCACACAAAAAGCAGCGGATTACAAGAAACCAGACATCGTGGTCCTACTAAACCCCTTTACAGACCGCGCTACCCTCCAGGTAAATCCCCTGTACGTCGCGGGTAGATACAGAAAACTAGCCCGCGGGATTCCTCAATCCAAATGGGTCTGTGTAAGATGCAGAGGGAAGGGGTGTCCCCGGTGCAACTGGACCGGAAAAATGTATTCGGAATCTGTGGAGGAAATCATTGCCGAGCCGACATTAGAGAAAACCCTTGGAGAGGGAGCTTCGTTCCACGCGGCTGGACGAGAAGACATCGACGCTCGCATGCTGGGACACGGGAGGCCCTTCGTTATCGAGGTGAAAAAGCCAAAAAGGCGTTTCATCGACCTGCAAGATCTCGCCCAAACCGTCAATACGCAGGCGATGGACAAGGTAAAGGTTACGAATCTGCGTTTTGCTAGCAGAGACACTGTCAAGAAATTGAAGAAAACGGAGGCGGCCGAGAAACTGTATAGGGCTATTGTTGAGTTTGATAGGGGCATTTCTGATGAAGAGTTAGAGACCCTGGGGAAAACGCTTACCAATGCGGTGGTTCATCAACAAACACCTCTCCGTGTGTTGCATCGAAGGGCGGATCGTGTCCGAGAGAAGCACATATATGAGGCGAAGATAAAGAGGTTGACATCTAACCGCGTGGAAATGAGGGTGCGTTGTCAGGGGGGACTTTATATTAAAGAGTTAATAACCGGTGATGAAGGCCGGACTGACCCCAGTGTGGCAAACATCGTTAGCGCAAAGGCTGCGCCTCTAGAACTAGATGTCCTTAACGTAGTTATGAGGGGGTCTTAGTGGGCAGGAAAGCGAAGGGCTACCGTTCAAAGACTCGCTCTCTCCTAAGAAAAAAGTCCCGAGAGCGAGGGAAAATAGGCCTTAGCCAAATTCTTCACGAGTATAAGCCCGGGGAGAGGGTGGTGGTGAAGATCAATCCAACGGTTCATGAAGGCATGCCTCATCGAAGGTATCATGGAAGGGTCGGCGTCATCATGGATAAGAGGGGAAGGGCCTACGTCATAAACGTCACGCAGGGGAAGGCGATTAAAGAAATCACCGTTCGCCCTGAGCATCTTAAACCTTATGCAGAGGAATGATAATGCCTGGAAAGACGTTAAGGGAGCGAGCCATAACAATTCCAGAGGTAAAAGAAATACTAGAATCTATAGGTGAAGAGTCCTTGGATCAATTTCAGCGAAGGTCGCTGGATTACGCCGCAAAGTTCTCTAAGGTCGATGTCCATACAGCAGAAGAGCTTTTGAACAAACTCGTGAAGCAGTTTGAACTGGGAGAGGAAGAGGCGGTTCAAATAGTTAACTGCATGCCGGAAAGCGTGGAAGAAATTAGAACTTTTCTGGCTGGTGGGCGCAGAATTGTCGAAACCTCCAAGCTAGAAGGAATCTTAGCCCTTTTGAATGAGCATAGAAAAAAGGAATAGGAAGTTTTTAAATAATCTATTGTCGATATAGGCGAGGAAAATGGAAAAAAGATACGAGGAATACGCGTACGTCCTCGACTATCTTCCCCACGGGAGACCAGGATCTCGGCCTGGATATCGAGCAGGAGCCTTGGTTCAGGTTATTGGAGAAGATTACTTCACTCTTCTGGAGGCGGTAGTAAAGGAGGGCGTCCCTCTTAGATCCTACGATAGGGTGTACGTGGGGAAGGACCCCCGGGACAAAATCACCTACATCATCGGTCGAATTGGCTACGATGAGTTAACCACTAACGCGAAGATGGAACTGGCCGCAGTCGTGGAGAAAATCGTGCTGAATCGTGAAGGTTGGTTTGTCGACTTCTTCAACAAGGCTCAGGCGATTACCCCAAGAATGCATGCTATAGAGCTCATCCCAGGCATTGGGAAAAAATACATGTGGCAAATCCTCAATGAACGAGAGAAGAGCCCCTTCAAAAGCTTTGAGAATTTACAGCAACGCGCCAATATACCCAACCCCGCTAAGCTCATCACAAAGAGAATCCTAGAGGAACTAGCTGGCGAAAGCAAATATCGGCTATTCACTCGGGCACCCTAGTGGCTGAACGATGGATCTTCTTCGGCAAGCGAAACATCTTCTACGCTTTTATAAGGTTTTACCGAAGAAACGCTTGGGGCAAAACTTTGTGGTAGATAGCTCCTTACTGCAAAAAATGATCTCCTATGCATCCCTCACCCGAGAGGATGTTGTTCTAGAGATAGGAGCCGGACTAGGCTTTCTTACGCAACTCCTTTCTAAAAAATGCGGAAGAGTGATTGCCGTTGAGATAGACCCTGCACTGACAAAAATGTTGAAAGAGCGGCTACAAGGCTTGCAGAATGTGGATTTGATAGCGGGAGACTTACTCAAGGTTTCGGTTCCTCAGTTTAACAAGGTAGTTTCTACTCCCCCTTACTCCATTTCATCTCCCTTGTTGTTTTGGCTTCTGGAGAGAAAGTTTGATTGCGCCGTGATGACCTTTCAGCGGGAATTCGCAGAAAGGTTGGCTGCTTCTGTGGGCAGCAAAGACTATGCAAGACTGACAGTGAATGCCTACTACCGAGCTGAGGTGGAGCTTTTAGACCAGGTGCCTAGAAGCATTTTTTATCCACCACCAGATGTGGATTCCATAATCGTGCGTTTAAAGCCGAGGAGGGAGCCACCTTTTTACGTAGAGGATAAAGAGGTTTTTTTCGAGCTTGTACAGATCCTCTTTACTCAGCGGAACAAGAGAGTGAGAAACGCGACTCTTCCCTTTCTGCGTAAGCGGGGAATGAGGAGGGAAAACGCGATAAGAATAGCGGACTCCCTAACCTTTCACGATAAAAGAGTGCGCGAGTTGGCACCAGAAGATTTTGGGGCTCTGGCCAATGAGGTCATCCGAAAAAGCGGGGAAAAGGGTCTTCTTCAATAACTGTACCTTCTGCGTTGAAAAGAACGTTTACGAGCCTGCAGAAGACACATTCCTCCTCGCGGAAAACCTCGTGATAGACGAACACGATGTTGTGCTGGACATGGGCACCGGGTGCGGAATCCTGGGGATTCTTGCGGCGAAGAGGGCGAGAAAGGTGGTGGCGGTAGACGTGAATCCCCACGCCGTCCGATGCGCTGAAATGAACGCGAGGCTTAACGGCGTCGTGGAGAAAATGGACATACGAAGAGGAGACCTTTTCGAGCCTATCATGAAAGATGAGAAGTTTGATGTCATCGTTTTTAACGCTCCTTATTTGCCTTCTGAGGCGGGAGAACAGAGAACGTGGATAGGGCGGGCTTGGGCTGGAGGACCCCATGGTAGGCGACTCATCAATCGTTTCATATCTCTAGTGTCCAGTTATTTGAAGGAAGGCGGCAGGGTTCTGTTGGTCCAGTCTACCCTTTCGAATGTAGATGAGACCATGCGAAGGCTTGAGGGAGAAGGATTACGGGCGAGTGTTCTCACTGAAAAGAAGGTTGCGTTTGAAACGATTGTCGTGATACGAGCAGAGCGTCGTTAGCGCCTCATCTCCTTTTCACTTGCGGAATGAAGGTGGTATTTGTTGCCTTCGATGAATCCTTTGTGAACCGCAAACATGCGCTGCTCAGCGGGAACTTATCTAGTTCTGGGCTTCGCTATGATCTCCTTTACTATTAAGTCAAAGATTCTTGTGGAGTTTGCTGGTCGAATAACCAATGCGGTGTCTGCGCCACGGCTCGTTCCCGCTATAGCAATAATGTCTTTATCGACAGGTATCAAACCGCCATCCGCCGCCATCATCGTGATTTCAACCGAGACCTTTGTCCCTTCGCTAAAGATTTTCAACGTTTCAGCCATAATTTCAGCTATGCAATAAGTGCCAAATTTGTACCTAATAGCTCTATCGACACCTGCAAAGGCATGCATACATGTACAAATTTTGCCTCCGTTCTTTTCTATCTTCCTCCGGTTTTCATCGCTCATTTGTTGCACTCCTAGTTCCTCAAAGCCTGTATAATGAGAGACGACAACGACGTTGAAACCTTCGAAAACTTCAGAAGCTCTAACTCCGGTTTCGCCTCTTGTTGAAGCAACCACAATGTCCTTTATGTTCAACTCCTCGGCTCGCTCCTTTGCCAACCTCAAGACTTCCTCGGCATTCTGTGGACCGGGACTATCAAAGTAAACGATCGCCTTTTGAATACGGGACATGCACAACACCTTGAGATGCTATCATATGAGACAAATTTAAGCTTGATCCGATATTGGAAACGTTTTGAATTTTGCGGAAGAAGTATTATAATATAAGCGTGTGTACTGTTAGTGAGGTGAAAATAGTATGTGTGTTCTCGGCAAAAGCAAGCTGATAGAGCTCATCGAGAGGTATAAGGGCATCTACCCCTGTGACTATAATCTCTTAGATGGAGACAGCTACGTTCTAACGGTGAAGGAGGAGACTACGCTGCATTATCTGGAGCATAAAAACCTCATCTCCTACGAGATTGTGTTCACGCCACCCGAATACGTGGCTCATCTCACAGCTAAGAGTCGATATGGGAGAGTGGGGTTGTCCTTCCTCAACGCCGCAAAGGTTCACAGTGGCTTCGTTGGGAGGCTGGCTCTAGAGCTGGTTAACCTAAGCAATGACAGGCAACCTATAATCATCAAGAGGGGAGACCCCTTCATGCACATCGAGTTCCTAACTAGGGAGGGTGAACCTTCCCCTTACATGGGCGAATACCAGTTTCAATACGTAACCGAAGACGAGAAGAAGATATACATCCCTATCTTGAAGAAAGTCTTTCCAAACTTTGAAGAACTTGCCAAAATATGGTTTAAGAATAAATAAATATAGAACCGAATTAAAACTCCTCTGTCATCTTATATGGGTATATGTGAAATTTACAAAGGGTGTAAACCATCACTCACGTCTTGGCGCTGAGAATAAACAACATTTTAGCCTAATTTGCCTTTAATTAAAAGGGGGATAGATGAAAGGATGCCCATAACTATCCTCGATGTTGCTAACGCTTTGCTCTTCATATTTCCTGCTTACTGCGCCAACGCTGCACCCGTGATTTTTGGTGGAGGCTTCCCTATTGATGGAGGCAGAACTTTTCTAGACGGAAAGCCCATATTTGGCTCGCACAAAACCTTTAGGGGATTTTTTTCAGGTTTGGTTGTTGGAACGCTTGTGGGTTTTGTTCAGGGTACTCTGTTTCAGTATAATGTGCTGCTTGGATTTGCACTCTCGATGGGAGCGTTAGTGGGGGACCTCCTGGGGTCCTTCTTTAAGCGAAGATTAGACCTCCCTCCCGGGTCCACCCTTCCCATAGTAGATCAGCTTGGCTTCATCCTAGGGGCCCTCCTCTTTTCCCTTCCGGTTTCACCGCCCACCTTACCCATCGTCTTAATCGTCTTGGTCATAACGCCCCCCATACACTTTTTAACCAACTTCCTAGGCTATCGTTTGGGTGTGAAAAAGAGGCTTTGATGAGTCTTCTCGGGCTTGTCCGTTTTCTTGACTTTGCTTAAAAGGGGGCGCTCAGCTTCAGCCATATAACATATTCGATGTATAGATAAGCGATAACGATGAAGGTAGCGCCAATTAACAGGAAAATGAAAGCTTGGCGGGGTTTGTAAGCGTATTTGGTGCTTTGATAAGTTAACCATAACCCAGTAGCTCCGATGGCATAAAGGAGCATGGCGATTAGGCTGTCGAGAACTGACTGCTCATGAACGGTGTAAGGGTAGTAAAATATCCATCTACCCTGAAAGGGAATTGCCGTAAGCGGCTTTTCTAGGATGTCGTAGATCCCGCCACCTAAAAGGAAAATGGAGAAAGCGACGGCCACAACGCTGATAGCAAGCACCGACGGTTTTGCCGTAACTATTTTACCGTAAGCTTTTCGTGTATAGAAGGCAAGAGACGCCAGTTTCCTCCTAATCTTACTCATGACCTTCAGTCACCCCGCTTTTCCTGAGATGTTCCGCCACTTCCCTAGCCCAAGAGCCCGTATATGAGTTCTTTGCAACCTCGTTTAAATATTCTTCCCATGAAAGAGTCAAGGCACTTCTCCAAACATCGTACTTCTTAATGATATTTCTGTAGGCCCTCTCATGTAGATCGCAGTACTTACCTACCGCTTCTCGTTTGCAGATTTCGCACGTCATGATTTCGGCTCCTTTCGTGGGCAGTCAGCGTTAAAGCATAACATCCACGGTCTCCTAGCTCTTATCCGCACCTGCACCAATGGCCACCCGCAGGCACGACAATTCCTTCTTGCTGGTTTCACTGTTCCTAATTGGGGAAGAGGAAATGAGGTTCTACAAAGACCTTTGAAGTAGTTGGTGCATCCAATAAAGCGCTTTTTCGTTTTTCGTGAATATAAGATCATTAACTTTCCTGTGCCGCAACTTGGGCAGTTGCCTATAATTCGTTCTTGCATCCGCGCTCGTTTAATGGCGTCGCTCAACGCTTGACCGATTGTTTCCTCTTTTTTCTTAAGCTCTTCCAGCATCGGCTTCAACCGGTCAACAGCCTCCATAAGAACGGTTTCCCTTCTCTCACTGTTGCGCTGAATCTGCTCCATCCTTTTCTCAAGATCTTGAGTAAGCTTCACTGAGATCACTCCTGGGCAATACTTTCGGAGAACTTCAATAACGTCAAACCCTAAATCTGTGACCAGAATCCGCTCTTCTGTAATGTAACGCCTGTCGTAGAGCGTCTCAATGATGTCCGCTCTCGTAGCCTTTGTTCCAATCCCCTCCTTTTCCATTTTTTTGAGTAGGCTACTCGGATTGTAGCGTGGTGGGGGGTTAGTGAACTTATCTTCTACTAGCACTTTCCTCAATAGGATGGTTTCTCCCTCTTTTATAGGAGGCAAAAGGACCTCCTCAGTTCTTATGTATGGTTTGTAAAAGCGCATCCAACCTTCTTTTAAGACTTGTCTTCCCCGCAGATAGAAGTGGTGACCATTTACCTCTATGGTCGCTTTCATACTTTGCTTAACCGCTGGCTCACCAAAGACCGCCATGAAACGCCTAACTATCAGGTCCCAAATCCTCCTTTCAGGCTCGCTTAACGCCCTTTCCGGCAGGTTGCCCGTCGGGTATACTGCTGGATGCGCAGGGTCTTCCTTTTTTCCTTCGTTTGGCTTCAGTTCTTCCCTTTCAAGAAGATCAGAGGCAAGGCCTTTGTAAGCGGTTTCCCTGCTTAATCCACTGAGTATCGCCTTGTAATTGATTACAGGAGGCAGTTTCTGACTGCTGGTTCTTGGGTAGGAAATCAGTGCTTCTAGATAGAGGCGCTCGGCGATGTTGCCGGTTTGTCTCGGGGTGTATTTAAACAGTCCGTATGCTTCGGTCTGTAGTGAACCCAAGTCGAAGGGGGTGGGTGGTGCTTGCTGAAACTTTTTCACATCAATGCTCTTTACCACGCCTGTTTTTCCTCTGCACACTTCCACCACAGCGTCCGCCTCTGTCCCTTTGTTAATCTCTTTTCTTTCGTACTCCGCCTCGTACGTAGAGCCGCCTATGTCCACCTCTGCCCTTATGCTCCAGTATGGAGTAGGCACAAAACATTGAATCTCCGCCTCCCTACTCACCAGAAATCTTAGGGTTGGACCCTGAACCCTCCCTGTGCTTAATGTGGCGTATATTCCACTCCAACGATTAGCCGCCAAGGTTAACGCCCGCGAGAGATTTACCCCATACAGCCAGTCCACCTCATGTCTCGTCTTTCCAGCCTCTATTAAGGCAAAGTCAAGTTGGGACAAGGGCGCTTCATAAGCCTTCTCCAGTTCAGTTTTCGTTAGGGTGGAAAACTTCATTCTTTTTGCTACGTCCTCTTTGTTTTCGCAAGCATACCTTAGTATGCAGTAGCCGATGAGGCTTCCCTCAAGGTCATAGTCGCAGGAGTCTATGAACTCCTCCGCGTTACTTGCCAGCTTTGAAATAACTTCAATCCATGCGCGAGTTTGTTCTGCGCCCTTTTCCGCGACATACCGTGGTGCCCACTTAAAGCTAAAAACAGGATAGTAGTTTCTTCCTCCCCTCTCATGAACCACCGTGTATAAGTGTCCGAGGGCTGGAACTACAACGAGTTTCCTGTCTCGGTGAGCTAGGAAATAGGGCACCCCCTTTTCCTCAATTTTCTTCGGCTTTCCCTTATGATCGAGTGCTTGTGCTATTCGCTGGGCGGCATCCGGCTTCTCGGTGATGATCAAAGTGTATTTTTCCATGGAGCCTCCTTCCTTTCTCCTTCAGATACACGCGCAAGTTATTTAAGGCAATCTGTGCAACTGCCCGAAAGGGTCTTCCTACCGATCTGGGTCTTCACCTTATCAATTGGTAGGGACTGTCTGAAGGTCTAAATCGCCGTTTAAAACGACTAAACATCGTCTCTCACCAGAAAACATAAAAACTTAAACTTGAAATGTCAAGTTGATCCATATGAAACCCATTCTTTCCTTTTCTAAGCCGGTTCTTGAGCTAGAGACTGCCAAGACCTTTCAGTACTCGGACATGGCGGCTGCGCTGGCAAAGAAGGGAATGGAAATCATCTCCTTCGGAATAGGTCAGCCTGACTTCCCCACCCCAAAACACATCGTGGACGCGGGCATAAAGGCGCTGAAAGAAGGCTTTACGTGGTATGTCTCACCTCCAGGCATTCCAGAGCTCAGAGAGGAAATTGCTGAGTACGTTTCCGCTTTCACTGGGGCCGGAGACGCAAAGCCTAAGGAGACGTTAGTGCTTCCAGGGGCCAAGCCAGGCATGTTTTTCGCCATAGCTAGCTATATCAAACCCGGTGATGAAGTAATAATCCCTGATCCCGGTTTTTATTCTTATGACAACGTGACTAGGTATGCTGGGGGAAACTCCGTCTTCCTACCTCTTAAAGAGGAAAACAACTTCAGGATGACCCCCGAGGATGTCCAAGCCGCGATAACCGACAAAACCAAGATGATAATCCTTAACTCTCCCCACAACCCTACGGGAGGAATGTTAGCCAGATCTGATGTCAAAGGAATTCTTGAGCTAGCGAAGAATAAGGGTATACTAGTGGTTTCTGACGAAATCTACGACCACTACACGTATGAAAATGGATTCACCAGCGCCCTTAGCGACCCAGACTGGAGAGACTTTGTCATCTGCGTCAACGGCCTATCCAAGACTTATTCTATGACCGGATGGCGCCTAGGCTACGTGGTGGCTAGGGAGGAAGTCGTCAAGCGGTTCACCTTGTTTACCGAAAACACCTTCTCTTGCACAACCTCGTTCGTGCAGAAGGCGGGCATAGCCGCACTGAAAGGTCCTCATGACTTTTTGGGGAAGGTACTTGAAGATTATAGGAAAAGAAGAGACCTCATGTATAGAGAGCTTAACAGGATATCAGGTATCAGAGCGGAAAAACCCGCCGGGGCCTTCTACATCTTTCCCAACATCACAGAAATCTTAGAGAGGAAGAAACTAACAACTGAGGAGTTTGCGATAAAGCTTATGAGAGAGACAGGGGTTGTCACCCTCCCAGGGTCGGCTTTCCCAAGTAAGGCAGGAGAGGGCTACCTGCGCCTTTCGTACGCGTTGCCCATTGAAGGCATAAAGAAGGGATTAGAAAGATTTAAGGCTTGGATTGAGTAACGCGGGTCTCCCTTATGCGCTATCTTCTCGTTTAGCTAGCGTGTGTCACTGAATGTTGCTGAATCTTAGTATATTATCGATTATCTGTTTGTTTGCCCTATCATAATCATATCTCCACCCTGTCGTTGGATAGGTCTTTGAGAGTCCATTGATGGTGATTGTTCTATCCTTCATGCCTGGAAAGGAGGCATGCTGTAATGGCGATTTTATTATTATCTTTGTTTTCTATGTGAGTTTGTTCTTGATCTTCTTCTCATCTAGCCTGAAATCCTTGAGCTCTAAGAGACTGACTAGTATCGGCTTGCCTCCCAAATTGAACCACACAATCCCATATATAGGGGGTCAAAATTAATTTAGGGGTTCTATAACAGGTTGACGAGGGGTCGGTGTGAGCAAATATGAGGAGATCTCCGGTGTGCAGTTCCTATTGGGTAACCACGCTATCGCAGAGGGAGCTATAGCTGCTGGATGCCGATACTTCGCTGGTTATCCGATTACACCAGCGAGCGAGATAGCAGAGAGGATGTCTGAAAGAATGCCTCGAGTGGGCGGTAGGTTTATCCAGATGGAGGATGAGATAGGGTCAATCTTCTCTGTGATAGGCGCGTCCTTAGCTGGTGTTAAGGCTATGACAGCAACAGCTAGCGACGGCTATAACTACATGTTGGAGGGCATATGCTTCGCGGTTACCACAGAAGTGCCATGCGTTATAGTCAATGTTCAAAGAACAAGGCAGGATATACAGCCTACACAAGCAGATGTTATGCAGATAAAATGGGGGGCTAGTGGTGATTTCGAGATCATTTGCTTAGCTCCATCATCTGTTCAAGAAGCCTTTGATCTTACGGTTGAGGCCTTCAATCTAGCTGAAAAATACCGAAACCCTGTGGTGGTGATATCCGAAGCGATCATTAGCCATATGAGGGGCAAAGTTGTTATCCCTGAATACGATAAGATAAAAATAATAAATCGAAAGAAGCCGAAGGTGCCTCCCGAGGAGTTCCTACCATTTAAGGGGGAGGAAGATGGGGTGCCCCCTATGTCGAAATTTGGTGATGGATACAGGATTTTATACTCGGTTAACCCTCATGATGAAAAGGGTAAAATCCTTTGGGACCCGGATGTTTATGAGAGACTCTACGATCGGCTTCTTGGGAAGATCGCAAGGGATGTTGATAACATAGCAAAGTACGAAACTCATTTTCTTGACGATGCAGACATAGCTGTCGTCTCCTATGGGAGTGAAACCAGGTCGGCTCTTGACGCTGTGATAAAGGCGAGGAAAGAGGGGATAAAGGCAGCTAACGTGAAGCTCACAACCATTTGGCCTGTTTCATCTAAGCTTCTGGAGGAGGTGGCTGACAGGGTCAAAAAAATTATCGTTCCGGAGATGAATGTGGGAAAATATTTCCTAGAGGTGCAAAGGATTTGCAATGGGAAAACAAAGCTTGTTTCTATGCCTAAGAATAGGGGTGAGATGCATACATCTGAAGAGATACTGAATATAATTCGGAGGAATTCGAAATGAAGCCCCATCCTAATGCCAAGTTCATAAGGGAAGGCGGTTTGCCCCATATGTTCTGCCCTGGGTGCGGCGTCGGTCAAATCATGAACTATTTTCTTTATGCGATTCAAGAACTAAACCTAGATATAGATGATATGGTGTTGATAGGCGGGGTGGGTTGCAACGCTAGGATACCGGTATACATTCATGCAGACGCTATTCATGGTGTACACGGTAGAACCTTGGCATGGGCAACAGGTGTGAAGCTTGCAAACCCTGAATTGACTGTGGTGATTTTTGCAGGGGATGGTGATTGTGCAGCTATTGGAGGTAACCACTTCATCCAAGCAGCAAGGCGAAATCTTGACGTGACCTTAATAATTGTTAACAATGGAATTTATGGAATGACCGGTGGCCAGGTTGCTCCTACAACACCATTCGATGCCAGAACATCAACAACACCTTGGGGCAATCTTGAGAACTCATTCGATCTTTGCAAACTGGCAAAGGCGGCGGGCGCCACCCATGTTAGCAGGTGGACAACGGCCCACCCGAAATCCGCCATAAAAGCCATCAAAAAAGGTATTCAGCACAAGGGTTTCTCGTTTATTGAGATGGTTTCTCAGTGTCCCACATACTTTGGCAGATACGTCTTAGGGTTCACAGAACCTGAAGAGTACTTAAATTGGCTTCGGAAGAACTCTGTGTCTAAGGAAAAGGCCAGTAAGATGAGCCCAGAAGAACTCGCAGGGAAAATCGTTGTGGGGGAGTTCGTTGATAAAAGAGAACCTACCTTAGTCGAGAGATACTTAGAAATGGAGAAAACGATGGTTAAGAGGTGAGATCTATGCCTAGCAGAATTAATGTTAGGTTCGGTGGATTCGGTGGACAAGGAATCGTTATGGCTTCTGTGGTTCTGGGAACGGCAGCGGCGGTTTATGACAAAAAAGATGCCATGCAAAGTCAATCCTATGGACAGCAAGCGAGAGGTGGTGAGTGCAGATCCGAGGTTATCATCTCGGACGAGCAAATCGTATACCCTGTGGTGGATAAAGCAGACGTTATGGTAGTCATGTCCAGACCAGCGCTTGAAACATACATAGGTAGCTTGAAAATAGGTGGGTGCCTAATATTAGACCCAGATGTTGTAAGGTGTGTCCCTGATAGGAAAGATATCGAAGTAATCGAGATACCAGCAACCACGATCGCTGCTAAATTGGGAAGAACCATAGTCGCCAACATGGTCATGCTTGGGGCGCTGGTAGAGAAGACGAAGATCGTTTCAGAGGAGGCGCTTAGAAAAGCTATAAGGGACTTAGTTCCCTCATCCGTGGTTGATCTTAACCTTAAGGCCGCGGAAGAAGGCAAGAGGCTCATGAGGTCAATGCTAAGGTGATATAAATTGGTTGAAATCTATATCGATGAAAGACTTTGCAAAGGCTGCAAATACTGTATAACCTTGTGCCCCACAAAGGTTCTAGTGTTGTCTGATAAGTTAGGCCCGAAAGGCTACTTTCCCGCCATAGTAAAGAACCCGGATGGTTGTATGGCCTGCAGACTGTGCGAGATAATCTGTCCAGATTTCGCTGTATCGATAGGCACGGGCGAGTCCTAATCCTTCCAAGGTCTTAATCCTGAAGTGTGCAGGGTTCTGTATAGTGTTTGAATCCTTCGGACCTGAAGAAAAAGGAGATAGTAAACAACATGCTATTCTATCTCTTTAGAAACGGTGACACTAGTCTAGGAATATCTCTAGGATATTTCACTATGATTACTCCAGCGCCTTTTAAGGCCTCTGTTTTGCTGGTCGCTGAGCCTTTACCTCGCTCAATTATTGCTCCAGCATGACCCATTCTCTTTCCTTTCGGGGCATACCTGCCAACTATTAACCCGATTACTGGCTTAGTTATATTGTCCTTAATGTATTCAGCGGCTCTTTCTTCCATGGTCCCGCCAACCTCACCCAAGAGCACGATAACCTCTGTTTCATCATCCTCCTCAAACATCTCCAGTATATCGATCTCGGTGAGGCCCCAAATAGGTCCTCCTCCAATGCCCACCACAGTTGATTGCCCTATCCCGTTCTCTGTTAAGATTTTACAGGTGTCGTAAGAGAGGGAACCGCTCTTGGAGACAACGCCTACGTTCCCCTCCATAAACATTCTATGCGGGTGCACACCCACCTTGGATTTTTCTGGGGATATGACTCCAGGGGTGTCTGGGCCAAGAAGTAACGTGCCTCGCTCCTTCGCATACCTAATAAGTTTTAAAACATCAAGATTCGGTATGCCCTCTGGGATCAAGACAATAAGATCTAGTCCACCGTCAAGGGCCTCGAAAGCCGAGTCTGTTGCATAAGGCCCAGGAACAAAACTTATGGCAACGTTAGGCTCATGAATTGCGGCCTCCTCAACAAGATCGTATACCGGAACCCCATGTATGCTTGTTCCACCTTTCCCAGGCGTTACACCAGCCACAACGTTTGTTCCGTAGTCTATCATTATTTTTGTTTGGAAGGAACCCACTCGACCCGTTATCCCTTGAACCAAAACCCTAGTCTTTTCATTAATAAGGATAGCCATATCATCTCCTCCTCGCCAATTCCATGATCTTTTCAACTGCATCATAGATATTGTTGTAGGAGCTGATTCCAACTCTCTTAAGCATCTCCCTTCCCGCATCTTCCATGGTGCCAGTCAGCCTCACCACAATCGGTACAAAAGTCCCCTTCTCATGTAAGAATCTGGTTATGCCCTCAGCCATTTCATCCATTCGATTTAGGCCACCAATGAAATTTACCAGCAACACCTCCACCTTTGGGTTTGAAAGAACAATCTCCATCGCATTTTCCATTAACGTGGGGCTTGTTACCCCACCCAGTTCACAAAAATTCGCTGGCTCTCCTCCAGAATCCTTGACAATGTCCAAAGTAAGCATACCAGTACCTGCCCCATCGCAAATAATTCCGATGTTACCATCCAGTTCAAAGTAGGAGGTAAGGCCCGCTTCAACTGCTTTAGCCTCACGAAGCTTAGCACCAGCCGCTGGCCTAACAAATTCTTTCTGTATCTCATCGGTTAATTCTCTGTGCCTGAACGACGCTCTGGCATCAATGTTCAATTTCGCATCAACGGCGACAAACTCATCGTTTGCGGTGAGTGCCAAGGGGTTGATTTCAACCAGCTCGGCATCGTATTTTTCAAAAATGTTATACATAATTTTAAGAATTCTAGCGAAGGACCCTGCCCTTTTTTCGTTAAGACAGACTTTCTTGGCTATGCTTCTTCCCTCATAATCTGAAAAACTCTTGAAAACATCTGTCTTCCTTTCGATAATTTTCTCAGGAGACCTCTCAGCGACCAGCTCGATCTCCACTCCACCTTCACTAGTGACAATAACTATTGGTGTCCTCGCTTCTTGGTCGATGGTCACACCTGCATAGAGCTCGCTTCTTATCGGTATTTTCTCTTCCACTAATATTTTTCTGATCTCCTCTCCTTTTATCTCTAAGGCAAACATCTCCTCAGCTAACTCTCTCGCCTCCAATGGGTTCTTAGCGAACTTGACTCCACCAGCTAATCCCCTGCCACCCACGAGGACTTGTGCTTTTAACGCGACGGATCCTCCCAACTCCTTAGCTATTTCCCCCGCTTCTAACGCATCTGTCGCAACCCCACCCCTTGGCACTGGGATTCCTTCTCGTCTAAAAATTCTCTTAGCTTGAAACTCAAACAACTTCATTAACTGAGACCTCCAAGGAGGGGTGATTAACAAAATAAGAATTTCACTTATTAAAATTGTGTTAGTGGAAACAATGAGAATTGCAGGAAATTTGAGAAGCATATGAGGCTTTTAGATCGTAAAATGCTCTAGAGAGAAACGAAGTTAACAGGAGGGTTAAACCGCTGTTATATTGCGATGAGGCTTCGAATGGCTCTTTATAGAGAAAGATGCATAATGTTTTTGAATATGGCTTGAACAGCGATGGAAATCTCCATCGGAAGGTTGAATGCTCGAGCCTTAGAGAAGGTAATAAAGTCTATAAGATGGAGTGCAATGTAAAAGGATGTAAGTTATATCGGTGATTAGATGTATGCTGTTCGATTAGTGTGTGTTCGATGCGGGTCCAGCTTTGATGTTCAAGATAAAATTTGGGCATGCAAAGATTGTGGCTCTTTACTCGATGTGAAGTATGACCACGAAGAAGTGCAGAAAAGTCTTAATAAAAATGATCTTTCAAACAGAGTATCCTATCTTTGGAGATACAAGGAGCTACTACCCATACAGCAAACAAAAAATATCTGTTCTTTGGGAGAAGGATGGACCTACGTTCAGAAGTCCAGCAATTATGGAAACATGTTTGGGTTGAAAAGGCTTTTTTTCAAGCTAGAGTATCTTAATCCAACGGGATCCTTCAAAGACAGGGGATCAACGGTCCTCGTTTCCAAGGCTAAGGAACTCCAGGTGAAGTCTATGATCGATGATTCTTCTGGAAATGCGGGCTCTTCCCTTGCCGCGTACTGCGCTAAGGCGGACATTGAAAGCTTCATTTATGTCCCAGCCACTGCCCCAGCCGAGAAGGCCGCCCAAGTAAAGATGTACGGAGCGAAGTTAGTGAGAATTGATGGCACGAGGGAAGATGTTGCTAAGGCCGCACAAGATGCTTGTAGAATGGAGGGAAAATATTACGGATCGCACAACATGAACCCCTACTTTTTGGAGGGAAACAAAACCTTCGCGTACGAGGTCGCTGAACAAATGAGTTGGGAGGTTCCTAATCACATAGTCTTTCCGGTTGGAGGCGGCACCCTAATTGTTGGGTCAAGGAAGGGCTTCGACGAGCTTCTAAAACTCGGTTGGATTGAAAGGTTTCCTAGGTTGCATTGTATCCAGGCAGAGGCCTGTATGCCTATAGTTCATGCCTACCAGAGAGGATTAGATTATATAGAGGATGTTGAGGAGAGCGAAACCGTTGCTGGAGGAGTGAGGATTAGAAGACCAGCTAGGGGAGAACAAGTGCTAGATGCCGTTAGGGAGACCGGCGGAACCGCTCTCGCCGTCCCTGATGAGGAACTTCTGCGTCATCAAAAGGCATTGGCTCGAAGGGAGGGAATATTTGCTGAGCCGACCTCCTGTGTAGCCTTGGCCGGTTTAGCCAAGCTTTGCGAAAACAAAGAAATTGACCATGATGAAACGGTGATCGTACCGATCACAGGCTTTGGCTTGAAGGACGTTGAAACCGCTAAAAAGCAAGTGGGTCGATAATCATGGATGTGGGATCATGCCTCAACGAGTGATCTGTCAGGGATGTGGCGCGGTTCTTTACGAGGGAATAGAACTGGTGCCTCCGGATGAGGTTATTCAGCGTTACGACGGCAAATGTCCCAAGTGTGGGAAAAAGCTTTCCTTCACCCCCATGAACGTTGAAGTGAAGCCTATTGAATAAATAAGTGTTTGGAGGTTGTTTCTTGGGTCAGCCTGCACGAAAAACCCATCTCCACAGTTTTCACAGCCTAAGGGGTCGGATGGTTTCTTTTGCTGGGTTTGAAATGCCGATGTGGTATAAGGGGATTATTCCGGAGCATATGGCGGTTCGAAACGCGGTTGGCATTTTCGACGTCACGCATATGGGACGGGCGCTGATTAATGGTCCAGGCGCTGAAGCCTTTCTGGATTATGTAACAACGAATAACGTTGCTGCCCTGCCCCCGCTTTCCGCACATTACTCAACGTTGTGCAACGAGCTAGGAGGCATAAAAGACGACTTCATCGTATCTAGATTGGAAACGGAAAAATTCCTTTTAGTTCCCAACGCGATTAATCGGATCAAGGATTACGAGTGGTTAGTTAAACAATCCCGAGCTTTTGATGTGAAGATAGAGGACGTTTCTGATAATATTGCCATGTTTGCGGTGCAGGGTCCCAAAGCTGAGCAGACCCTGCAGGAGATATGTGATGAAGACTTAACCAAAATCCAGCGCTTCAAGGGTGGTTGGGTTAAATTAGCCGGAGTTGACGTTTATGTTTCAAGAACAGGGTATACTGGCGAAGACGGGTTCGAACTCTTCACGTGGAACACCCCTCTTTCGAACCCTGACAATGCCATCAAGGTGTGGAACGCTATTTTAGAGGCTGGTCAAAGTGTTGGAATTGAACCATGTGGCTTGGGCGCCAGAGACACCCTAAGGCTCGAGGCTGGCATGTGCCTTTACGGTAACGACATCGACGAAAAAACCACCCCTCTAGAAGCGGCACTGGGTTTTGTTGTGAAGTTCAATAAGGGAGACTTTATTGGCAAGGAAGCCTTGCTGAAACAGAAAACCGAGGGATTAAAAAGGAAGCGAGTTGGCGTGCGAATGCTTGAAAGGGGGATTCCACGCCCCCATAATGAGGTGTGGAGAAAGGGAGAAAAAATAGGGCATGTAACTAGTGGAACCTTCTCCCCTATACTTAAGAGGGGAATAGCTATGGCATACCTCTCTACTGAATATGCAGTGGAGAGTACAACTGTTGACGTAAGGATAAGAGATAAATTTGTAAAGGGGGAAGTGGTTACGTTTCCCTTCTACGATGTTACGCGGTATGGCTTCAGGAGGGAAACATGATGCATACGCAGGATTATGAAGTACCTGACGAGCTCTACTACTCTAAGGAACATGAATGGGCTCGTCTAGAAGGGGAATACGCCGTAGTGGGAATAACCGATTACGCCCAAAAGGCTCTACACGAAATCGTCTACGTGGAAACACCTTTGCTTGGATCCGAACTCAAGCAGATGGAAATGATGGGTGTGGTTGAGTCGGTGAAGGCAGTCTCAGACATTTTTGCTCCGATCTCTGGTGAAGTTGTTGAGGTTAACCAAGCCCTCGCAGAAAGTCCAGAGCTTGCAAATAGAGACCCCTATGGCGCCGGCTGGATCGCAAAGATTCTTCCCACCAACCTTAAAAATGATCTCAAAAACCTAATGAACGCTCAACAATACGCTGACCATATCAGAAAGCTTGAAGAAAAATAGATTCAGCGACTGACACACACTTCTCTCCTTCCTTGATTAGGGTCGTTGTCCTTAGAGGGAACCGCAAATCAAATAAAAGCGTTCTCCGAATGTTTGGCAAGAGGAAGGCTGCTGTATTATGGAAATCAAGAGGTTGCTTGGTAAAGGTTTTAGAAAGGCAACTGAGGCTTTGAAGGGCTTTAAGGCCCTTCGCTTCAGGGTCTCCCATTCTTCACTTATACATGTTTCTCTACTTCTTCTCATTCTTTCCATCGCTTTTATGGTTAGGTTGCTTCCTCTCCGCTGGGGCTTTTACCTCTCCGAGTTTGACCCCTATTATCAGTATCGCCTAACAAAGCACATGGTCGAAAACGGTTTCCTCGCTTGGACCTCTTGGCATGACACTATGAGCTGGTATCCCTACGGACGCGATATTCCGCGAACCTCTTTTCCGGGGCTAGCCCTAACCGCCGCCTTTTTCTACGTCATACTGAGGACACTGGGTTTTCCTCTCACTCCCGCCTTTGCCTTCGACCCTCTTACATCTGACCCGCTTTTCAATTTCTGCGTGATTTTTCCTGTGATAATGGGGACAGTGACATGTTTGGTCATGTACTTCTTGGGCAAAGACATCGGCGGTAAGGAAATGGGTCTTTTTTCAGCGTTCTTTCTAGCCTTAAGCTCCTCCTATATCGGCCGCACCTCTTTAGGGTTTTTTGACGATGAAACTGTGGGGATTTTTGGCATCCTTCTCTTTATTCTCCTCTTTCTAAGATCTATTGAAACCGAGAGGCCTTTTAAAACCTGCTTGATTTATGGAATCGCCGCCGGTATGTCTCTTGGTTATCTTTTCGCTTCGTGGGGAGCCGCACGTTACCCAGTAGGGATGGCGGTTCTTCTTGTTGTTGTCTTGCTTTTGCTGCGCAGGTATTCGTCCCGTTTGCTTTTCTCTTATAGCATAACTTTTGGCATAGCCCTTTTCATAGCCATCAACGTGCCATATTTAGGCTTCAGGTTTTTGATCGACTCATCTATTCTACCTGTTTCTGGAATCTTCTTATTGCTATGCGCTTGCGAGGCTACTAGACATATCAAAACCCTTAAGATGAAAGCGCTATTTATGCTCGTTTTCCTCGCTTTAAGTGCTGTCTTAATCTTTATGATTTTGCATTTCGGATACTTCAAGCCCCTCGAGACCAAGCTTTTGGCGGTTTTGAATCCCTATGAACGTCTAGCGTATCCTCTCGTAGAGTCCGTGCAAGAACATAGACCCGCTGCTTGGGGGTCCTTTTATTACGACTTTGGAATCGGGACCTTCTTCATACCTGTGGGTTTGTTCTTCGCTGTGCAGAATCCCACGAACCGAAACGTCTTCTTAGTCATCTTCGGCTTGACCTCCATATACTTTGCTGGTTCCATGGTGCGGCTAACCTTGCTTATGGCTCCGGCCTTCAGTCTTTTGTGGGCATTGGCCTTGATTCGACTATTAAGGCCCTTTGTCACCATTTTAAAAGAGGCCCCCGGGATTCCGAGGAGAAAAATGCGTTTTGGGGCATACGTGGGGAAGGAATTTAGCGGAGCCTTCTTGATAATGATGTTTCTTTTGCTTACGTTCACCTTCGTTTTGCCTACCCAACAGATGCCGTATCCAAGGGTTGTCGATCATGCATACTCACCCACCACGATCGCGTCGGCAAGCGTGCCCCTAAAGCCTGACGAAACCATCTACGATTGGATTGAAGCTCTAAATTGGATGCGGGAAAACTTGCCGCAAACCGCTGTGGTGGCTAGCTGGTGGGATTATGGCTACTGGATCACGACCGTTTCGAACAAAACAACCCTTGTCGATAATGCCACGTGGAACTGGACTCAAATAAGTCGAGTGGCGACAATGTTCATGTCAAATGAGACTGAAGCCGTAAACATCTTGAAAAAATACGACGCAACCCACGTAGTGGTTTTTGTGACGTTCTATTATGACGGCGTTGACTGGGGATGGGGTGACGAGGCCAAGTGGAAATGGATGGCGCGCATTGCAGGTTTGAATGAGTCGGATTACGGTGGACAGACATGGACGCAGGATGGTAGGTCTTACTGGGAGTGGAACCCGCATCCAGGTCAGGACGCAGTCATATACAAACTGATGACGTGCGGAAAAGAAACGAAACTGTACGGCTTTTCACCGAGCGTCTCTCTGGAGCATTTCAATTTAGTGTACTATTCTAAAGGACCTGTGATTAAGCGAGCATATTATGCGCTTGTGTGTATCTACGAAATCAAATACTGATTGAGAACGACCTACGAGATATAAGTAATCCTTTCCTCTTCTACCCTACGCATTTTTCTTGCGTACAATTCTCTTCTCTTCTCTATCTCTTGCATTCTCTCCACAATCTTCTCAGATTTCTCTATCTCCCCGTCCAGCATACCCAAATCCAGTTCGATTTCTAAAATCTTTTGCAAAACGTCCAGAGTACTCTTTGCCGCCTTCGGATCTGGAAGATAGCCACGGGTTTCTCCCAAGAGACAAAGAGCATCTATGTTCCTAAATCTCGCCAAGCCCAGGAGCAAACCGGCGGTTCCAACAATGGGGTTTCCGGCGGGGCTGGCCACAGCCTCTGCTTGCAACGCTTTTTTCAAGAGCTCTGGGTTGGTTGAAACGGTCACCACCTTGGGTGCTTCCGCCTCCTTCCGGTATCCTCCGATCGTGATGATCGTCTTCACGCCATATTGTTGGGCAAAGTCAAGTATGCAGCTAGCCACATCATATTGGCCCTCGATCGTTTGCGCTTGACTGTCGCCGGTTAAGAGTATAAGGTCGTTTTTTTGAGCCTTATTTTTCCAGAAAAAGAAGTCTCCGCGAAGAAGCCTAGCGCTTCCCTTTTTGCTTACAAGAACGTAGTAGGGAAAGTGGGGGGAATACAGTTCTGCAAGTTTTTTTGCCTTTAGCTGTTTGATGAGGAATCGTGTGGCTATTCTTCCCACCATTCCCAATCCGGGGAGCCCCTCTATTAGAATAGGATTTTCTAATTTGGCCTTCACTTTTTCTCTGATGGTGGTTTTTTTCATCTTAACCTGTGCCTCTCATTGCTCGCCTATACTTTGCATACTTATCCTTCGGTGAAAACTTGGCTGGATGAGGTATGCTCACTCTCCCTCCACAATAAGGACACTTTTCCTGATGTAACGTATATTTTTTACACTCTTGGCATTTTCTAAGCAACCAAACCATTATTTTTCCCTCTCAAAGGCGCCTTCCCCCCCGGCTTCCATTAGAGTCTTTAAAGCTGTTTCCGCGGCTCTCTGGAGGATTCTTTCAGCCTCTTTGTAATCCTCAGCTGAAACTTCAATGCGGTATCTGGGCGGGGCAACAACGTAGACACGAACCCTCGCCCCTAGAGGTTTTCCAATTTCTTGAGCGCTCAACAGAGCTTCCTGGATGAGAGCTACTCCCTTGGGTTTTGTGCATTGAAGTTTCAAGGTTCCTTTTACCTTTACCATGGGTATTCTAATTTTTTCTTTTGCGATATCCGCAATTGCTTCTGCCATCTCCTTAGGCACGCCTATTCCTATTAGAACCGCTGCTCCTTCCTTAGCGGCTTTCTCCAGTCCCTCGTATACTCCACCAAACTCATGTTCGATTAATGCTCCAGCTTTCTCGTAGACTTCCTCAAAGGGTATTTTCAGCTTTTCGGAGACGCTCCGCAATAGGCTATCTGATTTTCTGTCTTTTTTCCAAGAGAGAATTTTTTCTCTTTTCTCACGCTTTGTAACCCTCCTAAGCGAGAGGTCCACATGTCCCTTTTCGACGTCGACTCGTAAGACCTTCAAAACGACCTTTTGTCCCTCTCGCACGAAGTGGCGAATGTTTCTGATCCATCCTGATGAAACTTCGGATATGTGCAGCAAGCCCTCTTTACCGTATTCGTCTAGAAGGACGTAGGCGCCATAGTCTGTTATTCTGGCAATTGTAGCGATTACGAGATCGCCAACCTCTGGCCACGCTGTCTCTTTGGGTGTCATTTCTCTCCGCTCTCCTGTTTACTCTAGTGTAGCGACAACTTCCCCTTTGATGACTGCCTTTCCCCCGGACGGCTCAGCCAGCGTTGCTCCGCAAATGTTGCAGTGGATGGTGCTTGTAGCGTGGTTGAAGACTATTTGTTCGTTTCCACAGTCTGGGCACTTTACCCGGAGAAACCTGCTTCTTGGTCTAGGTATGAGTTTTTCCCACTCGCTCATTTTCCTCCCCCCTAATCGATGGTTAGCTTTTTGAGGCGCATTCCCTTCTTGTGCCTTGTGTAGCCGCAAGTTTTGCATTTTAGTTTCAGCGTTTGTTTTTTCGTGGTTTTAGCGAATTTTCGCTGGAGCGGGTATTTCTGCCCCCCATACCCGCTTTTCTCCCTTTTATGGTGCCGTTCGCCCTTAGCCAATGCCCTCCTCTTCCCAGCCTTGTATAGGGAAACCGTGTGGGATTGATGGGATTTACATCTTGGGCAATACGTCGTGATCTCTTTAGGCGCTTTCATCCTAATCACGAGCTAATCTGTATAGAACAGCCCCCTTAATTACTATTTAACCGTTTTTAGGCGCATATTTAAACCCTTATCCTGCGTTTTGTACATCTCTTTCTTTTAGTACCCTAAGCCACCTAGGGCCTGATAGGAGCTAGGCAATTTGTCAGACGTGTTCAAACGTCTCTGTGAATAGTGGATGGCATGAGGGATTTGTCAAAGATGGTAAGGAGAGCTGAAGGGGGTGCGAATTTCTTACTTTGGCAATATAGACTTGTGAAACTTCGCAATTTTACGACTTTGTCTCTATTTCCACGGCGAAACCCTGCTTAATTAGGACCTTGGCGTTTTCAGGGGGCAAGGTTGCTATGTCTTCAGGTTTAAATGGGCCATACGTTTTCATGTCAGATCCGATTATGGCTGGAATTTCCTGTAGAATTCGCACCACGATCGTTTTCGGTTTCTCCTTTCTCTCAAAATATGGTGGTCTCCCTGTGAGGATTTTTTTTAAAAAAGCTTGATAGACTTCCATTGAAGGTGGAATGCCCCTCTGAAGCTCCTCCTCTTCCTCGGTCAAGACATCCCGTGGCACGATTTTTCCGGTCATGGCTTTTCTCAAAGCTTTGTCATAGCGAAGTCGAATCAGATCCCTAACGAGTTTTTTCACATTTTTGAACTCGCTTTGCATGAGCCTAGCCCTTACTGTTTTTTCGTCCAGCATCCGGCCCTCCTCCCTTATCCTCTTCACGTAGCCAGCCAGCCTAACAAAAAAGTCTCCTGGAAGCCTTTGAACTTCAGCGTTCTCCCTCTCCTCTCTCCAAGCATCATAGAGCTCGTCGTACAAATCTATTCCACCACCTTCGCGGCCCCTTTGCATAAAAGCAGCATCGCCACAGCCGTGGGCAACTCGATTTTCTGCTCTTCGTAAGGACCATATAGTTCGTCCTCTAGTTTAATTTGGGGGCCCTCCGACACAAAAACCGTCACCGTGCCCTCTTTGAAGGCTACGGCGCTTTCAAAGGGGTCAAAGGGCTCAAGCTTGATGAGAGGAACCTCGGTTTTCTTTAAGCCGGTTTTTCCATGTAACGTGTTGGTGAGCCTTATTAAACGATGGGTGTCCGTGGTGACCACCGTGTCGATTTTCACAGACTCCCTTTCCACGCTAAGCTGAGCAATTTTTCCGCTGCCTTTTATGCCGATGATTCCCCATGGGCCCTTTTCTTTCCAGCTTTGTATAAGTCTTTCTTTACGCGTCTCGATGGCGTTAATGATCCTCTTCTGTAATCCAACCTCTTCAAGCTTTTCTGGAGTTGCTTTGAGAAGAAAGTCATAGGTGCCTCTAGCGATTCTTCCCCTCCATCCTAAATCATCTAATCTAGGTCCACTAATCTTTTCTAAACCGTGAAATTCAGGTTCCAATCCTATCCCCGCAATATAGTCAACGATTTCCTTCCGAGCCATCGGATCGAGTGACAGGATTTCATCGCTCTCCACGTGAAGATGATAGCCCCTATGTCCAGAAAAAAATACGCTTATTTTTTCCGAGGGAAATCCAAAGTCATCCACTAATACTTCAACGAGTTTCATCGTTTCTCTCTTAGCAGATTCTAAGCAAACTTCACATGGCCACGTTTTTTCATCAAACCTTGCCTCTCCACATGCAGGACATTTTTCAGGTGTTACACCTTTACCAACAAAGCCACAATTGTTGCAGGTCCACTTGTCATGGATTTTGTTACATGGGGTTGGAATATGATCCGCGTCGATGTCAAAAATCAAGTCGGCACCTAGCCAAACCTTCTCATCCATCTCCTCCTCCGGCTTTTCGTAATAGGCGCCTGAGTAATAAGCGTCTGAGGGAACTCTTGTCTTCAAAAACTCTCGGAGATCATCCACATTCCTAAAGCCCCTATGCCTAAGCATAATTTTCTCTTGTTCAAAGAGAAAGCCGAACTCACGTTTCTCAATAGAGGTAGGGGGCGGAATAGTGGAAGCGTATTTTTTATAGTACTCAGTGAATTTGCCTTTAATGAAGGTTTTTGTTTCGACTTTCTTCACGCCCGCTCCCCTGGCGCTTCCTTTCTAATGGTCCTTAGCTTTCTTCGGTAATAAGCAAGCGGGTGACGTATCCTTTTGCATATTTCATTCATGCCGGGACAAACTCCGTGAGTGCGCAATGTGTCACATCTAGGAGGAATATATTTTGTTCGAGAGCCTCTGCCACCAGCTATATGCTCCACCTGATAGCGGGTCATTCTTTCATCAAAGTCGGATAGGGAGCGAAACAGATCGATCACGGTTTCTACACTCATGCCTATGCTTATCAAAAATGAGGTTAATGCAAAACGACCGATATGAGAGATGCCATGTCCAGATGCTATTGTGTCATATGACTTCTTTATACAAGGTGGAAACGCAGCAATAATCAATCCTTTGGGAAACTCCTCAAACCGGATTTTCGCTCTTTTTTCTATGAACAAATGTTTCAGCCTGTCGACACGATCCGTGATGCTCTGCGGCAGCAACCCCACCTTTGTCTCGAGTTTTCCTTCAATGTACCTGCGCACCACCTCTTCTAAGAGGCGACTGGTCTCACTTTTTGTAAGGTATACCTCTCCCTTAGACACGAGGCGATTGACAAGTTTCCACTTCTTATCTTGAATAACCGTTGCATTTTTTAAGAAATGTGTAAAATGGAGCGCAAAATCGTAGGTTAATGAACCAACATGGATCTTGACCGGTTTGATCTTCCAGTTAAACCTCTCTGCAATTCCCATAATTATTTCGTCGCGGTCGTCTTTTAGCAGGTCAGAAACCCGTTTTGCTTCAGCCAATGCGTATCTTCTTTTTAAAAACGAGTCGGCCGTCGCAGCCACCATCATTACTGCTATTGGAAAGGAGGAAATTTCAACAGCATCGTTAGACCATTCTTTGTTAACTAGGTTGTAAAGGATTGCCTCTTTTATTCGATTTTCAGCTCTGTCGAGTATTTTATCGTAATCTGAACTGGCTAACTCATTGATGTCGATGTCTAACGGTTTCATGTATTCAGCCGCTTTCGAGATGAAGGGGTACTTGGCCATGTCTCTTTCTGTGAATACCGGCCTCCTCTCCGCCCCTGTCATGCTATTCCACTTCTATACGGGGCGCCAAATAGAATGTTAACTTTCCCTCTTTTGGCTGTTGGAAGTCCAGTCGAACAGGCATGTCGGTGGAGAATTCTATGGTGGCGATGTCGGAGGTGGCGACTGCCGCCTTGACGATCTCGGATAGGTAGCTGAGGCTGAAGGTGGCCTTCGAAGGCTCCTTGGCTTCGAGGTCTAGGAGGGCATCACTTCCCTTCTTCAACTCGATGGTGGCTCCCATAAGGTCCCCGGTGGCGCGCATCAACATTTTTTCTTGGTCCACTTCCACCCGAACGTGGTCGCTTACTAGGGAGGCGTCCTCGATGGCTTGACGCAGCCCCTCTGTCGTGGTCTTCACTCTTACGTTGAAGGCGATCTTTGGGGTGGGTACCTCCTCCTCCATGGCCTCCAAGGTGGGCATGTTGAATGTTCGGACGTATTTTCCCCTAATAGTCATTTGCAGTCGCCCGGTTTTTTCATCGAGGGAAAGCTCAACGGATTCGTCTTTCCCTGCCCTTCTAAGCAACTTGAGCATTTCGCTGATGTTGATGCACATTTTCATGCTTTCACTGCAGTCGTACTCGTCGAAAACCGTTTTTGGCCAAGCAAAATCCACCATGGCGACCCGTGAGGGGTCCATGGCTCGGAGTTTGATTCCTTCCATGGTGATGTCGAAGGTAGCCTCGTCAATGAGGGTGGAGATAGCGGTGATCATGTCCCTGAGAAGCTTTGCGTCTGCCACCTTAACCCTGAACACTCATAAACCTCCTCTTACGCTTATGTTTAGCCCCCCTTCGCATTTTAACCTTACCTATGCCGGCGGAGTGTAGAATCGTTTGAGTGTTGCACAAAATTTGGAGCATTAAGCGGGGTTGCGTGCATGATAAATTGCGATTAGGGGCCAGCTTAGCTGTATTCTCGGAAGGTGTAGTTGCACTTTGTGCATCTGAAAAACTGGGTTGAGGATTCGTCGCTTCCTCTGGTTTGCACCTGCCAAACGTAGGCTAGGTTGTTTCCACACCTTGGGCACTCTATCTTGACCGTGGGCAGGGTTCGCAGTTTCTGCTCCTCCCTCCCTATCACCACTATACGCTCTTGCGGAGTATGCTCTATAATTTTCGGGATGGGTTCAGGTGCGGACACTGCTGGTTTTTTGTAGCCACACTTTGGGCATAAGAGCAGCAGAGTCACCTTTCCCCCCTGTTTTCTTCGGCTTGGGGCCAGCCTGGTCCCACACTTAGGGCAAAACTCCATTATGCGTCACCGCATTTCGCTCCTTTTCCATTCCTCTCGAGTCTTTTAAATCTTTCTTTTAATCCGCGCTGTCCGCGTTTTCTGCTATACTAGTGGAAAGAAGACGTATTTTCACCTTTGAGTGGGTAAATTATACTCAAAACTAAATAGTCACTAATGTTGAAAGTATAATCGAGTTGGAAAGTTATGAGATCAACTCTCCAATCTATCCGGGAATTAAAATCAAAGGAGGAGACAGACGTTCTCGGGAAAACATGTTGCGATGTTCTACGGACGTTGACGGTTCTTCACGGACGCGCTTGGGATTCGGATCTAATGACCACCCTAAACGAGTTATGGAGAATGAAGAAATTAAGCGAAGGTCAGATAAGCAACTTGCAGGGAAAAATTAAGGGAGCGTTAAAGATTCTGAACGAGAACAAGATCGTAGTTTCTGAAATGAGAATGAGGGCGGACCTGTCAAAAACCGGTCCAACGGAGGAAACACTGCACTCAGCTCCCGACTTCATAACATTGCTAAGGGAGTTTGGAGGCGATAGGGACGTTCTCAGGTATAGGCGCGAAATCATGGGTTATTGTTGAGGAAGGTTAAGGTTTAGATAACCGGTTAGAGACTTAAGTTGGTTTCAGATGTTACCAGATTCCTTTTCTTTCAATTGAGCTAATCCCGATGCTATGATATGCGCCACTCGCAAGGCTTCTGGAAAGTTGCTTCGCGTGGATGTTTTCCTCAAAATTTTTTCTGCATCCGCCTCTGAAAGTCCCGCGATTTGCATGTAAATAGGTTTCTCTGCCCTCCGCGTACACACCTCGGTTATCTTTCCTGCTTTTTTTACCGCTTCCCATCGTCTTTCATGATCAGGGAGATTCATAAGAGCTTCCTTTATTTCCTCGAGGTTGGGCTTCTCTCGGGTGACTACTATAACGGGTAGTCTCAGCTTTTTGTAAAGCTTCTGTATGTCCACCACATTAAAGCCGGCGAGGGTGATGCCGTTTAGCGTCACCACCCGAAGCTGATCGTAATGGGGCGAGTTCGTTATCATGGCGGCTATCTTTTCTGTTGCGTCCATGCCGTCGATCTCCACCTCTGTTCTCATAACTCCGTCAAGCCAGTATCCACCACGATACACGACTCCAATAACGTCCACTAAGCCCTTTGTGTGGGGAACAAAGATTCCGTCGTCGATGCCCAAGATCCTTATCTCGGGTTTTATGGAGCGAATCTTGACAGTTTCTTCTTCGCGCATAGTTACACAGCCTGCTATTACTGTTTCAGTTTTAATGAACTTAAGTAGTTATTGATGTTTGAAGCATAAATTGGGATCGTCGCTTATGGGGATGGGATTTTCCCCTTTTTACCTGTAGTTTACGCCTGAATGTTTTTCAGAGCGTTTTCGTAATATAACTAACCGGCTGTTCAAGGGTGTTCTTCATGTTTGGTGTTAAGCGCAATACCGTTGTAGAGAAGTTTCCCTTTGTTCCGTCATATACGGGTCTGCGCGAAATCCTAACGGATCACAAGCTTGCTGCTCTAGGAGACACTTATGTGAATTTTGTTTACTCCTTGGCTCTCTCAAAAAAGATGGGTGAGCCTACAGGCGTTAGGGTAGATAGCCGTATACTCGCTGAGGCTCTTAGAAGGGCGGGATTGAGAGATCTCTTGCCTCCAAGAACCGACCGCCATAAGCAAGCGGACGCCGCTGAAGCCTTAATCCTGTACGCTTGGGTTCAGGGTTTAATGACCATCGGAGAGACAGTGAACGTTCTAGAACAGCATGAGGATGCAACGGAGGCCTTTCGCTCCCTTGTCCTCACAGCAAGAAAGAAGCTTAACCTGTAAAGGGTGTGCACTTCCGAGTTAGATTGTCTTTACTTTTGCTGCCACTCTTTTAACGCATTTTCAACGGTCGTTCCGAACTCTCTGCTTCGCCTTTGTATCTTTTCTACCGCTTCTCGCAGAGCGATTTCTGGACTTCGGCGCCCCTTGGTGCGGACGTAAACTATTGGGTTGGAGATGAGTGGATGCGGAATGTCGTAGGCGGCCATTTCGATGGTTTCGTCTTCTAGGAGGGCTTTCTGCAACACGTTGCAAAAGGTGTGGCCTTCCCCCTGAATTTCCGCTTTTAGTTCGTTAGATTTCCTTTCCAAGATCGTGACCTTCATTTTCTTCCCTCTATATCTCGCCTTCCCCGTAATCCAAAGCCATTTTTCGCCCTTCAATTTTTCCGCACCTAGTGCATCGCATTCTTGTTCGGTGTAGGGTTAGCATGTGCCCACATTGTGAACAAAAAGCGTAGATGACACCTAGGCTTTTGTCCGCAGTTGACAGGTGGTATGTTCTATTTTTGTCGCTAATCACCTTTGCTCGCATGATATCGCCGGTTTTGCACACATCAAACATGGTCTCAACGTAACTTGGACTTACGTCGGAGATATGTAGGATACCCGTGAAATGACCCGAGATGGATCGCCTTTCCACCTTAAATATGCGCAATGCGGCGGTTTTGCTTTGAGTGTCTGACACTTGACCGACAACCGTGTTCCCTGGCCTAGGGACGCCCACGGCGTGAATCAAGGGGTACACCGAAACCCTCTTATTTAGCATGTCTAAGAGAGCGCGTCCTGTAATCTTAGAGTATATGGTCCCTTTTTCCACGTATGTTCCGGGGCCCGGCATAAATTCCTCAATGACGCCCAACCGGTCTCCGGGAATAAGAAACTGCCCGCTTGCTCTCGATTCATGCATGTGACTTTCCTTCCACTCGATATAGATCGACCTTAACGCGGTGTTTCCTTTTTCTATGGAATTCGAAGGTCCTCGGAATATCTATATTCATAGGAAAGATGCCTGTAATTCTTCCCCCGTTCCTCTCAATAAACCTTTTGATAAATTCTTGGTTTCGCCTTCCACCCTTATGAAGCGAGTATATTGTATGACCCAGCTCTAAAGACTTTTTTATGAACTTCCGATCTGCCTCCCTTCTCTGCACGCCAAAGGGAGGGTTCTGCAGAACCACGTGAAAGAACCCTCGGACAGCATCGATGTCGGCCACGATCCAGCGCGTCTTCTCCTCCACTCCCATCTTTTCCGCATTTTTCTGCGCCGTCATGACGGCCACTCTGTCTATATCCACGCCCATCGTCTCCTTTGCTCCAAGAAGAGCCGCTCCGATAGCGAGTCTTCCTGTGCCACAGCCCAGGTCCACGACCGTCTTGTTAATGATGTCATCGTAAATGTATGCGGCTATGTAGAGGATCTCCGCGGCGACCTGCGGTGGTATCGTATACTGCTCCAGATAAGCCTTAGGTGTAGGATGAGGGTGAATCTCAGAGATGGCTTTTTCTAGGTCGAGCTTTCGAACCAGCCTCTTCTGCATAATTCCTCCCAGTCCATTTTCCCCAACAAGACAAGAGCCTCGTTTAATGTGACGACTGGCTTAAGAAACTTTGATGCGTCGTCTAAGGACACCCGAGGACAGGCGGTGTTTACAAACGCGTCTATGCCGGGAAACTGCATGAGGGCCTCAGGGCTGATCTCCTTCACCGCGAGCAGAACAGCCTTCCCACCACCCCTCTCCCATTCTGCCTTGAGTTTCATGGCTTCTTCCACCCTCTTTTGTCCAATTTTCAAGCCTATCAGGACCCCAAGGGTTTCCGCCTTTTTCGCCTCACAAATGGTTGCCCACCGCTGCTTAAGGATTCTTTGAACCATGTTGTCAATTGCATAGGCTCTCTTTTCATAGGGGTCAGCGATGATCGTCGGCTTTCCTGTAGCTAAGGCCGCACCTATGGCGTGGAATTTTCCTCCTCCAACAAAAAGAAACGCTTCAATATCATTCGAAACAGCTTTGGCGTTGCTATAGTCGCAGCCAGTTACCTGCCCACCGTATTTCATGTGACCTGCGTCCCCTATGACAACCACTTTTCCAGCCTTAAGGAGCGCTTCCCTCGCTTCTTCGAGGGCATGAATGTGTTGAACCGTTGTTATCAGCCCGATGTTTGTCCAAGGCTTGAGGTAGGGTATTGCCTTTTCCACCGCCTCCTTAACGCTGACATTCGCCCTAGCCTCTAAGTAAATCGTTGGCACTCGTTCTTGCTTAACCATTTCACTGTGTCCGTAGTGGACAACCAAGTCTGCACCTAGGGTCTCAGCGTCGATGGTTACTAGGTCGCAAGCGCCGTAGCAAGGGTCGGCTGAAACGATCGCAACCGCCCCAGCCTTTTCAACGAGGCCCGCCAAGCGGGGTCCCACTGCCTTTAATCCTTCGGGGAGCTGTATAAGAACTCGTTTGGCTCCGCGCCTGCTTACTTCTTCCCTTAGTCGTTCCTCTTCAAGGTCAAAGGTCAATGTGTATTTACACTCTCCGCACTGACGCGAAAACAAGACTATATTGTTAGGTTATAATGAGCACCTATTTAATTGACTCATCCCACTCAGAAGTCCATTTCCACTCTTTCTTAGAAACATCAGATGAACGCTCTCTTACGCGTTCGCGCGCCTCAGCTAAACGCTCCAGCAAAATCTTCTGCTCAAGGCTTGCAACTAGCCGCCTCGTACTGACCACCGCGTCGGCGTTCACCGATATACTATCGATGCCACAGCGGACAAGAAACTCTGCAAAGTCTGGTAAGTTTGAGGGGCCCTCGCCGCAAATGGAAACGGTGCACCCGTGTATATGGGCTAGCTTGATTAGGTGGGCGAGTATTCGTTTAACAGCGGGGTCTCGTTCATCAAAGTATCCCATTAACCCGAGGCGCTCCGAGTCGCGGTCGATCATGAGGATGCCCTGTGTCATGTCGTTTGACCCTATAGAAAATCCGTCACACAGCTTTGAGAACTCGTCTGCCATGATGGCGATAGCCGGAGTCTCAGCCATAAACCATACTTGAAAGTCCCTCGTCCTCTCCAGTCCCTCCCCCCTCATGATCTCTAGGCATCTTTCCGCCTCCCAAACCGTTCTGATCATAGGCAGCATCACCCAAACGTTCTTGAGCTTCCACTCCTCCCTACACTTTCGGATGGCCTTGCACTCTAGCCTGAACGCCTTTTCGTACCACTCGCTTATGTATCTGCTCGCGCCCCGCCAACCCAGCATCGGGTTTGCCTCTACTATTTCATATTTGTCTCCGCCCTTCAGCTCCCTATACTCGTTGGTCTTGAAGTCACTGAACCTCACAACCACCGGCCTAGGCTGTATGGCTCTCGCAACCGTGGCGATTCCCTCAGCCAGCTTGTCCACGAACTTTTCGGCTTGCCCCGTTTCCAAAAGGTACACAGGATGCTCTCCTATGTAACTGGCTAAGATGAACTCGATGCGCATAAGCCCTATGCCGTCAAAGGGGAGGGTTTTGTACTCCTCGATCATCTCGGGGACACCGAGGTTGAGGTAAATTTTTGTAGCAGTAACTGGAGCAGACTCAAGCATGGTTGGCGCGGTGGGGGTTGCCTGCGTTGGTGAGTCGGGCTTCGGGGTGTCCTCTATGATCCCTTCGTATACCACGCCGCTTTTCGCGTCAACCGTGTACTCTTCCTCTGTCATCATTACTTGCGTGGCGTTTTCCGTCCCCACAACACATGGGATGCCTAACTCACGGCTCACGATGGCTGCATGACACGTTACCCCTCCCTTATCCGTGACGATGGCTCCCGCCATCTTCATAAACGGCACGTAATCGGGGTTGGTCATGGTCGTAACCAGCACATCTCCCTTCTTCATGAGTCTCAAGGCATCGTCAGGCGTCATAACAACCTTTGCTATGCCAGCTCCTATGTCCCTCTTTCCAGCCGCGATTCCCTTCACAACGACCTTTCGTTCCATGGGTCGCGTGAGTGGGGCAGGCGGCTTCGGCGCCTCGACTTTGGGCAGTGCCGGCTTCAGGCTCCATACGGTTTCAGGTCTCGACTGGACAATGAAGACGTTTTCCGGGAAGGGGACGTCTCGGTCGATCGCCCACTCGATGTCTTGGGGTCTCCCTTCATAATGTTCTTCGATGTGCTTGGCGAGTTCGGCGAGCTTGATGATTTCCTCATCGGTTAGGCAGGGTTGATTCTGCCTTTCAGCAGGCACATCGACATGAATGGTTTTCCCCGTCTTCGGGTCGCGAACGTACTCCACCGTCTTCTTGGCAACCCTTCTTTCAAGGATTTTCAACGTGTTTTTGTCTACGATGTAGTCATCCGGCGTGATCGCTCCAGACACAACCGACTCGCCCAGCCCCCAATTAGCCTCAATAACGATCTGGTTTGGTTCTCCGGTGACAGGGTTTATGGTGAAGGTTACGCCAGCAGCCTTGGCGTTGACCATCTGCTGGACGCCCACGCTAATGAGAACATCCTCGTGCTTGAACCCCTTCTGGGTTCGGTAGAAAATGGCCCTCGGCGTGAATAGACTAGACCAGCATTTCACGGTCTTTTGAAGAAGCTCCTCGGCTCCCCTGACGTTTAGGTAGGTCTCCTGCTGCCCAGCGAAAGAGGCATCGGGCAAATCTTCAGCTGTGGCGCTTGACCGCACAGCCACAAACACTTGAATCGACCGAGTTCTTTTGCTGAGTTTATTGTAGGACTGTTTGATGGCGCTCTCAATTTCGCGCGTCATGGAGGTTGTTTCAATGAGCTGTCGCACCTTTTTAGAGGCTTCTTCATACTGCTTAGGGTTGTTCACGTCAGTAACCGTTTCTTCGATGAGTTTGTATATTTTCTTGGCAATCCCCGTTTCTGTAATAAATTTCTTATAGGCTTGGGCGGTGACCGCAAACCCAGGCGGAACAGGTATCCCTGCGTTAAGCATCTCACCTAGGTTCGCGTTTTTGCCCCCCACTAGGGGAATATCCTTCTTGGTTAAGTCCTCAAACCAGAGGACAAACTCTTCTCTAGATGACAGATTCCTTTCTTTTCGGAAAGCTCGCAACATGGTTCACCTCATCCTAGTTTACAATTCTTTCGATGACTATTCGGCAAGGCACGGGTAGCTTATCCTCTCCCCGACTCATGGCCTCTTTTGCGGCCTCGAGACCATTTTGATTCACGTTGATAATGATAATTGGTTGGTTCACTTTCACTCTAGCGGCGGTTCCTACGGGTTTGCCGAAGGCCCTTCTCATTCCATCTTGAAGTCGGTCTGCGTGAGGTCCAAAGATCATTTTGTTTTCTCGAAGCACGGCGTGCGGGTAGGGCAAGATTCGTAAACAATACTCCGTTCCCAATTTGCCAGAAAGAACTCGGTTGGATGCAACACGTGCTGCCTCTAACGCGTTGTGACGAACTTGCGCCTCCTTTCCGGCGACGAGAAAAACTTGATACTCAAATTTGCTCGCGGTATCCCCCATGGTAAATTTGGTGATCTTGGGTGGAGGAGAGCCTCGAATGTATTCTTTTCTTGTATAAGGCTGGCCCTTCACCTTTCGATAGTTGCGTGCCCTCATGACTTTCCCATCCCTTCAGCATAGGAGAGATGGCAATATTTAAAGTGTTTGTTGGCTCCATTAACTTGAAAGGGTAGCTGTGCTATCCAACATAGTCTCGAATGCCGGCTCTCTCTATGCAAAGGTAACAACTCGCAGGACGTTTGCGCTTCGGGTGTTTTTCCATGATGACCTTTATTACGCGCGTTTGACTGGTGTGTTTTAGATCGAGAACGATATCTGACCAGAACTTGAGAACTCGCGTGGCTACGGGTTCCATGCTAACCTGCTCTTGTGCAAGAACACTTCGAACCTGGCTAGTGAGGAGGGTGGCTACTTTGTGGGTCTTGGCGATCTGTGCTAGGCAAGCAACCTGCCTATTCAACTCACGATTTAACGTAAAGGTTTCTTTGGGGCCTCCTAGCTCAGCGCGGTATAATGATGTGACGGTATCCACGACTAGAAGTCCAACCCTTCTGGTTACGTATTCGTCAAGATGATCTATTGCAAAGGCTTGCTCTTGAAAGGTGGTCGGCTTCGCCAAAACTATTTGGGGAGACGCGTCCTCGAAGTTATGGTAGGCTATTTGTGACAGCCGCCTTGGAGAAAAGGTGCCGTCCGAGTCTATAAAGATCGCTTTGCAGCCCTCTCTTGCGACGTTTACAGCGCATTGAATGGCGAGAGAAGTTTTACCTGTTTCCGCCTCTCCATAAATGAGGGAAAGGCCATCCGTTGGAAGACCTCCCCCCAACACCTTATCCAGCGAACCACACCCAGTAGGAACTACGCGCAGCAAGAACTCCACATTAAAGCAAATATAAACCCAAAGGTAAATGTGTTTCGAGGCTAAGCTTGGCTTAGTTGCTGAACGTGGTCCTGCTCTCGGTCCACGGGACTGATAACGTGTATAGCTGGGAAAGCGCCTTGCGTGTAAGGATCTGCTCAGGTTTCATTCCGGACACGTATCACAAAGAAGGACACTCTCTTAGAAAGAAGAGCATAAGTTCTATATTTTAGAAAAAGCAACAGCAACAAGAAAAACTCTGACTGAAAAAGTGGTATTCTTGGCTGGTATTATGCATAGAAAATTATATAAAAAATATAGAACATATGCCACGCGGGTGATTGTATGGCTGGAGGTATTTTCATTATAGGTTTAGGTGCTCTTGGAACTAGTGTACTGCAGCAACTTGCCCACACACCTGGGGTTAGTAAAATAGTTGCGGCGGACATTGATGAGAAGCGAGGAAAAGAAATAGTAGATAACACAATCTCTGGGGCGGCTATCTCAGACTTTTACCCTGATATTCAATTTGTTAAGATCGACTTATTTGATATAAAGGGAACAACAGAGTTACTGAAAGAGGTTGAGCCTAATTTAATACTTAACGCCACAGCATTAGCTTCTTGGTGGTTCCCACATTTACTGCCAATAGGAATAGGGAGGAAGGTTCTAGAAGCTGGAATAGGACCTTGGATTCCTTGTCATTTAACGTTAACCTACAAATTGATGCAAGCTGTTAAGAAATCTGGCTTAGATATACCCGTTGCGAATGCAAGCTATAATGATGCTGTGGCTCCAATACTATCGAAAGTAGGTTTGACTCCAACCGTAGGAGGGGGCAATCTTGATCTTTTAGTACCAAAAATAAAGATGGTTGTAAGTGAAAAATTGAAGGTGCCTATGCGTGAAGTTACGGTTTTCTTATTAGCACATCATGCAGTATTTACTTCCGTTGGAGAGGCGCCCTTCCGGTACAAGATCCTTGTACGTGATAAGAATGTTACAGATAAATTTACAGTAGAAGAGATACGAAGAGCTATACCACCCCACTATAGAATTGAGGAACGTTGGGTGGGAGCCCCATTACAATACGATATTGCCGCATCTTTTGTAAAAAATATGTTAGCCGTATATTTTGATACTAACGAATTGAGCCACGCGCCGGGACCACAAGGATTACCAGGAGGTTTTCCAGTTCGTATAAATGCGAAAGGGGTGGAGGTTGTATTACCTGAAGAGTTAACTTTGGATAATGCAATAAAGATTAATGAGGAAGCAGCACGATTTGACGGTATAGAAAAGATCAAGGATGATGGAACAACGGTTCTTACAGATAAAGCTGCTGAACTGATTAAAGAGGCGTTAGGATATGATTGTAAGCAGTTTAAGCTCGCGGAATGCGCAGAGAAAGCCAGAGAACTCGTATCGTTATATAAAGAAGTACTAAAGAAAAGCAAGATTCCTGTCCCATATGAGTAACTTAGAAATGAAGTTAGTAAAGAAATTCTGTCAGGATAAGTCGTCCCATTTTGGCTCGTCTATACTTTATTCTTAGTGCGCGAAGCTTCAACACATAGCCCAAAAACCACAACTCAAATAATTTTGTCTTGTGTTATGCATAAAGGGCGGCGCCATGAAAGCGGAAATAGCGCTTGTAACCGTTTCGGGGAAAGCCTACTATAGGTTGGTGAAGGAACTTAAGGGGAGAAACCTGCCCTTCTTGAGCCTAACACCTAGAGATCACATTCCCCTCGACATCAAGGTTGTCATTACGACCCCGGAAGAACATCATCTTATCAAGCACCCTAACATCCTCGTTTTCAAAGATAGAAATGACGCTGCAACGATTGTTGATGAGGCCATTCGGGTTGCTCAGGGGAAGCGGAATTACGATAGGGTTGTTATCGGGGTAGATCCGGGTAAAACCGTTGGTATCGCGGTTTTGGCTGATGGAAACCTTTTGGAAACCTACACCTGTTCGTGTTTGGAGGAAGCCAAAAGCAACATTTTGAAGGCTTTAGAAAAAGCGCCAGCTACGATGAGTACAATAAAGATAGGAAACGGCGCACCCATTTATGCGAAGGAGTTGCTGTATTTATTAGATGAAGCCCTACCGAAGGGGGTCGTCATAGAAACCGTGAGCGAGGCAGGAACAAGCCGTTTCGTGAAGGGAACCATCCACCGAAGGGAAGCGAGAGACTTGATGTCTGCTATGAAAATCGCGGAGAGAAAAGGTCAAGTTTTTCCTAGGAAGGGAATGAAATGAAGTGTACTGTTAAAAAAGGAAAAACCCTGCTCGTAGATGGCCCAGCGTCCGTAAACCTTCTTTCCGGAGGGGCCAACGTCTTGGGTGCAACGCTGAAAGCAGGAGAAAAAGTTGTGATACGAGAAGGAAAGCGCATGCCCTTCGAGGTTAGCAAGCAGGTCGTCTTTGATTTGATGCTGGGCGAGAGCGCCACCTTTGAAGAAATAGAAGGGAGCACGATTCCACCGTCTTGGGAAAACGCCTCCATGGAGATCGTTTCGTATGAAAAACCGGTTACGGTTATGGTGATGGGTGGGGTTGACTCGGGTAAAACAAGTTTTTGTACCTATCTCGCCAACAAAGCATTAAAAAGGAGAAGGAAGATTGCCATTATTGACGGCGACCTGGGACAGTCTGATATAGGGCCGCCTTCTACCATTGGATTCAGCTTTGTTAGAACACCGATAAAAGACGTTTTTGAGATGGAGGCGGAAAACGCGTACTTTGTTGGGTTGACCAGCCCGAGCAGAGCCGTAAACACGGTCTTAGAGGGGCTAAACACGTTGAAAGGCAAGGTCTTAGAGACAGGGGTCAACTTTTTGATCATTAACACAGATGGCTGGATTGAGGGTGAAGACGCCGCGAGATATAAGGTTCGGTTGACGGAAAGAGTCGCTCCTGACATAGTTGTCGGGATACAGCAGGAGGATGAGCTGACACCCATATTAACCGCGTTAAAGGGAATGAAGACTCTGATAATAGACTCCCCGCCAGCGATACATAAGAGAAACCGGGAGAAAAGGAAGGTCCTACGCGATCTGAGTTATAAGAAGTATCTGAAGGAAGCTAGGGTGCAGTCCTTTCCCCTAAGCTGGGTTAAAGTTGAAGGAGCCCCCTTCGGAACGGGCGTCCCCCTGACTGTAGAGCAGATGGAGAAGGTGAGAAGGTCGCTGGGGATAAGTCTTGTTTATGGTGAAGAAACATCCACCACAGTTTTTATTGTTTTAAAGGGAGACCAGTGGATTAACGAGGAGTTGGTGAAGAGGGTTAAAGAGGGCTTCGGAAAAACGGTGAAGATGATAAAGGAAGGCGAGGAACAAGGCCTGCTTCTGGGGTTGCTAGATGCGCCAGGGAACTTTCTCGGGATCGGTGTTTTGTGTGGAGTTGACTACAAGAGAAGGGTGATGAAGGTTTACACGCCCGTAAGCGAGAACGTCTCCACCATTCACGTCGGCCAGATGAAACTAGACAAAACGGGCGGAGAAGTCGGCGTGAATCCTCTTTTTATGGACTATGAACCATAGAAAATAGTCATTCCCCGGGGGGACGAGGTTCAAACAGTTTTTAAAAGAGATTTTGCAATTCCTTTAGGTGGAAGGTCAAGCTAGAGCGGGGGTCGCCGAGCCAGGTCAAAGGCGCAGAGTGTTGTTAAGACACGTGGTTGCTTCAGGAGCCTGTCCCGTAGGGGTTCGTGGGTTCGAATCCCACCCCCCGCACTACGGTTTCGGGCCTATTCTAGGCCTATTTTGGGCAAAAAAAGCTTGATTTGAGGCATTACAGGCGAGGGTTAAAACTTGAACATACTTTTACCAGAAGATAACCGCTATTAGAACCTTCTACGGTCGCGTTTTTTGCGGTTACATGGAATGCATGAAGGCATCAAGTTTCTGAAATAGTTGGTTCCACCTCTAGACAAAGGGTTGCTATGATCAACTTCCCATGCACCGCGTTTTCCATACCGACCATAATTTGTGAACGCAAGCTTCTTTCCACAGTGCCCGCAGTAGCCCTTGTTCTTGCTATAGATTTCTCTCAATTGCTTAGTTGTGTATGCAGTTGCACGTGACTTTTTCCTAGTCATTCTTGTTGGTCCTCCGTTATAATTTCTAACTTGTTATAATTTCTAACTATTACCTCTCATGTATTTATATGCTTTGTGGTTAAAGTTTCTAACCATAATTGATATATCTAACAAGACACAAGTAGTCTTCTGAAGCTTTATGTCTCAGGTGAAGAAACATAGACGAACTATTTTCGGTCGTAGGGCATTCTACACCAAGTATAAGACTACAACTGAACGGGGAAAACGGGAATACATGCGGAAATACATGAAGGCTTATCGTGACCATTCACGGAGAAGGCAATATTCTCCACGCAAAAAGCGAAATTAGAGTGAAGGTACGGAGCTATTCAAAATGTCAAATTTAGACGATGCTGAAAGGTTTACGCTAATTCATCATTTTCGTATCCCTGCTATCTATACATGGGGTGACAGAGATATAGATAAGCGAGAAGAGATTAGACGAATTGCGCTCAAAAATTTTCCCGCTAGACCGTTTGATTACGAGTATTATGGATTTCGCATTAAAGTTAAGAAAAAGAAGTTCGGGAGAGACTTTGATCTGGAAAACGTGCCTAAACTGATAATTGATGCCTTTTCTGGTTGGCAGATAGACCGAGACCGTTCTGCCTATCGCCAGGTGGAGATATATAAAGACGACACAATGAGATGGGTAAGAGCAGTCCAGATTGAAGGAGGATTTACCAACGACAAAGATAATACTGAAGTGTGGATCTTTGGGAAAAACAAGAAAAATATTTAATGGATTAATTTGCAGAGATCTGAAACAAAGGTGTTAAAATCCCGAGAATTTAAACCGATGTTTAAACCTAACCCCCCGCACTCACATTTTCGAGAAAACTCCTTATCCTTCCCTAACGTCACCTGTCTAATTTTTTGCTTCTTCTTCAATTTTTTGTTCAGCCTCAAGAATTTGAAGTATATCCCTTATATTCCAGAGGATTTCGTGGCTGTATTCCTCAAAAGCCTTGAAATTAGTATCTCTTTTGGGAATCAAGAAAAATCTCATTCCAATATTTTTTGCGCAAAGGGCATCCATGGGGTGGTCACCAACCAGAACCGCCTCCGACGGCTTGACGCCTAGAATTTTCATCAAGTGTCGTGGATGCTCAGGGTCTGGCTTCGGCTTCGAGACGTCGTCACGAGCCGCCACGGCGTCGATCAGTCTCTCTAACTCGAACTTTTTAAGGATTTTATTCGCATACTCTCTGCAGCTCCGTGTGATAATCCCTATTTTAAATCCTATCTTCTTCAACTTCTCAAGAGTCTCTGCAACACCATTGAGGAGTTGGGCATCCTCTACGGCCTCAAGTTCGATTTCGTTCATAATATCAGCGACTTTCTGGAAGATTCTCTGAATCTCCTCCTCTGAAACCCCCTTTGTTCTTAGGTCCTCAACGGCCCGCCTCTCAATATCGTAGTTAAGCATCTCCTCCGTTAAGAGCCCTTGCTCAACGCCTGAAGCCTCAAGGAGCCTAATGTTCCTCCTCTTCATTTTCCGGAAGTCAATCTTGGAATCAATGAGAGTTCCGTCGAGATCAAAGATCACAGCCTTCAAAATTTGAACACGCCCTTCAAGATTGATAAAACTAGTGTTTAGTAAAAAACTTTGAGGCTGGAAAGAGGTTTTAGGATTCGTGGCGAAAGCTTTTCATGGTTCAAATCCACCCCTGCACTTTCTAGCAAGCTCGTTTCATCGTTTTATATGCCTCGAAGATAGTAGCAAATAATATAAGACTAGCAAAGTTTCCTTTGAAAGTGTGAAACTGATTACCAACCGAGGAAAACAACCATCCTTAGCGTTTGGCGGACAGGCGGTAATAGAGGGAGTGATGATTCGCTCTAAAAAGCACATGGTTATTTGCGTTAGGCAACCAAATAATGAAATATTGACAAAAATAGAGGAAATAAAATCCATGTCTGAAAGATACAAGGTGCTGAGATTACCGTTACTGAGAGGCATTGTAGCATTGTTTGAAACCTTATACTTAGGCATGAAAGGTCTCTATTTCTCTGCAAGCGCGAGTCTGGAGGAAGGAGAAAAAATTGAGCCTAGGGAAATGGCCATAGCCGTCGCCATAGCTTTGGGTTTAGCGATATTCTTGTTCACCATCATACCCTTTCTCTTAACCACGTTTATTAACCTTAGAGGAGTAGTCTTCAATGTTGTAGAGGGTGCAGTTCGGCTTAGCATTTTTCTATTGTTCTTAGCGGTGATGGCTGTGGTTAGAGACCTCAAAAGAGTGTTTCAGTATCACGGTGCAGAACACATGGCTATCAACGCCTATGAAGCTGGGGTTGAATTAGATGTTAAGAACGCTAAGAGATTTTCTCGATTTCATCCAAGATGTGGAACGTCTTTCATTCTAATTGTTACTCTAATCAGCATTATCTTATTCTCAATCATGCCGAATTTCGGATTCTTTACAAGACTAGCATATAGAATAGTTCTCATTCCCGTAATTGGCTCCATATCTTACGAAGTTTTGAAGCTTAGTGATAGGTACAAGGGTTCAAAGATTATGAAGGTCCTCATATTGCCGGGTTTAGGGGTTCAACATTTAACAACTAGAAAGCCAGATGAGGACATGATCACAGTCGCTTTAAAAGCCGTAAAGGAAGCAAATACATTGGTGCAACGGTTGCAATAGTTTCATAAGTGTTCTGATGGGTTAGAAGAAGAAACGGGGTTGGAGTGTAGGTCGAGTGTCTGGGGCGGGGACTCTCTCGAGTTTTGAGCACTATATCTTCATTTGAACCGAAAGGTTAAATAGGTAGACCTCTACTATGTTCATCCCTACTATGGTCGGCCTGGCATGTTTAAGGCGGGTTTCTTTCGGGGAAGGGGCGGGATAAGCCCTGTGCAATTTCTCATCCTTTTACAATTAAAGAAACAACCGAAATACGGTTATGAAATTTTGAAGGCATTACGAGAACAGTTTGGAGACGTATGGGAGCCAAAAACGGGTACGATTTATCCCGCGCTGAGGAGGTTAGAGGCAAGGGGCTTTGTCAGAACTGAGGTGAAGGATGAAAAAGACTTCTACTCCTTAACGGAAAGGGGGGAGAGACTCTTGAGGGACGCTGGTGAGTACCTAGAAAGTGACCTCGAGTTCGCTGATAAGTATTATAGTTTTGTGTCAAGACGCATACCGCCCCTCCTGAGGGCTAAGCTCATAGAGCGGACAAAGGAGGGATTATCCCGACTGGATGAGTGGCCGCCCATCTTCCTTCCTCTCATCCTCAACGAGATTGCAGACGAAAAGGGGAAGCTGGAGATCTTAAAGAAGTTGAGGGAGTTTGCCCGAACGCGGCTCATTCTTATCGATGAAAGAATCAAGGAATTGGAGGGGAAAAAGTAGAGTAGTGGGAAGAAAGGATGGGGAACATGGAGTGGATCATTGAAGTCGTAGATGTTAGAAAGATCTATAGGATGGGGAAGCTGGAGGTCCCAGCACTCAGTACGGTAAACCTTAGAGTTAAAAGGGGCGAGTTTATGAGCGTCATGGGGCCTTCAGGCAGCGGAAAAACAACCTTACTCAACCTCATAGGCGCTTTGGATAGACCGTCTGAAGGAAGGGTGCTTATAAAGGGGGTGGACATCTCTAGGCTTAGTGATGATGAACTGGCTGAACTCAGAAATCGGGAAATAGGCTTTGTTTTTCAATTCTTTAACCTTATCCCTAGAATGACTGCCATAAAGAACGTTGAGCTTCCGATGGCTTTTTCCGGGGTGTCGCCTGAGCAGCGCAGAAGAAGGGCAATAGAGCTCCTAGAAAAGGTAGGACTGGGAGATAGACTCAACCACCGACCCGCAGAACTAAGCGGGGGAGAACAGCAGAGGGTAGCCGTTGCTAGAGCTTTAGTTAATAATCCCTCAGTGATGCTTTGCGATGAGATTACTGGAAACTTAGACACAAAAACAGGGGAAGAAATCCTTAGGCTTCTTCGAGAGTTAAACAAGGAGCAGCAGCAGACCTTTGTGGTAGTCACCCACGCCCCCAGAGTAGCCCGCTCCACCGATCGAATAGCGTATATGCAGGATGGTATGATCGTGAAAGAAGAATTAATGGGGTGAGGGGTCTTTGAGAAAGCGAAGTTTGATGGTTTTGTCAATGTGCCTTCTCTCATTGCTTACTCTGGTAGCTGTACCGCTAAGCATTGCGCATCCTCAACCATTGTTAGAGGTCAACGTGAGCGAGAATTACCTGACGGCAGGTGATGAAGACGAAATCCGTATTTCCATTACTAACGTTGGCAACGAAACTGCCTACAATGTTAAGGCCTCCTTGACGGTCCCTCAAACCATTCCGGGAATAGCCGTTGTAAAGGAGTCCTATAGAGTATTTGAAGAGATAGAGGACGGGGACACAGAACGCATGACCCCTGTTTTGCACATTGCGAGCAGCTGCCCTCTTGGCGCTTACTCTTTAACATTTATGCTGGAATACCAAGATGAAGGTGGGCAATTGTATACGGACAGGAACATACCGATTGGTATCGTTGTAGAAGCCATAAAACCGACAAAACTGGTTATTGACGTGGAGGTGGATGATTACAAGGTCACCGCTGGCACAGAGAACGAAATAGACATAACTCTCACTAACACCGGTGAGGAAGCAGTTTACGATGTCAAGGCAACGTTAACCTCACCCAGTCCAGGCATCGTTGTTTTAAAGAGACAGTCCTACATGGTTGATGAGCTTGACGTTGAAGAGGATTTTCACTTTCGACCCTTGCTTGGCATCTCAAGAAATATTGCGCTAGGCGCGTACCCGTTAACACTCACTTTAGACTATAAAGACTCAGACGGCGCTGCCTATCGAGATAGCGTAACTATAGGCGTTTTCGTAGACTCTGTTGAGCCGACAGACCGCACAACCATCGTGATTCAAGGCTTCGAAATAATGCCCTCCGAGTTTCATCCTGGCGACGAATTGACCATAAAAATGGAGATTAGAAACTTAGGGGGAGACGCCTACGACGTTCGGGTACAACTAGTAACGCCCGTCGGGAGCCCACTCGTCCCCCTCAGTCCCACGCTCATTTTTGTGAGGGATTTAGGATCAAACCAGACCGCCGCAGTCGACTATAGTCTGCAGGTTAGCGGAGACGCCGAGGCGATATCTCACCCACTTCAATTGAATGTCTCCTATTTTGATGTGTACGGTCAATTAAATAGCATATCTGAAACCGTATCCGTAAGCGTCACCAGTATCATTAACTTCCGCCTACTCAACGTTCAGCCCTCAAGTTTAACAGCGGAACCTGGAGAAATCGTGACGGTTGAGGCTGACCTGCTTTTGATCGGAACTGAAACAGTTGATTTTGTCCAAGTCGAAATCATTGAAAATCGTTCAATCAACCCATTTGTGTCAATTCCCGAAAGCTACGAGTACATCGGTCGCGTAGATCCGGATAGTCCTGTCCCCTTCGATATCCAATTTATGGTGGATCCAAAGGCCACTCCCGGAGATTATAGACTTCAAATGAGAGTTAGTTGCTGGGATGAATACAATCGGGAGCGCCAAACCACCATAGAGCTTCCGGTTGTCGTTAAAAAGCTCATGGAGGAGAGGGAGGAAGGCGGTCTAACATTTTGGGACATGATTTGGAGAGTAATAAGGATTCTCCTAGGGGTGAAGCCGTAGGTGGTTTCCACATGAAGCTTCAAGACGTGGTGTTCATGGCTGTTGAAGGTGTAAAAGAACGTAAGTTTAGGGTAGCCTTAAACATTGTGGGCATATTTATAGGAATTTCAGCCATGACCGCCCTCATCTCAATCACGCAAGGAATGAGCATAGCCATAAATCAGCAGATGGAACTTCTGGGTCCAACGACTATAGCCGTCATCCCTGGGGGATTTGGGGTGCGCAGAGGGACTTTAACGTTAAGAGACATCGACCGAATAGAGCGCATACCGGATGTGGTCACGGTCACCCCGATGGTAACTGGCATGGCGGAGATCAACATAGGCGACTACTCGGGTCTTACGTATATTATGGGTATAATCCCCGAGGAGATTACTCAAGTTATGAGAAACATCAAAATAGCAGAGGGTAGATTCCTACAGCGAAGCGACAGAGTGTCTGCCATTTTAGGAGCTAATGTAGCTCATCCTCCACACCTTGAAGAACCAATAGCGCATGTTGGGGACCGAATAACGGTCGTCGTCAACTCTAGGGAAGAGAAGAAAACATTTGCCCTCAGGGTCGCGGGAATTCTAGATAAGGTTGGGCAAGGCTTCGGTACCTCGCTAGACGACGGTGTCTATGTTACTATCCGAACGGCTCAGGAGGCTTTCAATACTGGCAACGTGGTTGACCGAATCATGATAGAAGCCAAGGACGTGGAATCCGTTGACCACGTTGTGGAAGAAGTTCAAGATGAGCTTGGTGAAGGTGCGATGGTGATGTCGGCAGGTTTCATAAGGGAGACTGTAGGAAGCATAGCCACCATACTTGGGGGCGTACTTGGTGGAATCGCCGCGATATCCCTCATCGTCGCTGGGATTGGAGTTATCAATACTATGACGATCTCGGTTATGGAGCGGACGCGTGAGATAGGGGTCATGAAGGCCCTAGGTGCGAAGACTAAAGATGTTTTGTTAATGTTTCTCACAGAATCCTTGTTAACAGGATTAATTGGCGGGGTGATCGGCGTGGTCTTTGGATTCCTTCTCAGCCACGTAGTGGCGGCCATCGCAACCTTCACGTTAAATATCCCCTTAACACCTGCGCCCTCACTGGAAGTTGGAATGGCTGGGATAGGGTTTGCAGTTATTACGGGGACTCTGGCTGGGCTTTATCCAGCTCGAAAAGCATCAAGGCTTGAACCGGTGGAGGCTTTGAGATATGAATAAAAGGGAAGATGAAGAACCAGGTTTCATAGGACAAGTCATAGGGTGCCTAACATCTCCTCGCGTTTCCTTTAAGTCCATACTGGAAAAGCCAAGTCTCTTGAAGGCAGCGACACTAATCCTCCTGGTAGCCATTGTTGCATCATGGGCGAGCTACAATTACTCGGGAAAACTTCCTCTACCATCGATAATTGAACGAGAAACGGGGGGACAGTTTCCGGGTCAAGGAGTATTTATCAGCCCTCAACAGCTTCGCCAAACTCTGGTGATTCTAAACACTATAACAGGGTTCTTCAGCATCTTTGGAAGCTGGTTGATAAGCTCAGCCGTCGTTCACGGCCTTTCAAGGGGTCGGAAGGGAAAAGGAACCTTTAAGAGCATGCTAACGCTGGCTGGATACGCATCGACGCCCCTCCTAATACAACATCTCCTTCGCCTCATAGACTCCTTTATGGTTACCGAACAAGGGTTGCTCCAACTTTCAGGAGCGACTCAAGTGTTCAACCAACCGCTTCTTAATGCCATTGCAAATGCTACTATAGACGTCTTCAGCATCTTCAAGCTATGGTCAATAGCCCTTTTCGTAATAGCTGTCCGCGAAAACTACAAGGTATCGACGGCTAGGTCGGTGGTCAATGTCGCTGCGACATACATCATAATACTGTTTCTTTCGATGTTTCTTCCCTTATAATTTGCATTGTGGAGTTTAAAATGCAGTGCTACATTGAAACGAACGACTTAACGAGGCCCTCAAAGTTTCATAAAGAAATATAAGGGTGAAATTGAATGCCGTCCATCATAAAAACAGAGAAACTAACCAAAGTTTATTCCGGCGGAATAAAAGCCGTAAACAACGTGTCCATTGAGGTGGAGGAAGGAGAAATATATGGGTTCCTCGGTCCGAATGGCGCGGGGAAAACAACCACCATCTTAATGTTGATCACGCTGTTAAAGCCAACCAGTGGCAAGGCCGCAGTCTGCGGCTTCGACATTGCTAGGGAACCATCGAAGGTTCGGGAAAGCATAGGATATGTTTCTCAAGATGTCGCGGTTGATGAAAACTTGACTGGACGAGAGAATTTGCTGTTACAAGGTCGCTTCTACCATTTACCCAAGGATGTTCTTGAGAAACGCATCGAAGATGTTCTCCAAATGGTAGACCTCACCGACCGCGCTAACCACTTAGTCGCGACTTACTCGGGAGGAATGAGGAAGAGACTCGACATCGCGGAAGGCTTGATTCATCGACCAAAAATCCTCTTCGTTGATGAGCCGACCCTAGGTCTGGACATACAAACTCGGCACAAGATCTGGGAATATATCCAACGTTTGCGGAAAGAGTCCAACATGACAATCTTTTTAACGACCCACTACATGGATGAAGCCGATACATTATGCGACCGAGTAAGCATAATCGATTACGGCCAAATTAAGGTCGTTGGTAAACCAAACGACTTGAAGAGCCAAATAGGTGGAGACGTTGTCACTTTAAGGTTTACGAAAGTCACAAACACCCTAGCCGAAGAAGCCATCGAATCGGTCAGAAAAATGCCGTTTGTAGAAAACATCATATCGACAGAAGATTCCTACAACATAATCGCAAGAAATGGAGAAACCATAATACCGAAAATCTTCGATGCAGTTAACAGAGTGGGCGCCGCCATAGAGTCGATTTCGATGAAAAGGCCCACTTTAGATGACGTATTCTTGGCATACACTGGTAGGGCATTTCGGGAAGAGGAAGGCAGCCGAGAGAAACTGATGAGTGAAAGAATCAGGTTGGGGAGGATAAGGACATGAGCATGGCCTTTGACACTTTGAATGTTTGCTGGAGAGAGTTAAAGCGTTTCATTCGTCAACCAGCAAGAGTGATCATGTCAATCATACAGCCCATCATTTGGCTGAGCCTAATGGGCAACATGTTTCAAATGGTAGGCAAACTTCCCGGCTTTCCCACCTCAAGCTACTTGGATTACATGGCACCGGGAATAGTTATCATGACAACCCTTTTTGGAGGAGTCTTCGGAGGCTTGTCTGTCGTTTGGGATCGTCGCTTCGGTTTCCTAAGCAAGATGCTTGCGGCTCCGATTTCCCGGTCTTCTATACCGGTCGGTAAAATGCTGGCCTCGACCATTCAGTCTGGGCTCCAAGCGAGCATCATACTGAGTGTATCGCTTCTCATGGGAGTACGGTGCTCAACAGGCGTTCTTGGGGTAATTGCAATTGTTCTGATAGCAATGCTTTTGTGTTTAGCGCTCTCCGGCCTATCCCTCGCCCTCGGCGCCATGATCAAGACCCACGAAACCCTTATGGTAATCATGAACTTCCTAACCCTGCCCTTAGTGTTTACGAGCAGCGCACTGTTCCCGCTGGAGTTCATGCCTTCGTGGTTGGCGGCGATTGCCAAATGGAACCCATTAACCCACGCCATCAACCCGATCAGAACATTAATGACCACGGGCTGGACCTGGACAATAATCTTACCAGATGTAGCTGCCGTAACGGCCTTCGCCCTCGCCATAATAAGCATTGCAACGCTTTTGTTCAGAAGAAGCATAACCTAAAAATTGGGCTTGATGACGGGGGAAAGGAAAGCTTTTTTGGAAGAACCCCCTTAAGCCATTTGGGATTGACCGTGAGGATCGGCACTCAGATGGAGAACATTCTCCTCGCAATGCTGAAAGCTGAGAAGAATCCTGCCTCACAGATAGGTCAGGTCATGGCAAATAATGCCAAGGCATATGGAGCCCCAGGGTTGGGGACGATGGATTTGATGAAGTTCCTAAAGGGCAGACTAGCGTTCGACGCTAAGGGAAAGTATAGGCACCCCGTTAGACGCAGCTACTGGCGTTCCCTGAAAACCCTTGTTAGATATGGCTTCATCCGCGTGGCCCTAAAGAAGAGCCCGGGCAAACACGGCTACCTCTACCAGTTGACACCAGAGGGCCGAAGGAAAGCCGAGGAGACATGGGCCAAGGTCAGCATGTTCATTAACGAGTACTCGAAGCTCGTTTGAATCGTTTTTCATCAGAAAAAATGACTGCAAACACATATTTCTCAGCTTAGATTTGCCCTCGAATATAGTGTACCATCTTCTCTGCCCAGAGATCTAGATACTCTTCTCCCTTCTCGGCCTCTGCCTTGCGGGGGTCGCCGATTACGCCAATCTCTGTTAGAGCCTTTATACCTTGACTGATCACGAGGTCTATCTTATCCTCGAATCTTCCTACGAAGCCTTCTTTGGCTCGCTTCATGTTCACCAGGTCTTTGCGTATGGCCAAAACCATCGATGTTTCAGACTCCCCTGCGTGGGCTCCCGACTCGCTTGCTGGAATTCCATGTTTCGCTGAAAACTCGGCGAGGAATTTCAGAAGGCCTTCCAAGTCAGTATAAGCTATAATCTTGACATCCCTAAGACTTTGACGAAGCTCCTCAACCTCCTCTCGTACAGCCTCAAAGTTGCCACCGTGGGACGGCAGTATGACGATGTTCTTGAACCCATGCTTCGCGAGGCTAACGCAGTAGTCACGGATTAGCCCCTTTAGGGTTTCAGGTTTGAGTGTGATGGTTCCCGGGAATGCCATGTGGTGTTGAGAGCATCCCACGTTTATGGTGGGCGCTTGAAGGGCATTACCAAGCTTCTTAGCCACCTTATAGGCTAACACCTCGCCGATCAACGAATCAGTGCTGGTGGGTAAATGGGGGCCATGCTGTTCATTAGAACCTACTGCAAACACGACAGTGTTGACACCACTTTCCAAAGCTTTTTGCGTCTCAACCCAGCTCATCTCAGAAAGCAGAATCTTATTAATCATTCATTTCTCACCACGTGAGGTCTCCGATTCACAGACAGTGCGTTTTCTTATCAGATACTTAAGCTTTACCGAAACAGACGAATCCTATTCGCCTTTTTGGTATCTCTTTTAAAGCGTTTTATCCATTTTCGAGGGATGACATAAGATTTATAAGACTCTGCCACTAGGGTGGTCCCGGTGGTTTTCTTGAACTCTGTTGAAGAGGAATTAATAAGATTTCTTCAAGAACAGGTGAAGCTGGAAGAGGAAATCGTCGAATCTATGGATCGAACTTTGGACATGATAACAAACCCTGTAGCAAAAGGGGTGTTGAAGGGGATTTCTTTAGATTCCTTAAAGCATGCTGAGATATACAAAGCAGCCATAGAGGTAGCCTCTGTTCCACAAGCTCTCACCGAGCAGGAATTTTATCGTCTGAAACAGGATGTGAAGAAACATATTGAAAACGAGGAAAGGGTGATTGGGCGCCTAAAAAAGGCCATAGAGGAGACGAGAAACGAGAAGGTGAAGTTTCTGCTTCAGTCCATAGTCGCGGATGAGGAGAGGCACCATGCACTCTTAAGCGAGATCATGGAGATCGTGGTAAGAGGGGAAACCATCACCGAAGCCGACTGGTGGGATTTTCTCTGGAGGAACGTTCCCTTTCACGGTGCACCGGGAGGATAGCAGTTAAAGGCAAAACACTCCACGCAAACATTGAGACTAGCAAGATCAGGGCGGAGTTTCGGAATAGGCAACGCTAACTCGTGCTTCCCAGAATTTCTTCTAGGATTTTTTTTATCTCCACTACTCTCTGTTCCCTTTTTTCCATGTTTCGTAAGACCACCTTCCCCTCCTTAAGCTCCTCAGGACCTATAATGATGGCGTAGGTAACGGCTCTTCTATCCGCGTCTGAAAGCGCCCTAGAGACGGTGCGCCCCATAACCTCCACCTCGGTGGATATTCCCGCCCCCCTCAACATCGTTGAAAGCTCGAGGGCCTTTGCCTGCAACTCTTCATCGACAGGAATGACCATAACTCGCCCTTTACTTCGAATTTTCACAGCAACCCTTTGTTTTTTCATGGCGAGAACGAGACGGTCTATGCCCGGAGCCACCCCAACTGCGGGCGTTGGTTCCCCTCCGAAGAGTTCGATCAGCTTGTCGTAGCGTCCTCCACCGACTAGAGCTATGTCCATTTCCGGAACGGATGACTCAAAGATCATGCCGGTATAATACTCAAGGCCTCGCGCAAACCCCACCTCAATTAGCGTCTCAAAATTGATGCCGCCTTCCCTCGTTAACTGGAGGATTTGCTGAAGATTCTCCACAGCGGCAACAGAACTCTCATAGTACTGAACGCTTTCCTTTGCCTCTTTAAGAACCTGAGAGGCGTCGTTTCCCCTCGTTTTAAGGATCATTTTTAGGGTAGTTACGGACCTTTCTGGGGCACCCAGTCCCCGCACGACATTTAGCGCTTCCTCCCAGCGTTTCTTGTCGAGCAATTGCATGATCCTATTTTGCTGTTCTTCCTCTATACCCTCTTCACTCAAGAGTCCCCGGAGGATTCCCACGTGCCCAATCTTAATGTAATACCTGCGGAAGCCCAGTCTCCTAATTAACTCGTTAGTGAGGGCAAGGATTTCCGCGTCTGCTTCTGGTCGGCTGGAGCCAATGAACTCATAGTCGGATTGCCAAAATTCTCGGAAGCGTCCGTATTGGGGCTCGTCATAACGATAAAGGGCCCCCACACAAAAGAGCTTTAGCGGTTTGGGCGCGTGCTTCATTTTGGTCGCCACCAACCTGGCGATGGAAGCAGTGAACTCTGGTCGTAAAGCCACCCTCCGACCGCCCATGTCCTTGAAAGCGTACATACGCTCTCGAATTTCCTCCCCAGATTTGGCCGCCAAAAGCTCGTAGCGTTCCATGACTGGGGTGATGACCTCCTCATAGCCGTAGAGTTGAGCCAGTTCCCTGGAAACCTGCTCTACGTACCTCATCCTTTCAGCGTATCCAGGTAGAAAATCCCTCATTCCCCGAAGCAGTCTGAAGGTTGTCATCCCATCACCTCTAACCAAGCTTTTCCGCGATTACCGCGATCGTGATTATAACCGCCATATTTCTCACTTGAGGGTCAGCTGTGAGAGGGAGTAATAGACTACTTCCCCCCTTCTATTAATAACTGCTAACACCAACTTCTTTTTTAGGCTTTGAACATGCCTTAAAGCCCTTGCCAAATCTTCCACGGAAACTGGCTGCCCTTCCTGAATCCCAAAAATTAAGTATTTGGCGGTCTCCTTCCCGTACTCACCCCGCTCGTACACGCGAAAGTCGATTCCTAGCCCGAATCCCTCCCTAGCCACGTATCCTCGACTCCTCAAATCTCGATAGATCAAATACTTCACCCAAGCGTTTTCATCCACCAACTGAAATCGTTTGAGGAGGCTTGAAAAGTCCACTTCTATCCCAGTTTTCTCGTCCTCAACCTCGAGGATTCCCTTGCTAAGCAGAAACAGAGCCTCGCAAAAAGTAAGCATCAGCTTTCCGTTTTCAGAGACACCATAGCCCCTCGAGGAGAGGCCCTCAATATCATCTAATGACGAAACCAGAACATCACTCTCTCTCAGGGAAGCCCTTACCTTTAATTCAGCCTCGCGCTTTGACTGCTCCAAAGCCTCGACCTTCCAATCACCTACCCACGCTATCATATGCACGTTGAAATTTAAATCCTCTCAGAAGAGGCATGTTTAAGCCGTCGCCAACCTCTGAAAATCGGTTGAGGATAAGGCGCCGGTTTCGCAAATGATGGCGCTTACGTATTTCATGGGGGTAATGTCAAAGGCGGGGTTTAATGCCTTCACCCCTTTTGGAGCGATTCTTTTGGAGTGGAAATGCGTCACTTCCCTTGGATCCCTCTCTTCAATCACTACATCCTTGGAAGTGCGAGTTAGATCAAAGGTGGATGTGGGGGCGGCGACATAGAACGGGACGCCATGTTCGTGTGCTAGGACCGCGATGGTGTAGGTGCCTATCTTGTTTATCACCGAGTCTCGTACGATCCTATCCGCTCCCACGACGACCTTGTCTATTAGCTGTTTAGACATTACGTATCCGACCATGCTGTCTGTAATCAGCGTGACCGGTATGCCATCGCGTTGTAACTCATAGGCTGTAAGTCTGGCACCCTGTAGTTTCGGTCTGGTTTCCGTAGCGATCACTCTGATGGTCTTGCCTTGGCTCCACGCCGCTCGTATAACTCCCAGTGCGGTGCCATAGTCCACAGTGGCTAGACTGCCTGCGTTACAATGAGTGAGGACCACATCTTTGTCGCTGATTAGCTTAGAACCATACTCACCAATCTTGCGGTTGACTTGGACATCCTCATCTGCCATCTTCTGGGCCTCGTCGATAATGGCCTGAGCGATGGCCTTGGCGCCTCCTGAGGTTTCCTCTGCCTTTTTTACGATTCGATCTACGGCCCAGAATAGGTTCACAGCCGTCGGCCTCGTCTTCCTCAAAATTTCAGCGGAATCTTTAATCTCTTTTATTAGGTCCTCCCTTTCCTCGGCTTTTGAAAAGTAAGCAGTGAGGGCTATGCCGTAGGCTGAGGCCACGCCCAAGAGGGGAGCTCCTCGTATTTTCATGTTCCTAATAGCTGAGGCTACTTGACGACATGTCCTCATCCTTAGAAAGACCACTTCCTGAGGTAGTCTCGTCTGATCTATGGTAACCACTGTGCCATCCTTCCACTCTATGGTTCTCATAGGACACTCCACCAATCTTCTCTATGACATTGATTGATTTTATCTTTGCCATGCACGGAGTTAAAGCAATCTGTTTAAGAGCGTAAAATCGGATTCGCCACTCTTATAATGATCTGATACATCATAATATTTAGGGGAATTTCCTTCATGAATGGGGAAATCTTAGATTTGTTGGTCAAGAATTTTGGGCAAAGTTATTCACAGGTTTTGGGAATCGATTTGAGGAGTAGAAATGATGGAGAGATTTTCAAATGGTTTTTGGCTTCAGTTTTGTTTGGTGCCCCTATTAGTGAGACTTCTGTCATAAGGACGTTCAAGTGCTTTGAGAAGCACGGGGTGCTAACCCCCAAGAAGGTTCTGGAGACGGGATGGAATGGTTTAGTGGACATCCTCGACGCGGGAGGCTACACAAGATACGACTTTAAGACAAGTGACAAGCTCTTAGAGGTTATGGGCAATCTGATGGCAAAATATGGAGGAAACCTAAATCTCCTTCACGAGCAAGCTTCAGGGTCTTACGATCTCGAGAAACGCTTAAAGGATTTGGGAAAAGGCATAGGAGACGTGACCGTAAGCATCTTCCTGCGAGAATTGAGGGATGTCTGGGAGAAAGCCGACCCCAAGCCCACCCCTCTAGTTATTCTAGCTGCAAAAAACCTGGGAATGACAAAAGGAGACAGCCCTGAAAAAGCCTTAGGGGAACTGAAGGAATTTTGGAGAAGAAATGAGGTTCCTGGGGCGACATTTGTAAACTTTGAAACGGCTTTGCTTCGGCTCGGCAAGGGTTTCTGCAGAAAGGGAACGGGGAAGTGCAGACTATGTGTGCTTCAACGATATTGTTTGGCTGCTACGTCGGTTTGAGTTTTGCCACGACTTCAACGGGGCAACTCTTGGGAAGGTTTAACTTTTCCCGCCATTCTTCTCCTACGGAGATAAGGGAGAAGACTCCAGAGACTTCTGCTTTTGCCATTTGAGCGAGTTTGACAAGGGCGGCTTGGGTTTCCCCAGTTTTTATCATGTCGTCTACGATGAGTACGCTATCCCTTCTTTTGAGGGCGTCCTTCGGTATATACAGCGTCATAGTTACACCCGAGTCTTTCAACACATAGGTTTCATCCAAAAAAGCTGGGACACCCACCTCCTTGCTCCTCTTGGCTATTACAAAGTTAACACCCAAAGAATTCGCCACCATCGTTGCCAACGGTATACCGTCCACGGCGGCGGTGAGGATTTTTGTTACCCGCTTTCCCGCGAAGGTTGCGAGGGCGTGATGGGCAGCCTGCCTGAGCAAGTTGAAGTCGCCTATGATGTATGTGTTGTCAAAATACCCTTGTTCATCAAATCGCACCCTTCTGCGAAGCTCAACCTCTAAACCAACGAGGTTGGTTAGGGTCTTCCAGAGCTGTCGAGCTCGTTCCGCGTTTGGCAAAACATGACCCTTGGCATACCTGCTTAAAACCGTCACAGGCAAGTCCGTTTTCGCAGATAACTCTCGATAAGTGTATCGCTTTTTAGCGGTTCGAAGCAACTCAATAGTCATTAACCGAAGCTTCAGGTCCTCAGCATGCGTGCTCATTTTCCAACCTCTTTTACATCAAAACGGCAATATGGCTATACGGACTATACTATTTTTAGCTTAACTCCATTTAAGACTTTGCTTCACTTTAGAAGACTTCGATAATACTTCGATTATACCGTTAGATTTAAACATCCCCTGTCTTACCGAGATTTTAGTTTCATGGGTTGTGAAACCGCGAAAACACAAGCCTGTCTGCATGGACGGGCCCAAGCTTTTGTAGAAAAGTGTTGTTTGGTTTCAGGTAGAGAGTGGATGAGAGTTCTCGCAATCAATTCTCCGGGGAGGCGAGGAGCTAAGGATTAGTTAAAGAGATAAGGGAGTTCAATAAAGGAACTCAGGGGCGAACCAGCTTTCCCTCGAGGGGGAGGTACAGCTCTAACGGGCCCGTGGCCTAGCATGGATAAGGCGTCGGCCTTCTATGGCAGGGAGAGAGCCGGAAATCCGGGGTTCAAATCCCCGCGGGCCCGTCATTCTACTACGTCTTCTAGGGCGAGCAACTTGTTTCGAAACCTTCTCCTGCCGATTTCTCCGGCTACGTCCAACAACAGTACCGCCTTATCGATGAGAACCGCGTCGCTGCTGGAGATAATTTATCGTCATAAAAGGCTCTGTAAAGCGTCAAACGATGTCGACGATTCAACTGATACCGGTCGCCCACGAATCTTACGGCGCTTTCACGGTTGTATCCTCGGTTAAGGAGGTAGCGGAGGTCTTTCACGGCTTCTAAGAAGCCAAGTTTGGAGGTCATAGGCAGGCCTGTGGAAGGTTATTCGATATAAATGGCGGGCCGGTACGGTCTCGCTAGTTCAGCTCTGCTCTTGGGGTCGTGGCGCTTCGGGTCATCTTCGTGGTAGGCAAAGACTTCCGCCCCCAACTCCTTTTCTAAAAAGCTTCTAGCCTCTCTAAGGATTTGGCTTTCATCCACAATTCCTATCTGTAGTTGTCGGCGTTTTCTATCGTCAGGCATTCGGTTGACTTCCTCGATAATCTGCTGGGTAAACTTCGTAACCCTCTTTGCTATTCTTCTCAGTTCGGAGTCCCCCATCAGCTCCTTCATGAAATCGCTCGGAACGATTCTGGTGGAAACCGACTTCTCCAGCGACTTCAAATATACCTTCCACTTCCATGGCGCTGCAGCGTAATAGCACACTTTTTTGGGGGCTATTCCCGTTGCTTTGATGATGTTGAGTGTGTCCTCGAGAACGCTTCTAACGAGAGCCTCGCTCTCCTCTGCCTTTACGTCCACTCTCTTCTCTTCGTAGGTTGGCCAAGGAGTCAGGGAAACGAAGCCCTTCCCACCCATCTTCTCCCAAATTTCTTCGGAAATGTGGGGGGCTACTGGGGCTAGCATCCTGACCTGCGCGTCTAGGATGTCATTAAGCACTCTGGCGACCGTCCCCTCTCTCTCTGGGTTTTCTCTCTCCTCCGCAATCCGCCGTAGATACCACTGCAAGTCTTGATCCAACATGTATAGTGCACTGTGGATGGCTTTCCTCACCATTAACTTCTCCATGGCTTCGGTTGCTGTGTTAACGTGTTCCTGCAGACGACTGAGCATCCACCGGTCTATGGTCGTCAAGGGTCCGTCTGCGATGTCTCTCTTCATTTGCGTGGTTTCTATGGCGAATCGATGAAAGCGTTCTAGTCGGTCCCGCATGGACCTCGCAAGGGCAGAACTAAAGTCAGCGTCTTGCAAGAGTTCGGCGGTGATGAGTACGGCCAGCCTGAGGGCGTCCGCTCCAAATGTTTTAATGGCCTCTCGTAACGGTATGATGTTTCCTAGGGATTTGCTCATTTTTTGACCCTCCATCAGCACGCTACCGTTTACAACGATCTGACAGGGCCACAAATTCTCTGGGAAAATCGCTGTATGAATAAAAATCATAAAGGTGAGGTGATTTGGGACCAAGTCCCTACCTGAGTGGCGGCTGTCTAGCGGGTAGAAGTACAGAAACTCACGGCGTATCCCTTCTAAGACAGTTGGATCCAAGCTGGCTTCTTCTGCTACTTTTTTTAAGTCTCCGATGCCGAGGAACACGTAGTCGAAAACGGCGTCGGTGAGTGTATCAGGTTGGATGTTGTGCTCCTTGATGTACTTAACGATCACGTAGTAGGCCATATATATGACGGAGTCCGATAGAGACTCAATGATCCACTCCGGGTCCCAAGGCAGTTTTGTGCCAAGGCCAGCCTTTCTAGCGCAAGCCTTCTCATGAAGCCAATCGATGACGTAATTGAATTCTGGGCGCAGGTCTTCAGGTAGGATGCCCATTCCGTCGAGGCACTTGTGCGCCAAGGCTTTCCATTCAGGGCTTCCGTAGTTGATGAACCACTGGTCCTCAAATATCTTCACGATGCACTCGGTTCCGCACCGACAAACCACTGGCTTATTGATGAGCTCATACATGGTTCCCGCTTTTCTCTCCTTCATCAGGTCTTCTTTGATCCTGCCCTTGGCCTCAGCCACCGAGAGCTCCGCATACTTTCCTGTGTTTTCCCTCATGGCGCCGCTATGGAACTCGTGTCGGTAAACCTCCTTTGTGGCGTCCTCAAGACATGGGTCCAACTGGTTTTGTATACCCATTTGCTTGACGACATCGGCCGCGGGGATCTCAGAGTATTTGGGAACCTTGATGATGGAAATCGCTTGGATATTGACGATGACTTCCGGTGCTAGGCCGTACTCTTTAAGGCGGTAAGTTTCTCTCTTGAGGTTCTGTAGGGCTACGTAGTCGTAAGGGGCGTGCCCGGGAACAGACATGACCACTCCGGTTGCGTTTTTTGGGTCAACGAAATCCGCTGGGAGGATGAGGATCTTTCCATTAGTGACCGGGTTTGTGATCTCTTCTCCTATGAGCTTTTTCCCTGGAAAGGCTTCCATTATGTCGACATGATGACCTAAGTACCGTAGTTTTTCAGCGCCTTCTTTGGTGACGATCCATTGTTCATTGTCTACCCTTGCTTTTACGTACTCCGCCCCGGGGTTTAGCCACATGTTCGTGACGCCGAACACTGTTTCGGGTCGTAGAGTGGCGGCGGGCAAAACGTAGTTGCCATACTGGAATTTTATGAGGGTGAACTCCTCAAATTCGGGCTCTACGTCTCCCTTGGTGTCGTGTTGACCCACCGGGTTTCCGCAACTGGGGCACCATCCCACGGGGTGACTTCCCTGTGATATGTAGCCGGCTTCGCGGAGTTTGTGGAACTGCCACTCTATGAAGCGACTGTATTGATGGTCTATGGTGGTGAACTCCCGCCTCCAATCAATGGAGTAGCCTATTTCCTTCATGCCCGTCTTTATTTCCTCGTGAAAGTGTCGGGCGATCTTGATGGGCTCAGCAAACTTACTCAGGATTTCTTGAGGCACCTTATATATGCGCACGAAGGTGTCCATGAGGTCCTCATCGCCAGCGGCTAGGCGCTTTGACATGGCGAGGATGGGGGTTCCTGTGTAGTGAAAAGCCATAGGGAAGAGCACATTGTATCCGCGCATGCGCATGTAGCGGGCGTGAACATCCGTTAAGGTGTACGTTCTGCCGTGCCCAATGTGCTGGGGAGAGTTTGGATACGGATACGCTACAGTAATAAAATACTTGGGTTTATCTGAGGAAGGGTCAGCCTCAAAGATTCTTGCCTCTTCCCAAGCCTTTTGCCACTTTCCTTCGATTTGCCTTAGAACTGCCATGAAAGACTCTGGATTGCCTTGAGGTTTATTAAAGGTTTGGTTAGTCGCCGGGGAGGAAACGATCCCTCATGTTCAGCACCGCCAAACTATATGACCAAGCCTCTTTTAATCTATTTCCCTCCCCCTAACTGCTCATTGATAACTTCCTCAGCCTTCTGAAGCGCCTCCGGCACTTTCTTGATAAGGGTTCCACCTCCTTGGGCGAAATCGGGTCTTCCGCTGCCCCCACCACCCAGTATAGAAGCCGTTGCATCAGCGACATTGCGAGCGTTTATGCCGCGCTTCACGGCTTCCTTTCCAGCCATCACCACGATCCTCACGGTTCTGTTCACCCCGCAAAGCACCGCTACCATCCTTGGTTCCATCTTAACCAGCTCGCTGGCTGTTTTGATGAGGCGATCCACATCGACCTCCCTGACCGCTTGTGTCACGACCTTTAGTTCCCGGATTTCCTTGGCAGTGGATAGGTACTCTTTCGCCTTGAACTTGGCGATCTCCTTGAGGAGGCGATCCTTCTCGCGTCTAGCCTCTTTCCAATCCTCAATTAAACGGTCCGCGGTTTTTTCAACTTTTTCAAGGGGGACATTAAGTGCCTCAGATACTCTCCAAAGCGTCCTCTCGTTTTCCTGCACGGCTTTGAGGGCCGGGAGCCCTGCGCTGAACACTATTCGTTCAACCCCGTCCTGAATTCTTTCAGTATGAACGATCTTGATGAATCCAATTTCTCCAGTGTTTTTCAGGTGGGTTCCCCCACATGCTTCTACCTCCCAGTCCCTTGTTTCTACAATGCGGATTTCTCTTCCAGGCACCACTCCTCCCTGATACAATCTGAAGCCGTATTGTTTCTCGGCTTGTTGCCTGGGCATCCATGAGGTTACGACAGGTAGGTTTCGTATCACCGCTTGGTTCGCTAGCCTTTCGATCTCATGGGTCTCCTCCAACGTTAGTCGCCTGAAGTGGGAAACGTCCAGCCTACTCTTGTCAACATCCTTTTGAGCCCCCGCTTGCCAAACGTGCTCCCCGAGTACACGCCTTGCCGCACCCATGAGAAGGTGGGTTGCCGTATGGTGTTTCATAAGGCTGTTCCTCCGCTCCCAGTCAATGGACCCCCACACCGTGTCCTCCTCCCGGGGAACCCGACCCTTTATGGTATGAACGATGACGTTTCCAATTTTCTGAACGTCCACCACCTCTGATCGCGTTCCATTAAACTTTAAGTAGCCGCGGTCTGCAGGTTGACCTCCTCCCTCGGGATAGAAGGCCGTTTTCTCCAGCACCACGTGTTGGTTGTTCAAGACTCGAAGAACCCGTGCCTGAAACTCGGGAAGGTAGGGATCTTCATAGTAGAGCATGCGCGTCTCAGGAAGATCCGAAACCATAGCTTCCAGTTCTTTGGTCACTTCCACTTCCCGTGGCGGAGGGGCTTGAACGTGCCTAGCGGCGACCATCATGTAGAAGTTTTCGGGCATGCTCACCTCAACCCCTTCCCTTTCAGCCGTCTCTCGAACAACCTCTGGTGGAAGACCGTGGGAGTCGTAGAGTTCTATGAGCGTTTCCATTGGAATTTGGGAAACTCTCTTTTCTTTTAGCTCCCGAGCTATTCTTCTGACGAGAGAGCCTCCCCTCTTGAGGGTTTCCCTAAACTTGCTCCGTTCCACGGAAAGGATCTCCAAGATCTCATCCCTCATTTCCTTTAAATGGGGAAAATCTTGGGACCAAAAGGCGATCTGCATGTCGATGATGTCGGGGAGCTTCTCCTCGATGGCGAGAGTTCGGAGGAGTCGGTAGGTTCGCCGGATCATCAGCCTGGTTAAGTATCCCTCACGCACGTTGGAGGGCACAACACCCTCAGCGAGCATGAACACCAAGCATTTGGTGTGATCTGCAATCGCATAGGCGCTTTCGATGGGAGTCATTATTTTGTGAAGCTCGTCCACGCCCATGCCCACATGTTTAGCGACCCTTTTCCGAGCCTCCCTTGTGTCTGCTGCCTTCTCTAGGCTCATGACACTGGAGAACTTTGCTACTCTCACTAGTAACTCTTCGTTAATGTCGCTTATGCCCGCTATTTTTAGGAGTTCAACCAAAACCGGACCGTATATGGCGTGGAAGCAACTCGGGGACCCCTGCGACAACCATGTGTATCGCTCGATTCCGTATCCGGTGTCCACGGTTCGTATGGGTAGTTCAACGAACCTGTCGCCTATCACCTTGAATTTCATAAACACTAAGGTGGCGACTTCCAGTCCTCGAACGATGCTCTCCACGTCTGGACCCGCATTTCCTCCTCCAGACCACACCCCCTCTTTGTAGAAAATCTCTTCGGATGGTACCCCCAACTCCTTTGTAACAAACTCGTGATGGTACCGCACGGTTTGGTCTTTCCAGTAGACTTCTTTTTTAGGGTAGTTGAAGGCGTGGTGCCCCCCCATTTCAAAGATGGTTAGGTGGCGGCCAAAGGTGGGTCCAACGTTGTCCACATCCACGAACCTGATGCAGGGCTGACTTATAACGAGAGGATTCGCTGGCGGAGGAATGATCCCCTCGGTGACGTAGGGCTGAAAGTCAATGATGCTGGCGTGGGTAAAGTAAAGGTCGTCTCTCCATCTAGCCACGACCGGATATGGCTGGATTCTTTGATGCTCCCGCTTCTCAAAGAAGGAGAGAAAGTCCTCTCGCATCTCTCGCACGGTATAACGCCTGCGCGTGGGCGAATTGTTTATGAAAGTGTAGGGTGCGCATCCCTCTGGAGTGGCCTCTCCACAGGTCTTCTGATCTGGGTTTGGCGTCCAAAAGTATTCCTTACAAACCGGGCAGAGCTTTCGAACATACCCAAACTCGTCAAAGAAGGGGACGTGATACTCGCTCTCTGGAAAACGCTTCAAAGGTCGTCCTCCAATATAAACATGAAACCGGATGGCTCTTAGAGGTTAATGTTTAAAGGAAGATTTAATTATTTGCGGTTTACTGGTAGGAGTCTACTGGACCTATGTGACAATTATTAGTTTAGAAGCAAGCTGCTCTATCCAAATAGAGCTCCTAAGCCCTCCAAGGCTGCCTCTTCCTTCTCTTTCTCCTCTTCCTCTTTCTTCTTTTCTTCTTTTGGTTTTTCTTCTGGCGCTGGGGCGGCAGCTGGTGCTGATGGCATGGGCATTAAAGCCGGCGCGGATTTTATGGCTTCCTCAATGTTAACCTCGGCCAAGGAAGCCACAAGAGCCTTCACCCTTATAGGGTCTGCGTTGATCCCTGCGGCGCCAAGCACCTGGGTTAGGTTCTCCTCGTTGATAGGTTTTCCAGCCTTGTGTAGGAGCATCGCAGCATACACGTATTCCATATTCCTTCCCTCCATCTTTTCCGTCATCCTTCCTTTTCAACCTTTCTCAACTAAATCCGTGGGCAGTGCCTTTTCGTTCATCATAGCTGATCTTATACTTAAACTTGCCTGATGCAGATTTAAGCTGGTCTCTCCTTGCCATCCAGTCATAGACGAATATGAATCTGTCTTCGCAACCTTTTCATGGGCTATCTTGAAAGTTATCCAATGGAGACCGTGAAGATTATGGTCGGTGAAGATATCCCTCAGGTCTTTGCATACACGGGATGCGGTACGACAAAACTAGTTAAGCGTAATTTTGTACCCAGCCGAGGTTAGCCTTCCGCTTAGACTTAACATTTCCGCGTGGGCTTTTCTTATGAGGTCTGCCACTGTGCTAGGGGTGAATGCGCCTGCATGGAGAGCCAGCTGATACGCTCTCTGATGTGCCATCTGAAGGAGAAGGTCGATGTTTTCTGGAAGCGGATACGCGGCACTCACGGAAAGGTTAAAGGCACGGGTGTAGGCCTCCGCGATGTCGCGTCTAAACCCCTCTAGATCCAGCCGCAACTGGTCCTCGGTTATGACGAGTCCTTCGTCGTACACGGCTCTCAGCGTTAGCCCAACCTCCACCGGTTTTATGCCAAGCTTTGATAGCACGCCCGCTAGTCTCGCTGTTATGACATCTCCCTTCTTCACCACTAAGGTGTCGCGGTTCACCCAGACGCTTCCAGCCTCAATTCTTGTGGGTAAGCCTACGGCGCTGAACTGGCTGATGATGGGGCCTGGTGGTAGCCCGGTGTTTCCTGCTGGGACAATTACGTCATAGGCTGCTACATCCCCAGCCTTGGCGGTTGTTTTCACCCTGCTCTTCTCGAGGAGTAGCGTGAGCTTAAAGGGGTTAATCTTGGTGAAGAGGTAGATGTTTGATCCGCCGATATAGTCTTCAAGGCCTTTTAGCCCGGGTTTGTTTTCGCACTCGGCGATAGCCCTCCTTATTAGGGTGTTTTTGATCACGCGGAGGTACGCGCTGTCTTCTAGCTTTCTCCTCAACTCTTGGAGCTGAGCTGCCCTCACCTTTTGTAAGCTCGCCACCCCTATAACCTTGTAGCGTTGCATAAGGTCTTCTACTTCTTCAGCCTCTTTGGCCTTTTCCAATGCTGTGCGGCTTGATGACACAACTCTTCCCCTACATCTTCACTCTGACCGGTGGACCCATGGTTGTCTTTAGCCAGATGGACCTGATGTTTTTGATTCCTTTCTTAAGCTTTCGCTCGATTCCCCTCATTACCGCCTGGAGGTTCTCGTTGATTTGCTCATCTGGCATGTCTCCGGTTCCAACGCGACATTGAAGAACCGGTTGCCCCCTCAACCGAATCAACAACATTTTTCGATGCTTTTTCATGTGATCTTCTATGCTAGCGGCTGGAGGCACCGGGGTTGGCATCCTCCCCCTTGGTCCTAGCGTTGCGCCCAAAACCCTTCCCACGAGGGGCATTAGGGGGGCCTCGGCAAGAAAGAAGTCGTAGGTCTTCGCTAACTCCTTCTGTCTTTTCTTGTCGCCCGTCAAGGCTTCAAGGTCGCTTTTCTCCATAACCAGATCCGCACCCGCCTTCCTAGCTCTTAGAGCCATCTCGCCGGAGGCAAACACGCATATCTTGGTTTCCTCTCCCGGGGGGTAGGGCAACTCGATGAGTTCTTGTATTTTACTTTCAGGCTTTTTTGGGTCTATGTCTTTTAGGTTCACAATGAGGTCCATGGATTGCACGAAACCTCTCTTTTCAGACCTCTCTTTCGCCTCTTTAATTGCCTCAAGGGTGCTCTTCGGGTCCAACGGCATTTTTAAGCCTCGACCCAGACACGTATAAGAACCATTATAAAAAGATTGTTACTCCTCTTTTTGGAAGAGGGTGTCGTGTTTTCCTTCGTCGATCTCCTTCTGCACCTCTCTTGGGTCTTCTCCTTCTACCGTCACGCCCATGCTTATGCAGCTTCCTAGAATTTCTTTAACCGCAGCCTTTAGGTTCTTCGCCAGAAGCTCAACATGCTTCGTCTTAGCTATCTTTACGATCTGCTCCATAGATAGGTTTCCGATTTTTTCAGTTTTCGGAGTTCCTGATCCCTTTTCAACTCCTAGTTCACTGATAATGAGCGCGGAGGTTGTAGGTGTGCCAACACTTACCTCAAACTGCTTCGTCTCCGTGTCTACGATGATCTTAACGGGCACCTTCATGCCAGCATAATGCTTCGTGATCTCGTTGATCTTGTTCACTATGGCGAGGACGTTAACGCCGAGTGGTCCCAAGGCGGGTCCCAGTGGTGGTCCAGCGGTCGCTTGTCCACCGCTCACCAGCGCCTCGACAACCTTCTTCTCGCTCACCTCACCTCTCCCCTTTTCGCCTTCTCCACCAGCTTAATGTAGTCTGCGTGAACTGTGATGGGTAGGGTGAAGGTTGCCTCCAACAGCTCCAAGGTTATCTCCTCCTTTGGCCTGTCTATCCTCGTGATCTTCGCCCTCATCCCTTTGAATGGGCCTCCCACGATTTCCACGAGGTCTTCGACATCCAGCTCTTCGATCACGGGCTTGATAATGATGTACCTCTCTACCTCCGGGAAACTTACGATTCCTGGAACCCGAGATCTCACGTGCTTTATTCCTGCTATGGCCTCCTCAACGAAGTGTGGTCCGCCTGCCTCAATGAACACGTAGCCCTTGGGCATTTCCGGCACAAGAATAGCCTTGATGGGCAACTGGTGGGTTTCAACTCTGGCCGCGATGAGTTCCGCCACATTCTTTTCTTGTCCCGCCGTGGTTCGCACGGCAAAGATCGCTGTGGGAATTCTTCCCTCTTCTTCTTTCAAGGTTGTGGTCTCCTATTATGCAAATCCTTGGATTACGCCAGATATGAGCTTGATGATAAACCCGACTGCCCCAACTGCGAGAATACCGAGTAGGCAGATCCTCACGGAAAGCCAGAGCTCTCCTCTACCCGGCTTTTTCGCAAGTTTTAGTAGTCTTGAGCACGATTGAAGAAATGATCTCAGTCCCAAGGTTTCTCGACTCTTCAAACAATTAGTTTCTCCTATAAATTTCTATCTGTAAGTATCTCTTCCCTGCTATAGTATTTCACTTCATTGTATTCCAAGGTACCTAAACTCTTTTATGCAAAGAAACTAGTTTGTTGAGATGGTGAGATGAGATGGCGGAAGCTGTGAAAGGTTTTGGTGAAACTCTGGCACAACTAATTGATAAGCTTGCAGGGAAGGGATCCGATGTCAAGCTTAGCTTTCAGGACCTAACGCTGGAAATTGGCATGTTGAAAGCCAAACTGAACGGATCTGTCGTGTTGGATATTCTGTACGTCTCGGAAAAGAAGTGATCCTTTCCCTTTGTGGTGAAGCCTTGCAAATACCGATGTGGCTGGTTCACGCTCTGAAATCAGGAGAAGCCAGCCTTTTCACTGGCGGGGTAGAGACTCTTAAGCTGAAAGTTGCAAATAACAAAATTGATGTCAACTTAATGAGCAAAGAACTACTGAAGGATATACTGAGGGTTGGAGTTGAGGCGAAAGGAAAACCCCTCATAGGGAGGCTTACACAGCTCAAGAACATTGCTAAAGAATTAAAGAAAGAGGAACTTACAGTAACAATTTCTCACAAAGGCTGCGTTGTACTTACATTAGGTTCAGGAGCAAATCCCACAATTGGGAAGCTAGTAACGAGAACAAACGCAATAGAAATCAACAACCTAAGCAAGTTGGTGCAACTCGTTATCTAAGACTTTAGATAATGTTGACCACAAGATAATGAAGGAGAACCATTTCGAATTACAGATTACCTCTACATTTGGAGACCCGCCTGTCCATTCTACGCTATGTTGTCCGCTAGGGCAACTGAAAGGCTTGAAAGAAGCAGGAGAGGGAACAAAACGAGGAGAAGGCTAAAGGATGGTCTTCGTAAACTAGTCCCTCTGGATAGTCGCAGATTACTTGGCTAATAAATTACATTTTAAAACATTTCATTCCGCGCTTAGAACAACAGATTCTGCTTCATGGGAAAGGCTAAACTTTTTCTATAGGTACACCGATTTCGCCCAGTATTGCACTTAACCTGCCTTTGTCTACGCCTCGGATTCCCTTCCAGTCAAGAAATGCTAATTCCACGGTTTCCATCGTTCTCTCAACGCACTGTTTCACCATCTTGGCGTCCACTTGCGGAATAGCGTATTTCGGGATAATGTGCGCAAAGGCTCTTTGCGTGCTTAGGGCGATTTTGGTGAATTCCTTGTTGTAGTGCGGTCCCCCGATGCCTAGCACTGCAGGATACCTCGACCGTTTCGAGACAGCCGCCAGAACAGCGTGAGCCACAACCTCAGCCGCCCTCAAGTCCTTCCACTGTTTTGGCGAACTGCCCAACTCCACGAACATGGTGGGCACATCCAGAGACGGGCCGTGATGCGTGCACTCATACGAAACCTGATAATCCAGCTTCAACTCTTCCTTCAGCTTCGCCATCTCTAGGAGAGCGTCCCTCATGGCGCTTGCCGGAGAAATAGAAACTTTCTCGGGGATGCCTCCCAAGTCTGCTCTACCGAGGTTGCCCGGTGTGTGGGTGGAAAGGGTAGGAATCCCGCTCACGCTGCTGTGCCTAGATATGAAAACCAAAAGTTCAGGAGTGAAAAAGTCGGTGATAAATTGTGTGTAGACCGGCTCCACATCGACGAAGACAAGCCTAACTTCCCGATTCTGAACCTCCTTTAAATACACCGGTTTTTCACGGAATACTTCGGGGAGCCTCTCAAACCCATAGTACTCCAAGATTTGATGAGCAATGTTCATGCTTGCAATGTCCTTCGTTGAGGCCACGATCAAAATCATGTTCGTGCCCTTCTCAGGGATCAAAGCTGAAGTTGTGGTCGTGAGGGTCTAGAGGATAAGGGCTAAAAGAGCTTTCGAGGTATGTAGCCTGTTTTCTGCTTGATCCCACACGATGGATTTTGATCCATCGATGACATCTGTGGTGACTTCTTCCTCGCGGTGTGCGGGCAGACAGTGCATAAAGACGGCGTCTTCGGTAGTGTACCCGAAGAGGTTCACAGTTACCTGATATTTAGGGATGAAGACGCGTATTCTTTCTTCGCGCTCCGCCTCCATGCCCATGGAGATGAACGTGTCTGTGTAGATGATGTTTGCCTTCTCTACAGCTCTGCGAGGGTCACTTGTGATTTCCACTTTTGACCCGGCCTGTCTCGCGTTCTCAAGAGCCCATCTTACTGCCCTCTCATAGGGTCGATACCCATCCGGGCACGCAACGCTGACGTTTACTCCAACCTTGCTGCAACCGATGAGCAGGGAGTTGCAAACGTTGTTTCCATCTCCCACGTATGCGAGCTTTAACCCTTCTAAGGTCCCCCACTTTTCCCAGATCGTGTAGAGGTCGCAGAGGATTTGGCAGGGGTGGTAGAGGTCTGATAGAGCGTTGATGATTGGAATCTTTGCATATCGTGCCATCTCCTCCAAGTCGCTTTGAGCGAAAACCCTCGCCACAATTCCATCAACATATCGATCTAACACGCGAGCCGTGTCTGCAATGGTTTCTCCCCTTCCAAGCTGCAGTTGTTGCCAGCCTAAGTAGAGGGCGTGACCGCCCAGTTGCCGCATGGCCACCTCAAAGGAAACATGGGTTCTTGTGGAGGGCTTCTGGAAGATCATGGCCACGTTTTTGCCAGCAAGGATGCGACTCGACTCTTCAGGTGAGCTTTCATGCTTCAACTTATGCGTCATTTTCAAGATTTGCCAGATTTCTTCACGCGTGTAATCTTGAAGTGTTAAAAGGTCGCGACCGCGCAACCGCCAACCTCCTCGGGAGTCTAAATTGTGTTAAACTATTTAGTCTTAGTGGCGCTGTCAGGGGCCAAGGATTCGGTTTACTAGAAAATCTGGTTTAAAGGGTTCCATGTCCTCGTATCGTTGTCCTGTCCCCAAAAAGAGGATGGGCTTCTTTGTTACGTGCGTTATGGAGATGGCCGCCCCTCCCTTTGCGTCTGCGTCCACCTTTGTTAAGATGGAGGCGCTGATGTGGACACACTTGTCAAATTCTTGGGCTTGAGTCACCGCGTCGTTGCCCGTTAAGGCGTCGCCAATAAAGAGGACGAGGTCGGGTTTGATCACTCGAACGATCTTTTCCATTTCCTTCATAAGGTTCAGGTTCGTCTGCATTCGGCCCGCTGTGTCAATGAGGACAGAGTTTATGCCTCGTGCCTCCGCGTAGCGCATGGCGTCAAAAGCCACCGCAGCGGCGTCTGCTCCATACTGATGCTTGATCGTGCGGACACCCAGTCGCTCGGCGTGTTCCTCCAACTGCTCGATAGACCCCGCTCGGTAGGTGTCGCTGCAGGCGAGGACAACAGAGTATCCATGTTTCATGAGAAACTTTGCAGTCTTGGCTATGGTCGTAGTCTTGCCTGTTCCGTGAATTCCCACGAAGACGATCACGCAAGGCTTTTTCATTGAGCGCCTCTTTTCAACCGCTTCTACCAGATCTATTTTTTCACTCGTGGTTAAGGTGTCCAACAGAACCTTGCGGAGGGCCTTCTCCACGATCTTCCTCCGGTCTTCCAGTCTCCTTACCTGAACTCCCTCAAACTGCTTTTCTATGGCTTCACAGATGTAGTCAGCCACCGAAACCGCCACATCGTTTTCGATTAGGGTTAATTTGAGGTCCCACAGGATTGGGCGGAGGTCCTCAGCCTTTAGTTCTGTTGTTGCAATCTTGTTGACGAGCCCGTTAAGTCCTTCCCTTAGCTTTTCGAACACCCTTTGGTCTCTCCGCCTCGCTTAACTTGGAGGACAATTCTTGAAACTTCGACCTTCCGTCTTGAATCTTTTCTAAAACTTGGGTTAGTTGTTGCTGGAGGGTGGTTCTCGTTTTCTCCAAATCGGCCATGCGATTCTCGAGGTTCTGTCTGGCTTCCTTTATGGTTCTCTCGATGGCCACGCCAGCCCCTATTCCAACAGTCACTGTCTCGGTGCTTTCCAGTTTTGCTTTCACGTAGGAGCCTCCCCCTATTGGAACGAAAAGGGATGTCTCTTCTTTCTCCTTCTCCATTCCTTCCAGCGTCATGTTGGCGATTCTGAGCTCGGTTAAGGCAGCGTTTACAAGGTTTATCCTAGATTGTATGGCGTTAGCTGAGCCCTCCAAGATTCGAAGCTCCGCAACCAGTCTTCGCAGAGTCTCTTCTTCACTCGACACCTTCCATTTCTCCTAAAGTTAGCTTCCTTATCAAGGGGCTCTCGATTTCTTCTCGGCTTATCTCTTCCACCTTTACGATTTTGATTTGAAAGCGTTTGGCTCTGTGCTTGCTCCCCATCTCCATGTAGACCCTTTCCACGGCTTCCTCCGGCTTCATCCCCCTAACCTCTTTCCGAAAGCTTGTTCGATAGTTCGGTTTTATGATTTCTCCTATAACTCGGAAAACCTTGACTTCAGGAGATCCTACTTCAGCCATGCGATCACACGCCCTACAGCCTTTGAAACTAACCTTGGCATATAAATATTTAAAGGGGTATGGTTGGGGAGGCTGTGAAACTGAGCGATCTTGGCGTCACTTTTCCTCTACCACGTCGAGGGCTTGTCCGATGATGAATAGTTCCGGCCCTGTTGTGACGAATCCTGCCACTGCTCCACGCGTATTTCCTATGAGCCCCGTGGCGACGTATGGTATCCCGCAGTTGACGGTTCCTACGTCCACATGGGCCTTCAGCACATCCATCAAAACCTTTCGCTCTTCCTCCGTTAGTAGTGGGTGGGCTAGCACACCCCTATTTGTTGCGACGGCATAGGAGCCTACGTAGGGTAGTCCCGCGATCTCACCCGGAACCGCTTCAACGCCTAAAGTATCCGCTATTTTCCTCACGTCTCCTTCCTTCAATTGGGGACTAACGAGCGCTCCATGATCATTCGCCAGAATGAGGTTTCCGTAGGATGTCTTTTTTGTGTCCATAATGGAGATGTTGAGATCTAAGGTTGCTCTTATTGCTTGAATCTCCTCCTGTCGTGCGTAATGGGGGACGATTATGCCATTGGAGTTTGCGCAAGCCAAGGCTCCTATAAGCACTGAGTCTCCGATGGTGGTTTGAACAACCTTCGCCTTCAACCACTCCTCAAGTTTTCGCGCCTTATCTTCAGGGACTTGCGGAGGGACTATTATCATTCTGTCGGTGGCTAGGGAATAAACCCCTATACTAGCGCTACCAAAAAGATTGAAAAGAAAGATCGTCAAAGTATTAGTCGCCTTCTGCGAGATGGAGGGTGACGGTTCCCTCGCGGTCCTTTACCGCGCGAACCCTGATTTTTCTTGGAGGGTTCTCGATTCCTCTGCCCCAAATTCTTTCATTCACCTCGTTCCTTACCACGAGAGTCTCAGGCTTCATGTGTCTTTGGATAAAGGTTTTGACGAGGCGTATGGCTCTTGGGGCCCGCTTGTTCCGTGGGGAGACCCATGCTCTTCGTAGAGGTATCGTGTAAGTCCTCTCCTCCACGATTTCCTCTTCTATTTCCTCCCTTCCTGGTTTTTTGACCTTTTTCTCTTCCTCCGCTTCCTCGACTTCCTCCTCGACGACTTCTTCCTCCTCTTCAACGACTTCTTCTTCGGCTTCCTCGCCTTCCTTAACTTCCTCAACCGTCTCTTCCATTACGCTCTTCCTCAAGCCTTTATTTTAGTCCGTCGCCAGTGTCTTCTCTTTGGGGTGGTTCTTACACGCCCCATGGTCTTGGCGATAACCCAGGTTGGAACGGCTTTCCTCGCTTTTCCCGCCTTTGCCAACCGACGTTTTTTCGCAGTCGACTTGTTTCTCGCCATCCTCAAACTCTCCTAATCTTGATCTCTCGGCGACCAGATTGTAGTCTGATCAGAATTTCCTTTAATTGTTCGTCCGTTATCGGGGTGTTTATTTTGCCTTGTTGTGCGAGCTGGATCAGCTGGAGTTCGAGTTGATCCGCGAATTCTGGCTTCACCATTTTTAGGTTGGTGAGGCGTTGTCTGGCGTCGGAGGTGAGAATTCTGCGGAGGAGGGCTTGTTTTTCCATCTCGATTTGTTGCTGCATCTGAATCCGCTGTTGTTCTTGAGCCAGCCTCCTCCGTAACTCGAGGAGTCGTCTCCTCCTCAGCTCTTCTATCTCCTCCTCGCTCATTTCGTACACCCTAGTATTTTTCTAGTTCTGGATGCTTCTTTTCTAGTTCTTCCTTGATTTCGGTGGCCAACCTGTCTAGTAGTCGTCTTCCTCCTTTAGTCACTACTCTGCCCCTATTTCTTAAGGTTTCGACGAGGCCTGCAGCCTCCAGTTGCTGCAGGGCCTTTCTGATGATGGCTCCACCCCCCTTTCTTACGTGTTCCGGTCTTGCTCCTCGGTTCATCCTCCCCCCGTATTCTGAGCGGAGGCGAGATATGCCCACCGGACCCTTCACATAGATTTTTCGCAGGAGGGAGGCACATCTGGTGAACCACCAGTCCGGATCTTGTGGTAGTGTTTCGGCGTGAGAACTCGTCTTCACGAAGGAGGACCATGGAGGTGGAATGACCTCGTCTACGTTTTCCCGTAGGTATCGGGCTAACCTCTCGATCAGAATCGACGACGGGACATCATAGGGTGTTGGCAAGGCTTCCCTTCCTAATGTATGCTTTTGACACTAATTCATAAAGCCTCTTATAAAAGTTCTCTGGAGACGAATTTTACCTTTACTTTTTTTGTTTTATGGGGCATGTTACGTGCACATGATGGGACAGAAAATCGTTCAAAAAGTCTCTGGGAATGTTAACTATACACGTTTAAAACTTCTTTCCCAAACATGATGTTCGGTTCCAAATACTGAATCTTCTCAACTGTTAGGTTTCCAAACTGGATGTTTTCCCTAACTCAGCAAGTTAAAATATAGCAATGTAGATATCAAAGGCATCAAAAGATGCGGGGAGAAGGCTTCAGATGTCGATTCAACCGCAACGAGGGCAAATCGCGAAACGTCGCGATAATGCTTCGGTTGAGAACACAGACCAAACCGAAAACAAGGTTCTGAAACCTTCCTTAACCTTGTACGGCACCGCAGCGTCTACCTTCTTTTCAGACAGTCTTCTATGGTCCTTCCTTTTTCCATACGCGGTTGTGCTTGAAACATCATTTGCCCAAATGGGACTTATGAGGTCCGCTAGGAATCTTTGTGAGAACGTCTTTCAAGTAGGCTGGGGCGGTCTCTCAGAAAGATTTGGAAAGAGGATTTTCGTTTTGATTGGCTACTTGTTCAGCGGTTTCTTAACAATTAGCTACCTAATTTTTCGAGCACCGTTACAATTTTTAATTTTGGTTATTTTGCAGTCGGTGGTTTGGTCTATTGCCGTTCCAGCTTGGAACGCGTTGCTTGGAGATTACACCAAAAAGGAAACGAGAGGGAGAGTTTTGGGCAAAATAGGAGCTGTAAGCAGATTCTCAGGCGTTGGAGCCACGATACTTATTGCTCTTTTCACCTTTATGGCGCCTCGTGAAACGAGTCCCTCCTCATTTATTGTTCCTTTTGTTCTGGGGGCTGGGGCAAGCATACTTGGAGCTTTATTGGTTGTTTTTACAAAAGAAATTAAAGTGAAGACTAGTTCTTGGAGAGAAATTGACGTTTTTCTACCATTACGAGACAAAAATTTTCGCATCTTTCTTATGGCAAACGGAGTTCACTTGTTTACACTGGCCTTTGCTTGGCCCCTTTTCCCCTATGTGACAATTGACATTGTTCACGCTACAGTGTGGCAGATTGCAATCATAGCCACTGCGGAGGGATTGGTCACTGCCCTCACCCAGCCAAAACTCGGAGCAATAGCGGACAAAATTGGGAGAAAACCCGTCTTAATACTTGGCCGCGCCTCCTTCTTTCTGTTTCCCTTACTATACGCGTTTTCAACTCATTGGCTTCACATTTTGGTTGTTAACGTGACTCTTTCTGCTTTCATAGCGGCTGATGTTGTAACTACAACAACTTACATACTGGACTTCGCCCCAACAGATCGACGAACCACCTACACAGCCTCATACAATTTAATCTACGGAATCGCCACTTTCCTCGGCTCGCTTGCCGGTGGGGTGTTTGCTGAGAGTTTGTCTGCTTTGAACGGCATACACCAAACCATTTTTGCGGGGCTGATCATCTCAGCTATTATGAGGATAATTGCGGGCACAAGCTTTCTAACCATAAAAGAAACCCTTCACGAAATGAATTAGTTTAGCTTTATGAGTTACAGCAAGAGTAAGTTCGCCTCTAGAGGTAGTTACCTCTTATAAAGGCTTTTCACTTTCTCGATTGTTTCTTTCTTTTTCGAGGTTTGTAGAGTATGAGGATGTGGCCCCGAATGTCGATGAGGGTGGAGCCTGTTTGCTGAGCGATCTTTGAAGCGATTTCTCTGGTCTCGTCTTCTTTGAGGGCGCTCTTTAAAATCTTAACCTTCACTATCTCCCTCTTCTCCAGCTGCCTCGAAACCTCGTTCACCGTTTTCGGCGCGGCGCCTTCCTTTCCAACCCACACAGCGGGCTTCTCCCCGCTAAGCTCCCGCTTAATTCGTCGCTTCATCCTAGGGGTGATCATGTTTTCTCCCTGCCCTTCAGGGGTATGCGTGTATGCTTGCCGCAATTAAAGCAGGTGACCACCACGTGTGGTTCCCTTCTGGATTGTATTCGAATGCGACAGTTCACACCTGGAAAGACAAAGCTCTTGCAATGTCTGCAAACTTGCCGCCTATATTCCTTGGGCAGTCGTAGCTTAGTCCTCATGGCGATCTTTCTGGCGATCTTCACATACCGCTGCGCCAACTCAGGATCTTCGCGGATGGTTTCTCTTGCGAGGCGGAAGAGGATATGAACGCGTTGCAAGGCTATCTGCTTCGTGGCGACCACACACTTAAAAGTTCTAATAATATTCATTGAGTTTTTTAATCAAATAAATGTGGCGATATCCCCATATTGGTTCTCATGTTGGCCTAGGTCTTCTGATATTAACTTCATCCTTTTCCTCACGTTGCCAAGAAGATTAAAGCGTAAACAATCAATCCCTACAATAGAACTCAAAGATCTAATTGAACAGACTACACCCCATGTTAATTCTTTCTCACCTGTCCTGTCAAAACATCCTTTGAAGACCTTAATAGATATCGCGCGCCAAGCCATATTTAAATTTATCAAAATATCCTTTCAATGATTTCTCTAAAGGGGAATAATAATTCATTAACTCCTTCGAAAAGACTCCACTGTTTATATAACATGGAGAGGTAACTATGACGTATTTCTGTGTCTCGTCGAAGTATATGGGTCTACACCAAGAGTAAACAACTTCTTTGGCTATGATCTTCATAATCTCTTGTTTTTCTGCGATGTCGTAAAAATAAAGCCGAAGCGATGGATTAATTTTTCCGTAGGTTTCTTTGAATTCTGCTGATGGATTGATAAGATTTACGATAGCTACGGGTTCCCATAAGCCATGAGGTCTTTCTGCTCTTTCTAGATTTTGAGTTATAATTGTGCAATTCCAGCCTTCCGGGATACATTCTCCTACATTCAATATCTCATCTCCGAGTTTTTCTGGAGCCCTCCGCGGCATGAGGGCTATCGCCATGGAGAAGATGGCTATTATCAGCAACAGAATGGCCAACGGCACACGATACTTTCTCAGCTCCATATCCTTCACCGCCTAGTAAATCATGCTGTCACTTATTTAATTCTGCACTTTAGAACATATTTTTGAGGGTTTTGGAACATTTAATTAGCGCGCGCTTAGGGCTTCTTTGAAATACTTTTAACTCGCTCCCCTTCACTTCAATGTTGTTGTCTCTCTAAAATCTCCCTGATTTTCCTCAGCTCAGCCAGCATCTGACGGGTGGCTTCTTCAGGGGCAGCGGCTTCGACTCCCGCCTCGACTGCAACCGGCCTAAGTCCCCGCACTAAATTTATGATAAATTCTCTTATCTCTTCAAAGTTTTTAATGCCGAAGATGGTTGCTTCAGCGACTCTTGCGTAGCTTCCAGTGGCACTATAACCGGCTGTCTGAACTTTAACGTTTGCCAAGCCAAAGTGTCGAGATACGGGGCCTTGGACAACGTCGATGTTGGTGATGCGGTTGTAAGGAACGGTGCTCTTGTGCCTCCACCAAACCCCCCTCTCCACAACGATCTCGCTTTGGGTGAAGACATAGGATATTGAAGAGCAGTATTTAGGAATCCAAAAGGCTACAAAGCCCACCACCAACAGAAATGGAAAGAGAAACAGAGCTGAGGCAATCGATGCATCAATGAATGGCAAGTAGAGGAAAGCAGCTGTGAGTGCAGGCAAAATCGTTGATATAAGGAGGATGGCTGAAGGTATCAATAAATAACTGTAATACAGCGTCCTGAAATCTGGATGCGGCCTAAGCCTTTCACCAATCTTCACAACCGCAGCCCTCATCGCACCACAGTTAGTGGATAATATTTAAAGATTTCTTTCAAAACCTTCCAACGAGTTTCCGTCCAGAACAAGCGCACGCTTAGTTTTTCGGTTTCATATTTGATTAACCTGTCTAAGTTTCATCTCTTTTTTATGATCATGAACTCTGAAAGATATATCTAAGCCATCTGTGTCACACGTCTCATCTTCCTTCCTGGGAATTTTGTAGACTAATAGGCGGACAACTTGAGAATCATCATAAAACAAGAAGACATTCCGCTTTAAACCAGTTTTATCATTCCTTCTCAAAGCGTCTAAGACTACTTTAGCTATGTTGTCAACGTCTTGCTGTTCCATTCTTTGCTTATTAACTCTTGCAACAATGGCCAAATCCAAACGTTTACTTCTGAACCTATTAAAATCCTCTTTTCCCATCCAGCTTGCTAGGTTTTTCTTTATACTTTCTATTGTTTCCTTTCTGTTTACCCCAGTTTTGGTTGCAATTAAATCACTAAACAGCCCCTTAGAATCTTCAAGCTCGAATATTGGTCCTTCTAATGCTCTTCCTTTTGTCGTCTCTCTTTTACTCATTTCACATCGAAGAATCCTTACCAGGTCAGCTTATATTAAACCTTCTAAGCGCGCGCTACCTTGTATGCCCCAGCATTTTTGGAATGTAATTGAAGATGGATGATCAGGTTTTAATTTGAGTTGCTATTTTGTTCCCGAACTCTTTGCATTTAGGAAGCTCTGCCTCTGAAATTGGACCCTTTATCCCCTGAACTTTTATTGATAATCCAGGAGCTATCTGCTTTAACTCGGGAACTTTTTCGTTTATTCTTTTCTCCATTTTCTTCACCGCTTTTTCGAAGTCTTTTCCAATGTATGTGTCAAAAACCGCAAACAGTTTTCCCTTTAACGGGAGCTTGCCAAGTTTGTCGATAAACTTCTTGACACTTCCGGTTGGTTCACCGAAATGATTCGGAGAACCCACCAAAATCGCATCATAAGCAGGAATCTTCTCAAGGTTAACTTCCTTGAGTTCACTAAGAACAGTTTCTATTCCTTCAACTTGCCTCATTCCCTCTATGATTTTTTCCGCCACAAGTTTGGTGTTACCATACTTTGACTCAAAAACGACGATAACTTTCGCCAACACGTTCAACCTTCATGATGTCTGGTTCACAATGCAGCAGATAAACTTTCATGCATACTATCTATCTTGAAAAACTTGGAGTATAAATGGGTTTGCTCTCTACAAGAACAATAGTCTTTAGAATTGGAAGGTCTCCGACTCACGCATGAGGATGATTTTATGCTATAAAGCATAGAACTTATGAGAGGATTTGTCTGGCGATCTCCATTCCGTATTGCTGACACATCTCGGAGACTTCTTCCCATCTGTCACCTGATGCCCTTATGATTCCGGGGACCATCTTTAGTCTATGATGCAGGCCAAAGGCTAATTCCATCATTCTAATGCAATCTTTGCTATCCCTGCGTGTTCCTGAGGATGTGAAGCATCCGCCAACCTTGTCTCTTAGCTGATACGCCTTGTTGTATAGGTCTATTGACTCGTCGATGAGCTTCTTTACTTGCCATGCCACATTGCTGAAATACGTGGGAGAGCCTATCACAATTCCGTCAGCTTCAACTAGGTCGTTAAGCCTGCATTCCTCAACCCTTTTTACCTCCACCTTGACTCCTAGCCGTTCAGCTCCTCTGCCAATTTCCTCAGCCATCCGTTTGGTGTTGCCTGTTCCAGTGTAGTATGTGATAAGTAGCCGCTTGGCCACCAACCTTTTCACCTATCCCTGGACCGTTCTATTAAGCAGAGAATTATGCCATTAAGTTTTTATTCAGATAGGCTTTTCCCTACCAACGAGGGTTGAGCTTGCTTATTCTGATACTAGCAGAGTCCGCTCTGGAAACCATTCCTAAAGGCTTGTGGGGGCACCCCTCCATCCGGCGCCACTCAAAAAGGCGGGGGAAGCATCCACAGTTCCTCCTTCTTGATCGGTCTTACCACCACACCGCCATGAAAAACCTCGAGGAAGGCGAAAAAAGGGGAAGGCCGGATATCATCCATTTTGCTCTGCTAGAGGCCTTAGGTTCACCCCTCAACAAGGAAGGCCTTCTTCAAACCTACGTGCACACATTCCACGATTGCGTGATCACGGTGAACCCAGAAGCTCGCTTGCCAAGGAACTACCTTCGATTTGTCGGCCTCGTGGAGCAATTGTTTGAATCGGGGAGGGTTCCGCTTACCGGACCAGCCTTGCTCAAGTTGGAGCGCAAAACCCTGCCGCAACTTCTCCATGAAATCAAGCCTAGCCATGTTACGGCCTTCAGCAGAAAGGGAAAATCTCAGTTGCTTGAGGAGGCTGTTTCCAAGCTTTCAGAGAAGGAGAAACCAGCGGTAGTCATAGGTGGTTTTCCGCGCGGTCACTTCTCGGAAACCACCATCAGACTCACGAAGGAGGTTGTCTGCATAGACCCAGAAATGCTCGAAGCATGGACCGTAACCTCAAGGGTCATTTACGAATATGAGCGGGCAACCTCTCTTTCTGCAAAAAGACTTAAACGTTGATCGCAAAGTCCAATATGAAACAAAATGCATTAACGTTAAGAGCCAAAGGCTCAGGTTCATTCAAGGTGCAGAAAATTGACCATCAAAGTCATTGACACTGATGTGTTAGTCATTGGGAGTGGGGCGGCTGGACTTAGAGCGGCTATCGAAGCGCGGAGGCGAGGAGTCGAAGTTCTTCTTGCATCCAAGTCTGTGACAGGCTTAGCCAACTGCTCTATCTTCTCGGGAGGTCTCTTCACCGTTGCGGTGGGTGAAATGACCAAAGAAGAGCACTTTGCGATGACCATAGTAGCAGGCAAGTACATTAATGATCAGAGACTTGTCGAGGTGCTCGTCGACGAAGCAACGTCTCGCCTTCCTGAGTTACAGGAGTATGGGGTAAAGTTCGCTATGCGCGATGGAGGCTGCCGTGTTATTAATGGGTCCTTTCCCACGCAAGGAGCTGGGCTAATTAATCCTTTGACAAAGTTTGCCAAAGATGCTGGAGTAAAAATGCTTGAAAGCACTATGATAACAGACTTGTCGAGCGACGAAAACGTTAATGGAGCCTTTGGCTTCAACGTGTTAAACGGAAGGCGCATAACGGTAAACGCTAACGCAGTTGTTTTAGCAACCGGAGGGGCTGGCCAGACTTATCGAAGAAACGATAACCCCGCTCGCATGACCGGCGACGGATACGTTATGGCTTATGAAATGGGTTTGCCCCTCATTGACATGGAGTTCATTCAGTGTTTACCAATTGGATGCGCCGAGCCTGGGTATCCCATGTTTATGCTTTTGGTTCCACCATCGATTCTTCAATGTGGAGTGCTTCAAAACATCCATGGTGAAGACATCGTTAACAAGTATAGTCTAGATCCGAAACTGGCGTATTCTACGCATAGAGACGCTTGGACCATCGCTATCGCCAAGGAGGTTTACGATGGGAGAGGAGAAGACGACACCATTCTACTAAACTTAACGAACCTGCCTAAAGATCTACGAGAGCACCAGTTCGTTCAGTTTCTTTCAGAGCTTTTTAAAGGCTTCCCCGCGTTAACGAAGCCCATGCACGTAACTCCATTGATGCATACTTTCCTAGGAGGAGTTCAGATCGACGAGAAGTGTAGAACAGGTTTGCCGGGACTGTTTGCCGCTGGGGAAGTAACAGGTGGGATTCATGGAGCTAACCGAGTGGGAGGAAACGCCCTGACCGAATGCATCGTTTACGGAGCTAGAGCCGGACAATACGCCGCGGAGCACGCTAAAACTACCCCAAAGAAACAGGCGGATAAGGCATGGGTTAAACAAAAACTCGAAAAAATTAATGAAATTGAGAGGAGAGAGCCTTCAAATCTTGGTAATCCCAAACTGGTGAAGTCAAGGATTAAGAAAATTATGTGGGAAAAAGCAGGCGTTATAAGAAGCCAGCAAAGTTTGACTGGGGCTCAAGCGGAGTTAACACAACTTAGAGACGAAAACCTACCGAAGATCTATGGTAAGAAACCGTATGAGGTTAGGGCGGCCCTCGAAGCAATTAACCTGTTCAATGTTGCTAGCTTGGTGGTAAAAGCCGCTCTCGTAAGGAAAGAGTCCCGTGGGGCGCACTACAGAGCTGATTACCCAGATCAGGACGATAAAAAATGGCTCAAACATGTAGTTCTGACAAAGAAAACCGAAGGAACGGAGGTCCACATCCGCCCGGTGGTCATGACTAAGCTTTTCCCATGAGTAATGGACAAGCCTGTTGTCTAGCAAATTGTAACCAAGACATATACCGAGCCGAAGCAACATCTACTTTTTCATGAAACAACGATGCTCTAAACTATAGCGACCTAATTCTTCGAGGATTTGGGGATAGTTTTCGATGCATTTCTGCACTAGGTGCAGGTATCTTCCTAACCTCACACTCTCCGGGCTTACCCCCAAGACTTTTCCATCAACGACAACAAAGTGTTGGGATAGAACGCTTGAACCGGTTACAAAGAGGGCTTGGTTCAATGCGGCGTGCAACGCGAAGCAGTGGGGAGAACCATCCATCGTCAAAACCCTGATTTCCCTCGGTTTGGAACAGGTTATAATGGAAGCTAGTTTGCCCATGATCGTCCCGAAGCTCTCCGCCTCCGGGCAACTGGTTAAAACTGTGCGACCTTCGACAAATCTCTTGTAAAGATCAGGATAGACGCCTTGAACACACTCTCCAGCGAGGACTAGAGATGCTCCCTTCAAAAACGGCGCCTTAACCCATGTCTCTAACAACCTCATCCGTTTCACCACGAACACGCAACCCTCACATTTCATGAAAGCCTTCCTATATTCCTTTTTCTATTTCCTTCAGTCAAGCGTCGCCTCACAAAAAGTTATGCAGCAGCGAAAAGCAATGATAAGTTAGTTGGATGGTGCGGCCGCCGGGATTCGAACTCCCGGATCAATGTGCATCGATCTCCCGGGTGTCCGGTGGAATTAAATTCCATCGCCGGCGTGGCAGGCCGATGTCCTAGACCAGGCTAGACTACGGCCGCACCGATTACCATTCTATCATAGCTCTCTAAAATCTTTTGGTGGGCCATTCATGGAGACGTTTAGAGCTGCTTAGATTAATGAGTCAGAGTGGTTGCACGTTCTTATCTTTGGATTGGTAGAATGCGAATCTTCTCGCCTTCTCCTCTTCTCTTATAGAAGGGGCAATCTTGTGGAATGCCTGGGTTTTGGATGACGCGCTTCCAGCCTTGACGAGTACACTCCCACCTACCAAAACTCTCGTTGAACTGCAGGAAGTGGCAGCCAAGGCAGAAGGCTTGGGCCATGTGGTGAGGCTCCTTACGTTTCGAGGCAATATCACCAGACACCGATAACTTTATAAGTTTATTTGTTTGAAAGTTAACTTGTTAACAAAGTTCGGTGTTAACTGCCTTGCCCCGAGACACTATAGCCATCCGAGGATTGGATCAAGACCTCTACCATCGGGTTTTCTCGAAGGCGAAGAAGGATGGAAAGAGGGTTGCGGATTTGATGAACGAAGCGCTGAGGAGCCATCTTCATGCTGGGGAAGGCAACCCCCACTCGCTCGGCAATCCCGGCCCCACCATTGAAAACGCTGGTTCCATGACCCTCTCGAGGATGGTTATCATGAACCTTCGCCATGAACTGGGGGAGTTCCACATTGAAAACAGTGGGAAGCTCGTCTTGGAGCGGGACGTTAGCAAGGAGACGCTGGAGTGCATTAAGGGGATCACTAATTCTAGCTCAGGAGTGATACGGGCACCGAGAAGCATTTACCATGTGGTCATCTTAAAATCCAAGAATCATGGAGCCCTTGAAATGTACTAACACGCGTTACGCAACGCGAAGGGCTCTATCTTTTGGCTGAAGGCTTGTTATTTCATGCTTTTGCGTCCGGAAGGAATGCCGATTATCGTGCGGTCTCGTTTTAGGGGCAAAAAGAATCGACTAAATAATCTCTTCTGCATGCTAGCCTAAATGAACAAGGAATTTGGATAGGAGGGGTATTCTAAACTTCCTTTTCACCTTCTCTAAAGGTTCGCCTACTATATCTATTAGTTCTAGACGACACGTTCCAAGCCCAGTTTCCTCTGCTAAGCGCAGGTGTTTCACTCTCTTTGGGGGTATGCCCATCACAGCCGCACCAACAGCGTCCACAGCAACAGGGTCTGTTCCCGAGATAACTAGATTCATTTCCACAGGGTTCCCACTGGTTTCATGCCCCTCGCCAGCGATTATTCCATCTATGACTGCTACGCTTGGTTTGATAACTGAGACCAAATCGACAATTTTTTGGCTTAAATGGTTGTGTATTGAGCCCTTCGGGGTCACTGCTCCCGTCATGTTCTTTAGACTCAAAGTTACGCCAGCCAGCCTGTGGGGCTTGAGTTTCGGAACGCTGATAATTGTGCTTTCTAAGGCTGTTTTAGCTATTTCCACTTTCCTTAAGGCTAGGGGGTTTCTAGGTTTAACCTCAACGAATTCGTCTTTGTTAAGGTCTACCAGTTTTACGTTCCATTTTTGCGCTATAACGTCAACGCCAGCAACCTTGAAGGCTTCAAAGGTGTCTGCGAATCCGCTTCCCTCGCCGATAATGATTTCTCTCACGTTGTGTTTCCTCAAAAACTTGACCACGCCTTCAATTACTCTGCTGTCGGTGGTGATTCCTGTTGATGGGTGGCTCGAGTTTATGTAGTTGGGCTTTATCAACACAGGCTTATTTTTAGGAAGGACTTCATGGGCGGCGGTCATTTCTAAGGCTTTAACCGTCATATCCTGAGGGTTTGTTCCCCTTAGAATAGCAACTTTAGTCATGGAGACACCCCGCACTCTATTAAGAGTAGCCAGGTTTCACTGATATAAACGCCTCTTTGCTCAGTGCATGGATAAGCTTTTGCGCGAGCCACAAATCAGAGAGATTTTTCGAGGAAAACATGGTGAAAGATCAATCTTTTGGAACATGAAAAATGGTGGGGCCGGTCGGAATTGAACCGACGACCTTTCCCCGGAACAGATCATCTCCGTTCCTACGGGTTTCTTCACCGCTCCAGAAGCTCTTCATCCCATGCGGTCCGCAAACCCGTCTAGGCGTATTCTGGAGCCCGTCGTCATTCCTTTCTAGCGGCTTATCGCCGGATAGGCCGTGGCTAGACTACGGCTTACTGCAAGAGGACACCTATTCCTCTTGTCCCAACCTTAGCGGCCCCATATCTAAGTCCCATTGGTGGTTTAAAAATTATTCGCGCGCTTCCAAGCATACGTGAAGTCGTTGAATTTGTAAAAGGGCGATTTAGGGAGACGGCCTCCCTATGGCTATTATGTATAGCGGTTGTTCTCCCTTCATTATGTTCAGGATTTCGCCTACTTGGTCGTCGTAAAAGGCTCCAACAGTGACCGCTCCAAGGCTAATGGCGGTTGCCTGAAGGCATACGTTTTGGGCTGCGTGCCCTACTTCTATGTGTACGTATCTGATGCCCCTCTCGCCATACTTTTTGGTTGTTCTCTCGTAAACGCCCGTGATTACGATGTCTATGGCTGCTTCCTCAACGCAACTCTGGCCCACAGCGGCTTTAGCCAAGTCCGCCCTCTTGTCCCCATCCAAGGCCTTCACTAACTCATGCTCATGAGGATTATACCTGTAAACACCCTTAGCAAGGTTTTCCACGTCTCCCACCACTACATAGACCTCGAGGGGGTAAAGGGCTCCGGCAGAGGGCGCTGTTCTGAAGCCTCTTGGATCGGTGATTCCTTGAGCAGCCCAAAGGAGCTGCGATACCTCTTGAAGGGTTAGAGGTTTACCGGTGTAGTCTCGGATCGATCTCCTCTTTAAGAGGGCTTCCTCAAGTGAGACATCACTACTGTGCCTAGGCTCTGGAAGCTTTATCTCCCCAACCCCGGTTAACTCTGGAGTTGGCCTTGAGGTTTGTTTCATAAGTATGTAGGTTGCTGTTAACCCCAATGCAACTAAGACGGTGAGTGTTATAACCACAGCCAGTCGTTTATACAACCTTTTCCACCACTAAAATTGAAAAGAATCGGTCAGTTAAATCTTTAAAGCCCCGTCAAAAAGGTTGAAGTAAACGCGTTTTTCTGGGTGTCATAGAAAAAGAGGGGGATGGCTGGGTGAGTCTATAGCCGTGTCATGGGAGCCATGTTATGGAGTCGGTGTCGTAGAGCCATGTGCCTACAAGCTTCCAATCGTACACTCCGGTGTCTACTTCCACGATGCGCCACAAATCGTAGTCACCGTGTGTTCTGTCTCCATTCTCATCGAGCACGATCAAGCCTGAAGCACCGAAGAGGGATGCTGTTACCTCGGGCAGAACTGCTCTAACTGCCTCGCTGTCGTAGTTGTTTACGGTGAAGAGGGAGTGGGTTAGCGCCCAGACTATGTCGTAGGCTACGTACGCGTAGGAGTCTGGCTCCCTCTCTAGCTCAGCCACTAACTTGTCATGAACTTTCCAGTACTTGTCAGACTTGGTTGGAGTGAACGTAGTGCACGTATAATTAACCGCCGCAGCAAAGACTCGCACAGATGAATCTTCGAGCATTGCTCCGCTCAGACATGTTCCGTCGCTTCCATACCACTCAACGTCGTCGAGAACATCATGTGCCAAACAAGCGGTCATGAAGGCGTTGACCTCTTCAAAGGATATGTGCAGTACGGCTAGGTTGGTTTCATCAATATCTGGATCTTCTAACGCGCTCGAAACTTTGGTAGCCAGATCAGCTGCCTCTTCTGAGAAGTCCGTTTCTTCAGGGCCGTATCTTACACCCTCAAGGAAAGTGCCAGTAAGCTCTTCAAACCTCGTTTTCACTTTTTCGACTAATCCGTCTCCCCAAGGATCGCCTCTCCAGACTGGAATCACGTACCCTTTTCCATCGTCATACACTAGCCTAGCTATTGCTCGTCCTTGCGCTGGGTCTTGTGCGCAGAACCTGAATATGAAGTCGTCTGGTACGGCAAGGTCCGGCGCAGTGGAGCCATGGCTCACCACCAGTATCTTGTTGGCATCAGCATAGTCCTTGATTCCATGGACTTCTCCACTGCTTAGGGGACCTACAATGAACTTTATTCCCATTGCTGCAAGGCTCTCTAGCTTCTCTAGTGCAATCTCCGGCCTGCATGCTGTGTCCTCGACTACAACTTTCAGGGTCCACGCTGCTCCAGACTCCGCAAGAAATGCGTTCACCTCTTCGACTGCAAGTTCTATCGCAACTCTTTCATTCTCGCCATAGGTGGCTAATTCCCCGGTGAGCGGTAGCAACACACCAACCGGTATTTCACCAAATAACACCACCCATGTTATGGAATCTGTAGCGTGGATGTATGTACCTAGGAGCTTCCACTCGTACTTCACCCCAGCCTCTACTTCAACGATAGCCCATAGGTCGTAGTCACCGTGTGTTCTGTCTCCATTCTCATCGAGCACGATCAAGCCTGAGGCACCGAAGAAACTGAAGAACCGAAGAGATTGTAGAACCGTTCTAACAGCCTCACTGTCGTACCTGTTTACGGACAAGAGGGAGTAGGTCAACGCCCAAACTATGTCGTAGGCTACGTATGCATAGCAGTCTGGCTCCCTTCCTCCTGGGAGCCTGGCTACTAACTCGTCGTGAACCTTCCAGTACTTTTCAGATTTAGTTGGACTGAAGCATGTGTTGATGAATCCAGTTGCAGCGCAAAAATCTGCTACTGCCGGATCAAGCAATGCCCCGCTTAAACATGTTCCCTCGCTTCCGTACCAATTGACCGTCCAAAGAACATCGTGTTTCTTGGCTTCGCTGAAGAATAGTGTGGCGTCTTCTTGAAACGCTATCAATAAAACACCTACTTGGTCAGCTCCATACGTGTCCACTGCACTTGTAACCGCATTAGCTAGTGTCGTTGCCTCATCTATGAAATCCGTTTCTTCAGGGGCGTATCTTATACCATCGAGGAAAGTGCCCCCTAGCTCTATAAATCTCGTTTTCACCGCATCCTCTAGTCCGTCTCCCCAAAAATCGCCTCTCCAGACTGGAATCACGTACCTTTTTCCATCGTCGTACATCAACCTGGCTATGGCAGGTCCTTGTCCCAATTTATCTTGTGGGCAGAATCTGAAGATGTAGTCGTCTGGTATAGCAAGGTCTGGCGCAGTGGAGCCATGGCTCACCACCAATATCTTTTTGTCGTTGGCGTAGTCCTTGATTTTTCTAACTTCCCCACTACTTAGGGGACCTACAATGAACTTTATTCCCATTGCTGCGAAGCTCTCTAACTTCGCTAGTGCAATATCCGGCTTTAACTGGGTGTCCTCGAATAGAACTTTCAGTGTCCAAGCTGCTCCAGACTCCACGAGAAACGCATTCACCTCTTCGGCTGCAAATTCTATTGCAGCCTTTTCATTCTCGCCATAGGTGGCTAATTCCCCGGTGAGCGGTAGCAGCGCACCAATTGTTACTTCACCAGTTAGAGGCGGGGGTGGAGGCTTTAACAACTGATCCAGCTTACCCTCAATACTCTTAACTTCCTCCTTGATTTTGTCCAACGTAGGGTTAATGATCACAGTGAACGACGTTGATGCTTTCCTTCCCTTTCCATCAACAGCACTTACAGTGTACACGCCATCCTGATCCGTCGGGACAACGAATTGCCCCACAAAAGACCCATCTTTACTAGTTATAGTCGAGAGCACGGGTATGCCGGCGAAGCGAATCGTTACTGCTGACGAACCTGTGAAGCCGTTTCCAGATATTGTTACTATGGTGTGGCCGTAACCACTGTCTGGAGACAAGGTTATTGTTGTTGAAGCTTGAGCTAAGATGGAAATACTCATCGCAAATACTGGAGCACCACATATCAAAGCAATCAAGGCGATTACAATAGGCTTCTTCAACCATGAGGCACTCAAAGACATTTTCATCCTCATCACTCTCCTTTATTTTCGTTTTATTGACAGAGTGATTCATTTTTATAATGTGGAACAATTTAACATTTCCTAGCGTGTTTACAACACATCCATATTGGACACACTTCGATTTCTGAAATAGCCTTCTAAAAGATTCTTCAGGCATTTGGAAATTAAGGGAGGTCAAGCCGCCTAACGAACACACGCAGACAAATCGATGGTTTAGTGCCGCGGGCCGGACTTGAACCGGCGACAGCCCGGTCTTCAGCTTCACCCTCAAATTATTCATTGAGTCGGGTGCTCTCCCAGTCTGAGCTACCGCGGCACCCACTCACTCATATCCTATCATGTC
>Ga0315312_1000162_pt1 | contig 104622 bp, 115 predicted proteins | sample TDP7_MG_FD_203629 | JGI IMG/M metagenome (GOLD analysis project Ga0315312, IMG submission 203629) | Freshwater sediment microbial communities from Lake Towuti, South Sulawesi, Indonesia - TDP7 | ecosystem: Environmental > Aquatic > Freshwater > Lake > Sediment | place: Indonesia: South...
TCCGGCAAACCATATGGAACTTGAACAGAATATCAAAGAACATCTGAAATGGCGAAATAAAAATCGTCACGATAAACTTTTGAAAATATTACAAAAGAGAACATATGTTGCTTAACAGGGCACTAGTCATTGTGTATGGTTAGGTTGCGTGGTCACCATCTCATCTGTCTACATTTTTTTAAAGGTGAAGGATATAGTAAAAGGTTCATTGACAATCTTAAAGGAATTATAAATAATTTAGAAAAAGGTGTAAAAGCAAAAATTATTAAAGGTGCAGATGCAGTATGTGCGTATTGTCCACATCTCAAAACAAATATCTGCACTTATAAACCCGGTTACGAAAAAGAAATAGAGTCACTTGATAAAATGGCATTAAAATTGTTAAATTTAAAGAAAGGTGATGCTCTTCTCTGGAATAAAATAAAAACTAAAATACCGAAAATTCTATCCAAATGGCAGGAATTTGCCTGTCTTTCCTGCGACTGGAAAAAAGTCTGCTTTACAAATTACCCAATACAAAAATGATAAGAAAAGTCCTTGAAAGATACCTTGTTTCATTTCTTTTAGGATTCCTTATAGGAGTTCTGTTAATCGGATTAGCAACTAAACATCCCGTTTTGATCAGTACGTTAGGCAAACTCATAATAGGTTCAATAAGTGGCTTAATAATCAGTTTAATAAAGATGTTAATAGAAGGTTGGCTACATCCTAAAGAAAATGTAGATTACACAAAAAGAGAAATTGAAACAGTAATTTATGAACCTCTTTTTTCAGATTTGATGGGTATAATTGATTTAGACGCTGCCTGTGCCGGACCTATGTGGCGATGGAATATTATCAAACAAAGTCATCAGTCTTTGGCAGCTAAAGTACATAGAAAGTTGAGAATTAGTTTTGATGAATTATCTGATTATTTAAGTAAGTATACAGGACTTCTTAATGAACAAAAGGTGCGTGGGGTTCTTAAAAAGGAATTAACCGACAGAGGAATTAAGGTAAATTATTTACCAATGGTTGAGTGGCAAAAAACCAATGGCACTAGAGATGTATTATACATTTACTCACTAGTCTATAGCCACAAAGACCTTGAAGAATTCTTAAAAGAAATACGAAAAAAAGAAAAGTTTACTGGCAATTTTTCTTATGGAATTGGTAAGGTTGGTGTCGTGCCCAAAAAAGTGAACATATCCGAAGAGGATTTTAAGAAGTTATACAATACGATAATGAACAGTCCACAATGTCAAGAAATAGTAAACACACGCCAAGAAATCATTAAAAAAGCCAAAGAATTGAAACGGCAAATAGAAAAGGAGTTAAAATAGTCTTTTATGGTCAATTGTCCACTTTGTGCTCAAGAAATTATTGGTGACTTATAAGAGTATTTCCAATCTTGGAGAAATTAAGAAGATGTTCATTTTCTTCAAACTTTTTAACACTATCAAAAGTGAACACGAAGCAAAAGATTTTGCTCGTTTGGAAATAGAAAGTTTATTCGGTAAAGTGGAACCTATTTTGAATTTCACTGATAAACTTCTGGAAAAGCCATTACAACTTTTCACCCAACCTCCGATAAGAATCCAAGATACAATTTTGCACGAACTTCCTTACGGAAATGTCCAAGGGTATTTTGGTATAGCAGAAGATAATGTTGACATAGGCAAATTAGTGAAGTGCTTGGCTTACACAAGAGAAATTTTTCTTGTGTCAGAGAATTCACAAAATCCAAAAAGTCTACTACAGAAATTATTTCCTGATGCAAAAGTTGACAAAAATGCTCAATATTTTGTAAAAGACAATTTTGTTTTATTTCGTTTTATTACTAACCAGTATTTTCTTGAAAAATCAGAATACATTTCCAAACTCAGCCGGAACGAGGCAGAAGTTGACAAGAATGTAGAAATTCTTTTTTCTCACTTAATAAAAAATATTTATCGTATACCTGCCTCTTCAACACTTACCATTGGCAAAAGGTTAGAAGATTATTTTGCAATCAGAGAAGAAACATCCTTGTATCTAACTCATTACATGCATCCTTACAAAGGTAAATTTCATCCCAAAATGGCTCGAGCATTATTAAATTATATCTGCTCAGAAGATTCGGGTCTCGTGTTGGATAATTTTGCGGGTAGTGGAACATTGTTGGTTGAGGCTTGTTTTTTGGGTCTTGATAGTTTAGGTGTAGAAATTAACCCCCTATCTGTTTTGATGAGTAATGTGAAATGCAATTCATTGAGTGCAAATGTAAAAGAATTGAAAAATTGTATAGAGAATTATCTTGAACATCTTAGGAATAGAATTAATCTTTTACCTCAAGAGAAAAGTAGACAAACCTTGCTATTTGTGCGTGACGCCAACTCAAAAAATATCATTGATAAATCAAGAATAATGTCGGATAGATTAAAAAATAGTTTAAGAGACAAAGAAACCATAATTCCTCAAGTTCTTATTGCTAAAAATCTTATCTCTGAAGTTACAAATGATAAAAAGATAAGCGACTTTTTACTTTTAGCACTAAGTGGAACTATAAGTGATGTTGCTCGCCGAACCAGCGGACGGTTCATAGATGCTTTTAAAGAGAGATTAAATGACTTATACCTCCGAATCTATCTTTTCCAGAAGCTAAACGAAACCCTAAAAATCAAATTAGGCAAAGGAAAATGTTATATTGCCGATGCTCGCGATATGAAAAAAGAAATTTCTTCAGAAACAATTAACGGAATAGTAAACTCTCCCCCTTACTCAGTCGCTTTGGACTATATAAAAAATGATTACCCCCAATTGGTGTTATTAGAACTGACCTCATCACTTGAGCAACTTGAAAAGATTATGATTGGTAGCCCACGAATTAACTATGAAAAGAGAGAAATATTTGAGCAGTTAAAAAGTAAAGACAAAAACCCATTAAATCTTTCTAAAACTGCAAAAAAGATTGTGGGATGTCTGATTTCTAATGGACGGCAACAGGCTGGTTTACGAACCCAAAAATTTTTTGCTGATATGGTTGAATCCTTAGAAGAAATGTATAGAGTAATGAAATCAAAACGAAAATGTGCAATCGTTATTGGGAATAATCATTTTCTGGTAGGTAACGAGTATGTAGAAGTGCCAAATGATGAAGTGTTAATGGAACTTGGAGAAAAAATAGGGTTTAAGGTTGATAAAATTGTAAAAAGAGATCTCCATAAAAGTAGTGAAGGTATTATAAGGGAAGAATCAGTGCTAATTTTACGAAAGGAGTAAATCAATGGCAAAAGAAGGTTTTGGCTACAAAAGGGATCAGCGAATTGGGATAATGGCTGAAGACAAGGCGACGAAAATTTTTGAAAGAAACGGACTTAAACCCAAACGGGTAGGCTTGAAAGAATATGAAATTGTTTTAGGAGACGGGACGAAAGTTCAGGTAAAATTTGATACTTGGATTGCTCAAACAGGAAATCTTTCCTGTGAATGGTGGAGCAATAAACCAAGTGAGAAGCCGGGCTGGGCTCAATACTGCGAGGCAGATATATTAGTTTACTTTTACAATTTTGACAACGCTTATGTTTTGGATATGCCAAAACTGAAAGAATATATTCAAGAGCACTTCAGTGAATTTGAAGCTAAAAAAGGCGTCAAACACTATGAAAAATCTGGTGTTGTCAATATTATGGTTCCAATAAAAGAAGTGGAACATCTGCGAATAAAAAAGTATGAAGGTATGTTTTTCTAAAGATTCTTGAAAAATACACCAAGTAAGTTTATGAAGATAGAAATTTTTTGTAGATATAGAATATCTGAAAAGGGGCAACTAATTTGTTCTATTGTGAGAGGAGAAAATCCTCCCTCTGGTATTGATTATAAGGAAAACTGCCTGACATGCGAAGTTCCTCAAGTTGAGGAAACGAACAAATGTAAATATTTAAACCCAGGTATTGGATGTATCAAAAAGGATTTAAAGGACATAAGATGAGTGATAAAAAGGTTTCTTGGGCTTGTGACTATAAAAGAATAAATATGGATAATCCTCGGGGATGTAAAGAAAATTGTAAATTCTTTGAAGAAAGGAAAACTTTATTGGTCAAGAACTAATTTAGGAGGCCGAAAAATAACTAAAATTACAATTGAATTTCTCTGCAGTAGAAAATTGACACTTGACCTTGTTAGTGGGCAGTATCAGGATGCTTATTATGGGGAATATGAATGTGGACGTAAGTGGTCTTTGGAAGAAATTAGCGAAGCATTAGCCGAAATAGAAGATTGTGGAACCGGTTGTGCGAGAAAATAGACTGAAAATGAAAGGAGAGGATTTAAATGGCAGAATTGATTGTTGCTTTGGATGTGGATGAGAAAAAGGCAACTGAGTTAGTAAATCTTCTTGGTGAAGAAGTAGAAATTTTTAAAATTGGTTTCCCCCTTTTCTCAACTTGTAGTCCGGAATTTATAAAGGAACTTCAGGAAAAAAAGAAAAAAATATTTTTTGATTTCAAATTTCATGATATTCCAGCAACCGTGAGTAGAGCGGTGCTTGCTTTAACGAAATATAAACCTTTCGCTTTTACTTTACATATTTCCGGTGGCGAAAAAATGCTTAAAGAAGCAGTAGATACTGTGAGACATCAGCCGGTAGTTATGCGACCGTTATTATTCGGAGTTACGGTTTTAACCAGTTTAGAAGAAGAAGATATAGAAGTTTTAGGCTTTAAAAGGAAATTAAGTAATCAGGTAGTCCGTCTTGCCCTTTTAGCAAAAAATGTTGGATTAAACGGTATTGTCGCTTCCGGAAGAGAAATTGACCTAATCCGCAAAGCTTGCGGGAAAGATTTCTTACTGGTTGTCCCGGGAATAAGATTAGCCGGTGAAGAAATCTACGACCAGAGAAGAACGATTACACCTGCGCTTGCTGCAGCAAAAGGTGCGGACTATCTCGTGGTCGGTAGACCGGTCACTGAAGCGGAAGACCCTTTAGCGGTGGTCAAAAAAATTAAACAAGACTTGTAAATTAATTTGATTTCAGTGATTATTAAGCCGATTACAACGATAAAGAGTCTTAATTAAAAATCGCTGTAATCGTTGTTTTTCATCACTGCAATCAATATAATTTATTTGGTGAAGAGATATGAAAAAAGAAAAAATGCTAAAATTATTTGAAGAAAAAGGCGCACTACTTAAAGGACATTTTCTGCTTTCCAGCGGACTACATTCAGATACTTACCTACAATGTGCCTTAATTTTGCAACATCCAAAGTTAGCGGAAAAACTTGCACGAGAGTTAGTTAAAAGTTTAAAGTTAAAAGTTAAAAGTTTGCGGATTGAGGCAGTAGTTTCACCGGCGCTGGGAGGAATTGTGATTGGACAAGAAGTAGCACGGGTTTTGGGTTGCCGGGCGATTTTTACTGAGCGCGAAAAGGTAAGAGGTAATCACTTCAAAATGACTCTCCGACGTGGGTTTCAAATTAAAAAAAATGAAAGAGTTTTAGTTGTTGAAGATGTAATTACTACTGGTGGTTCAACCCAAGAAGTGATAAATGTAGTCAAAAACGCAGGTGGCAAAATTGTCGGCATTGGTTGTTTGGTCGACCGCAGGTATGAACCGATAACTGGTTCATACCGCAGCAGTGGGCAAGCAAAATTTGACTATCCATTAGTTTCTTTGGTTAAATTAGAAATTGAGAATTATGACCCACAAGAGTGTCCTTTGTGTAAAAAAAATATACCTTTAGTTAAACCTGGCTCAAGAAAACACGCAGATTACCGCAGATAAAAACCCAGATGACGCGGATAAAAATCTGTGTAATCTGTGGTAATCAGGATTTTAATCTGTGTAATCGGTGATTATATGGAGATAGAACTTAAATACGGTGAATCCACACAAATTTTAAAATTAGACGAAAAGAATGTTTTACAAGTGTTAGAACTGCCACACTTAAGCGAAAAAATTGTAAATATTAGAGAAGAGATAAAAAAAGTTTTAGAAAATCCTATCGGTAGCGAACCTTTGAAAGAAATTGTTGGAAAGATAAAACCAAATAACCTTGTAATTATTGTAGAAGATATTACTCGTCCGAATCCGGATTACCAAGAAATCCTTGATTCACTAATTGAAGAACTTAGAATTGCTGGTGTGGCGGATGAAAAAATAAAATTTGTCATCGCTTACGGGACACATCGGCATCATCATCCGGAAGAAAACAAAAGAATTTACGGAGAAGCGTTACTTAAAAGGTTCCAATTTATTGACCATAACCCTGATGCTGATGACCTTGTTTCCGTAGGTAAAATATCTACGGGAAATGAATTACTAATCAACAAGCATGTTGCGCAAGCTGACTTTTTGATTGCCACTGGTAATATTGAACCACATTCTTTTGCTGGTTATGGTGGCGGGAGGAAAGCAATTCTTCCCGGAGTAAGTGGTAGAGAGACAATTACCCGAAACCATGCCAAAGTTGTCCGTAAAGGAGTAGAAATTGGTAAACTTGAAGGTAACCCGATAAATGAAGAAATGCTTGAAGCGGCACGCCGGGTGGCAAAAGCCAGACCCTTTTTTATTCTTAATGTTATCCGTAATGCCAAGAAAGAAGTCGTTTCGGTAGTCGCTGGTGACTTTGAGAAAGCCTTCTCGGAAGGAATAAAAATTGCTGAACGGATATACACTGTGTCTGTTCCTCAAAAAGCAGAAGTTGCAATTAGCAGTTGTGGTGGTTATCCTAAGGATATCAACTTCTACCAAGCACAGAAAACACTTACGGCAAGTGCAGAAGTTACTAAAGATAGTGGAACAATCCCACCACAGTATCGCCATTGTGGTGGGACAATTGTTCTTCTTGCTGAATGTCGTGATGGTGTTGGACAACCTGTCTTTGAGAAATGGTTACGAAAACATCATCTTGAGGAAATATTACACAAAAATGAAGAAGATATTGAAGTTGAAGGACATCGGGCATATCTAACGGCAAAAATATTAAAAAAATGCGAAGTAATCGTAATTTCCTCTTTAGCAAAAGAATTAGTTGAAGAGATGCATTTTACTTATAAGAAAGATTTAAACGATGCGTTAAGTTATTTGAAAAAGAAACATGGGGATAATTTCAAAGCATATATTATCCCTAACGGTGCAGCAATTTTACCAATAGTAAAGAGTGATTACAGCGATTAAAAAATAAGATTACAGCGATAAATTTACTGACTCTAAATCACTGCAATCGCTTTTTAAAAATCACCGTAATCAAGAGGTATAAAAGATGGTTACTTACAAACAAGCAGGGGTAGACATTTCTAAAGGTAACGCCTTAGTCAAAAAAATTAAAAAATTTGCGCCAGCAATTGGTTTTTTTTCTGGTTTTTATCCGTTAGATACTAAGAAATACAAGAATCCAGTTCTGGTTTCCTCAAGCGATGGTGTAGGGACAAAACTTAAACTTGCCTTCTTATTAAACAAGCACGATACGGTTGGTATAGATTTAGTTGCAATGAATGTGAACGATGTAATTTGTTGCGGTGCAAAACCTTTATTTTTTCTTGACTATTTTGCTTGTAGTAAATTAAATTTAAAAATTGCTGAACAGGTAATTAAAGGAATAAACGAAGGATGTCGTCAAGCAGATTGTGTACTCCTCGGTGGTGAAACTGCAGAAATGCCTGGGTTTTACAAAAAGGGTGAATATGATTTAGCCGGTTTTGCAGTTGGTATTGTAGAAAAAAATAAAGTCATTGATGGTTCAAAAATCAAACCTGGTGATATCATCATTGGACTTCCTTCCTCAGGGTTACACTCTAACGGCTTCTCTTTAGTTCGCAAAATCTTCTCTAAAAACGAGTTGCTTAAATTCGGTCCCGAACTCCTTACTCCTACCAGAATCTATGTCCAAGAAGTCCTCTCGCTCATCGCTCATCGCTCATTGCTCATTACTGCCGTTCATGGTATCGCCCACATCACCGGTGGCGGTTTTATTGACAACATCCCCCGTATTCTACCAAAAAGAGGTGATTACCTCAACTGTCAAGCAAGAATTTACAAAAATTCGTGGCAAGTGCCAGAGATTTTTCATCTAATTCAAAAGAAAGGCAAAATTACCGAAAAAGAAATGTACCATGTGTTTAATATGGGAATTGGTTTAGTGTTAGTAGTAGATAAGTCTAAAAGTCTAAAAGTTCAAAAGTTATTGAAAGATTCAATTATTATTGGTGAAATAACTGCTGGCAAACAACAGATAAAACTGATTTGAATTAGTTAAAAAATTTATTCTTATTTCAGAAAAGAGCCAGATTATCTCGCAAAAGTTTTCCAAAAAATTAGAATTAAAAAATGAAAAAATCTTTACTTTTCATTGAACTGACTTTCTTTTTTAGTTGGCTTATAGCATTTCTATTTTTTATTTTGGGCGGCAAATGGAATACACCATCTGCATTTGTTGTAGCTATAGTTTATATGTTTATCCCGATGACAATTGCTATTATAGTCCAGAAATTCGTTTACAAACAACCTTTATTGGAACTGTTAGGAATTTCCTTTAAGTTGAATAGCTGGTTTTTGGTAGCGTGGCTACTGCCTCCTATCATAACTTTTGCTACCCTTGGGGTCAGTTTATTTTTCCCTGGGGTTGAATATTCCCCGGAAATGACGGAATGGTTTGAGAGATTCAAATCCATACTTACACCAGAACAGTTAGAGCAGATGAAAAGTAAAACTGCCACTTTCCCAATTCACCCAATTTGGGTTGGTTTACTCCAGGGTCTTCTTGCAGGTATCACTATCAATGCAGTCACTGGTTTCGGCGAAGAATTAGGCTGGAGAGGACTTCTTCAAAGAGAATTTGGTTATATGGGTTTTAGGAAATCATCAGCGATTATTGGTATTATCTGGGGAATCTGGCATGCCCCAGTTATTCTCCAAGGACACAATTATCCACAACATCCTTTAGCCGGCGTGATGATGATGACAATTTTCACATTGCTACTTTCACCAATTTTCAGTTATGTGAGAATTAAAGCGAAGTCTGTCATTGCTACTGCCATCATGCACGGTTCGCTCAACGGCACAGGAGGATTGGCTATAATGGTGATAAAAGGAGGAAATGACTTAAGTATTGGGATGACTGGACTGGCTGGGTTCATTGTCCTCGTGCTCGTAAACATTGGTTTATTTACCTATGACCGCTTCTTCGCTAAAGAACCTATTACGATAAGACGAATGGATTAGACTGTATACCGTTGAGAGAGGAAGAACTGTTTCACAACTTCCACAAAAATTAGTATGTGTAAACAATGTCATAAAGTGTCCTTTTTTCAAAAGTCAGTTCGTAATCTAAAATTAAGGTCTAATTCTAAATCGGAAGTAAAAAGTCTAAACGGCAATGAAAGATATAATTGGTTTTGGGGCGATAAATTTGGACTTAATTTATCAAGTTAAGGACGAAAATTTGCTTTAACAACTTAAGATTAGTAAAACTGCGATTAGTGAAGAGAAGTTTAACATACTAAAAAAATTCTTAATGAAAGGAGGTGATAGAGTATGGCTATTTTAAGAAAAAGAGGTGTGAAAAAATCCAGAAAGAAAGAAGATTATGTAGCGATAGATTATCCTAAAAAAGGCGAGATAATTACCTCTCCGAATTACACAATTAGAATTGGTGCAAGTGCGGGAAATACTGTTGAAGTTTCTATTGATGCTGGTGATTGGAAAACCTGTCGCTTAGCAGAAGGTTACTGGTGGTATGACTGGGCAAATTATTCTCCCGGTTCTCATTTCATTAAAGCACGAATTCGTGACAACGAAGGTAAAGTAATAAGGACATCGCTCTCAAGAAGTTGTCGGTATCAACCCTAAAAATTGGATTGTTTTAGTGATGTATTAAGGTGCATTCTCGTGAAAAAGGATATAATTGGTTTTGGGGCAATAAATTTGGATTTAATTTACCAAGTTAAGGATGAAAATTTACTTAAGCAACTTAGAATTAGTGAAACCGCTATTAGTAAAGAAAGATTTAACACACTAAAAAGAATTCTTGCTGAAAAAGCGGAATTGAAATTAAAAAGTGGTGGTGGTTCAGCCGCAAATACGGTCTATGCCTTAGCAAAAATGGGATTCAAAACCGGCTACATTGGTAAAGTTGGTAAAGATGAAGAAGGAAAATTCTTGCTTGAAAATTTCTCGCCCGTTGATACAAGCCGGATCCGTTTTGGTGAGAGAAGTGGTGTCTGTCTTGTCTTAGTGAACCGTAAAGAACGGATTATCCATATTCTGCCCAATAGTAACAATACCTTAAGTTATGAAGAAATTGACTTAAAATATGTTCAGGAAACTAAATTTCTGCATTTTACTTCTTTTACCGGAGATTTACCTTTTGAAGCACAAAAAAAATTGATAAATAAATTGCTTGGCAGTGTTTACCGCCCGGGTGAAGACACTTGTCTTCTTAGTTTTGACCCGGGAAGATGTTATGCACAAAAAGGTCTAAAAGCACTTTTACCAATAATTGAGAAAAGTTATGTAACCTTTCCCAGTGAAGAGGAAGTAAAACTCTTGACTGGAAAAAATTATAAACAAGGGGCTAAGATTTTATTGGATTGCGGAGCAAAAATAGTTGTCTGTACTCGTGGGGCGAAAGGGTCATATATTCTTACTGAAGACGAAGAATATGAAATCCCAACCGACAAAAAAGTTAAAGTTGTTGACCCAACTGGTGCTGGTGATGTCTATGCGGCGGGTTTCCTTGCTGGGTTACTTTTGAATTTACCTTTAAAAAGATGTGGTCAGTTAGCAACAAAATTAGCCGAAGTAAGTATTACTGGTTACGGACGAGAGAAATATCCCGACAAAAAAACATCAGAAGATATTGTCGGTCGATTACGGTGATTAAGAAAAAAACAAAGATTATGGTGATTTTCTATTCTTTAAATCACTGTAATCGGTCTCAAAAAATCGCTGTAATCACGAAATTATGTATAGAATAGGTTGGTTTTCTACCGGCAGAGACAAAGCAGCACGGGATTTACTGAAAACAGTAGTAAAAAAGATAAGAGAAAAGGAAATACCAAATACACAGATTAGTTTTGTTTTTTCTAACCGCAAAGAAGGTGAAAATCTGGAAAGTGATAAATTTTTTTCTTTAGTGAGGAAATACCAATTTCCTTTAGTAACTTTTTCTTCAGCAAAATTTAAACCTGACCTGCGAAAAGAAAACTTACCTGCCTTCGCTAAAGCTACGGCGGACAGGGAAAAATGGCGTGAAGAATATCATCGTCAAGTGATCAAACTTATTGAAAAATATCCAGTTGACTTAATTGTCCTCGCTGGCTATATGTTAATTGTGAGTAAAGAAATTTGCGAAAAATACAAGACGATTAACTTGCACCCAGCTAAACCCGGCGGTCCGAAGGGTACCTGGCAGGAGGTTATCTGGCAACTAATTAGAAATAAAGAAAAAGAATCAGGAGTAATGATACATTTAGTTACTCCCGAATTAGATGCCGGTCCTGTAGTAAGTTATTGCACTTACTCAATCAGAGATAGAAAATTTGACCGACTCTGGCAACAAATTGTAAATTTAGAAGAAATAATAAAAAAAGAAAGTGAACCGCTCTTCAAGAAGATAAGGCAAGAAGGTTTAAAGAGAGAGTTTCCTTTAATCGTCCAAACATTGCGTAGTTTCGCTATGGATAAAATAAGGATAAAAGATGGAAAAATCTTTAGTGGTTCTCAACCTCTCCCCAATGGTTTCAATCTTACTTCTAAAATAGAAAAATTGCTTAAATGAAAATAGACCTACCAATTTTTCAATTAATAAAGGAGAAAATCTCTTCTACAAATTTTCTTTCGGTAAGTGGTTTAGCCGGTGGTAGCAAAGCATTTTTTCTTCTTGGCTTAGCAGAAAAACTTAACTGTCCAATTCTTGCTGTGACTAAAACCGAAGAAGAAAGTGAAGAACTTACTGAAGATTTAAAAGCATTAAAAGTATTCTTTAATATTCGGAAAAGAATAAATCTATATTCTGCAAAAATTAGTAGTGAAGAGATTGCCTGCCTGAATGAAATTTTAGAAAATAAAGTTTCCCTATTAGTTACTTCTTCTCAAGGTTTAGAAAAAACTGTTCCGAAAAAGGAAGATTTTTTTAAATTTTGCCAAAAAATTGAAATTAAGGAAGAAATCAATCGTGATGAGTTCATACACTATTTAATTTCAGCCGGATACGAACGGATAGATTTCGTTGAACAACCCGGTGAATACAGTGTTCGGGGTGAAATTATTGACCTTTGGTCAGCAAATTTTGATTTATCTTTACGGATTATTTTTTTTGAAAATAAAATTGAAGAAATACGTCTCTTTGATGTGACAACCCAGCGGACAAAAGAAAATATTCAACAGGCAAAAATTATTCCTGCTTCCTTGCTGAGAAAAGAGAAACAAACTTCACTAGCCCTGAACCATAATGGTTCAGGGCTTGCCGAATATTTCTCTCACGAGCTGCTTATTTTCTGGGACACCGACCTCAAAAAAAAAGTCAATTTAAATGAATTTTCTCAGTTTAAACAAATAAGGAATATTTTCCTACCTACTGGAGAAAGTATAAATTTTGGAGCACAAGAACTACCCAGTTTTACGGGTAAATTTAGCTTTTTCTTTAAGGAATTGACCAATTGGCAAAATGAGAAATACCAAATTTATCTTTATGCGCAAAATCAACCGGAAGAAGAAAAATTAACTGAACTTTTAGAGGAAGAAAAAACGGAAATAACTCCTCCGGTTTTGATTGGTTCATTGACTAACGGTTTCCTCTTACCTGAAATGAAATTAGTAATCGTCACTGGTAACGATATTTTTGCCCGCTATAAGATTCGTTATCATTTACCAAAATTTAAGACCGGAGGTCTTCTTGAACATTTAAGTGAAATACAACCCGGTAATTATGTCGTTCATGAACGCTACGGTATTGGTATTTATTGTGGCTTAGAACGTCTTCTTATTGAAAATAAATATGCTGATTTCCTCTCTCTTAAATATAAAGGTGGCGATCGACTTTATGTACCAATTACTGATTTTCGTTTAGTGCAGAAATATCTTGGTCCAGAAGGTTATCGTCCACGAATATATCCACTTGATGGTATTTCCTGGGAACGAATTAAACAAAAAATAAAAGAATCACTTTACAATTTTGCTCGTGAACTTCTGCAAATTTATGCTCAACGACAAGTTTCAGACGGTTATTCTTTTCCTCCCGACTCATATATTGAGAAAGAATTTTCTGCCAGTTTTCCTTATGAAGAAACACCTGACCAAGCGAAAGCAATTGAAGAGGTAAAAAATGACCTTGTTTCCTTTAAACCGATGGATCGAGTAGTCATTGGTGATGTTGGTTACGGGAAAACTGAAGTAGCAATGCGGGCAGCATTAAAAGTTGCTCTCGCTGGGAAACAGGTAGCCGTGCTTGTCCCGACAACAATCCTCGCTGAACAACATTATCGCACTTTCACTGAACGTTTTAAAGAATATCCAGTAAATATTGAAATGCTTTCTCGTTTCCGGACAAAAAAAGAACAAGTAAAAATTCTTGCCGATTTAAAGAATGGGCTAATTGACATTATTATTGGCACTCATCGTTTGCTCCAAAAAGATGTATTTTTCAAAGATTTAGGTTTGGCAGTTACTGACGAGGAACACCGTTTTGGTGTACGAGCAAAAGAAAAATTAAAAAAAATGCGTTTTTCAATAGATGTGCTTACCCTTTCGGCAACACCGATACCCCGCACCTTATCCATGGCTTTAAGTGGACTCCGCGCAGTTTCTCTTATTGAAACACCACCAGAAGGACGTTTACCAATTGAAACTTACATTTGTCCTTACGATAAAGAAACAGTCAAAAACACTATCCTTTCGGAAGTTAACCGCGGGGGACAAGTCTTTTATGTGTATAACCGAATTGAGACAATTTTAAATGTAGTTAACTGCTTAAAGGACCTTCTTCCGCAGATAGAATTTGGTTTAGCCCATGGACAAATGTCATCCCCGAGGTTAGAGAAAACAATGCATAAATTTTTAAATGGCGAATATAAAGTGCTTGTTTCCACAAGTATTATTGAGTCCGGTTTAGATTTACCCCAAGTTAATACTTTAATTGTAGAAAATGCGGAAGAATTTGGTTTAGCCCAACTTTACCAACTGAGAGGACGGGTTGGACGAGGTGACCGGAAAGCCTATTGCTACCTTTTTTATAATCGTGACACACACTTAAGCGAAAATACAATAAAACGTTTACAGGCATTTTCGGAATTTACGACTTTAGGGTCGGGATTACGTCTTGCTTTAAGGGATTTAGAAATCCGTGGGGCAGGAAATATTCTCGGTCCACAACAACATGGCTTTATTGGTGAACTTGGTTACGACCTTTATTTTCGTCTTTTAGAACAAGAAATAAAAAAACTTAAAGGTGAAAAAATTACTGAAGAAAAAGAACCGGTTTTTGACTTTCCTCTTGATGCTTATTTACCCGAAGATTATATTACTCTTTCTTCAACAAGAATTATCTTCTACAAACGTATCCTGTCCGTTTATTCAACAAATGATTTAGAAGAAATAAAAAATGAACTTATTGACCGTTTCGGGGAAATACCGCAACCTACCGAAAACCTTTTCTCTTTAGCCGAACTGCGTCTTTTGGCCAAAAAATTAATGATTAAAGAAATCAAAAGGAAAAAGAAATTTCTGGAAATAACTTTTTTTCCTGAAGCGACCCTTGACCGAGAAAAAATAAAAAAATTTACCCAAACTTATCCGGAAAAAATTTCTTTCATTCAAGGAGAATTTTTATCTCTAAACCTGTATAATCCCCCTCAAGAGAGAATAATATTTTTTTTAAAAAAATACTTGCTAAATTTTATTGAAAATGATAAAATTTAAAAAATTAAGAAAAAAGAGGATAGAAAATATGAAGAAACTTTCAAAATTTTGTTTTTGGCTATTGGCTATTGGCTGTTGGCTGTTGGCTAACCTAACTTTTGCTCAAGAAAAGACGGTCGTAAACAAAACTATCGCTATTGTTAATGGTGAAGCCATCCTTCTTTCCGAATTAGAAAAAAATGTTCAGCCCTTAGTTGAACAGTATAAACTTTTAACCCCGGCAAGTGAACAAACTGAGGAGAAAGTACGCCAGTTAAAAAAAGATGTCTTGAATCAGATGATTGACGAAAAACTCCTACTCCAAGAGACAAAAAAACGCAAAATTGTAGTTACCAAACGAGAAATTGAGAATGGTGTCAACGAAGTAAAAAAACGTTTCCCTACAGCGGAAGATTTCCAAACCGAACTAAAAAAGCAATCCTTAACTGAAGTCAATTTCCAAAAACGAATCCAAGAACAACTGATGGTGATTAAACTTATTGAATCAGAAATAAAAATAAAAGTACCCACACCGAAAGAAGAAGAAGTTACAAAATTATACGAAAAAATTGTTAACCAGGTTGAAGGGAAAAAGAACCTTAATCTCACCACGGAAGAAGAAAATGAAATTGCCAGTTTAGCTAAATTCTTTCAGCGCCGTACTGCTGAACGGGTCCGGGTAAGACATATCCTTATTCGGGTAGAAAAAAATGCAAGTATGCAAGATAAAACAAATGCACTAAATAAGATTAAAGAAATACAACAAAAAATTAAAACTGGTGAAGATTTCAGTGAATCAGCCCGGAAATATTCCGAAGACCCGGGAAGTAAAGAACAAGGTGGTGACCTTGGTTTTTTTGTCCACGGTGATATGGTACCCGAATTTGAAAAAGTTGCTTTTTCTTTGCCCGTAGGCGAAGTAAGTGATATTGTAGAGACCGATTTTGGTTACCATTTAATCAAATGTGAAGAGAAAAAAGCAAAAAGTAAACTTACCTACAACGAGGTGAAAGAAGAACTGCAGGAATATCTTTATCGCAGTAAAGCCGAAAAAATATATCAGGATTTCTTAAAACAATTAAGGAGTAATGCCACAATTAAAATTAGCGAAATTGAATAAAAAACCAATCCTTGCCTTGACAATTGGTGACCCTGCAGGTATTGGTCCGGAAATAGTCATTAAAACTCTTGCCAAAAAAGAAGTTTATCAAATTTGCCAACCGTTAGTTATCGGCACAAAATCAGTTTTAGATTTCTATCTTAAAAAATATCCTTCCATTCGTCAGGGTGGTGAGGAATCGAACCATCCTTCAGTTATCTCCACTAGAAAATTTGAATTAATCAATATTGGCGAAATTAAAAAACTAAACTTGGGTAAAATTGATGCTGAGTATGGACACTTAGCATATAAATATATTAAGAAGGCAGTAGAGTTAGCGAAAAATGGACAAGTAGATGGTCTAGTGACTGCACCAATATCTAAAGAAGCATTAAACCGTGCTGGATTAAATTTTTCTGGGCATACAGAGATACTGAGCAAGTTGACCGGGGTGAAAAATTTGCTTATGCTGATGGTGAACAAAAAACTTAAAGTAGCAATGGTTACCCGGCATTTACCTCTAAAAGATGTCAGCGAGAACTTAACTAAAGAAAAGATTTTTTTAGCAATAGAACTTGCACAGCAAGCATTAAAAAAATATTTTTCTCTCCCCCAACCACGCATTGCCGTTTGTGCCTTAAACCCGCACAGTGGTGAAGGTGGTATTCTCGGTAAAGAAGAAAAGGAAATAATCATTCCGGCAATTAAACAGGTCACACTTGCCCGCCGAAGCCGCTCCGTCGCCAAAGCTCTGGAGCGTCGGCGACTTGGCGAAGGCGGGAGTTATAGGTTGCAAGTTACAGGTCCTCTACCTGCAGATACAATTTTCCAACATTGGCAAAAATACGATTTAATTATTGCAATGTATCACGACCAGGCAATGATACCTCTAAAACTGCTTGACCCCTATTCCTTGGTCAATGTTACCCTTGGTTTACCCTTTATCCGCACTTCACCTGGACACGGCACTGCTTTTGATATCGCCGGTAAAAATATCGCTGACGAAAGACCAATGTTCTCGGCAGTTAAACTCGCAGTAGAAATGTGGAGAAAAGCGAAATCTTTGATATGAAAAGGAAATGCTTTTTTTATTTATTAATGGGGTTATTAACGCTCATTTTTTATAGTAAAGGAATAAGTGAAGAAATTAGTTATTTTAAAGAAGATGAAATATTACTGAAATTTCATAGCGATGTTCAAATTGACCACGATGAGTTTTTTTCAAGAAATAAACTAAAGGTCATCTCTATATTCCCGGAAGTACAAATTTATCAGTGTCAAGTTAAATCACGAAAAAATATTCTAAAAATAATTCGAAAACTAAAAAAAGAAAATACGATTTCTTTTGTTGAACCAAATCATAAGGTACGATTAGTAAAAGCCGAAGGTGACCCTTTTTTATCTTTCCTTTGGAATATAGAGAATTTTGGGCAGAGTGGTGGACTACCGGGTGCGGATATAAAAACAGTTGATGCTTGGTCCCTTTTAGATGAACCGGCTGTTTCTCCACCAATAGTAGCAATAATTGATACAGGAATTAATTATCGGCACTGGGACCTGCAAGACAATATCTGGACTAACCCAAATGAAATCCCCAATAACAAAATAGATGATGATGGTAATGGTTATATTGATGATATCCGTGGTTGGGATTTTGTTAATAACGATAACGACCCCATAGACGATAATGCTCCAATATATCACGGGACACATATTGCTGGAACTATCGGCGCAATTCACAACAATGGAATTGCTATTCAAGGTGTAGCAAAAGATGTACGGTTAATGGCATTAAAATCTTTCAATCCTGAAGGCTGGGCTTATATTTCTGATGTACTTAAAGCGATTATTTATGCCACACAAACGGGAGCAAAGATAGTTAACGCCAGTTGGGGTACTTGGTATCCTTCCGAGGTATTGAGAGAAGGAATTGTAAAAGCCGGTGAAAAAGGTGTAATTTTTGTTGCTGCCGCCGGCAACGATGGGCTGGACAGTGATTTTTATCCAATTTACCCGGCAGCATTTGACTTAACTAACATTATTTCCGTTGCCGCTACTGACCACCGTGATGAATTAGCGGCTTTCTCAAACTATGGACTCCGTTCAGTCCATATAGCAGCGCCGGGAGTGAAAATTTTTAGTACAGTTGGAAATCAGGAATATAGCTGGTTAAGTGGCACATCAATGGCTGTGCCCCACGTATGCGGGATTATTGCCTTAATGCTTGGGATAGATTCAGATCTAAGCATTGATTCGGTTCGGGATTTTTTGTTTAATACAGTTGACCCTCTTCCTTCTTTAACTGGTAAAATTGCTACCGGCGGGCGAGTAAATGCTTTTCGTGCTGTGGAAGCAGTTAAAATAAGAAAGGTTCCAAAAGAAAAACCGAAGATGGTTCTGCCGGAGATAGTAAAAAAATATCTCTATTGGTGGCTTCCAAGAATTAGTTTTTCATTCCTGACAGAAGGAGGATAAAAAATGCAATCTAAATGTAATTTTATTATTGGTGTTTTCCTCTTTTGTTTTTTAGTTTCCTCTATTTATGCTCAACAAAAAACAACCGAGGCTCCGGTACCAGGTGAAATACGTTTTTATCAACTAGAAAAGGAATATCGGAAAACATTCAGTCGAGCGATTGAATTAAAAAATGCTAAAGTATTAGAAATAAAACCAATTGTTGAGCAGGCACTGTCTATCTATGGTTCAGTTTATGTGAACGAACAAAAGAATACCGTATTTGTAACTGATGTTGCTGACAAAATAGATGACCTTGTCGATTTCGTGAAAAAATTAGATATTCCGGGAATGACTGCTGGTGAATATTTTATCACGCGCATTGTTCCTTTAGGACATCTCAAAGCGGACGAAATAATTGAGTTAGTAAAACATAAACTTTCAAAGGACGGTAAAATTTACCTGAACTTACCTTTGAATGCTTTAGTAATTACTGACATTGAAAGCAAAGTTGTAGAAACCGAGAAATTGATTCGTAATTTGGATGTGTCTATCAAACAGATTGCTATTGAAGTAGCGGTGGTAGAAGTTGACCTTGACTATTTTAAAAAATTGGGTCTTGACCCACTTGGTTGGTTGGATACCCAGGTTTATGGTAGCTATAGTAGATATGAAGAACGAGAATATTACTGGATCGATACTTCAGTCAGATTTAGTGACTTGATTTCCTTGATGACTTCAGAAGGAAAAGGCAAAACTTTGGCTACACCAAGGATTGTTACGCAAAATAATAAGAAAGCTACCCTGGCTACAGTGGATAAAATTTTTTACACTCCAAAAGGAAGCTGGTATGAGAGTGTAGCCACGCCCGGGGTAACAATAAGTGTGCTTCCAACTGCGCAGGAAGATAAATTCATTAACTTGAGTATCACGCCGGTGATAAGTAATTTAACCGGCTGGAGTCAAGATGGAACACCAATTGTCGCCGAAAGGACATTAACTACTGAAGTGAAAGTCAAAGATGGTGATACTTTTGTGCTGGGAGGTATTCGCAACCGAAACAAAGTAAGAATGGTAAAAGGTATCCCTCTTCTGCGAGAGATACCATTGATAAAGTATTTATTTAGTAGAACTATTGAATCGGAAATAGAAAGAGAAATTGTAATGTTTATTAAGCCATCTATCCTGGTGGAAGGCAAGAGCCTCCCTCCGGAAGATAAATCCTTATTAGAGAAAACAGAAGAAGAGTTAAAGAGAAAATGAAAGAAGAACTGATTAAAAAAGCAGAAAGGGCAAAAAATGCCAGTCGGAAATTAGCAAACTTAAGCACAAAAATTAAGAATGATGCGCTCTTAGCGATAGCCGATGCTTTAGAGAAAGAAAAAGCAAAAATTCTTACCGCTAACCAGATTGACTTAGACAATTTACGGAAAACGGAAAACGACCGCCTGCTGGCGAGGCAGGGAAAACGGAAAACAGCATTTATTGACCGTCTTACTTTGAATGAAAAAAGAATTAGTGAGATGGTCAAAGGTTTGAACGAAATTCTTGCCTTACCTGACCCGATAGGTCCCGTAGATGAACATCTTTACGGGATAGGAAAAATTATTGCCGAATGGACCAGACCGAACGGATTAAAAATCCAAAAAGTATCCGTCCCGCTGGGTGTAATCTTAATGATTTACGAATCCCGTCCGAATGTTACCGTAGAAGCAAGCGGTTTATGTATAAAATCAGGTAATGCAGTAATTTTGCGTGGTGGCTCAGAAGCAATCAAGACGAATACGGTATTAGCAAAAATTATTGCTTGGACTGCTGAGCAAAATGGTCTGCCGGAAGGAAGTATTGAGTTCATTGAAACAACTGAACGGGAGGCAATTTTTGAGTTAGTTAAATTAGACCAGTATATTGATTTAGTGATTCCTCGTGGTGGTGAAGAAATGATTAGAGCAATTCGGGAGAAAGCAACCGTTCCTATCCTTGCTCACGGTAAAGGTAATTGTCACACTTATGTAGATAAAGAAGCAAATATGGAGATGGCAATTAAAATCTGTTATAATGCTAAGGTTCAGCGTCCGGGTGTATGTAATGCAATGGAAACATTACTTGTGCATAAAGAAATTGCCGAGAAATTTTTACTACCGATGATTAAAGAATATAAAAAAGCCGGTGTAGAAATCCGTGGTTGTGAAAGAACAGCACAGATTATTCCAGAGATTAAATTAGCCACTGAAGATGATTGGTATAGAGAATATCTCGCTTTGATTTTAGCGATAAAAATTGTTGATTCGGTAGAAGAAGCAATTAAACATATCAATAAGTATGGTTCCGGACATAGTGAAGCAATCATTACTGAAAATAAAGAGACCGCAAAAAAATTTTTGCAAGAAGTTGACTCCAGTGCGGTATTTCATAACGCTTCTACCCGGCTACATGATGGTGGTGTATTCGGATTTGGGTCAGAAATTGGTATCTCTACCCAAAAACTGCATGCTCGTGGGACGATGGGTCTTAATGAACTTACTTCAACTAAATATATTGTTTATGGGAAAGGACAAATTCGTGAGTAAAAAAACTAACTTTCGTGAATATTCGCATTTTTTTAATTCGTGTGCATTCGTGTAAGAAAAAATGAAAATTGCTTTATGTGGTGGTTGTTTTAACCCAATCCATTATGGACATTTAATTTTAGCGGAAACTGCAAGAGAATATTTCAATTTAGACCGGATTATTTTTATTCCTGCTGGTAATCCACCTCATAAAGTTTATGACCTTGCACCGGCAAAAGACCGTTACCAGATGGTTAAATTGGCAACCCAAAATAATCAATATTTTTTGGTTTCTTTATTTGAAATTAAAAACAAAGATAAATCCTATACTTATAAAACTATAAATTTTTTTAAAAGAAAATATCCAAAAGATGAACTTTTTTTTCTTGTTGGTTCAGATGCACTTCTGGAAATTGATAGTTGGAAAAAAGGAAAAAAAATATTAGACTTTTGCCCATTTCTTGTAGGGATGCGCCCAGGGTTCTCAACCGAAAAAATAGAGAAAGAAATTATTAAAAAAGTAACTATTTTCCCCTTCTCAGGATTAGACATTTCTGGAAAAGAAATCCGCAAGCGTATCTATCAAGGTAAAAGTATTAAATATTTTCTTCCCGAGAAAGTAGAAAATTATATTTACAAAAATTGGCTCTATGCAAAAAAATAATAATATTTTTTCGAAACTTAAAACTGAACACTATTTTTGTGCTATTTTTTTCTTCTTAATTTGTTTTTCTTTATATTTTTCCTTGACCAGTCCACTTATACAAGCACTTAGTAAAGGTGAAAATATTTACGGTCTTATTCTTGGTTGCGATGAAGTTGCTTACGCTAAACATGCAGATATAATTATTGTTTTTAGTTATTTACCAAAAGAACATCTCCTGAATTTACTCTTCATCCCTCGGGATACAAAAGTTGAAGATGGGCAAGGAAAAAGTAAACGAATTAATGAAATTTATGCTTCTTATTATCATCAGGAAGGAGAACCACACGCATCTATTTCTTTCAAAAAACTAATTGAAAAATTTCTTTCTTTTGGAGAAAAGAAAATTAAACTTCCTTATTATTGCCGATTAGATTATTCTGCCTTTGCCAAGGTTATCAATTTGCTCGGTGGGATACCAATAAAAATAGATAAAGTTATGGACTATCATGATAGTTGGGGAAACTTACATATCCATTTTGAACCGGGTGAATATATCTTGGACGGGAAAAAAGCATTGGAATATGTCCGCTATCGTGACGAAAGTGGTGATCCCGAACGAACCGTTCGTCAACAACGTTTTTTACGAAATTTGTTTAACAAAATAAAAAATCCTTTACTTTTTTTTAAGTTACCATTGTTTTTAAAAGAAACCATCACTCATCTCCAAACCAATTTCACATTCTGGGATTTACTTAATTTTTCTTCGGAGGCAAAAAATTTTTCTACGGATAATTTGTGTATACTTTATCTTCCCGGAAGACCCGAATCTAATTTCTGGGTACCGGAGAGAAAAAAAATTAAATCAGTAGTAGAATTACTTTCCACAAGTAGATTTCCCGAAATAAAACCGAAGGAGAAAAGATTAAGCGAAGAAGTGCTTTTACCTACGCTAACTGTTGAAGTATGGAATGCAACCGACCAACAGGGTTTAGCCCTCCGAATGACTCGTTTTTTCCGTCGTCAAGGGATAGATGTAATCAAATGGGGCAACTACGGTGAAAAGAAGAAATCTACATTGATTATTGACCGGACTGGTAATTCCGAAAAAGTAGAAAAAATAAAGAAGATTCTTTCCGGCTATGATTTAATTACTTCTCCTGAACCGGGAAGAATGGTTGATTTAACGATAATCCTTGGTGAAGATTGTCTAAAAGAGGGAAACTTTCTCAAGTAGTCCTTTTGGGAGGAAATGAGTATCTGGTGAATTTTCGTCAGTTAGCAAAAAAAATTGCTCTTTTACTTTTGGCGAAAAAGGCAGAAAAAATAGTTATCCTTGATGTGCGCAAGTTAACCTTTCTTACCGATTATTTTCTGCTCGCTAACGCTAATTCATTTCTTCATTTAAGGACATTACGCGAAACTTTAAATGAAAATCTAAGCAAAGAAAGTGTCTTTTCTTTCCGGGAAGAAGGTGATTTATCCTCCTCCTGGCAAGTTTTGGATTACGGTGGATTGATTGTTCATCTTTTTCTTCCGGAAATACGTAATTTTTATAACTTGGAAAAATTTTGGCAGGGAGCAAGAATGGTTCGGGTTACCCCTCGGCCTGAGCTCGGGACGAAGGCTCACCATCTTGAGAAAAACCGAAAGAAAGTTACTTGGCAATCAGCCACACACAAAAGTAAAGGCAGACTGAAGAAACAGACTATAAAGTCTAAATTTAAGTCTGATTTTTGACAATGATTAGACAAGAATTAGAGAGTCTACTTAGACAAGTTCTTGACCAATTAAAAAAAGAAAAGTTTATCCCTCAAGATATTGAACTACCAAAATACACGGTTGAAATTCCCCCGACTAATATTAGCGCAGATTTAGCGAGTAATGTTATTTTACTGATTAGCCAGAAAATAAATAAACCAGCTCAAGAAATTGCCGAAAAAATTATCTCTTTACTCTCTACTCGCTCCTCGCTACTCGCTAAAGTAGAGTTTACTCCACCCGGTTTCCTTAATTTTTGGATTACTCCAGAAAGGTTTCACGAGGAGTTAAGGAAAATTATCAAAGAGAAAGAAAACTACGGAAAAATAAATCTTAGTAAGGGAGAAAAAATACTTTTTGAATTTGTTTCGGCTAATCCGACTGGCCCACTTCATGTTGGACATGGGAGAGGTGCAGTTATTGGTGATTCGTTAGTACGCATTTTTTCTTTTCTTGGTTGGCAGGTAGAAAAGGAATACTATATCAATGATCTCGGTAACCAGATTGCTAATCTTGGCAGAACAGTAAAACTTCGGGTACAACAAGTAGCAAAGATTACCCTCACGGAAGAAGAAGAAAACTGGCTGAATAGTGAAAATGTTTACCGAGGAGAATATATCAACCAAATCGCACAGGAAATATTCCGGGGAGAAAATCTTGCCCGTTTTGGTGAAAAGGAAGAAGAATTTTTTGCTCAAAAGGCAGTAAAGGAAATTCTTACCTGGATAAAAAAAGAACTCAAAGATTTGGGAATTGAATTTGACCACTGGGTGAGGGAATCCACATTTTATGAAAAACAAAATGAAAAACTATCAAAAGTTGAAGGAATTATTTCCCAATTAGAGAAAGCCGGTTTTCTCTACAAAAAGGAAAGTGCACTTTGGTTTAAATCAACAATTTTTGGCGATGAGAAAGACCGTGTCTTAGTCCGCTCGGACAGACGGATGACTTATTTAGTCGGTGACCTTGCTTATCACCAAAATAAGTTTGAAAGAAAATATTCCAAGCTGGTCAATCTTTGGGGTGCTGACCACCATGGATACGCTCCTCGTCTTAAAGCAGGAATAAAGGCACTTGGTTATAGTCCGGAGAATTTAGAGATTATCCTTTATCAATTAGTAAGTCTCACTCGTGAAGGTAAACCAGTAACAATGTCCACACGGGCAGGTGAATTTATTACTTTACGCAAATTATTAGATGAAGTGGGGAAAGATGCCTGCCGTTTTTTCTTTCTCATGCGTTCTCCAGAGGCACATCTTGAATTTGATTTAGATTTAGCCAAGAAACAGTCACCAGAAAATCCTGTTTATTATATTCAATATGCGCACACTCGTTGTGTAAGTATATTCCGGGAAGCAAAAAAAGCAGGAATTGATTACAAATTAGAAACTATAGATTACAAATTGTTGAAAGAAAAGGCAGAACTCAATCTGATAAAAAAATTAGTATTTTTCACGGATACATTAGTGAGTTGTGTTGAAGATTTAAGTCCACACCATTTACCGGTTTATCTTTCAGATTTAGCTAATGAGTTCCATCGCTATTACGAAAAATATCGGGTAATTTCTGAAAACCCGTTTCGCAACGAGGCGAGTAAAAATTTAACTTTAGCCCGTTTAAGTTTAGTGGAAGCAGTAAGGACAGTTATTTCTACCGGTTTAAATTTGATTGGTGTTTCCGCACCGGAAAAAATGTGATAAATGCGGATTAAGCGGATCGACACCCGGATTGCCACGGATTTTATCAGTGGTAATCTGGATTCTTATCTGTGGCAATCAGTGATAAAATGAAGAAGATACTCATTTTAACGGCAAGTTATGGCTCAGGACACTTAACCGCTGCACATTATCTTAATGAAGCAATAAAAAAATCTTATCCCCAAGAAGTGAAAAGCGAAATTTTTGATTTAGTGAAAATTGGCAATCAACGAATTACTCATTTCGCTCGTAACTATTATGAAAAAAGTGTCGAATATTTTCCCTTTCTTTGGAACTTAACTTATCGCTTAACCAACTGTAAACAAATATTTAAAATTATGAATCTTTTTGTTGGACCTTTCTATAGACCATTTTACCAACTTTTTTTAGAAAAAAAACCAGATTTACTTATTTCTACTCATCCTTACTGGAACTACATTCTTGAAGCATACAGTAAAAAATATGACCAGAAAATTAAATATTTAATGGTCATCACTGATTCAATTTCAATACATTATTCCTGGCTAAGTGAAGTGGTCAATTACTATTTTGTTCCAAACCAAGATACTGCGGAAATAATTACGCAACAGGGAGTTAATCCTGAAAAAATTAAAGTTTTTGGTTTCCCGGTAAATCCTGAACTCGGCGAACCCTTTAACCGGAATAAGTTCCTTAATGATTTAGGATTGAATCCAGAAGTACCGACGATACTTTTTACTCTTGGTTTAGGAAAAATAGAAAAATTGCTTGAAGTGATTAAGAAGTTAGGCAATTATGTAGGTCTGCCTGGACAGATTATGGTAATTTGTGGCAAATATAAAAGAGTTTATGAAGAATTAAGTAAAAGAAGATACTATGCACCAACACGCATTTTTTCTTGGGTAGAGAAAATGGCTGATTACTTACGGGCAGCCGATTTAATCGTCACTAAAGCCGGGGGCGCAATTGTAATGGAATGCCTTGCCGCAGGGAAACCAATAATTATCACGCATATTACTCCGGGACAGGAGGAAGGTAACGCTGAATTAATTAAGAAACATGGGCTTGGTTTTATTGAAACAAACCCAGAGAAAATCGTTCAGTTAATTGTGAAGTTAGTCAATTCACCAGAAAAAATTAAAGAACTACAAAACCGAGTAAAAAACTTTTCTCTTCCCAATGCTGCCTACCAAATCGCTGAATTTGTTAAAACAATAGTTGTATGAAGCTGCCCCTTCCCTTAATGTTTATGTTCGGACTCAGGTTTCGCTCCCTCCCCTTCGCCATGATGGCCGGGTTCAGCGTGAGTATTAAGGTGTAGTCGCTCTACAAAATGAACGTAATCAACATAGGCCTCCACATATTCCCGTCCGGCTTCAATACTTTCATCCATATGTTTTTTCGTTTCAATGACCCGATTAAACCGTTCACGGATTCCCGCAGCGATATGGTCGGTTATATTTTTTACCAAGCCATCAACATTACCCATCTCCAATGCCTTATCCGCTGCTGCTATCGGAAGTTCTACAGCACCAGCGGGTTTAAGACCAGTGTAAGGTGCTCCTTCACCAGCACGATGTAGCCGCACTAATGTTTCAAAGAAATACATATCGGCAAGTTCTTTTGCTTCCGGACTTTTACCTCTTACCGCGAGTGTCTTCTTAAACAAGTCACGAATTTCATTTTCATATTCTTTACTTACCCACTTAAGGACAGGTGTCACATCGCCTTTTTCCAGAGCCATCTTTGCGGTCGTTACCACCGGACCATCAAGCGTATCACAATGAGTTCCAGCAATGTGCGGGAAAAGTAACCAAATACTAATACTAAAAATAGTCACCACTAATATTTTAATGAGATTTATTTTCGTTCTCATTTCTGACTCACCTCCTTTTTTCTGATTCTTTGAAAATATAAAAACCGCTATTTCAGATTTTCCTGAAAATTAGCGGTTTAATAAAGATAAGTAAAACAATTTGTACCTCATCTTTTTCTCCTTTTTAGCAAAAAAAGGAAAAACAGATAAAGACAACAAACTTATTGGTCAGATTATAGATTACATTCTTTGGAATGTCAATATGTCCGAGATAAAAACTCCGCTACCCTATTTCAGGGCAAGTTCTTGGGCACGTTTTCGTGCTTTAAGGACAGCTTGAACAAGTATTTCTTTGAACTTCTTTGATTGCAGATACTTTATTGCTGCTTCGGTAGTACCACCAGGAGAAGTGACCTTTTGTCGGAGCATTTGCGCCGATTCATCCGTATTTTTGAGCATTCTTCCTGCACCAAGAATTGTCTGAGTGACTAATTCAAGAGCAGTTTTTTCGGGTAGATTCATTTTTTTTGCTGCTTCATTTAAAATTTCGGCAAGATAGAAAATATACGCAGGTCCTGAACCGGAAAGTGCAGTAACTGCGTTCAGCAAATTTTCCGGTAATTCGGCTACATAACTGACAGCAGAAAAAATTTTTTTCGCAATTTCCAAATGTTTTTTATTTGCATATTTACCCGCAGTAATTACACTCGCTCCTTCACCAACTAATACCGGTGTATTGGGCATTACCCGAATTACTGGCACTTTCTGAGTAAAAAATTTCTCAATACACTTTGTTGGAATACCCGCCGCAATTGAAATCACTAATTGTTCCCTTTTCACCAAGTCACCTATTTCACCTAATAACCCTTTCATTTGTTGTGGTTTAACCGCTAAGACAATTATTTTCCCTTGCTGGACCGCCTTTTTATTTTCGCTACTAACCTTAATTCCAAACTTTTTTTTAATTTGTCCCAATCTTTCCTCGCGAATATCCGTTGCCAGAATGTTCTCCTTATCCGCCAGTCCACTAATCATTGCTTCGGCCATATTCCCGGCACCAAGAAAAACTATTTTTTTGTTTAACATTTTTTAAGTAAGTCCAATTACATTGATTACGCAGATTTTTAAAAAAATGATTACACAGATTTCTATAAGGTAGTCTAATCACTGCAATCGCCTTTTATAATCATTGTAATCAAGTTTCACTTTTGTGAAACTACTTAAATTTTTAAGATTTTTAAGAAAATCCTTTTTTCTTTTTTGCCATTTTTGAATAATCAAACTACCTTTAAGACGGAGCAATGCTAAGTAAAACTTACCTTTAGTCAGAAAAATTAAAGATTTGAAAAGAGAATAAAATTTACGCATCGCTTTGATTGTTTCTTTCTGTAACTGATAAGCGCTCATCTTAAACGGTTGAAAAACTACATGCAATCCATCGTAAAGTTTCCATTCAGTACTCAGAAGACGATTTTCCTTTTTCATCTGCTGGTATATTTTTGAGCCGGGTATCGGAGTCAAAATAAGATATTGCACAGTATCAATTTTATTTTCCTTTACGAAATTACTGGTATTTCTTATCGTTTTTAAATCATCTTCATCAGAACCAAATATAAACATTCCATGAATTCTAATACCATAATCATGAATTATTTTAATTGCTTGACGTATTTCCTCAACTATTTGTCGCTTATTATATAATTCTAATGTTTTTGGGTTAACTGATTCAAAACCAATATAGAGACACTGACAATTTGTTCTTTTCATTAAGTTCATCAATTCACGGTCTTTCACCACATCTGAACGGGTTTGAGCAGTCCAAGAAAATTTTATCTTTTGCCGGATTAGTTCTTCTAAGAGTATCTTTGTCCTTGTCGGATTAGCAGTGAAATTATCATCGTAGAAAAAGAACCACGGTGGTGAATCAAAACTATTCAGACGCAAGATAATTTCTTCAATTATGCTTTCTACATCCCGAAAACGATATTTTCTACCAAACATTGCAGTTACCGAACAAAAACTACAATCAAAAGGACAACCACGAGAAGTAAGAATCGGTATACTGGTAGTTCTATTCAGTCCTTGAATAAGTGAAAAATCCGGGTAGGGGTAGGTATCTAAGTCTTTAATTAGCGCTCGCGGCGAATTATGCTTGAAAGAACCATTATTCCGGTAAGATAAACCTAAAATATTTTCTAACGAACCACCGGATTCAAGCGTTCTTAATAATTCAGGTAGTGTCTCTTCACCTTCACCACGAACTACATAGTCAGCATATTTTAACGCTTCTTCGGGTAGAAAGGTTGCATGCACTCCACCGATTACTACCGGAATTCCTTTCTTTTTTATCTCTTCCGCAATTTTATAAGTACGGGGAGCAGTAGAAGTAATACTGGAGATACCGACGAGGTCGGAAGAATAAATCTCATTATAATCTAAAGGAGCAAGGTCTTCAATATAGATATTCACCCGGTGTCCATTTTGTTTGAGCAAAGTACCTAAAATAGGTAAACCCAAACGAGGCATACAAAACATACTGAAAATATGGTAATCTGGTGCTGAAGGCTCAATAAGTGTAATTTTCATTTATGTATTTTCACAAAAATAATATCCTCATCTCGCTTCTGACTTGTCCCGTAAAGATTTTCATCTACGGGACTTGCGAACCATTTTTCTCACTCTATAATCCCGCACCTTTATTTTGGGATACTTTGAGCATTTACGAGAATCATTGCACAAGATAGCCCCTTTCTCGGACAAAGGTGCGGGATTCAAAGTCGTTTGAAAAAGGTTCGCAACTCTTTAAGTAAGCAAAAGGAGTTTCAGAGTTCTTTTTCGAACGATATTAAATACTTTGACGATTCTCGTCACTGGTCAAAGAATTACTGAGCAAGAAAAAGGTTCCTGAAACTAATAAAGCGTTCCCGAGACAAAAATTGCTTATTTATTTTTGTAAAATTACTTAAATATAGCTGTGCCGATACGCAACATATTTGCTCCCTCTTCTAAAGCAATAATAAAATCATTGGACATACCCATTGACAAAATTGGAAATTGGAAATTGAAAATTGAAAATTGGAAACGAACATTTTCAAAAATTTCAAATGTTTGACGGAAATAGGGGCGCGTTTCTTCGGAATTTTCAAAAAATGGTGCCATGGCCATTAAACCGCAAAGACGAACATTCGCCAATTCGCCAATTCGCTCAATTAACTTTTTCACTTCCTCCGGCGGACAACCATATTTCGTTGCTTCCGGTGAGACCTTTACTTCAATCAAACAATCCTGAACCTTATTAATTTTTTTTGCCTGCTTGTCAATTTCTTGGGCTAACTCAAAATCGTCAACTGAGTGAATTAAATCAAATATTTTTACTGCATATTTTACTTTATTTGTTTGTAAATGTCCAACCATATGCCATTTAACACCATCGCTCTTGGCTCTTAGCTCTTGGTTCTTCGCTAATTCTTCATATTTTTTCAATGCTTCCTGGACACGGTTTTCACCGATATTTTTTACTCCTAAAGAAATTGCTCCCCTGATTTCTTCTACCGCCACACTTTTTGTTACGGCAACCAAAACTATCTCTTCCGGATTACGCCCAATTTTCTGACAAGTAGAATTTATTTCCTCTTGTATTTTTTTTAGATTCTCACTAATCATTTGCAACCTTATTTGATTATATAACTTTTTGGGAAAAAAGCAAACTCATCTTAAGTTGTTTTTTTGGAAATAAAGAAGGCGACTTCTTTTCACCGCTAAAGCGGAATCTCCGAAAAGTCGCCTTCTTGTGTTAAGCCATTTTAACTATCAACTGTGAACTATTAACTATCAACTGACTTAATACTCCGGTGGCGGATAACCGCCGGGTGCCATTTCCTTTTTCTTCTCCGGAATGTCGGTCACCAAAACATCAGTAGTTAAGAGTAAACCGGCAATAGATGAAGCATTCTGTAATGCACAACGGACAACTTTCGCTGGGTCAACAATACCTGCTTTAATCATATCTACATATTCGCCAGTTTCCGCATTCAGTCCAGAGTTGTAGTCAAGAGAACGTACTTTGCCCACGACTACCGAACCCTCTAAACCAGCATTTTCAGCAATCTGACGAATCGGTTCTTCTAACGCACGTTTGACAATATTTATCCCGGTCTGCTCATCAACATCGCTTGCTTTTATTTTCTCTAAAACTTCTTGTGCCCGAAGAAGTAATACACCACCACCGGGAATAATTCCTTCTTCTACACCAGCACGAGTAGCATGCATTGCATCTTCAACTTTGAATTTCTTTGTTTTCATTTCGGTCTCGGTTGCGGCACCAACATTGACTACCGCTACTCCGCCAACAAGTTTAGCTAATCTTTCCTGCAATTTCTCTTTATCATAATCAGAAGTTGTTTCTTCAATTTGCCGACGAATTTGGGTAATTCGTTTCTCAATTTCTTTTTTCTCACCCGCACCACCAACAATGGTTGTATTCTCTTTATCAATAGTTACCCGTTTACATTGACCGAGCAAATCCAACCCAACTTTATCTAATTTTATTCCTAACTCTTCAGAAATAACCTGCCCACCAGTAAGCACGGCGATATCCTGAAGCATCTCTTTCCTGCGGTCACCAAAACCGGGTGCTTTCACAGCTGCACATTTAAGTGTTCCTCGTAATTTATTCACCACCAAAGTTGCTAACGCTTCACCTTCTACATCTTCAGCAACCAAGAGAAAACTTTTACCGGTCTGGGCAACCTTTTCTAAAAGTGGAAGAAAATCAGCCATTGCACTTAATTTCTTATCGGTAATCACAAGATAAGGTTCTTCAAGAACTGCTTCCATTCGCTCGGCATCAGTAACAAAATACGGCGAAATATACCCACGGTCAAATTGCATCCCCTCCACCACATCTAAAGTTGTCTCGGCAGATTTCCCTTCTTCAACGGTAATTACTCCATCTTTGCCAACTTTATCCATTGCATCAGCAATTAAGTCACCGATCTCTTTGTTATTTGCGGCAATAGAGGCAATCTGAGCAATTTCTTCTTTAGTTTTTACCTGTTTTGCTTGTTTCTTAATTTCTTTAACTACTGCATCTACCGCTTTATCAATACCTCGTTTAATATGGATTGGGTTAGCCCCGGCAGTAATATTTCTTAACCCTTCACTAATGATAATCTGTGCTAAAAGTGTAGCCGTGGTTGTCCCGTCGCCAGCAACATCATTGGTTTTAGAAGCAACCTCTTTAACTAATTCCGCACCCATATTTTCAAATGGTTCTTCAAGTTCAATATCTTTGGCTACAGTTACACCATCATTGGTCACCGTTGGTGAACCAAATTTTTTATCTAAGACAACATAGCGACCACGCGGACCGAGCGTAATTTTTACTGCATCAGCTAACTGGTCAACACCTTTTTTAATCGCTTTCATTGCCTCATCATAAAATTTAAGTTGTTTTGCCATTTCTTATTTCCACCTCCCTTACTCAATTATACCAAGAATGTCATCTTGATGCATAATCAGATGTTCAACACCATCAATTTTTATTTCCGTCCCCGAGTATTTACCATAGAGGATACGGTCGCCAACTTTTACTTCCATTTTTATCATTTTCCCGTCCTCTGTGACTTTACCTGGACCGACCGCAATTACTTCACCTTCCTGCGGTTTCTCTTTTGCTGTATCCGGGATAATTATTCCACCCCTTTTTTCTTCAGCTACTTCCTTAGGTTTAACTATTACCCGATCACCTAAAGGTCTAATTTTCATTTTTCATCACCCTCCTTTCTCCATCAAAATTAGCACTCTTCCCTTGAGAGTGCTAATTTTAGCATAATTTAAAAATTTTGTCAAGAGCCGTAGAAAAAAATTTTTTCTTTATGAGTTTTGCAGGTCAATAATCTTTCTCAAAAAAATTTTTTTCTCGTGGATATCCCTTAGCCTGGTAAATAAATGCTTCTAATTTGGTTTTCAAGAAAGGGTCATCCTGGTCATCATAAACAATACTCAAACAGGGTAAACCGGAATATTCTTCCTTAATTTTTTTCAGGATTGCGGTAACAATTGTCCCTGGCATACAAGTAAAAGGAAGCACATTGATTATCCCGTCAATTCCCTTTTTCAAAAGGTCAATACTTTTACCAATACTTAAGATTGCTTCCCCTTCACAAGAAGAATGAAGGTAAGGACTGGCATAATTTAATATTTTCTTAGTTGAAGGTTCCCTTCGGTCTGAGACCTCAGGGTCGAAGATACTTTGAAAGTTCCCTTCGGTCTGAACCATCAGGGTTGAAGACACCTTGAAAGGTTCTTTACCGTCATAAAGAAAACTCGCCTGCCGGCGAAGCGGGTCAGTAAAACAGCGCTCTAATCTGTGAGCATCAAACTCTTGATATTTCTCCTTAATCCAGAAAGAGAAAAAATCGGGATAATTTTTCTTATTTAAGGCGCGCTGTTGGTTAAGATAATTAACATAAAATAACCATTCAGTAGTGGGAGTTAAATAAACTTCCGCACCTAAATCTTCTAAAGTGCGCAGTAAATTATTATTGCTGAACCGATTAGAGCGAATATATATCTCTCCCACGATACCAATACGTGGTTTTCTCTGTCTATAATCAACCGGAATTTTATGAAATTTTTCTTTTATTTTTTTCATTACTTTAAGCAGGTTACCTCTTTCTTTAACTACCTGACATATTTCGCACAAAGATTCTTGATAAACTTTTTCACTTGAGGTAATCACCTCTTCTCCCGGATTTACCCCGCTCTTGCATGCAGGAACAGGGTTTATTTCATAAGGACGAACCTTACAGAAAGTTTTGAAGAGAATATCTACCGCAACTATACCCTGCCAGGCTAAACGCACAAAATCATCCCCCCCAATAATACCTAAGTCACGAAAAATATTTTCATCTTGATTAGGGGCATAAATTGGTACTTCCGGATAACCTAATTCTTTTAACACCAAACGTTGTCGGTAATTATACTGTCCAAAACGACAAGGTCCACATCCAGAAGGCATAAAAAAGGCTGCTTCTCTCGGATTGAAATTTCTACTTTTTATCTTTCTTACCATATCCCCAGTAGTAAGAATACAAGGATAACATTCCTTACCAAGGGTATATTTCTTACCCCAGTAAAGGGTCTCTTCGTCTGATTCCGGGAGAACTTCTGCCGATACACCAAAAGACTGAAATGCCGAGGCTAAAACATAAGCATGGTCACACATATTCGGTATATAGAGAGTAAAATTGGATTTAAATTCTGATCTGTAAGGTTCCCTTCGGTCTGAAACCTCAGGGTCGAAGATACCTTGAAAGTTCCCTTCGGTCTGAACCATCAGGGTCGAAGACACCTTGAAAGGTAAAGAAATTGGAAATTGGAAATTTTCTATACTATCAAGGAAAGCTTCCAGACGGGTAATAATTCCTACATCGGAACTATGTTCATCAATTTCAATTTCTAAGAAAGGTTTAGGCGAAATTTTTTCTTTAAAATATTTAAGAATAAAAGAATCCGGTCCGCAGGCAAAATTGGTCAAATAAACCGGATAAAGCCGTTTATCGTTTTTAATTATCTCTGCTGCGGCTAAAAACCTTTGCCCAAAAAACCAGTACATATTCGGAAATTCTTCAGAAATATCTATCTCATCTAAAGGAAGAAAATCAACCGGTAAAGAAAGGATACCGAGATTACTTATTTTTTTTACTATATCTAAGTTCATCCCCCGGTCACAAGTATTGTAAGAACGACCAATGATAACAAAAATTTTTTCCTTTTCTGGTAGTTGGTCTAATATTTCTCTCCCCCGCTCTCTCAGCTGCCGAGAAAAAACATTTTGTGTTTCCCAAGCATAAAAGAAAGCCTTTTTTATTTTCTTTTCACTTACCTCCAGTTGAGTGGCTATTTTTTTTAATTCTCTTAATAACAATTTTTTTTCACGAAAATATAGTACCGGTTGGAGAACTTTTATCTTTTTCTTTTTTATCTTTTCTTCTAAACTTACCTTCAGCACATAAGGTAAAGTTTGCACATATGGACAGGTAAAACTATTCGTAATCTCTTCCTGAATTACCGGAAAATTAATTACACTCGGTAAAAACAAATAATCAATATCTTTTTCTAATAAGTTCAAAATATGTCCATAACTAACCTTGTGTGGGAAACAAGACTCTACCGGTACAGTTTCTAAACCTTGGTTAATAATCTGGCGATTGGTCGGGTCGGAGAGAATTATTCCTAAGTTCAATTCCGAAAAGAAACTATGGAAAAAAGGATAAAATTCATAAAAAGTAAAAATACGAGGAATTCCGATACGAACTGGTGACTGATGACTGGTGACTGGTGACTGTCCAATGCTAAGAAGGAGTTTTTCTCTTTCGGCGAAAAGGTCAGCCCCGCCCTTGCTCGCAAGCCCCGCTCCTGCGTGCAGGGGCTGGGCTTTGTAACGATTAATTTCATATTTTTCGCACCTTGAACCATAAAATAAAGATTTTTCACCTTCAACTTTTACTTCTTTAATTTCACAATGGTTAGCACAATCCGGACAGACAAAACTTTTCAGTTCATATTTTCTTTTTGCTAAATCAAAACCTTTAAAAGTGGTTGGGTTCGGATGAGTACGAGCATTTTCTAAAGCAATCAACGCACAACCAAACGCACCAGTAACCTCATGATGTTCAGGGACAATAAATTTATGTTCACCGATTCTCTCTTTAAGCACTTTTTTAAATGCTTCAACTACACCCTGATTAAATGCTACACCACCTTGAAAAAATATATTTTTGCCAATTTTTTTCTCTCCAACTACGCGATTCAAATAATTTTCTACAATTGAATAACAAAGTCCAGCGACTAAATCCTCTTTTTTTACTCCCTGTTGTTGCTGGTTAACTAAATCCTCTTCTATAAAGACTGTACACCGTTCACCAAGAAGTGCCGGTGAAGTTGCTTTTAAAGCCAGTAGAGAAAATTCCTGGTCAATTTTCACTCCTAAACGTTCTGCCTGTTCTTCAAGGAATGAACCGGTTCCAGCAGCACAAACTTTATTCATCTGGAAATCGGTAATCATTCCATTGTCAAGCGCAATAAATTTTGAATCCTGTCCACCAATTTCAAAGATTGTATCAACCCGCGGGTCAATTTCTTTCGCTGCTCGTGCCTGTGCAGTAATTTCATTTTTTACAATATCGGCACCAAGAAAATCAGCAGTAAGATAACGACCTGAACCAGTGGTACATACACCACAAATTCTTACCTTGTCTCCCATTTCATCATATATTTCACTTAAACCTTTTTGGATTGCTTCTAACGGACGCCCGGCAGTCCAAAGATACCGTTTTGCTAAGAGATTTTTCTTCTCATCAATCAAAACTAAATTTGTGCTGATTGAACCAACATCAACACCTAAATAGGTATCAATTATTTCCCACGAATTAGATAAATTTAAAATATTATCTCTCTTTAAATTATCTACAAAAACAACTGAACTAAGAGGTTCAAGTATTTTGCATTTACGAATCAGTTGGGAATTTTTTAATTTTTCTATGACCGTAACTAAATTAACCATCTTTTCTTGATGATTAAAAATTGCTGCTCCCAAAGCGTTTAAGTAAAAATACAAATCCGGAATAAATAAAGCCCTATCCTCTAATTCAAATATTTCTCTTAAGGCACGGATTATTCCCGGATTTGCCGCTACACCGCCATGAAAAAGTACTGGCTTTTCAATTTTTTTTCCCCGCAAGATTGTTCCTTGAAAATTACGCACTAAAGCAAAACATAACCCAGCAACAATTTCTTCCACTGGTGTCGCCAGTTGCTGTAAATGAATCATATCGGTTTTTGCAAAGACACTACAACGACCAGCAAGACGGGGTATATTTTTCGCTTTCCCTGCCATTTGTCCAAATTCATCAATTGATAAACCCAAACGTCTAGCTTGTTGGTCAAGAAATGAACCAGTGCCTGCCGCACAGATACTATTCATACTAAACTCATTTATATTTCTATTTTCCCCGTCGCCTTGAGAGAAAATAACTTTCGTGCTCATCCCACCAATTTCAATAATTGTTTTCACTTCCGGATACAAAAATTCACTCGCTTTTGTCTGAGCGATAATTTCATTTATATATTCTGTATCTAAAAGATGCACAAAAAATTCACCCCCTGAACCAGTAAAACTGAGAGAAAATTGATTATTTTGCTGGGGAAATTGGTGAGCAATATTTTCTAAGAAGAAAGTAACCACGTTTAAAGGTTGCCCTTCGTGTTTAAGAAGATCTTTCCAGACGATTTTGTTCTCTTCGGTAAGGAGAACAATTTTTGTATTTATTGAACCAATATCAATACCAATCCTCATATAAATTCATGATACAAACAAATAACTGTCACGATTCAAACAGATTTTTATCTGTTGAATCAGTTTTTATCTCGTTTGAATCATTCTTTTTATCTGTCCAAATCGTCTCAATTAAAAGTTTATTCCGACACCTAATTCACCACCGAAAATACCATTATAGAAACCTGCGCCAATGTGGAAATAAGTCGTCGGCACAAGTTTTAAATTTACTCCCCCAACCAAACGCCAACCAGAAGCAGTGGCTTCCAAACGCTCAGCTAAAACTTTTTCTTGCACAGTAGTACTATCAATTCCCAAGCCTAAATAAGGTGCAAATACCGGTAAACCTACCGAAACTACCGTATTAAGGGTAAAATTATAAATATTAAGTTTTTCATGTTTTAACTGATTAGCCAAAACAGAAAATGAAAATGCAGGAGTCAAAGGAATAATCCCAGAAAGGAGAGAATATCTAATTCCCATCCCTAACAACGTCCCACCAATTTCACCAAGATAAAAACCTCTCAAGATTAAATCCCAAGAAGGCATAGGAAGACCAATTTCTGCTTGCACCCAAGGTAGACCATACATTTTTTCCGCGGGGAGGATTTTATTATCTTTACTTGGCTTACTAATCATCGGTAAATGTCCACCAATATCAAACCCTGGAAAACCACAAGATTTACCTGTATGAAAAGAACCGCCACCGAAAATACTACCTACATCTTTCGCTAAGGGTTTAAGAATTTCATTCTTAACAATTTCGTTACCTTTTGCTTTCTCTTGGTTAATTATTATTTCTACTTCTCCCCACAAATCGCCAAACTGTGCATAAGCAACTTCGGTTGAAAACAAACCAACAAAAAGAACCAAAAATACAGTTAGAAACTTTTTCTTCATTTCCAATTTTTCACCTCCTTTTGACCGCTTGTTCCTCTTCCGAGAGTTTCGGGAACTTTTTCGAGCGACTTTAAATTCTTTGGCGCCTCTTGTCTTTGGTCAAAGAATTATTGAGCGAGAAAAAGATTCCCGAAAACTCTCCTTCATCCCTTATTCTTTTCCCAAATTATCCGTAAGCCCTCTAAGGTAAGTTCAGGTACTACTTCCTCAATTGTCTTTGTTTCCGAAGCAATTAACTTAGCTAATCCACCGGTAGCGATAACCTTTATTTTATCAATTGATTTAGCCAATTGCAAATGAAAAAGTTCTTCTTTACAACACTTGACCAGATGTTCAACCAATCCCACATATCCGTAAAATATTCCCGCTTGCATACTTTCTATCGTATTTCTGCCGATAATTTTTTCTGGTTTAACAATTTCTACCCGCGGTAATTTAGCCGTATGTGTATATAATGCTTCCACTGAGATACTTATTCCCGGAGCAATCATCCCACCAACATATTCTCCGTTTTTACTCACACAATCAAAAGTTGTCGCCGTGCCGAAATCAACAATAACTAAGGGTGCACCAAAAAGATAATATCCAGCAACTGCATTCACGATTCTATCCGCACCAATTTCTTCCGGATGAGGATAACGGATTTTTAAACCTGTAGAGGTAATCATTTCTTTCATTTTTGCACTAACCATCAGCGGCTTGCGTTGAAAATACTTTTCACTAATTTCGGTAAAGACACCGGTAAGTGGCGGAACAACATTAGAAATTATTACATCTCTAATCTTTTCAGTTCGCAGGTTAACCTCGCGGAATAAAGACAAAATTTTTAACCCATACTCATCACTGGTCGTTTCCTTATTTGTCGTTAAGCGCCAGGAATATAACAATTTCTTCTCTTTAAATACACCGAGACAAATATTAGTATTACCGATATCAATCGCTAATAACATTTCCTATCTCTCTAAAAAAGATACCTCGCTTGTAACTGCCAACTACTTATATTGAACACATCCCCGGTAGTAAAAAAATCAAATACCCATTGTTCGGAGGGCTTTAAACCAAAACCTGCCGAGTAAGACGCGGTCTGATCAAATGTCAGTGTAAAAAGCTGAGACTCGGTTCCATCGGGATGGGTAACAGACACACTTTTACCTGTACCACTAAAGATGACCGAAACACCACTGCGGAATATAAGAACTGGTAAAATTTCATATTCAACTCCTAAAGGAAAAACCAATCTCCCGGTTAATACATAGGTTTCACCATCGTATGAAAAATCTGTTCGCAACCCATAAGAAATGAGAAATCTATCTTTTATTTTTATGCTTCTGCCAAGAGAAACAAAGATGTTTCCCGCTCCGGTATCCTTTGGACTCGGGGTTATTGATTGACTTCCACCCGTAGAGACGGTTGTTCCAGTAACTTCGTAAGTTTGGTTAGTTCGTGTTTCTTTCACTTTTAGTTTCTTAAATTGTCCAGCCATCCCCACAAGAAAACCACTCTTAATATTTTCATTTATTTTTTTTCTTAAACGATATTCTATACCCGCACCGTATCCCGGCTGAAGAACCGATTCGGTCTTAATCTCATTAAGCGTCCAGTGGTAGTTTGGTGTAGGGATATCATTTCCATCATAAGTTTTTCCATTATTATCAGGGTCGTTATCCCTAAAGTTATAATAGCGTTGAAGATCCAGGTCTCTCTTCTCGGTCAAGGAAAGAGTGAAAACAAAATCGTGCTCTTTTTCTTGTTTACCTTGGTAATGATAACCTAAAAGAAGTCTTAATGTTTGGGTATCAGTTTCATTTTTTTCCTCCCGTTCATCTTTGGACTGATAAATTATTTGGTTACCGCTCGACTTATAAAAGTGACTATACTCATTACAGTAATTATCAACAGCAAGATTTCTTTGACCAAAAAGTGCTATCCCTAAAGACTTATTTTTTAGAGAAAATCCTTTCACCAAATATACATCTATAGATTCAGACTGATTTTTTCTCTTGGATAAATTATCACTTATATACCAAGCAGGTATCCCCGAGTAGTATTCTTGGTATCTGGATAAATCTTCCGTACGGTTGAGTGACTCGCTACCTTCAGTAACTAATCCAAATTTTTTTACTGTGAATCCCAAAGTGAACGGTTTAGCGGAATATCCAATCTTGCCGTAGATTCGTTTGTCATCCGTCTGGACAATTCGTGCGGGATTAGCTAACAAATCGGTATACTCATCTTTAACTATTCCTTGTAAATCACTTCCCAAGGATTTAATTCGGTAAGAGACAGGTTCTAAAGCCCAAACAATATTTATGCTAATAATAAAAATAGTAATTATTAAAATGTTTTTCATGCTTTATATTTTTCCTTCCCTATTTCAAATAAATTATTACCGTAAATATCATTAGCAACAACTACCGGAAAATTTTCCACTTCCAAACGATAAATTGCCTCTGGACCGAGTTCAGGATAGGCAATTATCTCTGCTTTTTTTATCCGTTTTGAAAGTAATGCTCCCGCCCCACCGACAGCAACAAAATATACCGCTTTATATTTTTTTATTGCATCAATTACTTCTTTAGACCGTTTTCCTTTACCAATTGTTCCTTTTAAACCATATTCTAACAAAATTGGTGTGTAAATGTCCATCCTTGAAGAAGTTGTCGGACCAGCCGAACCAATTACCTGTCCCGGTTTCGCCGGTGTCGGTCCACAATAATAGATTACTGCACCCCTTACTTCAAAAGGTAGTTTTGATTCTAAACCTTCAACTTTTAACTTTAAACTTTTAACCATTTTCTGATGTGCCCTATCTCTTGCCGTATAAATTATACCATTCAAGAGAACCCGGTCACCTATTTTCAATTCTCTAACTATTTCCTCAGTTAAAGGCGTAAAGATTTTTCTCATCTATACAAGGGAACCATATATTTTATATTTATTTTATACTCTTTTTCTAAAGGTGCAACAAATTCTAAATGCAAATTGCCCCAAGAAGTAACTATATTTTTTATTTGCAATGGCTCTCGTAAAGGAGAATTATCTTTTAGCATAAATTGAGGTAAAGCAAATTCAGTAAAAAAACCGTAAAAGTTAAATAAAGCATAAATTGCTTCGTCACCATTAAGATAAAATTCTACAATATCCGCACCGAAAAGAACAGCAAGAGTATTTCCAAAAAAATTTTTCAAATTATGGTATCGCCCTAAAGCAGTATGTACCCAATTTAATTTGTATCGAACAAATTTTAAGTAATTAAGAAAATCGCGCTGAACGACATAAGGACTTACCTTCCCTTCAATAAATGCTTGTTTTATCTTCTCTTCGGATACTTCATCAGTTTCCACTGCGTTTACTCCTAAAAAACCAAGTGAACCGGAAATATGCTCATCACCACCGAATAAGAAAGAATGTTCCTTAAGACCATTATTTAATTTTATATTCGTATGTAAGTAGTAAGGTAAAAGTCGTTTTGGTGTAGAATTATGAAGTTCTACTGCATCAAAATCAAGTTTCTTAACTAAACGACGATTTAAATCTCCCGTGGTTCCTTGGGTAGGATGGACAGCAATCGCCACACCTCCTTGCTTGTGAATTGCGGCAATAGTTGCTTTCGCAGTCATTCCTGAAGGGACAAAACTACGAAGAAATAATCCAACAATATGTCCTTGAGCAGAACTAATCTCTTGACCGATAATTACCAAAAAATTTTTAGTTATTTTTCCTTGCATTTTAAGGTCTTGAGCAATTTCTCTTGCCTTAAGTGCACCATCAATACGGTCGTGGTCAGTAATGGCAATCGCCTTAAATCCTTTTCTCTCAGCATCCAGAAGCAACTTTTCTATTGATTGTACTGAATCTCTTGAATACGATGTATGTGTATGGAAAGCGAGAAGAATTTTCCCTTTCGGTGATTGAATTTTTTCTTTCTTGTTCAAAAAAGAAAAAATCGTCCCTCCAATTAAATCAGTAATAAGATACTCCTCTCGGGATAACAAAAGACGGGGTATGTCCTTTCTGCGGGAAGTGAATCCAAAAATTCTTTTTGACCCAAAGATTTGGATTATTGTTACTAATCCCAACTTTCTGAATAAATAATTATTCTCCTGCAGGCGCACTGATTCTTTCTCGTAAGTTTCAATTTCATTCCATTGTCCTTCACTTAATTTCCATTCTAAATATATTTCATCACCTCTTCTTTCCCAAGGAGTAATTTCTTTCACTTTACCTTCCCAAGTAAAATAAACTTTTCTCTTCACCGCGGTATATCCTTGTTCTACTGCTAAAAAGATTAAAAAGAAAGTAAAATAACTTTTCAAGGGTTGATTAACCCCTGGGTTGATTAACCCCAATTTGAGGTAATTACCTCTCTTAGATAACTGCTACTTCATGCCGGCAAGCATTACATTGTAGATTTACTGCTACCGGTAAAGAAGCAATGTGACAAGGATGGGGCTCAATGAAAACAGCAAGCGCAGTTACTCGTCCACCGAAACCTTGCGCACCGATACCAAGAGCATTTATCTCTTCTAAGATTTCTTTTTCTAATTGTGTATAGTAAGGGTCTTTATGTCGTGAACCCAAGGGACGAAGTAAGGCTTTTTTTGCTAACAATGTGCAAGTCTCAAAATTACCACCAATACCGACTCCTACAATTATCGGTGGGCAGGAATTATACGCACCTTTCTCAATCGTTTGCAAGATAAATTTTTTTACCCCTTCTTCCCCTGCACCGGGTAAAAGGTTCGTATAAGCACTGTTATTTTCACTTCCCGCACCTTTTGGCATTAAATTAATTTTTAATTTATCACCGGGAATAATTTCCAAATGAATTTCAGTATCTTGTTTTCCATTTTCCCTGCCTCGCCGGCAGGCAGGCGTTTCCCGTTTTTCTCGGCGGAGTGGGTCGCTGACCACTGAATTACGAAAATATCCTTCTTTATACGCTTCTCTTACTCCTTGGTTAATTGCCTGATAAAGATTACCACCACTGAGGTAATTACCTCTGAGGTAATCACCTCCAATTTTTACTTCTTCACCTAATTCTACAAAAACAACGACAAAACCTGTATCCTGACAGAGAGGTATTTGTTCTTCTTCAGCAATATGTAGATTCTCTAAAATCTGTTCAACTGCCCATTTACAAAGTGGCGAAGATTCTCCATTACAAACTTTTTCTAACGCTTCCCGTACATCAGCACGAATACGAAAATTAGCACTTAATGCTAATCTTTTTACGGTTTTAGTTATTTCTTCAACTTTTATTTCCCGCATCTTTTAAACAATTTTCTTCCAGGGTAAAAAGCCAAAGTTCCGAACACAATTTAAATGTTTTTAGGCAAAGGCGAAGCTTCGTAGGGGTTCACCCTGAAGGATTCACCCTGAAGGGTAAAAAATCCGCCACCAAAAATTTGCCCGTCCGCCGTAAGTCGCCGACGCTCCAAAGCTTTGGCGACGGAGCGTTTACTCTGGAGGGCGGGGCGGATTTACCGAAGAAGTTGAGTCCTTTGCCGACCCCGTGAGATGATTTATCGCCCCTGCTATCTCACGGGGGAAAAAGATTATGGAGTGAGGAACTGACTTTTTACCCTTCTATGTATTTTTCCTTCATCAACAACCTGGTAATCTGGCGGGCTTCTTTGATTTTTTTCTCCGCCTTCTTGTAAAGTTCTTCCTCGGATAATTTAATTCTTGCTAAACCCTGCTCTATCGCTTTCATTCCTACCGCAACTGCTTCCTCTACATAGACCTCCCAGTCATCCATTGTCGGAATAATATAATCTTCATTTAACCCTTTGAGGTGATTACCTCTCTTTTCAGCATAATTAGCTAATTCATCAGCTGCCGCCAGACACATCTCGTCAGTAATCGTTTTCGCTTGCACATCTAAGACACCACGGAATATCCCCGGGAAACCAAGCGAATTGTTCAACTGGTTAGGAAAATCGCTTCTTCCGGTAGCGACAATTTTTGCACCACCTTCTTTTGCTTCCGCAGGATAAATTTCCGGCACTGGATTAGCACAGGCAAAGAGGATTGGCTCCTCGGCCATATAACGAATCCATTCTTTTTTAATTACTCCCGGACCGGGTTGCGAAAGAGCAATCAATACATCAGCATCTTTCATTGCTTCCGGTAAATTACCTTTAACCTGTTTTTTATTCGTCTTCAGACAAATTTGCCATTTTTCTGGATGTGTTTCTTTAAGTTCAGTCCGTCCTTGATGCAAAGTTCCCTTAGAATCAACCATAATCACATTTTCCGGATTTATCCCAGCAGCAAAAAGTAGACGTGCAGTAGCGATATTTCCAGCACCAGCACCAAGCATTACAATTTTTATTTCAGCAATTTTTTTCTTTACAATTTTTAAGGCATTTATTAACCCAGCTAAAATTACCGTCGCTGTCCCTTGCTGGTCATCATGCCAGACGGGTATATCGCATTCCTGTCTTAATTTTTCTAAAATATAAAAACATTTTGGCTGTTCAATATCTTCCAGATTTATCCCACCGAAGGTTGGCTCTAAAATTTTTACCGTCTTAATGAATTCTTCCGCATCCTTGGTCTTCAAGCAGAGCGGAACTGCATCCACACCACCGAGATACTTAAAAAGTAACGCTTTCCCTTCCATTACTGGTAGCGCTGCTTCTGGACCGATATCACCCAAACCAAGAACCCGCGTTCCATCAGTGACTACTGCGATTGTATTACCTTTACCCGTGTATGCATAAACCTGCTCAGGTTTCTCTTTAATCTTCATGCACGGTTCAGCGACGCCCGGCGTATACCAAATCGCAAAATCTTGGTAATCACGGATTCTACATTTCGGAAGAACCTGTATTTTCCCTTGATAAAATTTATGTAATTCCAATATTTTTTCTTTGTCATTCATTGTCTGTAATAGTTTACTTTCGCTGAAGACACAGAATTTTCGCAGATTACGCAGAAAATATTTCGGTCTTTTTCTGTGCTCTCTGCGGATATTCAGCGTAATCCGCGGATATTTCTCAGAAAAACTTATCTATCTCCATTGTCTTTTCTCCGTTGTTTGGCATAACAACAAAATTTAAGTATACAAAAATTTATTCTATGAAATCAATATTAGCGATAGAAATCAAGTTGCAGTTTAATTTTCTGTTCCCGTGAATCAGTCAATGTCTCTTCAAATTTTATCCAGAAAACGATATCTCTAATAAATCTCTTTTCTATAAGAAAGTAGAACTTTTCACCTTTTTTCTTTGGTAAAAGTTCGGATAAATAAACATCATTCCAGTAAGGTTCAGTTCCACTTAAATACACTTCCCGTGCATCAAAAAAGATTAGCCGTGCATTCAGGTTTAAATCACCTTTTATGCGTGAAAGAAAGTCAAAATAATAAAGTTCACCGTAATCTCTCTGGTTCAAGTCCGGATATTTTTCTTCTTTTGTTTCATAGCGCATAAGAAAACGTAAGTTTTCTTTTCTCTGATAGGTCATCTGGTAACGGGAACGATAACGGTATTGGTCAATCTGGCTATCTGACTTATAGAAATATCGTTCTCTTTGGTCATTCCATTGACGAAAATATAATTCTAAATTTTTCCATAGTTTCTGACGGTATTCAAACCAGATTTCCCAAGCATCGGCTGGATAACGGGGTAAGTAGCTAGTTGACCACCCTGACCATAAAGGTTTTGGTATAGTTGCTAAACGATAAGTAAGAAAAAGTTCTTGACCTTTACTTTTGTATTTCATTCCGTAAACTGTCCCTTTTTGATTCTGGGTTACACTATCCGAAAAAAGTATCTCTCCTTTAGAATGCCGATTGAAATATTCCGGTGAATAATTGTAGATACTGGTAAAAAAATTTATTTTGAAGTGATTACTTCTAAAATTTACAATTGTGCCAATAATCCAGGCATCCTCTGAGGTGATTACCTCTTTAACTTTGGAAATAGAATATGCATATTCACCAAAAAAATCTAACTTTTTATACTTTTGTGCAAAATCAAAACCAAAGACACGGTTTTTTTCACCACGAAAAACATAGCCCCATTTTTCACTTTCGGCTGAACTAAGATAGTAACGCGTGCTATCACTTTTGTCTGGATACACTTGCGGATTGTATTTTGCTTGATAACCGGTAATACCGATTAAAGTGTCCTTGCTCGGTTGGTAAGAGAACCGTGCACCGGAAAGATTTTCCTTGAGATTGTTGTTCTCCGCTAAATTTTCGTAGCTATAATTTTCGCGTAATTCATTCAAATCTTCATCAAAACTGCCATCAGAATTTCGCTTACCGTCCAAATATACTTGTGAATAAAAAATTGTAGCGATGTAATTTTTTATTTTCTTCTCCCAAGCAAATCCGCGGAGATAAGTATTTTCATTCGTTCCTTTTTCTATAGTTAAACCTTCAGGTTTAACTTTTATCGGTCTAACTAATTCGCTTAAAGGTGTATAGAAAACTAATCCCTGTCCGTAAGAAAGTGCATAATTACCAATAATTATTTTGTTTCCTTTTTGAGAATTTTCTATTTTTAAATAATATTTCTTTAGTTTATATCGCCAAAAATTTTGCCAATCAAACGTGGGAATCTCTTCATTTTTTTCTAAAATTGTCCAACCTAAGAGTAAGCCGTTTGCACTATTTAAACGTGTGTAGTTATAAAAATAACCATCTTTAAACCGAAAACGAAAATTAAATGAAGAAATTTTTATTTCTTGCTCACTTACAATTTCTTCGGCTTCACCGCTAACCGTTTCTTTAAAAGAAATCCTTTTTCCCTCTTCGGGTTCATCCTGCCCCGTAAATTTATTTTCTACGGGGTCTTTACGGGATTCATATTCTTGAGCAAAAGAGAAAGTAATCACTTTAACAGTAGAAATTAAGAGAAAGCAAAGAAAAGATTTCTTCATTAAGTGTTTTTATTTTAGAGGAACTTCTTTTTTTAAAGGTAAGGAAATACTCATTGTTTCAAACATACCGGCAGATAAAGCACCAAGATAATATAACCACCACTGGTTTGGTATTTTACCAAATATCCAGAGGAAACCAGCAGTTAACATTGACAAACTAAAACAAAAAGTGCCAATTGAAGCAAAAATTAGTTTTTTTGGCATATTGTCATATATCCGCCGCATTTCCAGCGGATAAGTTAATGCCCTATGCAAAGCAATCACTGCCGCTAAGAAAAGAATAATTACCGGGTCAAGTAGCCGAATAAGAAAAAGAATACCCATCAATTTTTGCCCGAGAGGGTCAGGGTTTTTAAACCATAAACCGTCGTAAGCAGGATAACTACCGAGATAGAAAATTATTTCACTACCACCGATAGCAAAAATATTAATAATACAAAAAGAGGTCGCTAAAAGTAAGCCAAAGAGAAATACCACAATTCTTTGCCAGAGTTTAAGTTTTCGTTCACCACCGTAGGCAAGACCAACTAAAGCCAGAAATATACCCGGACCAAAAATACTAATCATAAAAAATTCACGAATATCATTGATGATTAATGGTAACGGATACGGACCGGAAAATAGTTGCACTGGACGAGTCGCCAAATAAAAACCGAAAAAGATAAACCCCCAAAAAGCACTTCTATAGGTAAGTTTCCCCATCGCTAAAGCACGCATCGGTGCTACATAACGTACATAGCCAGCAAGAAAAAAGAATATCCCACCCGAGATTATCGGAATAATTACATTCGCTAAAATCAGGATAAAGTTTGATGCACTATTCATCTTTTACTCAATTTTTTCGTGGTATTTCTTGAGAAGTTCTTTCTCAATTTCATTTTTCAATTGTTTATCTAAAATAATTACCTGCTTCACCCATCTTTGACCAGCAACTTTTGGAGGATGTGCTGGCCAAGCTACCCAAAGACTTTTTTTCCCGGACATAATTTTACATTCTACAGTTATGGCTTGATTAAAAGTTACTGAAGCAAAGGCTCTCAATTTACCTTTCCCATAATAAGGCAGAATTTTAGTAACTTCAAATTCTAAAGGTATAACTTCTTGTGAAATTTTCCCATTTTTAATCGCTTCCAAGACAACCTCATTTGCTTCTTTAGTATGCACAATAACCTGCGGATAAACTTTCCCTTGCCGGGAAAGATAAGAGGGAAATTTTAGTTTTGTTTCTCCCGCAATTTCTAAAACCTGTATATCTCTAATCTTCAAACTACCGTTAAGCATAATTTCCGCATAACTTTTAAGATTTTTTTTTCCACTTGTCCCGTATATATTTACGGGACTTACTGGTTCAATTTTCACTTCGGTAACAACAATATTTTTCGTCTGTGCCGCTGTTTGTGTTTGGAGAAAAAAGTTATTAAATAAACAAAAAATAAAACAGAAAAGAAAAATAATCTTCTTTTGCATTGTCCTAAATTAAACAAAATTTTTTAATTTTCGTCAACCCCGTAGAGCCCGTAGACGAAAAGTCTCGTAGAGAGCCCGTAGACCCCGTAGAATTTCATTTACGGGGTAGATGAAAAATCTTTACGGGCAGACCCCGTAGATGAAAATCTTTACGGGGCAGACCTCGTCTCTTTACGAGATGAAAAATCTTTACGGGCAGACCCCGTAGAATTTCATTTATGGTATCACAATCCCACCACAGTATCGCCATTGTGGTGGGACAACTGCTACTGTGATACCATTGTGGTGGGACAACGGCGACACTGTGATACCATTACGGGGTAGATGAAAATCTTTATGGGGTCAACCTCAGCGAATAACGGCAAACTTTTTTATCTGATAAAATGTTCCATCCGGTGTTTCTGCTTTTACTTTGACCAGATAAACCCCGCTGGCTAAATTCCTGCCGGAATCATTAGTTAAGAATATTTTCTTATGATTCCGTATTCCACAGAAGAAATCAGTAAAAGAAACAGTGTTTACCTTTTCACCAACGAGATTATAGATATTTATTTCTACATTTTTCACATTATTCCCGAGGTCAAAACAAATATTTAAATAATTCTCTGCTGGTGAGGGGTAAAGAGTTAAATTTTCTATCGCTTTCAGTCCAACATTAACTACTCCACCCGTCTGTCGCCAAAGTTTAAGAAATTCTTCATAATAAACTTCCGCAATTTCTGGTGAATAGATAATTAAAAGATTTTCATCATTCTCGGTATTAGCGCTAACTGACCAGTTAAACGAACCGGTAATGATTTTCGCTGGACTACAGAAAGGGTCAATTATGGCAAACTTATGATGCATTTTCTCTTGATTCCCATCAAAAGTAACCATTGTTCCTGCTGAACGCAGTTTTTCATACTCGCTACCAATACCAAATTGTTCCAAATCAAAAATACCATAAACTTTTTTCCTTTTATTCACCAAATCAATTAAAGTACCGCCTAAGAGGTCATCGGTAAAGGAATAAAGAGCAAAATATACCCCTTTTTCTGTCTGGTCAAGAACTGTCTTAATCGCTTCGTTTGTCTGCGGTTGATTATATGGAGAGAAATATACTCTCATTTTTATTCCTTCAACATCCACTTCTTTACTACTATTCTGCCAAGCAGTTTTTGCTTGACCGAATTTATCCGACCACATTTCCATAAATTCCGTCTCATAAATTTGTGCTAAACTGGACGAGTAAATCACAAGCGCATTATTATTATTTTTTGTCGTATCGTTTTCAGTAGGATTCCAGGAACCCGTCCAGACTGCTGAATCTTTAATTACACAGAATTTGTTATGCATCAGTCCACTTGTATTCCCAAGTTTTTTGTTCACTGTAAGTGTTTGATAAGCAGAAGTATTACCTTCGTCATAATCGCAAATAACATAAACTGTGCAACCACGATTTAACGCCTGGTTTAAAGCGTAAGTGATTGTGGTCAGGTCAATTCGGTAGAAAGCAGCATAAATAACTGTATTACTTGCCGAATCAACAAAATTTTTTAGTTCTTTTTCAATATTTCCGGAAGAGTAAGGTGGGTCAGTAAAATAAATTTTTATCTGGGCAGGAATTCTCGCCTCGCTGTGAAGCAGGTCAGTATAGAGATAATCAATAAAAAAACAAATGAAAAAAATAAAAAAGATTTTCTTCACTATTAACTAATAATAAATTCGCAAATATTCGTGAACAAAATTCGTGTTATTTGTGTATTTTCAAAACTCTATATTCGGACGGAAAAGAAATTGAAAATAATCTTTCTTTTTTATTCGGGCTAAAGAACCAGTATACTTCTCTTCATTTTCCCACAAGAAACCTAAACGCAACTTGAAAACAAGTTTTTTCTTTCCCAAAGGAAAGGTTTTTCCCACAAGAAAGAAATGGCGGATGATTTGCCAATTTTTGTTACTTACATCAAAACGGTACTCATATTCAGTATTCTTGAAAAAAGAAAGTTTACGCGTTTCATAATCAACCCTATCCCTTCGTAAAGAAAAATAGACCACATCTTTTATTTCTGGATGCTCATGCATTTTTGTCCCAATCCGAAAACTCCAGCATATTTTCCTTTCCGGAGCAATACGGTCACCTTTAATTTTCCATTCCAATTCATACCAGTTATCTTTGATCAACTCACTATCCTTAATATGATAACTCCCCGCACTAAATAAATATCCAGCATAACCTTTCCCTTGGTAACCTTTCGGAGTCAACTTCGGTTTAAAACTGACCACATTACCTAAAAAAACAGAAACTGCGTATGGCTCTTCAAAACCACTACAAATACTCTGAATAATATTTGCTTCTTTGCTAACATTTGCACTTGCATAAAATTCAGGATAATTTTTCTTGATATATACCCCTAACAAGGGAAGAGGGTAAATACTTAATTCCAGAAGGAAAAAGCGGGGAAGTGGTGAGTCATAAAGTAAATTCTTATAGATATTCAGTTCGTTCTGTTCACCTAAAAACGGTATTGAGCGTTTGGTTAAACTTAAATAAAAAGCAACATCACTATAATAAGGGTCAAATTCAAATTCAACTTCATATTTTTTTTCTTTTTCTATAGTATCTTGCCCATAAGAAAAATTTATCAGAAGTATCAAACTAAATAAAAAGCAGAAGACAACTCTCTTTAGCAATCAAATCCTCCCCGAGAACATAAGCACACTGACTATCGCAAATAATGAAGCACCGGCATATTTTACTATCTCCGGTTTGATATACTTTCCTACCGTCGCACCAAGAAAAACAGAAACTGCAGTGACGATGAGATAAGCGGAGATAGAACCGAGCCATACTACCCAGGGTTTACCCGATTTTGCAGACATTCCCATCCCAACCAATTGCGTCTTATCGGCAAATTCAGCTAAGAAGACCATCCAAAAGGTGACAAAAAATACTTTCCAGTTCATCTAAACCTCCTTTGAGGTGACTACCTCATTATCTAAAATTTATTCTTGCCTCTTATAGCCAACTACAGAAAGTAAGAGCGCAGATTGTCTTCGCATCAACGATTTTACCATCTCTAAAAAGTTGTTTAACCTTGTTTTTCGTAACGATAACATTTCGGATGATTTCATCTTTTTGGTAGGTTCTTTCTTGTTTTTTTAATCTTTCGGCTTTAAAGATAATAATTTTTTCCGTAGTGTAACCCGGTGCAGGATAAATTACACCTAACTTAGTAAATTTCTTTGCCGAATAACCGGTCTCTTCAACCATTTCCCGCTCTGCACAACTAAGCAGTGGTTCACCTCTTTTTTCAAAAGTTCCTGCTGGAAGTTCGTAAAGATATGATTTCACTACTGGTCTAAATTGTTTCAGAAGGATAATTTTATTTTTGCTCAGAAAAGGTATAATCAATACTGCACCCGGATGTTTTACTATTTCTAAGTCAGCAATATACCCATTCGGTAACCGCTCCTTTTTAGTAATCAAAGTAAGCAAATTACCTTTGAAGATAATCTTACTGTTTTTCATTCTATTTGAAAAAAGATTTTATCAAGTTTCTCAGGTAAATTCAACCCCACTTCGCCTAAGCATAAGCAAGGCGAGTAATTAAAATAAAAAAACCGCTGACATCTACTTGACGACAGCGGTTAGTTTTTTACAAACTTTGTGAACAATTTTGCTGTCAAAAGTCAAGATTTGACCCCAACTTCTCTCTCACTTACAAGAAAATAGGAATTAGGAACCGTCCCCACCAGGTTTCAGAGCCAGCCGACCTTCAGTCTCAGGCAGGCTCTTTAGTGAAGCCATAACCCCTCTCATCTCACCTACCAATTTCTTGCATTCGCTATATGCATTTTGAATCATTGTTGCCCCCTTGGCCACGCTGTTCTCTAAGGTCTTATCGATTTCGTTTAGATTCGATTCTACTCTACGCAAATAATTCTCTAAGTTCTCCATATCAATTGACCTAGCAAACTGGAGGTGGAGGTTATAAAGGGCTAAAACATAAGAAATCGTCATACTATAGGGCATAAGGAGAACATTCTGCTTAAAAGCTTCAACATGGACCCGGCGACAAGCCGTAAAGACTGCATCCGGGATAGCCGCGATTGCCTGATGAGTAGTCGTTACCTCGTCAATATACTGAACAACTTCTTTAATTTTCTCTTTCAACTTATTTTCTATTTTTTCTTCAATCAGCTTTCTCTTCTCAGCATCCGATTCCTGAGACAACTGGTCAAGAAGGTCAATGGCTAACCACTTAGAATCAATCGGCAAGCGTTTTTTATTTGGGAGAATTAGAGCATATTCCACTGTCCGTCCTTTAACCTTAAAATTGTATTCAATCATATCTGGGGGAAACTGCTTAAAGGCTTCATGAAGAACATTCTCACCCGACCTTCCCCGGGAAAAACTTCCGACCAGAACTCCTTCAATCCGCTGGGTTGCCTTACGTAACTCATCTTCTAATTGTCTTCTTGCCTCATAAACACTTTTAAGATGCTCAATCCCCTCTTTTGCTTTAGTCAAATCTTCTTTTACACTATCTTTAACCTTAACTGCGGTTTCAACCACTTTTGTCTCCACTCCCTTTAGGGCACCGTCAAGATTAAAGACAGCCTGCTGGAGTGTAGATTGGGTCTTAGCAATTGTGTCAACTTGCGTTTTAAGGCTTGCCAAATCTCGGATTGAGTTTAATAGGGGAGTCATCATCTCTTCCAAACCTGTCTTTGAAGGTCTCTGACGAAGAAGAACAAATAGAAGCATAATGACCATCACAATAATTACGATTACCAATAGTGTATTAACCATATCTACTCACAAAAGATTATAGCCAAACATCTCACCGCTATAGCGGGATCTCTGAATTATAATGCAAAGCTATTTTTGTTCTTAAGATTGTTAATCCTCTATTCATTTTGAGGCTTAAATTCCCTCAGGATGAATCTTCAGGACGAAAAGTCCCGTTGGGCGTAAAGCCCCGCTCGTAAAGCCCAGTGCGAAAAGCACCGAGGACGAAAAGTCCCCGTTGGGACTTCGTCCCTTTACGGGTGGTGCCTCGCACCTTTTCGGTGGGCCACGAGCCTTTACTGGGTTGGGGGCCACGAAAAGTGGCGTGGCCACCTCGTGGCTTTACGCCACGCCCCTTTACGGGGACCTCGTCCCTTTACGGGATGAATCCTTTGTATCTCAACCATTTCAACTCCGTCCCTTTAACGCCTATAATTCTCAATCTGTAATTTGCAATTCTCAAGAAATTAACGACTTTCAAAAAAGATTGAGACCGAGTTGTAAAATCTCCTCCGTCCCCATTCTCTTTTGGCACCAATCCTTTTTTATTATCAAAAAAACTTTCATTGGTAACTGATTTTTACCGGCGCCCGAAGTCTCTTCTTCTCTGACTGAATCTTTTTTAATCTCAATATCTTTTCTTTAGCCCTCTTTGAACGTCGACGTTTCTGCCTGCGTATTTTGGCGATTAACTGTTGTTTAGCACTTTCCTTGCCCAAAAATATTGATTCTATTTTATCTGCCAGTATCCTCCGGGCTAAAAACCGGTTGATAGACTGCAGTCTTTCTTCTTGGCACTTTACTTCTATTCCGGTGGGGATATGTTTCAAATAGACGCAAGTAGATGATTTATTTACCTTTTGTCCGCCCTTGCCACTTGAAAGGACGAATTTCTCTACAATATCTTTCTCTAAAACACCCAATTTCTCCAGCCGACTTTCTAAGTCTCTCTGTTTCTTGATATTTACACCGTATAGCATTTTTAGTTCAAACCACCGCCTTTGGCGGGGTCTCTGATTAAATTTGCAAAAAACAAAGGAATTGGCCCCGTAAAGATGTTCCATCAACGAGGTAGGCAACTTTCAGAGAAGACCTCACACGCTTTTTCCAATAAAGTTTCAAAAATATCCGAACCGTCCCCATTCCCTTAACTGAAAGTAAAAGAACTATCAACCAAATAATTTTATTCTTCTCTTTCTTCACTTTGAAACAAAGTTTGACCCACTGATTTACCAATTCACTATTCCACTAATTCACTAATCCGCTTTAATCTGCAATCTGTAATTTGTAATTCTGAGCAATTCACACCGAAGGATTGACAACTTCAGGGAAGAGCGTCCCCTTGTCTAAATAATATCACTTCTTTACCTGCCTATTTTTCTTAGTAATGTATTCAAAACTTTTTCTGCGAAACATTGCTTCTATACTTTTTGAATCAGTCTTAAGTTCTTTACGTAGCCACGAATCCTGTTCTGCTTTTGTAGCCAAAATATAATCTTCCAATTTCATCTCTTCAAATATTTCTTCGGTATCCTTTGGCAAAAATTCTATTCCGCAGTAATATTTGCCAGTTATATGTTTAACCTTGCCAGAAAGCGTAAATTTCATATCTCCTCCGAGGGTGAAATTTAAAGTTACAACTTCACCAAGTGCAAGTTTTGTTGGTGTAGCCATACACAAGCCACTAAGTGATAAATTAATAATATACCCTTCTCCATCCTCACTTTTCGTGGTAAACTTTACTGGTGCATTTACAAAGATACGTAAATACTTCCGCCGTTCCTTTGCCATTCTATTTTCTCCTTTTTTGAAGGTATATGTTATCAAAACAAAAAACCTCTATCAACAAAATCAACAAGCGTCCCCTTTTCCATTTTTCTACTAAATTTGAAAATTTTAAGTCTGACACGTCCTCCTAATAAATAGTCGCTGTCCCTATTATCCCAAATGTGTTATTGCAAGACCTAGCCCCACTCGCTCTCATCGTTAAAAAACAAAAAAACCGCTAAAAATCAAATTGCCTGAAATTTAGCGGTTGGAGAAAACTATTTTTTAGTTTCTAATTTGATTCTTCGTCTTTCCCCGACTTGAAACGAAACTTGATGTAAATAAATACTTATCTTCCCGCTAATTCCTTCAAGAAGAATTTCTTTGCCCTTTTCAATTCTAATGCCTAACTGGGTAGCAATTTCTGGTTTGAATAAAGATATAGAAGCACCGGAGTCAACCAAGGCAAGAGTGTTAAGATGTTTCTTTTGGAATTCTATCCTAAGAGGAATTAAGGGGAAATATTGGTTACGAAACTTTACATAAGGATATTCGTATTTCACAAGATATACATTTCCTCGTCTTTTCTTGGAACTTTAAAGACGAAAGGGTCTCGTATCTTATGTTTTTTCTTTGCTTTCTCAATAACTTCGGTTACCGTTTCTCCTGAAGAGAGAATACCTTTGCTTGCCAGAAAGGCAATCCATTTCCCGGAATACTTTCTGAGTTCTTTTTCATGAGAAGAAATCCACTTTAATTCCTGAGCACCCATTTTTTTGGACCTCCTTCAGTATTTTTTAATTTTAGTAAATATTTACAACAATGTCAATTTGCAATCCCCTATTCATCGGGTCTTAAATTCCTTCGATTTACCAATTCACCATTCCACTAATTCACTAATTCACTTAAATTTGCAATCTGAAATCTGGAATTGCGCAGCAGAGGACAACTTTTAGGGAAGACTTGACACGCTTTTTCTAATAAAGTTTCAAAAATATCCGAATCCTCCCCATTCTTTGTAAAAATTTTTTTCAAAAAAATACTTGACAAAATTTAGAATTCTTGTTAAACTTTTATTGAATCACGATGAGAGGTTATCCAAAGGGTTAGTCCCGCGGTAATGCCTCTCATTTTTATTTATATTCCAACTTATTCTTCAAATCGTCCATAAAAACCATATCCGGAGCAAACTTCCTAAGAAGTGAAGAAAACCTATAACGATTAGGAACTATAATCTTTCCTAACTTATTATGCTTTTTAAGATATTCAATTAAACAGTGAAAATCTCCATCTCCAGTTACAATAACTGCTTTATCATAATTAGGATATTCCATCATCGCATGAAGCACTAACTCGGCATCTATATTGCCTTTTACTCTGCCATCCGGCAAGGATAAGGTTGGCTTAAATATCAAGATGTAACCATATTCTTGCAATGAGGTATACAAACTTTCATTCGTAGGAATATAACCTATAAATAAAAATGCTTTGGTAACATCATATTTATCGGTCAAATATATCCTAAATCGTTTAAAATCAAGTGCCCATCCTTGCTCACGAATTGCAAGATTCAAATTCTGACTGTCAATAAATGCGTAATTACTTTTAGGTTTTTCCATTTTTATTTCTTAATCATTTTTTCTACTTCTTGTCTGCCCGACAATTTTTTAATTCCATCCGCCCCCATTCTCCACAAATCCTCTATCCGGACAGGTGGCATTACATTATATCAGGGAAGACCATCCCCAACTTCTTTACCGTGAATGTCAAATGTCAAGACCTGACCCCCCTCACCATAGGGGATGCGTTGATAAATTTAGTCAGGCACCATTTACGTAATTGTCAAAATGCCAAATACCAAGCTAGGCACCTTTTCATTTGTTTTCAATTTATTTCCTTGATAATCAATTTCTCTTTGATATTTTTTTCAAACTCTTGTAATAGTTTAATTTTTCTTTCGTCTGCTTTTTCCTCAAACAGGGTAGTTTCTTTAGGCGTGGTTAACAAATTTCTTTCGAAATATGCCACAAAATCTGCCACCTGTAATATTCTACTGTTTTTTGAGATACCACTGTATCCATAATCAAAAAATGTGCAGGAACTTTTATATTTTTTAATAATCTCTTTGTTTTTATCCATTAATTTTTTGTGAATTTTTTTCTCCATCTTTTTTTCTCGCTCATCAAATATTACCATTAATTGCTTGCTGGTTTTTCCTGCTTCGGAAGTGAGTTTTGCTGATTTTGAAATAATAAAATCAAGTATCTCAAGATATGTTTTTTCTTCATCTTCATAGTTAGTTCTATAACCTACAATGAATTTTGTAATATTACTCTTTCCAAGGAACTCTCCAATTTTTGATACTATTTCTCCTCTTTCCTCCATTGTGTAGTTTTTAAAAATGCTCCTGCCATTGAAAAGATGGTCACCTTTTAATTCATCATCTTCATTAAGGTTACAAAGGTCTTTTAAAAGTTTATTAAAATCATTACAAAATTTTCTATACTTCATATCTACAATAAACGCCCCACAAAGAGCATAATTTTTTTCGTCATAGGATTCGTCTATATAAAGAATTCTCATAAATATGTGCCAGTAAATATGTGCCAGACTTGAATTTTTTAATCTTTTTAGCATAAAACAATTTCATTAAATAATTAAATAAATTTGAAAATTTCAAGTCCGACACGTTTCTTCTTTTTCCTATTCTTGATACTATCGGGTGGCCTAATAAACCTAATATCCAACCTAAAATAACCAAAATAACTTCTTTCATTTCTCTTCAATAAATTCTTCAACTTTTCTTTTTGCTTCTTCTAAAAGTTGTTTTGCTTTTTTGCGGGACTCGTGAGATTGACGGACTAAATCAGCGATTTTTTGTTGAGTAGATTTAGGTAAAATTGGGATTTGTAAATTTTTTACTTGTTCTGGTTTCCAGTGCTCAATTACTGAGCCACCGGCATCACGCTCAATTTGTGATTGACCAATTATTGAGTTAATACACAAAGTTAAATATTCGTTTTCTATCTCTTCTTTCAATTTCAGACGCAAAATACCACCAGCGATAATTCCTTCTACTGGTTCTTTTAAAACATAGGCAATCCCCGGGGTAGCGTCTTTGGTAAGTAAAATTTCTCCAATTTTGGGTTCATAGTCCTTTCTTAATTTCTGATATAATTCATCACTCAAATATTTTTGGTCTTTATCAATAATTCCGTGTTTTGAAATACTACTGACACGAATAAATAATTTTCCTTCGTTTTGATATTCTTCACTCCCCGGTTCAAATCCTTTTTTCATTGTGACCAAATCACCGAGTAATTTTACATTTTGCTTTTTGATTTTTGATAATAACTTTTCATATTTCGGCTGGAAGTATTCAGCATCGGTACGGTGAGCAGATTTTACATCAGAAAGATTGACAGTATAAGACGAATCTTCATCTGGTTTAAAATCCCTTAATCCCAGTTCTTCCAAAAGCAAATCTTCTGCTTGGGAGTAGAAACATTTAGATTTTTCAAGTTCTTCTTGGGCCTCAATAACCTTATCTTTAATTTCTTTTCTGAAATTAACATCACCTAAGAAAATCTTCGTGCTCAAAATGTCGTCTGTTGTAATAGCAGGATACATTGTTGCAGTAGTCAAACGGTCTAGGAGTTTTACAATCGGCTGAGATTTTAAATATACAAATAGATATTCTGGTTCAATTTTTCTTGATTCTAAAACAGCGAACCCAGAGGAAGAGACTAAATTTTTTGCATCCTCTCTTATCAAACTTACTGCATTGCGAATTGGTCGAACAGTAGAAACTATCACATCACTTTGCTTAATAACCCATTGTGCTCTGTCGGGTGCATTTTGTCCTTGAATCTCTGATTTGTTGTATTCTCCCGTAGTTAAATCAACTTCTGAAATCTCAATATATTGAAAGATTTCATTTTCTTTCGGTATGAATTTTCTTTTAGGGTTGATCGCGATTTCCTTTATAGGAACTGCTTTTAATTTATCAAGATTTTCTATTATCTCCAAATATTCCGGCTGATAATACTCTGCATCAAGCCGATGCGCACCTTCAAGTTGAGATTTATCAATAATAGAATATGTAATCATTCCTTAATTTCAATTGTCTCAATATTTTTGAGAAATTCCTCAAATGATTTATCATTGACAATAAAAGTTGTTCTTTTCTCAATTGCTATTCTTTGATCTTGTTCAGACCCACAACTAATAAAATCCGGCAACGGAAATTCAAAAGTTAACCATTTCTTTTTTGTATATTCAATCTCTTTATCTGAAATATCTCCGTCTATTATTTTCTTAAAATCAAAATCAGCTATAAAAAGATTAGCAGTTGTAACAACAACGGGAATGTAAAAGAATCGTATAACACGTGTTAAATCTATTATGTTTGTTATCCCTTCAATATATTTGGGAATTTTGCGCTCTAAAGCAGATACCCCATGATTAACTTGTTTTATTGCTTTGTACACTTTTTCTTCTTGATTTCTATTTACTGTAGTCAATAAATCGTTTATTTCAATAACTTGATTGCAATAATCAAAATCTACAATATTTTTATATCCTAAATTCGGAAAAATTACTTTTCTACTTACGAACATTTTTTCATTTAATTTATTATCGACATCCGAAAACATGAAAACAGGCAACCTATTTTCCTTACTTCTTGTAAAAAACCAGTTTTTAATGCTTTTGTTAGCACGCTTACATTCTATTACTAAAAACAAAAGACAATAATCAGCATACAATTTTATTTTTTTCACAGCTAAAATATCTATTGTTCCATGGACACCTAAAATAGGTCCATTTGACGGTGGGAATGTAAAAGGGTATTCAGATATAACCTCGAATTTTTCTCCTTGAAGTATAGTGTTTTTTATAATTTCAAAACACCATTGTTGAAATGGGAAACCAGTTTCATTAAAAGAATTTGTAACTTTTGTTTTATCAAAATTCATAATATCTTGTTCAAAATTTAAAATTTTGTTTTTCTTTGAATCTAGTAAATTCTTCGGCAATTTCATCAAGGTCGTGGTCAATAATCCGGTGACCTTTCTCGTCTAAGATATAGTTTCCGCTATCGTCCTTCTTATAGACATATTCACCGGAATTATCTTTACCGGGTTTTTTAGAGACAGCCATAAAGATTGGATAATCGTCAAGTGGTTTTTCATTTTCATTCCATTTTTGTAGAAACAAAATTGATGTTTTTGTTCCTGTATGAGGTTTGAAAGTATTAACATCTAATCCAACTACGGATAAGATTCTTGCTTTTTCAAAAAGCCACTTACGAATATATTCCATATTTGCATTATTCAAAACTCCTTGTGGTATGACAATTGCCATTCTGCCACCGGGCTTTAGATAATGTAGACATCTTTCAAGGAAAAGGATATGTTTCCCTATTTCATTTACTATTTTGTTGTTCTTTTTTGCGACCTCATAGAAACGAAGTGTTTCTTTATCGTCAATAGGTCCGGCAAAGGGTGGATTGGTCATTACAATGTCAAATTTGAAGCATCTGAGAGTATCTTTATTCTCTTTGTCTTTTTCATAGTCGTCAAATTCTAACAAAAATTTGCTTAACGGTTCGCACCCAATTTCCCCTTTCCATGTCCAGGGTTCAAGACTGTTTAGCCGGAAAATATTTGAAGAACCATCACCAGCAATAAGCATAATTGCTTTAGAAACTTTTTGTGCTTTTTCATCAAAGTCAATTCCATAAAGATATTCGGAAGCATATTTAACTTGGTCAACACGGTTTTTTAATTTCTCCCAAACATAAAACATTGTTAACACCAGGAAGCCACCAGAGCCGGCACCGGGGTCAAGCACAAATTCATCTGGTTCCGGATTTAGCATCTTCACGCACATCTTGATTACATGACGGGGGGTAAAATATTGACCCTTTTCACCTTTGTAAACCTTCGTAATTAAATACTCAAAGGCTTCATCAATAATTTGCAAATCTTCCTCAAAAAGAAGAGTATTTTCCAGATGACTTACCGCAACTTTAAGACTCGTTCCTTTTATTTTTATTTCCCGCTCATCTCTTGAAAATACACCACTCCATTTTTCAATTGCGCTATGAAATAGTCCGGTAATTCGTTTATAAAGTTCTTCGTCAAGTTCACCTAATCTTACCCGAAATTCTACACTTTTGTCCTTTCTAAGATTTCTTGCCGCCCACTCATCGTAAAGTTTAGCAAAGATTAACTTGAATATTTCTTCAAAAACATCAACACCCCTTCTTGCCAAAACCAAGTCCTCAAGGTCAACAATTAAATCTTTCAGATTAGGTTGACCTTCCTGTTTGATTTTCTTTTCAAGGTCGTCAATTGTTTTTTTCTTTTGAAGTAGTTCTTCAATCGTTTGGTCAACTTTTGGCAAGTCTGGCAAAGTTAAAAACCCCTCTGGATAAGGTCGATGAAGCACAATTCGGTCATCTCCGTTGCCCCAAAAGCCTATCGGTGCCCCTTCAGCATTAAGGTAAGACTTAAGTTGTTTTATTCCTTCTTTTCTTTCTGGTTTCTTGATTTCACCAACAATCCATACGGTGTCTTTATCTTTATAGAAAACGACTATGTCAGCGGATTTCTTTTCTACTCCGGAGCCAAACCAAACCGGATGTTCAACTTCTATTCTACTTAAAGGATAACCGTATTCTTGAGTTAGTTTTTTAAGCCAAAGTTGGCGAATGATTTCTTCGGGTTTGCCCGTATTTTTATTCTTGTCAAAAGCGAGAATATCTTTCTCTCGTTTAAGACAACGAACATAAAATTTGCCCGGTTCTTTTTCAAAAATATTTACTTGCTTAGTGGCATTTGGAAATTCTTTTAGTCCGTGTTTGATTGATGCATCCCTAAAAATCCAGTCAAGGATTTGCTCAGTCCTAACTTTTTCTTTTTTCGTTGGATACAACTCATTGTTTGACATTGTTGAACTTCCTCCTATAAAAGAACAGGTTCAAGGCTTGGTATTAAACTTATTCCTCAACAAAATTTGCGGGTAACCTCCGAAAGTTCCGTGAATTCAGTGCCTGACTTGACTAAACCCCGCACCTTTGCTCAAAATATTGATACTCCCTAAAATTTGGATGACCGCAGGTTACCAACGCCTCCCCGGGCAAAGGTGCGGGGTAAATTGACTTGCTCGGGTCAACCCCGCCCCTGCACGCAGGGGCGGGATAAACCCCTCAACTACCTCTACCCCTTACCTTGACTTACCCCCCTCATCCTTCCTTCTCCCTCAACCCCGCACCAATTAATTGATACGGGGCAAGGGGGAGAGGAGTAAAAATAAAAAAACCTAAATTCCCTTACTTTTTTCAAAATTAAGAAATTCAGGTTTGTTTAAATTCAACTGCGATACTTTTCACTTCCAAGAGACACTCCAAGTTTAAATCCTAAAATTTCTTCTTTTATCTGTAGATTTCTTTTCTGTGTCCAATTAAATGAACAGTAATTCGTTTTTCGGCATAGTTTACGGTATAAATTACTCTATAGTCACCTACGACAAGTTTGTATTTTCCTTTCCAATGTCCACGAAGAACAAGTGGAGTCATCATTTCAAAGTTTTCTGAGAACCATTTTAGTTTGCTGAGTATTCTTTGAGCAACCGGTTTGTCAAGTCTTTCTAAGTCAGATATCGCTTCTGGTCTGAGTTCAACAGTAAACATTTCTTACCATTTCAGCCCAAGTTTTTCCGCAACTTTACTCGCTGGCACACCTCTTGCCCCTTTTTCTTCTTCCGCAAATGATTTTTTCAGTCTTTTTTTTACCTCTTCTTTAAGTTCTTTGTTAACATCCGGGTCTCCAAGCAGTTCAATCAATTTTTCTTCAGTAAATTCGCTAACCCACTCTTTCACTTTACTTGCTTCAATGGTAACATTGCTTGACATTTTTTCACCTCCGGTGTGAATTAGTTCAGTTTAGATTTAAGTATAACACAGACGCCAGGTAAAGTCAAGATAACAATTCTTGCCTGAATTGACTAAACCCCACACCTTTACTCAAAATATTGATGCTCCCTAAAATTTGGATGACCGCAGGTTACCAACACCCCCCGGGTAAAGGTGCGGGGTAAATTGACTTGCTTGGGTCAACCCCGTTAGATGTTTACTATCTAACAGGATAAATTTTGGTAAAACAACAATTGTTTTTAAGGGTAGACTTTTTTTGCTTCGCTGTAGCCGGCGGAGATTGCTTGACGAATTTTTCCAGGATTAAACTCAAGAGTACCAATAATTTCTTCTTCGGGGATGATATCAATAAATTCTATCTCGCGATGTTTTTCATGAATAAAATCAATACCGTCATAGAAATCCTTAAGTCGGTATCCCAGGGTTTCTACTTTTTTCTTTAACTTGTTCCAAGAACGAATATTCGCATTAACCATTTCGGCAATTCTCAAATCATTGGCACAAACTTCAGCAAGGACAATATCTAAACTTCTTACACCGATTTCCATTAAACTACGATATTCTTTCTCGGGATGTTGGCGTACATTCACTGGTGAAGCAAGAATGACAAAAATTCTTTCTGCACCGAGTTCAATTGCCGTAGAAAGAGGGGTAATATCTCGCACTCCACCATCAATAAACTGTTCTCCCTTCAAATTCATCGGCTCAAAAGTTACCGGGATTGCCGTACTGGCTAAAATCCATTTTTTTAAGTCCGGGAAATGCTGGTTAACTGAAATATATTCACCAGTCTGTAAAGAGACCGTCCCGACGCGTAATTCCTTGCCCGAATTCTTTATTTTCTCCGGATTAACATAAAGGTTAATTTTTTTCCATAAAGGACGATTACAATAGACACTATCCGCACCAAAAAGTCCACCAAGTATACCAAAAAGACGCTCGCGAAAAATATCGCGTTGCGATTTTATCTCTAACCAAATTTTTTTTAAGGTATTAAAATCGCCCTGAGCAACCATTGAAGCATTGAGTGCACCTACGGAGACACCACAGACAATCTCAAAGTTAACCTTTTTTTCGTTAATCAAGTAGTCAAGTGCACCTACCTGAAATGCACCTTTTGCTCCACCACCACTTAAAACCAATCCAGTTTTCATCTTCTTCCTCCTCCATCTAACTATCCAACCAGTAAACTATCCAACATTGAATATAATTCTATTGCTTTCGCATCAGTTAAAGAAGCAAGAAAATCAATCACAAATCTTGCCTGGTATACACCACTCTGATGTATATCCTGATTATTTTCATCCGCTGTAGGCGGACTTAATTTTTTTATCCAAGGCATTTCTTTTAAAACCAAATCAAAATTGTTTAAGTAATACTCAAATAATTTAGTAAGAATTTCACTTGCTCTTTTCTCTTCACCGGCAATCGGTGGTAAAGTGTAAACTTTTTGAAAAAGAAATTCACGCAAAGTAGCAGTTGCTTTCATTACTTCCAGGGACATTTGTATTTTTTTGTTACTATTCTCAATAATACTCTTCACCATTGTATCAATCCGTTTAGCATGCGAATTACCTAAAATCTTGGTTGGCTCACGAGGTAAACCTTCTCCTTTAAGCAATCCCATATTGATTGCATCATCAATATCATGATTGATATAAGCAATCCAGTCAGCAAACTGAACAATCTCGCCTTCTAAAGTTATTGGATGATTGGGCTCGCCTAGGAATTCCTCGTATATTTCATAATTCATTTTTCTTCTTTTTGCATGTTTAAGTATACCATCACGCACCTCGTAAGTTAAATTTAAACCTTTACCATTTTTTTCTAAAAGGTCAACTACCCGTAAGGACTGTTCCGCATGATGAAACCCTTTGAGGTGATTACCTCTTTTAGCAAGACGGTCTAAGATTTTTTCGCCAATATGCCCGAAAGGTGTATGCCCCAAATCATGTCCTAAAGCAATCGCTTCAGTTAAATCTTCATTTAGACGTAAAGCACGCGCAATTGTGCGGGCAATCTGGCTAACCTCAAGCGTATGGGTTAGACGGGTACGAAATTTTTCTCCAGTAGTAGAAAGAAAAACATTAGTTTTATATTTTAAAAGACGGAAAGAAAGGGAATGTAAGATACGGTCTTTATCTTTCTGATAACAGGTGCGTACCGGACATTCTTCTTCTGGTTTAGTCCGTCCACGCGTATTTGTGGAAAGTTGAGCATAAGGTGATAGGTGTTCTTTCTCTTCTTTTTCTAAAAGTTCACGGATAAGCATTATTTTAGTCGGAGACCCCGCTGAGGCGGTGGAATAATTACAACCGGTTTTAGAGGACGATTACACAGATTTGAGTCAAAGACGTCACCAGACATCTCACTGCCATCAGGATTAAGATATATTAAGCCAAACTGTATAATCTTAACATTTTCTTTCTTATGAAAAGGGGTAAGAATAGATATCCTTCCTTGTGCGTAATCAATTCCTCGGATAATTCCTAAACCTAAACAATCCCTTTCTTCATTGAGCAGTCCGACAAGGAGTCCTTCTTTTCTATTTTTCTCTCCTAACAAAGTTTCCTCCTTTAAAATTTCTCCAAGAAAGAATTCTATTTTTTTTGCATTTTGAAAATATTTTTTACTTAATACTTCACGTAGATTTTTTCGCTGGTTTGGATTTTTTAGTGCCACTTCTTTGGGAACTTGTAGACGAATAATTTTTTCTCCGGGATAGTTTTTAGCAAGATAGTCCAGTTCTTTATTCCGTTCAAGGAGAACCGCTACTTCTGGAGTAAGCATTCCCAACTCAGTAAGTGTAAACCTTTGTCCTTCTTCACCGTGAACCCAACCCGGGGTATCAATAATTAAAATTTCGGATAGAGATAGCCCTTTCTCGGCTAATTTTTTCATCCCTGAAAAATAATCAGGAAGGACACTTGCCGGGGAATAGTCGCCAACAAAATGTATTGCCGAAGGTTTTAATGCGGAAAGAAATACCACCGGTTCCTCTAAAGTTGCTAAACCAATCGTCCCGGGTGGACCGATATCCGATTGCCCAACATCACAATCAAGGATTGCAATTTTAACTTTTTCCTTGAATAGTTTGTTTGCTAAATAGGTAGTAAAAAAAGTCTTACCAGTATCAATTTCACCGAATACAGTTATTCTTTTAGGTTTTTCCTGGATAGAGCGTTGAATAAATTCATCCCAATCCTGAGGAATGGTTGGAGAAAAAATTTCTTCAACAAACCCATTTTCCCCGATTCTCAAGTCAATTTCTGCATCCTCAAAAACTTCTACAGGAATTTTTTTACCCCAAGGAATACTAATTTCCTCCGGTGGGTGAACTTCTTTACCAATCGCGAGAATTTTACCTTTTTCAATACGAAAATTAACCATCCCGCTGAAAATATAAATTTGTCCTTTGGAGAATTTCTGAATTTTTGTCAATTTTCACTCCTGTCCTTGGAAAATGAACTTTTCTGAAATTACATTTCCATCTTTGCTTAATTGAGATATAAGAACGAACTTCTCTTTTTCTCCACGCCTCTTCAGCGGGTCACTGATGAGGTGACTATGTCTAAATCTCAGGTCACTCAATTTTATTATGATCTGTTCTCCGCTTTCTTCTATCCTACCAAAAGGAAATCTTGCCCAGTTGAGAAAATGTCTTAATGCCTTTGATTTTGAGGTAAATTTAGCTAACTGTTCACGAGGATAAGGGACTTGTTCCAAAGGGCTAAATTTGCTTTTCAGAGTATCAATATCAAACACATTATAGTTTTCCCCACAAAGAACTGCCACCCGCCAGAGGAATGGGTTATAGATAGCGTTTATCCCGGAAGGGAAAATATTTATTTTCCTATCCGGCTCAACTTTTCTTGTCACCGCTTTAGCCCAGCCTCTGCACGCAGGGGCTGGGTTAGCGGGATCTCCGACAAGATTCATAGCTTTCTGCTTCTGACTTAAACGAAGAAAAACTCCTAAAACTAAAATAAAAATAACGATTGCTCCTATCTTTCTTTGAGAAGCAGGAAAAAGCCAGAGAGCAACAACACCTAAAAATAAAGGAAGAATAAAGAAAGCATCAAGGATAATATCCAAATCTAAAGAGTATTGCTTGGAAGTGAAAGGCAAAAATATCAAAGTTCCGTAGGAATTTAATAAGTCAAACATAATATGCGTTGTCATTCCCAAAAAACAGATAAGATAAAGACTTTTAAAATTTATTTTCGTGGTGAAAAATTGAAATATGAAGCAGAGAAAAAGCGAAAATAATGGGAGCCAGATAAAAGAATGAGTAAACCCACGATGAAATCGGACATAAATTGAACGGGTAAAAAGTCCAAAGATAAAATCAATATCTGGGAAAACAGTAGCCAGGACAAAGAAAAAGACTCCTGAAGAACCAAACCTTTGTTTAATACCGAGGGTAGAAACCACTACCCCGGATAGGGCATGAGTTATTGATTCCATAAGACAGTACAATAGTGGAATAGTGTTCAACCATTCCCTAACTAATTCACTATTTCACCAATTTTACTACCTTTCCCTATCAAATTCAAGCATTTGAAATAAAAAAAACCGCCAATACCTTCTCCTGCCTCATCGGCAAGTCACCGACTACCTCCCCTATAGTCTACCGAAGAGGTAGAAAAGGTGACCGATATTAGCGGTCAAAATTTTTCGGGAAATGAATTACTCGTGATATTCGTTAAAACTCATATTATTCGTGTTATACGGGTTCAAAATGGGTTAGTTTTTTGAAAGCATGAAATCGTTTTTTGATTTCACGATAAGTTAAATTTTTTAATCGGCTGATACTAAAATCCTCCACATCAAAAGAGGCAAGGACACTACCAAAAATTATTGCCTGCCGGATGTTACGTTCATTAACTTTCCCATTTTTTGCTAAGTAACCAAGGAAACCGCCAGCAAAACTGTCTCCTGCACCAGTAGGGTCATAAACGAATTCTAAAGGATAACCAGGAGCAGAAAATATTGAATTGTCAGTAAAATACAATGCACCATATTCACCACGTTTAACAATGAGTGCACTTAGTCCGTAAGATAAAATTTTCTGTGCCGCTTTCACTAAGTTTGCCTCACCGGAAAATTGTCTTGTTTCTGCTTCATTGATTACCAAGATGTCTATTTTCTCAAGTAATTCTTCCAATTCTTCAGGTTTATTTTCAATCCAATAATTCATTGTATCACATACAACTAATTGTGGTTTTTTTACTTGTTCAAGGACTTTATTCTGTAGTCCAGGATCAATATTAGCTAAGAAAATATATTTGCTCTTTTTATAATCTTCAGGTAATTCGGGTTGAAAATTTTCAAAAACATTAAGTTGTGTTTCTATAGTCTTTGCTTCGTTCAAATTGTAACTGTATTCACCTTTCCAACGAAAAGTTTTCCCGCCGGGAATTTTTTTCAAACCTTTCAAGTCAATCCCGCGTGATTTTAAAAATTCAATGTACTCTTGCGGAAAATCTTCACCGACAACTGCTACTAATTTAACCTGAGTAAAAAAACTTGCCGCTAAAGAAAAATATACTGCTGAGCCACCGAGTGCTTCCTGAACTTCGCCAAAAGGTGTTCTTACCGTATCCAGTGCTACTGAGCCAACAACCAAAATATCTCTCATCTGACAAAATTTTGAATTTTGATTTATAAGGAAATGTATTTCCCAATTAAAAGTTTTAAATTGTTATAAACCTTTTTATCCATTTTCTCTTTTGTCGTAATGATTGCATATTTTAAGGCAGTTGCACATTCACAGTTACGCTTTCTCTCTAATTTAGGTAAGACCGTTTTAATCAGTTTTTTCACATTTTCTACATTCGCTTTCATATTGTCGAGGACTGTCTCAATGGTGACATGTTCTTCTTCTTTCCAGACATCGTAATCGGTAACTAAACCAACAATTGCATAACAAATCTCCGCCTCACGAGCAAGTTTTGCTTCCGGTAAAGCAGTCATTCCAATAATTGAAAAACCAAGCAGACGGTTCACTGCTGATTCTGCTTTTGTAGAAAACTGTGGTCCTTCAATACAGACATAAGTTCCACCAAGATAAACAGAGAGATTTAAAGATTTTGCCGCTTGATAAAGATGAAGAGAAAGTTTGTTACAGAAAGGATGAGCAAAACCAATATGTCCAACTAAACCGGAAGTAAAAAAACTGGAAGTACGCATCTTTGTCCGGTCAAAAAGTTGGTCGGGGATAACCAAATCCCGTGGACGGATTTCTTCTTTTAACGAACCACAGGCAGAAAGAGCAATAATTTGTTCTACGCCAAGTTTTTTAAAGGCATAAATATTCGCTCGTGAATTTATTTCTGCAGGAATAATCCGATGTCCGCGTCCATGTCTTGCTAAAAAAGCACATTTTATCCCTTCCAAACGACCAAGAATAATTTTATCAGAAGGTTCACCAAAAGGTGTAGCAATTTTCACTTCTTTAACCTTTTCTAAACCTTCAATTTCATAAAGTCCACTACCCCCAATAATGCCAATTTTTGCTTGTGGTGTCACTTTTGCCAATTTTTTCTCAAAAACCCCCTCTGGTATAAATTCATTATACCTGATTACACAGATACAAAAATAAGATTACACCGATTAAATGCCAATGAGATATCGGTGTAATTACTTTTAGAAATCCGTGTAATCATGTATCTTTTTTTCTTTTCAAAACATTTCTACATATAGAAACAATATTTGCTGCTTTTAATCCATAAGTACGGAGTAACTCTTCGGCTTCACCGGATTCACCAAATCTATCTTTCATACCCACCATCTCTATCGGAACAGGAAAATTTTTTACTACTACTTCACTAATCGCACTACCCAGACCACCATAAATTTGATGTTCTTCAACCGTAACAATCGCACCACATTTTTTAGCCGCCGTGACGATTGTTTCTTCATCAATCGGTTTAATTGTATGCAGATTAATCACTCTTGTCTGAATACCTTCTTGGGATAAAATTTCTGCTGCTTGCAATGATTCCCAGACCATACTTCCACAGGCAACAATTGCTAAATCGTCCCCTTTACGGAGAATATTTGCTTTACCGATTACAAAGGGTGTAGATTCCTCAGTAATGACCGGGACAGGTCCACGAGTTAATCTCAAATATACTGGACCATAGATTTCGGCTGCCGTCAAGGTCGCTTTTTTTGCTTCTATTGCATCACAGGGAACAATAATTTTCATCCTTGGTAAACAACGTAAAATAGCGATATCTTCCAAGGCTTGATGAGTAACACCATCTGCACCGGTAATCAAACCGGCATGAGTACCAACAATTTTTACATTTAGATTTGAATAGCATACTGAATGACGGATTTGGTCCCAACCTTTACCGGTAATAAAAATACTATAGGCGGTAGCAAAAGGTATCTTCCCTGTCGCCGCTAATCCCGCAGCAATACCAATTAAATCATGTTCGGAAACGCCAACATTAAAAAAACGGTCTGGAAATTTTTTGGCAAAGACATTTGTCCGGGTTGAGGAAGCAGTATCCGCATCCAACACTACTACCTTGGGATTTTTTTCTCCAAGAATAAGGAGTGCTTCGCCATAACCATCACGGGTTGCCTTCTTGGTAACAATAACTGTTTGCGGGGCAGTGCTCACCGCCTCTTTAATTTCTAAAGTAGCTCCCGGATCGCTTTCTCCGCTTGTTCCTTGGTCGGTGCTTTGCCGTGCCATTGATTATCTCCTTCCATAAAAGATACACCTTTACCTTTAATTGTCCGAGCAATAATTACCGTTGGATAATCTTTAATTTTTCTTGCCTCTTCAAAAGCATCATCTATCTCCTTATAATTATGTCCATCAATTTCAATTGTCTTCCAGCCAAATGCCCGCCATTTAGCCACTAAAGGAGTAATATTTTTTATTTCCTCAAGTTTACCGTCAAGTTGGAAACCGTTATTATCAACAATCGCACAGAGGTTATCTAATTTATAATGACTGGCAGTAAGCACTGCTTCCCAGACCTGTCCTTCATCAAGTTCGCCGTCACCTAACATACAATAAACCCGATAATCTTTTTTATCTAAACGTCCGGCTAAAGCGATACCACAGGCAATAGATAAACCCTGCCCTAAGGAACCACTGGTATTTTCTATACCCGGCAGACCTTTATCTAATGCTGGATGTCCTTGGAGACGAGTACCTAATTTACGAAAAGTTAACAATTCATCTGGTGGAAAATATCCAGCCCGGGCTAAACAAGAATACCATGCAGAACAACCATGCCCCTTAGAAAGAATAAACCGGTCACGCTCTTCCCATTGCGGATTTTTCGGATTATGCCGCATCTGTTTAAAATAAAGGACAGTGAGAATATCTACCATTGATAACGAACCACCCGGATGTCCACTTCTTGCTTCAGTGATTATCGTAATCACATCCCGACGGATTTGTTGAGCAGTGTCTTTTAGACGAAGGTATTCGTTACTTTTGTAATTATCCATTATTGTTCCACTTCATGTTTAATTAAAGTTATATCTAAAGCAAGATTCAAATATCGATGTTCACGGTTTAAATCTTTATAAGGAATAAAAAGGAAAGAGATTTTCTCGGTTTCCATTAAGGTAGATAAATGCAACGAAAATTCAGCTTCTTTTACTGGGCTATCTGGCGGTGGACCGAGAACAATGGCAAGATTTACTTTATTCGTTCTACATAATTCCGTAAAGAAAGCATAATTAATTTTACCTTTAGGACTGTATTCCTTTTCAAATACTGACTCCAGACGAAATTTTAATTTATGTTTTTTGACCACTTCAGCAAATTTATTTTTTAATGTTTGTAAATCCACACCCCTATCTTCAGGATAAAAGAAAGCAACTTCTACGGGAACCATCTCAAGAGCAACCTCTGGAGGTGAAATTTTGGGAGGTGAAATTTCTTTGGGAACCGCTACCGATGACTGGGTACCCACTACAGGTTGTGGTACCACCCCTGGTGCTACTTCCTCTTCAGGAATAAGTCCAACGATTAGTTCTTTTACCAAAACCATATCTATTTTCCGCTTGTTAATCTTGGCAAAAGCAGATAACCTTTTTAAGAAACCTTCCAACTCACGAATATTGGAGACCAGTTTCGTGGCAATAAACTTAAATATTTCTTCGCTTAATTCCATATTTTCATGTTCGCTTTTCTTTTTCAGAATAGCAACCCGAGTTTCTAAATTTGGCGGTTTAATATCGGCAATTAAACCCCATTCAAACCTTGAACGAACACGGTCCTCAAGTAAGGTTAACTGTTTCGGTGGATGGTCAGAAGTAAGCACAATTTGTTTCCCATTTTCATAAAGTATATTAAAAGTATGAAAAAATTCTTCCTGGGTAGATTCCGACTCCGCAAGAAATTGTACATCATCAACTAAAAGTAAATCTAAACCCCGGTAACGGTTACGGAAAGATTGGATTTCACTTTTTCTAATTGCTTCAATCACTTCGGAAGTAAATTTTTCAGTTGTAACATAAAGAATCTTAGTTTCCGAATTCTTATTTCGTGCATGATGACCAATTGCTTGCATCAGATGTGTTTTTCCTAAACCGACACCACCGTAAATGAAAAAAGGATTATATACTTTACCAATATTTTCGGCAATGGCTAAAGCGGCGGAATGGACAAAACGATTATTCGGACCAACAATAAATTCGTCAAATGTATAATTCGGATTAAGTTTTAGTTCCCAGAAAGATTTTTCTTTAGAAGAATCTTTTTTTGGCATATTTGCTCTTCTCTTTTTAGCGGAGTTCTCTCCAATATTTACGTAAAGAGCGGAGAAAATAACGGACTACATTTCCGGTAGCAGTTTGAATATCCAGCGCTTCGTAAGTATAAGAATCCGCCCAGATGACCTCACTGGATTTTAAATCAATCATTTTTGCCGCAATACCAATTGTTGCATTAGTAATTAAAATTTGACTTCCTTCTAAGCCCGCAATTTTCCCCCAGATATAGCCGTAAGTTCCGCTAATTTCCGTCAAAGACGGATAAATAATTATTTTCTGGTCAGTGGTCTTTTCCCCTAAATATACTAAAAATTTGCGTTCCGGTTGATATCTGACTACTGCCCCGCTAACCAAAACATCAATTTCTCCTTCTGCTTCACCTTCCTTAATTGTTTTTACTACAAATCCTTTTCTTAAAAACTGTCGAATAAATTCTTCCTGGACAATTCCCCCGGATTCTCCTTCTCCACTGAACGCACCTACCCCAATTATCTTAATTTTAGAAAAATCATAACTTCGCTTGATTGCTAACCGAGTTGGTGCACAAGCAATTAAGACAGTAAATAGTAGAGAGAGAAGAGTAGAGAGTAAAAATTTTTTCATAGTTCGATTTACTCACTATGACCCTTTCTTCGGTTAACTCAGACCCTGAACTTGCTGAAGGGAACTTGCTGAAGGGTTATTTTTTAAGATATTCTTCAATTTGTTTCAAATGTTTACGCACCATTTCTTTCATTTCTTTATTTTTGGTCAAAAGGTTTACCTTTTGCCAAGAATCATATGCCTCTTGCCATTTTTCTTTCTTCTCATAAAGTAAAGCCAAACTGTAATAGAGAACTTCGGATTGCGAAAAATTATCTTTTATCTTTTCCAAAAATAATATTGCTTCATCATATTTACCGAGTTCTGTATAACATATCCCAAGAAGAAAACAAGCAGTAGTATGTTCGGGTGTCAACTCAATAACTTTCTTCAGTTCTTCAATTGCTAACTGATATTGTCCAGTATTAACGAGAAGTAACCCTTTCTCAAAAGAAGACTGCTCTTTAGAGGTACTCACCTCTTCAGCAAAAAGTAATCCCTTAAAAATAAAAACTAAAATTGTAAACAGAAATAAATTTTTTTTCATTGGAGACTTACCTCTTGAGGTAATTATCTCTTTAAATATTTTTTTTCAATTTCCAGAATTTTCTTTACCCGGCGCAGGTGTCGCTCACCAAGAAAATTTGACTTTAACCATGTTTTAATAATTTCTTTTATCTCTTTTAAAGAAAGAAAAGAGGTAATCACCTCATCCGCCGGAAGACAAAGCACATTCGCCTGATTATGTTCACGCGAAAATTTTGCCATCTTTTTATTCAAACAAAGTGCTGCCCGTATACCCGGAATTTTATTCGCAACAATAGACATCCCAATACCCGTTGCACAAAAAAGTATACCAACAGGAAATTTTTTCTGGGCAACATTTTCCGCAACTGCTAAAGCATAATCTGGATAATCAGAGGATTCTTCCGAAAAACAACCGAAATCTTCAACCCGATGACCTAAATTAAGAAGATATTTCTTTATCTTTTCCTTGATTTTATATCCCCGATGGTCACTACCTAAAGCAATCCTCATCATACAACCTGATTACACAGATTATGAAAGGCGATTACACCGATTTACTGAACAGTGGATTTAATCTGTGTAATCTGATTTTTTTAATCTGTGTAATCATATTTAACAATTTGGATAAAACTTTTTGCCTCTAAAGAGGCACCACCAACTAATCCCCCATCAATATTCGGACAGGACATTAGTTCCTTTATATTGTCCGGACGAATTGACCCGCCATAAAGAATACGCACTTTTTCGGCAACTTCTTGATTGTAAAGTTGGGAGAAAAGATGCCGGATGAACCGGTGTACTTCTTCCGCTTGCTCCGGTTTAGCGGTCTTTCCGGTACCAATTGCCCAGACTGGTTCGTAAGCAAGAACTAAATGTAGCACTTGCTCACTACTTAACCCAGCTAAACCATTTTTAATCTGTCTTTCGACAACCTGAAAGATAAGATTCTTTTCTCTCTCTTGAAGAGTTTCCCCAAGACAAAAAATTGGTACCAGTCCTGAGTTAACTACCGCTTTAATTTTTTTATTTACTGTTTCATCAGTTTCTTTGAAATAGGTTCTTCTTTCCGAATGCCCAATGATACAATACCGGCAACCCAGGTCAAGTAGCATCAAAGGTGAAATTTCACCCGTATAAGCACCATTCTTCTCCCAGTGCATATTCTGCGCTCCAAGATATATATTTGAACCATTAAGTACATTTTTCACTGCCAATAAAGTAGTAAACGGAGGACAGACAACAATTTCCCGGTCACTTACACCTCCAAGATTTTCCCGCAGTTCTTGAGTCAGATTTACTGCTTCAGCAATCGTCTTATACATTTTCCAATTTCCGGCAATTAAAGGAATCCGCATATTTTATATTTTAACAAAAAAATAAATATTTTACAAAAAAATCTCTCGGTAAAACAAAAAACTAAGTTCGTCCGTAGATAGTTACTTGATTCCGTCCTTTATTTTTGCTTTGGTAAAGTGCTAAGTCAACATATTTAATTAAATCTTCTGTAGCGAGATTATTTTCTCCCTGATAACTGGTCATACCGATTGAGACGGTAAGCCGTAACTTTTTTTCGGTGAAGAAAAAATTGGCAATTTTTCTTCTTAAGCGCTCTCCAATATAAAAATTATCTTGGGGGTCAGTTTCGAGTAAAATTAATGCAAATTCTTCACCACCGTAACGGGCACAGAGATCACTTACTCTTACTGAACTTTTCAATAATTTCGCTAATTCTCTTAAGACACAGTCACCAGTCTGATGTCCATAAGTATCATTAAAAGTTTTGAAATGGTCAATATCTAAGAGTGATAAAGAGAAAGGGCAATGGTATCTTTTTGTTCGTTCAATTTCCTGAGTTAAACTGAGACGGAAATATTTCTGTACATAAAGACCAGTTAAACCGTCAGTCACTGCCGAGTCATAAAGTCGTGCATTAGCAATCGCTACTGCCGCTTGGTTAGCTAAAATAGAAAGTAAAATTTCATCATTACGCAAGAAAGGTTTATGATTTATTTTTGCTTCTAAGTTTACCACACCTAAGATTCGGTTTTTAAAGATTAAAGGAAGACAAAGAAGTGTTTCTCGGGGACGTTCTTTTTTCGGGTCAAAGAGAAAATCTTTATAAAGAATATCTCTTCTGGTATCCTTAACTAAGATTGCTTTACCAGTAGTGGCAACTTTGCCAGCAATACCTTCACTAAGTTTAAGATGCACTTCTTTGATTGCTCTTTCGGAAAGACCGACCGCTTCTTTAATTTCTAAAATTCCTTCTTCATTTAATAACATTATTGACCCTTTGCTTACTTGACCCGCTTGAATGAAAGCATCCATAATTTTTGGTAAGAGTTTATCCAATTCCAAAATTGAAGAAATTTCAAAGGTAAGTTTCTCAATGAGGAGACGATCCTTTTCGTATTGGCTTAACTTATTTTCTTTCATATAGTGATCAACTCACCGTTAGGTTTTTCTTCGTAAAGAGCAACCCGGCAGATTTCTAACTGCTTACTTTGCTCGGGAGAAAGAGCAAATATCTTACCGATAATTAGTTCGGGTTTAACTGTTCTTTGCGGATAAAAACGGAGAAATAATTTTATTTTCCTACCAATAATCTTAAGTTCACGAATCAAAGAATAAACATCAATTGTTTTCTTTTTACGCTCATCATAAATTTCAATCTTTTTTTCTTGTCCAAACTGTCTAATTGTTTGTTCCGCAGACTTTTCCCTTAACTCCTCAGGTAAAGAAATTTCGTATTCCACAAGATTTACTACCGAATTCAAAGAAGCGGAAAATGTAGGGATTCTTTTTACCGAAAGTAAATTCATTCCTTTAGGTAACTGAGAAATTACCATCTCAAGAATAGTTTTGCTCTCCATCCGACGAAAGAGTTCCAAATCTACATATTCCGATTTGCTTGTATAACCTACAGAAATTGCTGGACCAAAAGAAACTTTCATCATTGGTTGAAAACCACCTCTGTAAACTAAAGGAAGATTAGCCCGTCGAAAAAGATGACGAAAAAAGTTAATTTGTTCTAATTGCGAAAGAAAACATAGTTCACCATCACGAGAAAAGTTTAATCGTACTTTCTGGATAGCCAAGGGAGAAAATCTGGTTCTCGGTTTAATCAGGAAAAAAGATGAATTGAGAACAGGTAAAAATTCTTTTTCTTTGGTAGAACAAACAGTTGAGGTGACTACTTCTTCTAATGTGGATAGGTATTCTTTCTCTAAGTATTCCCGCGGAACAGTAGAATTAAGCAATTCCCAAGGAAAAATTTCGTTTATTTTCCGTTCCCGGAAATAAAACTCCGGCTCAAGACCCGCTTCTTGAAATGCTTCCAGCCACAAACTGAAGTTTAATCTTTCTTTCCATTGGTCAAAAAGACAACCTTTCTTCCAAGCCAAAAGAATTACTTCAGATAAACGACGGTCACCACGAGCAAATATTCCTTCCAAATAAGACATTTCTAAACTATGTGCTCGCACTTGTCCACCTAACGAATGGCAGAGATATTCTCTTTTTTCTTTCAAATTTTCTATTTTCTCCTGTGCACACCATTGGAAAGGTGTTTGTGCCTTAGGAACAAAAGGTGAAATCGTAAAAGTGAGCGCTATTTGCGGATAAACTTTTCTAATTTTTTTCGCTAAATAAACGATTGCTCTCAGGTCTTCATCTTTTTCTCTCGGTAAACCATACATAAAATATAGTTTTATCTTCCGCCAACCATTCTTATATGCAGAGCCAAGAGTGGCAAAAATTTCTTCATCCGAAATTTTTTTCTTGATAATTCCACGTAAAGTTTCGCTACCGGTCTCAGGAGCAAAAGTAAGTGTCGTCTGCGGAAATTCTTCAAGCAGTTTCATCAATTCAATGGAAAAACGGTCACAGCGTAAAGAAGGTAAACTTAAACGCAAATGTTTATTACCATAACGCTGAATGAGAATTTTTATTAAGCCCTCTATCTCACGGTGATCACTTACGGAAAGACCAGTAAGGGCAATTTCTTCATAGCCAGTAGCCGGCAAAGATTCTTCAATCAGAGATAAAACTTTTTCTTTACTTCTTTCACGGTAAGGATGGTAAATAAACCCTGCTTGGCAAAAACGACAAGCCCAGGGACAACCACGCATTATTTCAATATTCAAACGCTCGTGTACTGTCTCTAAATAAGGAACAATTGGTCTTGTCGGATAGGACGCATTTTCAAGATTTACTCTCCTAGCGATAATTTCATCAGCAATTTCTCCTTTAGGTTGAATAGATAAAATTGTATTATCTAAGTTGTATTTGACTTCAGAAAAACTCGGTATATAAACACCAGGTATTTTTGCTAATTCCAAAAGTAACGTTTTTTTGTCTTTCCCTGTAACCTGTAACCTATAACCTGAAATCACTTCAACTATTTCGTTTATTACTTCCTCGCCTTCGCCAATTACAAAAAAGTCAAAAAAATCTGCCACCGCCTCAGGATTAGCCATAACACAAGGTCCACCAGCAATAATTAAAGGAAAAATTTCTTCCCTCTCTGTTGATTTTAGGGGAATCCCGGCTAAATCAAGAATGTTCAATACATTAGTGTAACATAACTCATACTGTAAAGAAAAACCAAGCAGATGGAAATTTTTCAGTGGTGTACGTGTTTCTAAAGAAAAAAGCGGAATTTTATATTTACGCAAGATTTGAGCAAAATCTTTCTCCGGAGCATAGACCCTTTCCGCATAAGCATCAGCACGCAGGTTCACAACATGGTAAAGGATACTCAATCCTAAATTAGATGCTCCCACCTCATAAAGGTCAGGAAAAGAAAAACATACCCGGGTAAGTTTTTCCAAATTTTCTGGTGGAGGTTTCACATTCCACTCGTGATTAACATATCTTAAGGGATGACTAACTAAAGGTAAATTTTTTCTTATTAGGTTCATTTGAGGTGATTACCTCTTGAGGTGATTACTTCTCGTATCGTAAAGGGACGAGGTCTGCCCCGTAAAGATTTTCATCTACGGGGTCTGCCCGTAAAAATTTTTCATCTACCCCGTATGGTATCACAGTGTCACCGTTGTCCCACCACAATGGTATCACAGTAGCAGTTGTGATACCACAATGGCGATACTGTGGTGGGATTGTGATACCATAAATGAAATTCTACGGGGTCTACGGGCTCTCCAGGAGACTTTTCGTCTTGAGGTGATTACCTCTCCTTAATGAACAAACCGACGCAAATGGATCGAAAGTAAAAATCCAACGGCAATATATGCACTTACTAAATGAGAACCACCATAACTTAAGAAAGGAAGTGGTAACCCTACCGCAGGCATTACGCCCATCACCATACCAATATTTACCAAACAATTGAAGGTGAAAAGAGTAGCAATACCGCCGGCCAAAAAACTACCAAAACGGTCTCTCGCTTCATGAGCAATCCTTAAAGCACAATAAATAAGAATAAAAAATAAAATTAAAACAAAAAAACTGCCCAAAAATCCCCATTCTTCACCAATCAGCGAAAAAATAAAGTCCGTATGCCTCTCCGGTAAAAAACCAAGCCGTGCCTGTGTGCCGGAAAATAAACCTTTACCAAAAATTTTTCCTGAGCCGATAGCAACTTTAGATTGGAAAATATTATATCCTGCACCTAAAGGGTCAAGAGCCGGGTCAAGAAAAGCTAATAAACGTCGTCGTTGATAAGACTTAATCACTAAAGAGAATATTTTTGCCGAAAAAAAAGAACCACTAAGCAAACCATAAAAAATAAAAAAATGTTTTCTTTTTAAGGAAAACTTAAGTTGCTTCCCAAACCAATAGATTATCAATAAGAAGACAAAAATACCCAAAAGAAAGAAAATACCAACTAAATCAAGAGCGATTATCTGTTCTAAAAAAAGAAAAAAAATAGTTTTTTCTTTTAATAAGGAAAGGTAACAATTAAAAAAGACTAAAAAAATTGTCAAGGAGAAATAAAAAAGTAACCCTGCAAGTAAAGAAATTTTAACTCCGGCTAAATATAACATCACCAGAAGAATAAGTAAAAAGACTAAACTGGAAGAAAAATCCGGTTGAGCAAGAATCAAACCAATATAAACAAAGGTGAAAAAAAAGGGTAAGAAAATATAACGAATTTCATTTAAATTCTTTTCTTCTCTTTCCAGATAGCCAGCGAGAACAAGAATATAAAATATTTTCGCCAATTCGGTAGGTTGAAAATTAAAAAAACCCAAATTATACCAACCTCGTGTCCCATGCACTACTGTTCCCACAAAAAATAGACCACCGAGAAACAGACAAGAAAAAAGAAAAAGGAAATAAATATGCTCGCGAAAGAAAGTGTAAGGGGAAAAAACTAAACTGAACATTAAAATTAGACCTAACCCAAAAGCAAAAAACTGTTTCCAACAATAATGGCTCGCTTTCCCGGTAGTTAAAGTTGCTGAATAGATAAAGAGTATACCAATTAAGGTCAATAATATACTTACCAGAAAAAGTGTCCAGTCAAAATGTTTAACTAATTTAAGAAAATTTTTTTCTTCCGTCACTTTCATTTTTCCGTAAGTAGAAAATGAGTATTCCCTTGCTCATTTTTCTCTTTGAGATAAGTAAGAATTAATCTCCGGGCTAGCGGTGCTACCGCTGGTCCACCCGGTCCGCAGTGTTCAACAAAAATAACAAAAACAATTTTTGGATTTTCTGCTGGCGCATAACCAACAAACCAGCCATGGTCTTCACCATGAGGATTTTGGGCTGTGCCTGTTTTAGCCGCGATGTCCAAACCCACAATCGCACCAGTACGCCCTGTCCCTTCCGCTACTGCTCTTTTCAATCCTTCATTGATTATCTTCCAAGTATCTTCTCTTAACTCTACATGAAGAATTTCTTTTGGTTCAACTTCCCAAATTATTTTTGGTTGGTTAACTTTTTCTTCGTCAATAATTTTTTTTACTATGTGTGGCTGGTAAAGTTTACCCCGGTTAGCCAAAATTGCCGCTAAATTAGCCGAACTTAAAGGGGTAAGTAAAACATACCCCTGCCCAATTGAAAAATTTACGGTATCCCCGTGATACCAAGATTCACCCAGAGACCTTTTTTTCCAGATTTTTCCCGGAATAAGTCCTTCCTTTTCTCCCGGTAAATCAATCTGGGAAAGAGTATCTAAACCAAATTTTTTTGCATACTTCTCAAGAAGGTCAGCACCGCATTCTAAACCTAAAAGATAAAAATATACATCACAGGAATGAATCAAGGCCGGAAAGAAAGAAACCCATCCATGCCCATCCCTTTTCCAACAACGATAAGTATATTTCCCGATGCTAAGCGAACCGGGACAATAAAATTCTTTCTCCAGATTAACTTTCTTTTCTTCAAAAGCAGCAATTGCCGTGACAATCTTAAAAACTGAACTCGGAGGATAAAGTCCTTGAATTGCCCGGTTAAACAGAGGTAAAGAGGGGTCGTTCAGTAATTCTCTAATCTTTTTAGGTCTTTTAAAATCAATAAGGACATTGGGGTCGTAGCCGGGGGAAGAAACTAAGGCAAGAATTTCACCGGTCTGTGGCTCAAGAAGAATAATCGCACCTTTCCACCCTCTACTTCTCAATTCTTCTTCGGCACACTGTTGTAATTCACTATCCAAAGTAAGTACGAGACTCTTTCCTAAACCGGGGGAAAAATTTCTAATTACTCGCTTCTGTCTTCCCCGGGCATCAACTTCAATTTCCATTCCTCCGGGTTCACCCCGCAGATAGCCATCGTAGGCGGCTTCTACCCCCTCTTTCCCAACGAGGTCACCCAGTCGGTATCCTTCAAGAAAAAGTTTATCTAATTCTTCACGGTCAATTTCTCCGATATACCCAAGTACATGAGCGGCAAAACTATTCAACGGGTACCGTCGTTTTAGTTCAATTTGTTGGATGTTTATTCCCGGCAAATTTGTCCGATTTTCTTCCAGTTTGAACATTTCCTTCCGCGAAATTTCTTCTTTAAGCCGAAGGAGCAATTTCCCTTTCTCAAGGTTAATTTTCTCTCGGATTTCTTTTTCGCTAAAGTTAAGCAATTTTTTTAGCTGTTTTAAGGTCTCTCCGAGTGTTTCTTCATTTAAATTTTGTAAAGATAAAAGTAAGACATTCACCGGACGACTATCCGCTAAAATTTTACCCCTCCGGTCATAAATTATACCCCGGGGTACACTTTGGAGATAAATTTCCCGCCGGTTATTTTCCGAAATCTGATAGAAATATTTCCCGCGCGCTACCTGTAAATAAAAAAGATACGCCAAAAGGATAAAAAAAGTAAAAAGGATAAAAAAGAAATAATGCTGTAAACGGAAAGTAAAAAAATTTACCTTTGTTTCCATGCTTCCTCACCAGGTCACCGACGAGGTGACCATAAGTTAAACCATTTTTTCAGTAACCAGAAAACGGGTACCGTAAAAAAAATATTCAAAAAAATTTGTGGAAAGAGAATTAATTTCTTTTCCCCGGGGGAAAAAAATGTAAGCAACAGAAAAAAACCAAATAAATAAAATAAAGTAGCTAAAAAGACTAAAACTATCTGTGCTACCGAGCTCTCCACATCAATTTTACCATTTTGTCTACCCGCAAGATAACCCACTAAAGTGTAAAGGAAGGCTTGACTACCAAAAGGATTAAGGGATAAACTATCGGAAAGAAGCCCAAGACCAAATCCAAAAAATTCTCCCACAAGGGCACCACGAAAAAGAGAAACACTGACAACAGTAAGCAATAAAAAATTGGGAGTAAACCCAGAGAGGATATTCCGGGAAATAATTTGTAGAAATAAACTCAAGAAAAGAGTAAAAAGATAAAAAAAAATTGTTTTCCCAACCATTAACTTGATTAGCCCTCTCTACCCCGTAAATGAAATTCTACGGGGTCTACTCGGTAATTACCAGAACTTCCCGGAGATGAGAAAATTTAATCCAGGGGATAAGTATTGCTTCCTTATAAGGTGCATTTTTTTTTTCTTCTATTTTAACTATTTCACCAATTGGTATACCAGCCGGGAAAATACCACCTGTTCCGCTGGTAACAATTAAATCACCTTCTTTCAAGTCTGCTTCAGGAAAAATGTATTTAAAGCACAATTCTTTGCGATCTTGTCCTTCAACTATACCATCAACTTCACTCCGGGGAGCATAACCAACTACTGCCGAAAGAGAATCAGTTAAAAGTAATACTTTGCTTGTAGTTGGGAAAACTTCGCTTATTCTTCCTAAGAGACCTTCCTGGTCTTCCTCTAAAACAATAACTGGTAAATCTTTTTTTATCCCGGCTAATGAACCCTTGTCAATAATTATTGAATTATACCAGTTTTGGGTATCCCGGGCGAGAACTTGCCCGGTAAGAAAATTATATTTTCTCCTTTCCTTAAATCTTAATATTACTCGTAAACGTTTGTTTTCTTCCAGTATTTCTTTGCTCAAAGTCTCTAAATGAATATATTCTTTAAGTTTTTCTTTAAGTTTGCGGTTTTCTTCATGAAGATGTAATTGAAGAAGAAAATTCTTGGAGAGATTTTCTCCGTGAAGAAATATTTTTGTGGCTAAAGAGGAACTTGGTGAGGCAAGATAAAGAAAAAAAAATTTCAGTTCTTGGATCCGATTCCGGAGAGAAAGATTTAAAAAAAGAAAAGAAATAGCAAGAAGAAGAAAACAAAAAAAACGTGCCCTAGCTAAAGAAAACATTAGAAAAATATACCCCGCCGACTTTTCTTAATTATATCCAAAGTTTCTAAATATTTACCCGCACCAAGCACTACACAGGTCAACGGGTCGTTAGGCAAGTTCACCGGCAAATTAATTTCCTGAGCAAGAAATTCAGGTAAACCTGATAAAAGTGCCCCTCCCCCAACTAAGACTATCCCCCGGTCAACTAAATCAGCAACAAGTTCCGGCGGTGTCTCTTCTATAGTTTGTTTAATAAGATCAACGATTGTCCCTAAAGGTTCACTTAAAGCAAGACGGATCTCCTCCGAAGTAACATCTACCGTCCGGGGTAAACTTGTAGCTTGCTCCCTTCCTTTCACTTCCATCCTTTTTTCTTCCGCCCGGGGAAAGGCTGAACCAATAGTTATTTTTACTTCCTCAGCAATAGTTTCTCCAATGAAGAGATTATATTTTTTTCGTAAATAGGACATTATTGCGCGGTCCATCTCGTCACCAGCAATACCAATTGCTTTGGAAACAACCATCCCCCCTAAAGAAATCACTGCTACTTCACTACAGCCTCCCCCAATATCCACAACCATATTCCCGAACGGTTCCTCAATCGGTATTTCTGCACCAATAGCCGCAGCCATTGGTTCTTCAATTAAAAATACTTCTCTTGCTCCGGCCTGGTATACTGAATCAACTACTGCACGCCGTTCAACTTCAGTTATTCCGGTAGGTACAGTAATAACTACCCGGGGATGGAGAAGCGCACGCCGGTTATGCACTCTAGTAATGAAATAACGAATCATCTTTTCCGTCACTTCAAAATCAGCAATCACCCCATCTCTTAAAGGACGCACGGCAACAATATTCGCGGGTGTTTTACCAAGCATTTTTTTTGCTTCCATACCAATCGCAAGAACCTCACCAGTATTCTTATCTAAAGCCACTACTGACGGTTCACGAAGCACGACCCCCCGACCATCAAGATAAACTAAGGTATTCGCTGTACCTAAATCAACACCCATATCATTAGAAAATAAACTAAAAAGGAAGTTAAACATTTTTTTTCTCCTCCTTTTACCCCCATTTAGAAATCTTGGAACTTTTATGTCCCTTAGTGAAACTTTTTGAGGTGATTACCTCTTTTGGAATTTCTAACGGGGTTTAACTTAGCAATTTAATTAAACAAAGTGGACTATTATCCGAATCACGAGAACCAAGCTTAAAAATTTGAGTATATCCACCAGGACGATTTTGATAGCGCGGTACCAAAACTTCAAAAATTTTTTTACTAATTATTGGATTTTTGATTTTTTTAGCGATTGCCCGCCGTGCCGAAAGGTCATTCTTTTTTGCCCGGCTAATAATTTTTTCGCTATAGCGACTTAACTCTTTTGCTTTTGCTTCATTAGTTCTAACCTTTTCATATTGAAAAAGAGCAGTAGCAAGGTTGCACAAAGTTACTTCCCGATGTGCCTGCGCCCTTCCTAATTTCCGATAAGGTCTATATTTAGCCATTTGAAATAATCACCTCTTTTTACACTTCCATACTCAGAGAAAGTCCCAATTCTTTGAGTTTATTTTTTACCTCCTCAAGCGATTTTTTCCCAAAGTTACGGTAAGCAAGGAGGTCTTCGTCTTTCTTTCTTACTAATTCGCCAATCGTCTTAATTCCCGCATCTTTCAAACAGTTAGAAGCACGAATGGAAAGTTCAATAACTTCTACCGGTTGACTTAAAATTTCACGCAGTTTTTCATCTAATGGTTTTACTTCTTCAAGAACATGTTTTTCTTCTTCCTTTTCTTCGTAAGGAATAAAAATTGTTGCACTATCTTTAAGTATCTTTGCCGCATAAGCCAAAGTATCCTGTGGTTTAATCGTCCCGTCAGTCCAAATTTCTAAGATTAACCGATCATAATCAGTAATCTGTCCTACGCGTGCATTTTCTACTTCATAATTAACTTTTCTTACCGGAGAAAAAAGAGCATCAAGCAAAATTGTCCCTAAAGGTAAGTTTTCCCTTTTTTGTTTCTCGGCAGGTAAATATCCCCGTCCACGGGAAACTTCAATTTCCATTTCCAATTCACCATCTGAATCAAGAGTCACAATCAACTGCTCAGGGTTGACAATTTCTACATTGTTATTCACTTGAATATCCTTAGCGTAAACTGCACCATCTCTTTTGTTTACCTTTAAGAAAAGTATTTCTGGTCCAGGTGAGTATACTTTGAAACGCAATTTCTTCAGGTTGAATAATATTTCTAGCACATCCTCTTTTACCCCTTTTATTGTTGAAAATTCATGCAAGACATCTTTAATGCGTACCGCCGTAACCGCTGCACCTTCAATACTGGAAAGAAGCAGTCGCCGTAAAGAATTACCCAAAGTATGTCCATAGCCGCGTTCAAAAGGATCAGCAATAAATTTACCATAACAATCGTTAAGTGTTTCTTTTTCAAATTCTACTTTTTTCGGTAATACTAATTCCCGATATTTCATTTTTTCACTCCCTTTTTTATCTTGAATAAAGTTCAACAATCAACTGTTCATTAACCGGATAAGAAATTTCTGCCCGTTCCGGTAAGGAAATCACCTTACCAGCAAAATTCTCTGGCTCATACTTGAGCCAAGAGGGTAACGGTCTTTTGCCTACTTCTTCTAAGGCCTGTTTGACAAAAATATTATCCCGCACTTTCGTCCGTAGTTCAACATTATCACCAGCACGCAGGAGATAAGAGGGGACAGTAACCTTACGCCCATTGACCGCAATGTGTCCATGAAGAACAAGTTGACGTGCTTGTGCTTTTGAAGAACTGAAGCCTAAACGGTAAACGACATTATCTAAGCGCAACTCTAAAAGACGTAAGAAATTTTCTCCCGTCATTCCCTTCATTTTCTCTGCTTTCCGAAAAAGACGACGAAATTGGCGTTCATTAATCCCCGCAAGATAACGTGCTTTCTGTTTTTCTAAAAACCTTACCCCATAAACTGAAAGTTTACTTTGCCTTGTTTTTCCGTGTTCTCCGGGCAATTTTTGTCGGGTCTTCTTAGCCAAGGTGCAATTGTTATAACATTTTGTTCCTTTAAGAAAAAGTCTTTCACCTATCCGTCGACAAAGTCTACATTTTCCACCTATATAACGAGACATTTTTCTTCCTCACCACTTTAAAGTTTTACCGATTAAAAAATAAGCAACGATAATTGCAAATAATAAAACTGCTAAAGCGACCGCTCCCCAGATACCATAATCTATATATTCATAGAGCACCATTTTTCGTACTACAGCAACAAATCCGGCTTCAAATACAACCTGGAGTATTTCTTTACCGTAAGCATAAGCTAAAGTTATCCGGAATAACTCAATAACAATGAAAAGAACCAAAACAATATCGAGAAGTTGATGTATCTCTTTAGCCGTCAAATAGAGGTATCCGTGAAGAAAAGTAAATAAATTAAAAACAAAATTTACTATTCCAAGAAAGAGAAGTAATACCAACAATCCGAGAATAATAAATTGAATTAAGGTAACTGTTCTAACTAAACGCTGAGCAGCTTTTTCTAACATTAGTTATACTCGACGTGGTTTTTGCGGACGACAACCATTATGAGGCACAGGAGTAATATCCCGGATGGAAACAATATTCAACCCCGCTGCTTGGAGAGCACGAATTGCGGTTTCTCTTCCTGCACCCGGTCCTTTAACTAATACGGATACTTGTTTGATTCCTAAATTTTGTGCTTTTTTTGCCACTTGTCCAGCAGCAATCTGGGCAGCAAATGGTGTACCTTTTTTTGTACCTTTGAAACCAGCACTACCGGCACTTGCCCAACAGAGCGTATCACCCTCTTCATCAGTAACAGTAATAATTGTATTATTAAACGAAGAACGAATATAAGCCTTCGCTAAACTACTAAAAGTTCTTTGTTTACTCGGTTTTTTTCTTCCCGCCACCACGGTTTACTCCTTTTTCACTATCTCATCAGTAATTTTTTTCCTTGGTTTAACTGCACCAACCGTCCTCCGTTTACCACGTTTTGTTCTTGCATTTGTTCGTGTGCGCTGCCCACGACAGGGTAAATTCCGCTTATGGCGCATACCACGATAACTACCAACTTCAATTAACCGTTTGATATTTTCTTGCACTTCTCGCCGGAGATCACCTTCAACCTTATAATTTTCGACAATGTAACTGCTCAATTTACTGACTTCTGTCTCAGTGAGATTTTTCACTCTTAAGTTAGGGTCAATCTGAGTCGCCGTAAGTATCCGGTTGGCTAAGGGTTGACCAATACCATAAATATAAGTAAGCGCAATTTCTAAACGTTTATCCTTCGGTAATTCTACACCAGCAATTCTTGCCATTCTTTATCTCCTTCGGAGAAATTATGAATTATCAATGCTGAATTATGAATCAAAATCACAATTCATAACTCATCATTCATCATTATTTATATTATCCTTGCCGTTGTTTATGTCGTGGATCAGAACAAACAATCCGGACTATATTTTTCCGTCTAATAACTCTGCATTTCTTACAGATTGGTCTAACTGAAGCACGTACTTTCACCTCGTGAGACCTTCCTTTCAAACAAAGTTTTACCCCGTAATAAACCGCACAAGGGGCTAACGGGGTTCATTTTTCCCGATAAACAATTCTTCCCCGCGTCAAATCATATGGTGAAAGTTCAACTCTTACTGTATCACCGGGAAGAATTTTTATATAATGCATCCGCATCCGCCCACTAAGATGAGCAAGAACTTTATGTCCTCCCTCAATCTCGACACGAAACATTGTATTCGGTAATGCTTCTAAGACTTTACCATTGACCACAATTTTTTCTTCTTTAGCCATAATTCAAGTTAAAACTTCCGGTCCATCCTTAGCCACGAGAACCATATGCTCAAAATGTGCCGAAAGTAAACCATCAGCAGTTACTGCTGTCCAACGGTCGGGCAGAATTTTTACTTCCCAAGTTCCTTCATTAACCATTGTCTCAATCGCCAAAACCATCCCGGCTAAAAGACGAACTCCCGTACGCGCTTGACCAAAACAAGGTATTTGTGGTTCTTCGTGTAATTCTCTCCCGATCCCATGACCAGAATAGTTACGCACTACCGAGAAACCATTCGCCTCTACATAGGACTGTATCGCTACCGAAATATCACCTACTCGGTTGCCAACCTTTGCTTCTTTTATTGCCCGGTTAAGTGCCTCTTGAGCTACAGCAATCAATTTCTTTGCGTTCTCTCTAATTTCTCCAACACCAACCGTAAAAGCAATATCACCATAATATCCCTGATAGCGCACACCTAAGTCTAAGGTGACAAGGTCTCCTTCTTTAATCACCTTCTTCCCATTCGGGATACCATGCACAACTTCTTCGTTTATCGAAACACAAATTGTTGCTGGATAATTCTGATAACCTAAAAAAGCAGGTTCTGCTTCATACTGGCTAATTAGATTAGCGGTTAACTGATCCAGTTTCTTTGTAGATATGTCAGGCTTAATTTCTTTTTTCAACTGTAAAGCGATTTCACTAACAATTTTTGCTGCTTGACGAATACGTCCAATCTCCCATCCACTTTTAAGTTCAATCCCCATATTTACAATACTCAAGAATTTCTTTCAACAAAGTGAAAACTTGCTCAATTTTACCTTGACCGTCCACTTTCTTAAGTATTCCCTGCCGTTGATAATAGGCAATAAGTAGTGTGGTTTCTTTTTGGTAAACTTTTAATCTTTCTTTAATTGTTTCCGGATGGTCATCTAAACGGTAAATAAGCTTCCCACCACAATTATCACAAGTACCTTCCCTCTTTGGTGGTTGAGTAATCAAATTATAGTTTTTCTGACAATCACCACAGATCCGCCGTGCACTAAGCCGACGGACTATTTCTTCTTTCGGAACTTGAAAATAAATTACACAATTAACTTTTTTATTTTCTTTTAAATGTTCTTCAAGTTTCCTTGCCTGGTAAATATTCCGTGGGAAACCATCTAAAATAAATCCATTTGCCGAATCGGAAAATGTTAACCGTTCTTTAACTAAACTAAAGACAAGGCCATCCGGGACGAGTTTACCCCGTGACATAATTTCTTTAATTTGTTTACCTAAAGGAGTATTTTTCTTCACCGCTTCTCTTAAAAGGTCACCGGTAGCAATATGGTTTAGTTTATATTCATTAGCTAAAAGTTTCGCCTGTGTTCCTTTACCTACACCTGGCGGGCCAAGAAAAATGAAATTCATCACTCTGTTTTGACCGTTAACCGATTTAACGAACTGAACAATTTTTAAATATTAAACCAACGACCTTTAATTTTTCCTTTTTTCAAAAAACCTTCGTAATGACGCATTATCAAATGTGACTCAATCTGTCTAATTGTATCTAAAGCCACACCGACAATAATCAGTAAAGCCGTTCCACCGAAAAAGAAAGGCGCCTTAAACCAAACACGTAAAAAATCTGGTAGAATAGCAATTGCGGCAACGGAAAGCGCACCACCTAAAATTAAACGATTCAAAATTCGTTCAATATATTTTGCGGTGCTCTCCCCAGGACGCACTCCGGGAATAAATCCACCCCATTTCCGCATATTCTCAGCAATTTCCTTAGGATTAAAGACAATTGAACTATAGAAATAACAAAAGAAAATAATTAGTCCCGCATAAACAATTTCATAAAGTATATGTCCACGTGTCCACCAGTCAACAATTTTCTTTGCTAAAGGTACCTCCGGAAAAAATTGTGCAACCGTTAACGGTGCGGAAAGTAAAGAGACGGCAAAAATTACCGCAATCACCCCTTGCTGTTCAACACGGATTGGCAAATAGGTATTCTGTCCACCATAAACTCTTCGTCCGATGATCCGTTTCGCATATTGCACTGGTATACGTCGTTGTCCGGTTTCTAACCAAACAACTAAGCCGGTAATAACCAATACTATTGTGACCAGAAAAAGAACCTGGAACAACGAAATTTCTCCAATTTTTAATAAACGAAATAAATCTTTAATATTTGCTGGTAAACGGTCAACTATCCCGACAAATATTATTAACGAAATTCCATTACCCACACCAAAGTCACTAACCTGTTCACCAAGCCACATGACAAAAACTGTCCCCGCAACTAAAGTTAAAACGGTAAGCAGTTGAAATCCTAAAGAAGGAATACGCACTACTGCCGCACCATCAGGTGCACGCATTTGCATGAGCATAAAACTAAGTCCAAAAGCCTGGATTGTGGCTAAAAGAACTGTCCCATAACGAGTAAGCTGGGTAATTTTTCTTCTTCCTAATTCACCTTCCTTAGATAATTTTTCTAAATAAGGTACTACCGTCTGAAGTAAAGACATAATAATTGAAGCATTGATATAAGGCATTATCCCAAGGGAAAAAATGGAAAACCGGCTTAAGGCACCCCCGGAGAACATATCCAAGAAACCAAAAAGTGTATGTTTTTGTGCCTCAAAAAAAGCACGTAATGCTTCCGCATTAATTCCTGGAGTAGGTATGGCTACACCGATACGGAAAACGGCTAATATACCAAGCGTAAATAGTACTCGTCGTTTCAATTCCGGAATCTTAAAAATGTCGGCAAAAGATTTCAACATCTCGGTTGATTGACCCTTTCTATGGTTCGGTTTTCCTCACCATCCTGAGTCAACCGAAGGATTGTCCCACCGGAAGCAAGAATTTTCTTCTCCGCTTCTTTGGAGAAAGCCTGAGCAACAATTTTTAATCTTTTCGTCAACTCACCTTGGGCAAGGATTTTGACGGGCAAATTTTTCTTGATAATTTCTTTTTCTCTCAAGATTTTTGGTGTCACTGTCTCACCAGAAGAAAAATGTTTTTCCAAAGTATTAAGGTTAACAATTGTGTAATCTCTAGCAAAAGGATTAGTAAACCCACGTTTGGGTATCCGCCGGATAAGGGGCATCTGTCCTCCTTCGAAACCAAGACACGGACCACCACCGGAACGCGCCCGCTGTCCCTTTGTACCACGTGTTGAAGAAGCACCGTGCCCAGTACCGTAGCCGTGACCGAGAATTTTTTTCCTTTTTTTTGCTCCTTGTGCTGGTTTAAGTTGACCCAGTTTCAAATCCACGTAATTTTTCTACCTCTTCTTTAGTGCGTAAATTTTTTAACCCTTCAATTGTTGCATATACTACATTGAAAGGATTATTCGAACGCAAAGACTTGGTCAGAACATCCTTCACTCCAGCCATTTCTAAAACCACACGTGCCGCTCCCCCAGCAATAACTCCGGTGCCCGGTGCGGCTGGTTTCAAAAAAACTTTGCCCGCACCAAATTTACCAATAATTTCATGAGGAATAGTCGTGCCTTTAAGCGGAATTAAAATTAATTTTTTTTTTGCTCGTTTTACACCTTTCTGAATTGCACCCTGCACTTCATTTGCTTTCCCGAGAGCACAACCAACATGTCCTGCTTTATCCCCAACGACCACTAAAGCATTAAAGGAAAGTCTTTTCCCTCCTTTTACCACTTTACTTACCCGATTTACTGCTACTACCGTTTCTTGTAAATTGAGCACACTATAATCAATCATCATTGGGTTAGAATTCCAATCCTCCTTCCCTTGCTCCTTCCGCTAAAGCCTTAACTCGTCCGTGATAAAGTCTTCCTCCACGGTCAAAAACAACTTTTTTTATTCCTTTTTCCAATGCTTTCTTTGCAATTAGCTCACCAACTAATTTAGCCATTTTAACCTTACCACCGGAATTTAATTTGCTTTTTAGTCCTTTAGATAAACTTGAGGCACTCACTAAAGTTTTACCTAAATTGTCATCAATAATTTGGGCATAGATGTATCTTAAACTGCGATACACAGTTAAGCGTGGTTGTTCAGAAGTACCATGTATTTTCTTGCGTACTCGTTTTTTACGAATGAAATATCTTATTTCCTTAGGTCTCATTTTTATTACTCAAAGATGACACTGACAAAATTAAAGGTTCATTTTTTTACTGCTCCCATAGTAGTTACTACTGCTTTACCTACTTTACGTCTTATATATTCATTTAAGTATTTAATTCCTTTACTTTTGTATGGATCCGGGGGTCTAATTGCTCGGATCCGTGCCGCAGTTTCACCAACTAATTGTTTATCAATACCTTTAACCGTAATTATTTGTTTTTCCACACGAATCTCTATTCCCGGAGGGAAAGGAAATTCTACGGGATGAGTATAACCTACCTGAAGGATTAATTTATCTTTTTCTGTGTTTGCCCTAAACCCTACACCTTGAATTTCTAATGATTTGCTAAATCCTTCAGTTACACCTCGGACCATATTCGCAAGCAACATCCGAGTTAACCCATGAAGAGCACGTAATTTAGGTTCATCACCAGTACGTTTTACCAAAATCTGCCCGTCAACAGTTTCAACCTTAATCCCCGGAGAAATGATTTGCTTTAGTTCGCCAAGAGGACCGGTTACCTTAACTAAATCATCTTCAATAACTATTTTTACTTTTTCGGATATCGCTATTGGTTTTCTCCCAATTCGGCTCATTTTTTTCATCTACCAAACTAAACCAATGATTTCACCACTTAATCCCCTTTTTCGTGCTTCCTCATCAGTGAGTAGTCCTTGAGAAGTGGAAACCAGAGCATAACCTAAACCGTTATAAACGCGCGGTAATTCTCGCCAGCCACGATATATTCTTCGTCCGGGTTTGGAAACTCTTTTTAAACCCAAAAGTATATGTTTCCGTTCCGGAGTATATCTCAGGTAAATACGGAGAATACCCTGTTTACGGTCTTCAATAAACTTATAGTTGGAAATGAAACCTTTTTCTTTGAGAATACGGACAATATTTAATTTCAATTTTGATGCTGGGATGTCCACTTTCTCTTTAAAAACACTATTAGCATTACGAATAACCGTAAACATATCCGCAATTGGGTCAGTACTCATAGAAATATCTCCTTAATTCCTACCAACTTGATTTGATTACTCCCGGTATTTCACCCCGATGGGCTAAAGTACGAAAACAAATTCGGCAAAGACCAAAATCACGGATATACCCGCGGGGTCGTCCACAAAGATTACAGCGGTTACGATAACGAGTAGAAAATTTTTGTGGTTTCTTAAGTTTTGCTACTGAACTTATTCTCGCCATTCTTCTCCTTCGGAGAAATACGATGCAGACAGATAAAATCCACATTTAGACAAATTTTTTATTGGTTTGAATCGTCGCCTTTATCTGTCTAAATCGTCTTTACTTTTTACGAAAAGGCATACCGAAATATGTTAAAAGTTCTTTTGCCTCCTCGGTAGTCTTAGCTGTAGTAACTAAAGCAATATTCATCCCTCTCACTTTATCTGATTTGGAGAGGTCAATTTCCGGAAATATTTGTTGTTCAGCTAAACCAAGGGTATAATTCCCTCGTCCATCAAAATTGTTTGGATTTAGTCCGTGGAAATCACGGATTCTGGGAATTGCACAATTTATTAACCGGTCAAGAAACTCATACATCCGTTCTCCACGCAGAGTTACTTTCAGACCAATAGGCATACCTTTTCTCAGTTTAAAATTAGCGATTGATTTTTTTGCTCGACAAATTTGTGGTTTTTGTCCACTAATTACCGCTAATTCCTGAGTAGCATTGTCTAATGCTTTTGGATTATCTTTTGCTTCGGAAAGACCCATATTGACGACAATTTTTTCAATAAATGGCACTTGAAAACTATTTTTATATCCGAATTTTTTTATCATTTCGGGAATGATTGCTTTCTTATATGCTTCCTTTAATCTTGCCATCTTTGTTGACTACGATTCAGACAGATAACAAACTGATTTAAACAGATAAAGAATTTTATCCGTTTGAATCTTGGCAGTTATCTTGTTTGAATCGTCTCTACATAATCATCTCACTACATTTCCGACAAAATCTAACCTTTTTTCCATCAGCAAGAAAATCAAATTTCGGACGAGTCGGTTGTTCACATTTCGGACAGAGAAGCATTACATTAGAAAGATGTATCGGTGCTTCAATTTCTCGGATTCCACCGGGTGTTGTCTGTGTCGGACGAGTATGCTTCTTTACCAAGTTCACTTTACTAACAATTACTCGCTGTTCTTGAGGAATAACTTTCAAAACTTCACCCTTTTTACCCTTATCGTCACCGGTGATAATTAAAACTTTATCTTTCTTTTTTATTGGTAACATTTTTTTCAAGTTAATTATTTAAATTACTTCTGGGGCAAGAGAGATAATCTTTAAGAAATTTTTTTCTCTTAATTCTCTCGCTACCGGACCGAAAATACGTGTCCCTTTCGGTTCACCTTGGCTATCCACAAGCACACTCGCATTATCATCAAATTTTATATAACTACCATCAGGACGACGTTTTTCTTTTACCGTACGGACAACCACTGCGCGGACTACTTCACCCTTCTTAATTGTCGCTTGCGGTAGCGCCTCCTTCACTGAAGCAACAATTAGGTCACCCAAAGAAGCATAGCGCCGATTTGTCCCTCCAAGAACACGGATACACATTATTTTCCGTACACCCGAATTATCACAAACATTTACCATCGTTCTTTCTTGAATCATTTTTACATATCCACGAATAAATTCGTGTTAATTCGTGTTTATTTTGCTTTCCCCAGGATTTCAAGTAGACGCCATCGTTTGAGATGAGACAAAGGTCGTGATTCAATAATTTTTACTTTATCCCCTAAATGGGAAAGATTATTCTCATCGTGAACATAATATTTTTTCTTTTGTCGGACAACTTTCTCATATAAAGGATAGCACACCTGACGAGTAACTAAAACAACCCGCGTTTTATTCATTTTATCACTTACCACTATCCCTTCCCGTATTTTTTTCATCTTTCGATTCCTCCCTTCGGCCCGAGCTCAGGGCGAGGGCAGGATGACCCTTCAGGGTGATCTTTTCCTTCAGACCTTGAGTTTACCGAAAGGTCTTCAGGACGAAGGGTCAGGGTAAACCCTGAATGAAACTGAAGGGTCATTTTTTCTCTTCCCTTTTATTTTGCTCAATCTCATTCATAATCGTAAAAGTCCGAGCAATATCGCGTCTTAAATTACGAATTTCTAAAGGATTCTTTAAAGGACTCCCACGGTGACGAAATCTTATCCGGAATAATTTTTCTCTTGTTTCTCGTAGTTTAGCCTCTAATTCAATTGCCGAAAGTTTCCTTAATTCTTTTGCTTTCATTTTTTGAGATGATTACTTTTTTAATGCATTTCCCGGCTGAGAAAACGAGTTTGAATTGGTAATTTATGTCCGGCTAAACGCATTGCTTTTTCTGCCTCGGCAAAAGGTATGCCACTAAGTTCAAACATAATTCGACCCGCTTTGACTACCGCTACCCAACTTTCCACATCCCCCTTACCTTTGCCCATTCGTGTTTCTGCTGGCTTTTTTGTATAAGGTTTATCCGGAAAAATTCGTACCCAGAGTTTACCACCGTGTTTTAAGAAACGAGTTAAAGTTACTCTTACCGCTTCAATTTGACGATTAGTTACCCACGCTGGTTCTAAAGCCTGTAAACCATATTCACCAAAGTTCAGTTTTGTTGCTCCTTTAGAAAAACCTTTAATCCGTCCACGTTGTTGTTTACGATATTTTACCCTTTTCGGAAATAACATCTTCCTTCTCCTCTATTTCTTCCGACGGTTGAACCTCTTTAGTTTCTTGAGAAGGTTCATCAATTTTTTCTTGGTCAACTAATCTTGCTTCTTCAAGTAAATCTTTCTCCGATTTTTTGAAAAGTTCTTTCTTAAAAATCCAGACCTTAATTCCTATTTTACCATAGGGACAAATTGCCTCCACAGAACCATAATCAATCAAAGCACGAAAAGTATGCAAAGGTAATCTTCCTTCCCTTAGCCATTCCGAACGGGCAATCTCTGCACCACCGAGCCGTCCACTAACCGCTACCTTTATTCCCAGTGCACCCGCCGCCATTGACCGTTCAATTGCCCGTTTCATTGCCCGTCGATAATTAACCCTTTTTTCAATCTGTAAAGCAATCCCTTCAGCAACAAGTTGCGCATCAAGTTCTGGCTGTTTAATCTCAAAAACATTAATCATTGTTCTCCGACTACTCATCTCTTCTAAATCGCGTCTTAAGTTTTCAATATCCATACCTCTTTTACCAATAACCACACCCGGACGAGCAGTATAGATATTTACCCGTAAGAATTTATTCCCCGGACGCTCAATACCAATCCGGGAAACAGCAGCAAATTTTAATTTCTCTTTCAGATACTGACGGATACGCCAGTCTTCTTCTAAAAGTTGAGGAAATTCACGAAATGAAGTGAGCCATTTTGAACTCCACTCTTCAATGTAACCTAATCTCACTGCACGTGGTGGTATTTTCTGTCCCATTATTTCTCCTCGCTTGTCTTCTCATCAACAATAATTGTTAGATGACAAGTTTTTCGTCTATAAGGTAGTGACCGACCCATCGGACCAGCACGAAACCGTTTCAATACCGGTCCAGGTGTAACATATATTCTCTTAATATAAAGATTTCCTAAACCAATATTTTTACCTACGTTGCTTACCGCCGAACGAAGCGTCTTTTCAACAATTAGTTTTGCCGCTTTCGGAATGAACTTCAAAACCCGATAGGCTTCTTCTACCGATTTACCACGTACTAAATCCAGAATTGTGACTACTTTCCGCCAAGAAATTCTTTGATATTTTGCGTAAGCCACTGCTTCCATTTTTCTCATAAAGATGATTCAGACAGATTTACAGTAGATTCAAACCGATAAAAAATCTGTCTAAATCTTGGTTGTTATCTTGTTTGCATCGTCCTTTTTCGCTTAAGTAAGTTCCGTAGCTTCTTTAGTATGTGCTTCACCATGTCCACGAAATATTCTCGTAGGAGCAAATTCACCTAAACGATGACCAACCATCTGTTCAGTAATATAAACCGGTATGAATTTTTTTCCATTATGCACTGCAAATGTATAACCAACGAAATCCGGAGTAATCATTGACGCCCGAGCCCAAGTTTTAATTACTTTCTTTTCACTCATTTCTTGCATTTTCTTCAGTTTCTTAAGCAATTTTTCGTCTACATAAGGTCCCTTTTTTGTTGAACGTCCCATTTTGTCTCTACCTCCCCAAACTACTAAAATCAACAAAATCTTCCCGTCGGTCACGGACAACTACACTTTTTTTCCGTTCCCCGAGACTTTTAGCATATTTTTTCATTTCAGTCAAGAGGTCTACCAACTTACCATAGTGGTCGATTTCACGCTTTTCATTAGTTACAATTGCCAAGGAAACCGTCGTTATGGGAAAATTGTGAGTTTTCCATTGCCGGTCGTAAGTAGTAATATATCCTCTCACCCGGTCACGCTGGTCATAGTAAGCAGAAATTTCTTGGTCAAATATTTCGGCAATTTTCATACAGATTTGTTCAACCTTTTCCGTATGAGTGATGAGGATAAAATCGTCGCCACCAATATGACCGATAAAGTCGGATTTATCTCCAAAATTTTCTACCGCAGCAAGAATAATCTTACTCATTAACTGAATAACCTGGTCTCCCCGTACATAACCATAGTAATCATTAAAAGATTTAAAATTATCTATATCAATATAACAAACCGCAAATTTTTCCCCTTTGTTGATTCGTCTTGTCGCTTCTTCTTCAATCCTGTGACTTCCGGGTAAGTGGGTTAAAGGATTTAAAGAAAGAAATTCCTTTGTCCGATGAATTAGACGACCAATCCGTACTTTCAATTCTTCCGGTTCAAAAGGTTTAAGTAAATAATCATCAGCACCAATTTTCAAACCAGTAATCCGGTCCGCCGGATGAGTTCGTGAACCAGTAAGCATAATTATCGGGATAAAACGTGTTTCTGTATCTTCACGCAACTTACGACAGAGATGAAAACCATCAATATCCGGCAAATCAACATCTAAAATAATTAAATTTGGTATTTCTTTTCTTGCTTTCTCCAGACCCGTTTTTCCATCATAGGTGACAATAACTTTATGTTCGGGACTTAAAACTGTTTCTAACGAGACAGTAAAGTCTACATCATCATCAATAACCAGTATTTTATTTTCCATTTAAGGTGATTACCCTTCGAGCTGAGCCCCCTTCGTAGTGAACCATCAGGGCGAAACCTCTTTATACTTCTTTATACTTCGGTTAACACTTTTGTTCTTGGACGAACGATCAGCCAATCCCAGATTTTTTTCTTCCGTGTTTTATACCCTTTTGCCGGCTGGTTCCAAGGGGAACGCGGTTGATTATGTCCTTTTGATTTACCCCGTCCACCACCATGCGGATGGTCTACCGGATTCATTGCTGTCCCTCTTACCGTCGGACGAAAACCAAGATGCCTCGTTCTTCCTGCATTACCGAGACTAATATTTGCGTGCTCTGGATTGGATACCTGCCCAATAGTGGCTAAACAATTTAAAGGAAGAAGACGAATCTCCCCGGAAGGCATTTTCACCTGTGCATATTTATCTTCTTTTGCCATAATTTGCGCACTTCCCCCTGCTGAACGGACAAGTTGTCCACCTTTACCGGGGATAAGTTCAAGATTATGAACTAATGTTCCTTCCGGTATTTTCGCCAAAGGTAAAGCATTACCAACTTTAATTTCTGCCTCCGGTCCGGAAAGTACCGTATCACCGACTTTCAAACCTAAGGGTTGAAGAATATACCGTTTCTCACCATCAGCATATTCAAGCAAAACAATCCGTGCGGAACGATTCGGGTCATACTCAAGAGCAACCACTTTTGCTGGAATACCAAACTTATCCCTTTTGAAATCAATGAGCCGGTAGCGTCGTTTATGTCCTCCGCCGCGATGACGTACCATCATCTGCCCGGTATTATTCCGTCCAGCTTTTTTCTTCAAAATAATGGTCAAAGATTTTTCCGGTTTATTTTTGGTAATCTCAGAAAAATCTTCTACCGTAATGAACCGTCTTGATGGTGTATAAGGTTTATATACTTTTATTGGCATATTTTCTCTTCAAAATTATCTCTTAAGGTGATTACCCTTCAGGGTGAACCGTCAGGGCGAAGCCTCTTGAGGTAATTACCTCAAGAGGTAATCACCTCTTTTCTTCAAATTCAATATGTTCGCCTTTTTTCAGAGTCACAAACGCTTTTTTCCAGTCCGGTCGGTAACCTTCGTGAATACCTAAACGTCTTTTCTTCCCAGCAAAAATTGCTGTATTCACCTTCTCCACTTTTACTCTAAAGAGTTCTTCAATTGCTTGTTTAATTTCCTGTTTATTTGCTCTTGGATTAACTATAAAAACATATTTATTTTCTTTCTCTTTTTGAAGAGTAGATTTTTCCGTAACCACTGGATATTTAACAATTTGATAAGGATTCATAGTTCGGTTTACTCACTATGACTCTTCAGGATGCCTTCAGCCCCGAGGCCTCAGGCCGAAGGGAACTTTCAGAGTGAATTTAGCGCCTTAAGAGTAAAAAGTAAATTTTTACAGGCTAAAACATCGTAAGTATTTAAATTTCTTCTTTCCACTAAACATAGATAAGACATATTCTTTGTAATCCGGCGAAGATTCTCATCAATTTCCTCAGTGACCAATAATATTTTTTCGTTATTAATACCTAATTTCCCCAATAGTTGAGCCATATTTTTAGTTTTTGTTTCCTTAAATTCTAAATTCTCAATAACTTTAATTAAATCGGCTTTTGCGGCTAAAGCTTGGGTGAGTGCTTTTCTCAATTTTTTTTTCGGTAATCTAAGATAATAATCCCGTGGTTTCGGACCAAAAACTACACCTCCATGTCGCCAAAGAGGCGAACGAATTGAGCCCGCACGAGCACGACCAGTCCCTTTCTGTCGCCAAGGTTTACGTCCGCCACCAGAAACTTCACCGCGTGTTTTCGTAGAAGCACATCCCTTACGCTGATTAGCCAAATAAGCCGCTATTACTTCATGTAATAATGGAATATTTATCTTTTGCGAAAAAATTGTCGGTAAAGTTATCTTACCTTTCTCTTCACCTTTTGCATCGTATAAATTTACTTCCATAAGCAAATTTTAGAACCTCACTCTAAAACTTAACCGCTGAGTATTACCAAGTTCAGCATAAGGAACAAAAGCATAGTCTAATTGATAATTGGAAATTTTAAATCCTAATCCTCCAGCAAACCGAAGAAATTTATTTTGTTTGCTCAAGTCAAAATCAATTACTCTATATTGTCCCCGCAGGGCTAAAGTTTTACCGAGCCAGTATTCACTTCCGAGGTCAAATTTTGTTTTTCTTTCATAAATTTGATAATTGACACTCCCAACAAGAAGAACAGTTCCAAGAATTCGTAACCCAAATCCTGCAGAAATAGTTAATGGTAAATTGTAAGGTTTTTCAATAAATTTCATCTTGGGACCAAGATTTTGAATTGTTCCACCAACTTGAAATTCGTAACCAGCAACCTGAAATCTATGTAGCAAACCCAAATCAATGGCTACACCTTTAGCGACTTCCTCGGCAATTTTTTGCCGGATAATTTTGAAATTAACCCCTAAAGAACTACCTTTAATCTCTTTCCCAAAAGCAAAACTTAAAGCACTATCCTGAGCGATAAAACTACCGGTAAGATTACCTTTTTCATCTCGTGATTCAATTTTTGAAGTTTGAAGGAAAATTAAACTGGTCCCAAAAGTACCTAATTTCGTAGGAAAAGCAAAACCAGTAAATCCATACTCTATGCCAACAAAATGTTGGTTGTAAAGTGCAGAAAATTCTTTTTTGGTTAATTGGGAAAGTCCAGCGGGATTCCAAGCAATCGCATTTACATCGTCGGCAATTGCTACATATCCGTAACCTAACCCTGCTGGTCGCGCACCAACCGGTATCTTTAAGAAAGATGCCCCAGTCCTCTCCGAGGCAATAACAAATGCTAAATTAGAAATGCTGAATAAAACAACTAAAAAACAAAAACTAAGTTTCTTCATTTCCGCCTTTCATCCTATTGAATAATCGCTAACTGCTTAGTTATTTTTATATCCTTTTCACCTTGTTTGAGCGCACGAATAAAATATATATAAATCCCACTGGCAACATCGGAAATATCCCATTCATATTGGTAAGCATATTTGTTACCGATAATCAAATACCGATTACCTTCAATTTCTGCTGAATGAACTAAATCACTCGCGAGGTCATAAATCCTAATTTCCAGTTTATCCGCAATCCCACATTTTATTTGTATCTTGGGATTTACTAATTTTGCCGGGTTAGGATATGTATATACTTCACCAAGTTTAAATGTCGGGTCAGGTTGATTATCAAAAACATCCATAACTGACTTTGGTTGGTCTTCCCCTGATCAGTGGACAGTTTATAGAGCTTCAAGAGCTTGTTTTTTGAATTCAAAAGGACTCAAATAATTTAGCGTTGAGTGCGCCCTTTTCCGGTTATAATACATCTCAACGTACTCAAATATCTCCCGTTTGGCTTCTTCCCTTGTCCCGAACCTGGACCGGTTAATCTTTTCCACCGAGAGCGTCAAGCAAAAAACTCTCTCCCACCGCGTTATCCCAGCAGTCGCCCTTACGGCTCATGCTCGGCGTTATCCCGTACTTTTTAAGCAGCGCCTGATAATCACCGCCTGTATGCTGTCTGCCCTGGTCTGAATGGTGAATTAACCCATTTGGTGGATTGCACCGCAAAATCGCCTGCTTTAGGGCGTTTTGTGTCAATTCGTCTGTTACCTTATCAGACATCGCTAATCCTACCACTCCGCGATAATATAAATCAAGTACAAACGCCAGATATAACCAGCCTTCCCAGGTCCAAACGTAACTGATATCTGATAACCAAACCTTATTCGGACTGCTGGTTACAAAGTTACGGTTCAAGATATTTGCCGCTACCGGCCAACTATGCCTGGAATCAGTAGTAGCACGGAATTTACGCCTCTGTACCGCGATTAGTTTGTTTATTCGCATCAGCCGGGCTACCCGGTTCTCGGAACACCGGATATTCTCTTGTCTTAAGTGTCGCATATATCCGCGGACTGCCGTAATTTTTCTGATGCTCTATAAATACTCGCCGGATTTCAATGAGCAATCGCTCGTTCTCTATCCTGTTCCAGCTCTTCGGCCGTTCTTTCCGAGTATGATACCCGCTCCGGGATACTTCCAAAACCTGGCATATCTTCCACACCGGATAGCGGGAGCGGTACTCATTTATGAATTGGAATCGCTGTCCGTCCCTTTTGAAAATATGCCGACTGCTTTTTTTAAAATATCCCGCTCCATCTCTACTTCCCGTAATTTCTTCCGCAGCGCCGAGAGCTCGGTTAAATGTCCCTTACCGGGAAACGCTTTCTCCCCGTTATCCGCATATTTACGCTTCCAGTTATACAGTAAGTTAGGGTGGATATCTAAACTCCGGGCTACCTCGGCTGCCGTTTGCCCGCCTTCGGTGACCATTTTCACCGCGGAAAGCTTAAATGCCTTGTCAAACCGTTTCAACTTCCTCTTCCCCTCTTCCATTGGACACCCCCTTTTTATGAGCCGGTATTTATTCTACATACCAACTCTTCGTTATGTCCACTTTTTTGGGGGAAGATCAACCATTATATGCGGATTACCATTATTATCTAAAGTTATCACAGGATATGTAGTATAAGCCACCTCATAAGGAACTAAAATTGTAACAATCGTTGTAGTTTGTGCAGTTAAATCTTGGCATTTGACATCTTTAACGATGACAAAAAATAAAGTTATTATTACCAGAAGTATCAATTTTTTGACCATTTTACCGTTGATAATAAAATTTATTCTCACTCGTGCAATTTTAGGTTTTTACACTGCTACGGATAACCAAGAATCCTTTCTTCGATCCCGGAACCGCACCCTTCACTAAAAGCAAATTTTTTTCGGCATCAACTTTGACAATTTCCAGATTTTTTATCACCACTTGATTAGTACCTAAATGTCCAGCCATACGGGTCCCTTTTTTTACCCGTTGTGGCTGCTGAGAACCAATTGCCCCCGGCGCACGTAAACGATCCGATTGTCCATGGGTTCTTGGTCCACCGGCAAAGTTATGCCGTTTCACCACACCACTGAATCCGCGTCCCTTAACCCGACCGGAGATATCCACCCGTTCACCGGGTGAAAAAATATCAACTTTAATTTCCTGTCCGGAAATAAAAGTTTGGTCTTCCGGGACACGAAACTCCCTAAGATACTTAAGTGGTTTAACTCCATATTTTGCAAAATACCCTTTAAGTGGTTGGTTTACATTTTTCTTCTTTTCTTCATAACCAATTTGTACTGCATTGTATCCGTCAGTGGAAATAGTTTTTTTCCTTACCACATAACATGGTCCTGCCGAAATTACCGTAACCGGTAGCGCTTCACCATTCGGATTAAAAATTTGAGTCATTCCAATTTTTGTCCCTAAGATTGCTTTCATAGTAACTTCACCTAAGTTCAGTTACATTGATGACACAGATTTTTAACTACCGATTACACCGATTATAGTCAATAGACTTATCTGTGTAATCTGGATTTTAATCTGTGTAATCAAGTTTCAGTTTGTGAAACTAGGTTTTGATTTCCACATCAACACCTGCGGGTAAATCAAGTTTCATCAGTTCTTCAACTGTTTTTGGTGTTGGGTCAATTATATCAATTAACCGTTTGTGAATACGTATTTCAAGCTGTTCCCGCGATTTTTTATCTACGTGCGGTGAACGTAAAACTGTATACTTTTTTATTTCGGTTGGGAGAAGCACAGGACCAGAAAGACCTGCTCCGGTACGTTTTGCTGTATCCACAATACGAGTAACCGATTCGTCAAGAATTTTATGGTCATAAGCACGTAACCGTATTCGTATTTTCTGTGTAGTAATCGCCATATTTTTTCTCTAAAAAACGATTCAGACAGATTTAAGCAGATTAAAACTGATAAAAAAATCTGTCTGCCCCGTAAAGATTTTCATCTACGGGGTCTGCATCCGCTTATCATCTGTTTGCATCATTTCATTCTAAAATCTGGGTGACTACTCCAGCACCTACTGTATGTCCACCTTCACGAACCGCAAACCGTAAGCCTTTCTCTAAAGCAATCGGCGTAATTAATTCCACACTTAACTCCACATTATCCCCAGGCATCACCATCTCTACAC